>Ga0070665_100003813_pt1 | contig 15962 bp, 13 predicted proteins | sample KBSS13metaG_FD_65862 | JGI IMG/M metagenome (GOLD analysis project Ga0070665, IMG submission 65862) | Switchgrass rhizosphere microbial communities from Kellogg Biological Station, Michigan, USA - KBS S1-3 metaG | ecosystem: Host-associated > Plants > Roots > Rhizosphere > Soil ... | reverse complement strand
CGAGCGCCTCGAGCTCGTGGACGACGCCCATCTTCTGCAGATCGGCACCGAGCCCGTCGGGGAGCCGGTCGAGCCGGCGCTGCGCCGCGCGCAGGTAGCGCTGCAGGTCGCCGAGCCGCGCGGCGCCCGCCCGCGTCGCGAACCCGGCGGGCAGGAGGCGGTCGAGCTGGCGCTCGACGTCGGCGCGCACCTCGCGGAACTGCGCGCCGCGGAGCCCCTCCAGCGCGAGGCGTACGTCGCGCGCCGCGTCGAACACGGCGACCATCGCCTCGGCGACCTGGGTCGTCCCCGCGACGAGCCGCCCGGCCACGTGGCGCTCCAGGCGCTCGTACGCCTCGCGGTCCCACGCCGGACCGCCGGCCTCCGCCACGAGCGCATCGACGGCGGCGTCCCGCGCGTCCTCCAGGTGCGAGCCGCCCGACAGCGTGAGCGCCGCGGCGACGCCCAGGCGCTCCCCGACCGTGCGCAGCGGAGACGGCAGGCGCAGCACGAGCAGGCGGCGGGTGCCCGCCCGCATGGCCTCCGCCTGCGCCGTGGCCGTGTCGAGCACCCGGACGCCCACCGTGGCGCCCTCGTCGACGAGGGCGGGATACGCGCGCACCGCCTGCCCGGTGCCGGGCAGCGCGATCGTCTTGGGGAGCGTGAGGCCGTCCTCCCAGGCGGTGAGCCCACTGCGCTCCAGGCCAGCGGCGGCCGTGGCCAGCTCCGCCCGCAGCCGCGGGCGGACCTGCTCGCGCAGCGCCTCGAGGTCGCGTCCCGCCGCGAGGACCTCGTGGTCGGTGCCCTCGATCTGGAAGCGCATCCGCAGGTGGTCGGGCAGCCGCGTCAGGTCCCAGGCGTCCGCCGGCACCCGGATGTTGCGGACCTCGGCGAGCACCCGGGTCACGTCCTCGAGGAGCGGCGCCCGGCGCGGCTCGAGCCGCTCGAGCACCTGCCCGACGACCTCGGGCACGGGGACGAGCGGCCGCCGCAGGTCCTTCGGCAGCCCGCGCAGCAGCGCAGTGAGCAGCTCGCGGCGCAGAGCGGGGACGAGCCACTCGAACCGATCGGGCCGCACGGCGCCCAGGAGGCGCAGCGGGACGTGCGCGGTCACGCCGTCGTCGGGCGCCCCCGGCTCGAAGCGGTAGGTCAGCTCGAGCTCGATCTCGCCCTGGCGCCAGGTCGCCGGCCAGCCGCGCCGGGCGAGCCCGTCCGCGGCCGCTGGGTCGACGAGCAGCTCGCGCGTGTACGTGAGGAGGTCCGGGTCCGTGCGGCGCGCGTCGCGCCACCAGCGGTCGAAGTCCTGACCGGACACGACGCTCTCCGGCACCCGCGCGTCGAAGAAGTCGTAGAGGACCTGGTCGGCGACGAGGATCCCCCTGCGGCGGACGCGGTCCTCCAGCGCCTCGATCTCCTCCAGCGCCTTCCCGTTGGCGTCGAAGAAGGCGTGGCGCGTCGCCCAGTCGCGCTCGACGAGGGCCTTGCGGATGAACACCTCCCGCGACGTCACCGGGTCGATGCGCCCGTAGGCCACCTTCCGGCCGTCGACGATCGGGAGTCCGTACAGCGTCACGCGCTCCTTCGCGACGACCGAGCCCCGCTTGCGGTCCCAGTACGGGTCGTCGTACATACGGCGGACGAGGTGGCCGGCGAGCGGCTCGATCCACGCCGGGTCGATGCGCGCGCCCGTCCGCCCCCACAGCCGCGACGTCTCCACGAGCTCGGCGACCATGACCCACTCCGGCTGACGGCGCGCGAGCACCGAGCCGGGGAAGATCGCGAAGCGCCCGCCGCGCGCGCCGAGGTAGTCGCGGCGGCGCGCGTCGCGCAGGCCGACGTGCGACAGCAGGCCGGCCAGCAAGGCGCGGTGGATCTCGTCGGGCTCGGCCGGCGTCCCGTTGCGGTGCACGCCGGCCGCCTTCGCGGCCTGGCGCAGCTGCGCGACGAGGTCCTGCCACTCGCGGATGCGCAGCACGTGCAGGTACTCGCCCTTCAGCCGCTTGCGGAACTGGTTGCCGGTCAGCTCGCGCTGTCGCTCGCGCACGAAGGTCCAGAGGTTCAGGAGGGAGAGGAAGTCCGAGCCCGGATCGGCGAAGCGCGCGTGGAGGGCGTCGGCCTCCTCGCGATGCTCGGCCGGGCGCTCGCGCGGGTCCTGGATCGACAGCGCGGCGGCGATGACCGTGACCTCCTCGGCGCAGCCCAGCTCGTCGGCCTCGAGGACCATCCGGCCCATCCGCGGGTCCACCGGCAGCCCCGCCAGCCGACGTCCGATCCGAGTGAGATTCCCCTGGGAATCGAACGCGGACAGCTCCTGCAGGAGCGTCACGGCATCGCGCACCTGGCGCCGGTCGGGCGGATCGAGGAACGGGAACTCCTCCACCGCGCCGAGCCCGGCGACCGCCATCTGCAGCAGGACCGAGGCGAGGCTCGTGCGCAGGATCTCCGGGTCGGTGAAGCGCGGGCGCGCCTCGAAGTCCTCCTCGGAGTAGAGGCGGATGCAGATGCCGTCCGACGTGCGCCCGCACCGGCCCTTGCGCTGGTCGGCGGAGGCCTGGGAGATCGGCTCGATCGGCAGTCGCTGCACCTTCAAGCGCGCGCTGTAGCGGCTGATCCGGGCCGTCCCGGGATCGACGACGTACCGGATGCCGGGGACCGTCAGCGAGGTCTCGGCGACGTTCGTCGCCAGCACGACGCGCCTGCTGTACGGGCCGCTGGGGCGCCGGAAGACGCGGTGCTGCTCGTCGGTCGACAGGCGCGCGTAGAGCGGCAGGATCTCGACGTCGTTCGCCAGGCGGCTGCGCAGGCCGTCGGCGGTGTCGCGGATCTCGCGCTCGCCGCTGAGGAAGACGAGCACGTCGCCGGTTCCGTCCCTCCCGAGCTCCTCGACGGCGTCGCCGATCGCCTCGACCTGGTCTGCCTCCTCGGCGACCGGCCGGTGGCGGACCTCGACCGGGTACGTGCGGCCCGACACCTCGACGACCGGCGTGTCGCCGAAATGCGCGGCGAAGCGGGCGGGGTCGATCGTCGCAGACGTGATGATCAGCTTCAGGTCCGGCCGCGACGGGAGGATCCGCTTCAGGTAGCCGAGGAGGAAGTCGATGTTGAGGCTCCGCTCGTGCGCCTCGTCGACGATGATCGTGTCGTAGCGGCGCAGCAGCGGATCGCTCGACGTCTCCGCCAGCAGGAGCCCGTCGGTCATGAGCCGGACGAGCGTGTCCTGCCCCGAGCGGTCGTTGAAGCGCACCGAGTACCCGACCGCCTCGCCGAGTGAGACGTCCAGCTCGTCGGCGATGCGCTCGGCGACGGTGCGGGCGGCGAGCCGCCGCGGCTGGGTGTGGCCGATCGCGCCCCGGACGCCCCGGCCGAGCTCGAGGCAGATCTTGGGCAGCTGCGTCGTCTTGCCCGAGCCGGTCTCGCCCGCGACGACCACGACCTGGTGCTCGGCGATCGCCGCGCGCAGGTCCTCGCGGCGTGCGCTGACCGGCAGCTCGGGTGGATAGGTGACGTCCGGCACCGCGGCGCGTCGCGTCTCGATGCGTGCCTCCGCCGTCGCGATCTCCGCGTCGAGACGCTCGAACGCCGCCGGATCGCCGTCGCGCCGAAGGCGGTCGACCTTGCGCGCGAGCCGATGGGCGTCGCGGATCGTCAGCCCGTCGAGGCGCGCACGCAGGACGTCGGTGTCGGCGGAGGTGTGCACCCTGATCGACGATAGGCGTGCGACCATCCCGGCATGGACCCCCCCGATCCCCAGGGCGGCACCCCACGGCGGCTGGACCCGAACGAGCGGCGGCGGCTCCCCCGGGTCCTCATGGCGGTGGAGTGCACCCTGCAACGCCGGATGGGCTCGCCGATCACGGCCCAGACGATCGACCTCGGCCCGGGTGGGATGCGCGTGGAGAGCAAGCGCCCGCTCACGGCCGACGAGGAGCTGGACTTCGCGATCCCGACCGACTCGGTGCACGTCAGCGGCCGGGCGCGCGTGATGCGCCAGCAGGAGCGCCACGTGTACGCGCTGCGCTTCGAACGGCTGCCGCCGGAGGCCCGCGCGGCGCTCAACGCGCTCGCAGCGCGCACGCCGCCGACGTCGCTGCTCTGAGCTGCCCCTCCGACGACTGAGGGCGCCCCCGGCGTAACCGAGGGCGCCCCTGGTCGTGGCGCCGGCCCTCCGAGGCCGGACGATGCGCCGCCGCCGATCCCCAGCGGAGGCGGCGCGGCCTGTCCGATCACAGTGATCGGCAGCCCCTTGCGGCGACTGAGACGGAAGGGGGTGCGTTGGACGGACGTACGGCTAGAGGGAGGTGCCCTCGGCCACGACCACGACGTCGCCGGTGACACGGACGCGGTCGCCCTCGACCGCCGCGTGCAGCGTGCTGGGGCGCCCGATCTCCGCGCCCTGCCCGACCGTCAGCTCCTGCACGCCTGCGCGCTCGGCGACGTACGCGAGCAGCGGGCCCACGGCGGAGCCGGTCGCCGGGTCCTCGAGCGCGCCGGCGTCGCCCATGAAGAAGCTCCGCGCCCTCCCGGCGCCGTCCTGCGAGTCGACGGCGGCGACGTACACGCAGATCGCGCCCAGCTCGTCGAGCAGCGCGGGCAGGAGCGTCTCGTCGGCGCGCGCGCGGGCGAGCGCGGCCACGTCCCGCACCGGCGTCACGACGTGCGGGACGCCGGTCGAGACGAGCTGCGGCGGCCAGGCCGCATTCGCCTCGGCCAGGCCCAGCCCGACGGCCGCGAGGACGCGCGCCGGATCGAGCTCGGCGCCGAAGACGGCGGGGTTCTGCAGCATGGAGGCGCGGGCGTCGACGCCGTCGAGCGTCACGTCGACCGGCTGCAACCCCGCGTGCGTCTGCTGGACATAGCTGGCCTGTGCCTGGCCGCGTGCACGGGCCACGGCGACGGCGGTCCCGAGCGACGGGTGGCCCGCGAACGGCAGCTCGCCGTGGAGCGTGAAAATCCGGTTGCGGTAGTCGGCGCCGCTCTCGGTCGCCGTCTGCACGAACGTCGTCTCCGACAGGCGCGTCTCGCGGGCGATGGCGAGCATGGTGGCCTCGTCGAGGTCGTCGGCGTCGTGGACGACGCACAGGCCGTTCCCCGCGAGCGGCACCGACGTGAAGACGTCGAGCCACGTCAACGGCCGGCCCATCGGATCAGTCGTCGAAGTCGAAGTCGCGCGGCGGACGCTGCTCGAACCAGAGCCGATCGTGCTCCGGCGTCTCCTCGAGGAACTCCGGCGTGCCCTCGAGCACGTCGCCGTCCTCGTTGAGCTCGGGCTCCGGCGGGGCGGGCGTCTCCTCCACGTCGAAGACGTCCTCCTCGATGGGTTCCGGCTTGGCCGCCGGATGCTCCACCGTCGGCTGGTCGATCGTGCTCTCGACGTCCCGTGCGACCGGCTCGGGGGCGGGCTCCGGCTCCGGCTCCGGCTCGGACTCGGGCTCCGGTTCGAAGACGGCCTCCGGCTCCGGCTCCGGCTCCGGCTCGAAGTCGGGCTCAGGCTCGAAATCGACCTCGGGCTCCGCCTGTGCCGTCTCTGCGGAGCGGCGGACAGGACCGAGCGCCTCGCTCTCCTGGCGCGCGACCTCGCCGGGATCGGCACCGTGGCGCCGCTTGAGCTCGAGGTGCTCGCGAATGGCGTCGTCCAACAGGCCCATATCGGCCGCAGCTTAGAGCAGGGGTCAGAGCGAGTGGTCGCGCTGTGCCCGCATCGCGCGATTCTTTCCGGCGCGCTTCGCGTCGTACATGGCCGCGTCCGCCGCTGCCACGAGCCCGTCCTGGTCGTCGGCGGACTCGGGGAGCGCCGCCACGCCAAGACTGGCCGTGACCTGGATGTCGCCCTCCGCGACCATGAGGGGCAGCCTCAGCGATTCGACCCCCCGGCGCACGCGCTCGGCGAGCAGATAGGCGCCGTGCAGGTCGGTGCCCGGCAGCACGACCGCCAGCTCCTCGCCGCCGTACCGGGCCGGCTCGTCGATCTCACGGCAGGACTCCCGCAGGACACGGCCCACCTCGCGCAGGACGACGTCGCCCTGCTGGTGGCCGTAGGTGTCGTTGACCTGCTTGAAGTCGTCGATGTCGAGCAGCACGAGCGCCATCGGCTGTGCGAATCGCTTGGCGCGCTCGACCTCGGTGTCGAGCACCTCGTCGAAGCGCCGCCGGTTGAACAGGCCGGTCAGCTCGTCGGTCACGGACTCGCGCGCGACCGTCTCGTGCAGGCCGACGTTCTCCATGGAGACGCCCGCCTGGGTCGCGAGATAGTGGAAGAGATCGCGCTCCCCGGCGGTGAACGCGCGGCCCGAACGCCCCACCGAGACGAGCCCGACGACGCCCTCGCGCGTATCGCTGCCGCTGAGCGGATGGGCCAGCGCACAGCCGTCGCCGACCGCGGCCTCCTCGGCCTTCCCCGAGCGCAGGGCGCGCGCCTCGGCCTCGCGCAGCGCGCCGGTGAGCCCGTTGATCCCGCCGACGCGCACCCGCTCCTCCAGCGGCGCATCGCGGCGCGGGCGGACGGTCGCGCGGCCGGCCTCGCCGCCGACGCCGTCGACCGCGGTCTGCACGACGAGTTGCAGGAGCGCGTCGCGATCGAGGTTCGAGCCCACCGCCTGACCGAGGCGGCGCATCGAGTTCTGCACCCGCTCGCGCTCCTGGGCGAGGTCCGCCAGGCGCTCCTCGAGCTGCTGGGCCATCCGGTTGAACTCCTCGCCCAGCGCGGCGAACTCGTCCCCCCCGACCGCGGGCACGCGGGTCGTGAAGTCTCCGCGCCCCAGCCTCCGCGCCGCGTCGAGCAGCTCCATGACCTGCCCGCGCAGCGAGCGCGACACGGCGAACGCGAACGTCACCGCCAGGATGAAGAAGCCGGCGAGGATCCCACCGGCGATGATCCGGCTCTTCGCGACCTGGCCGGTGGTCTCCGCCTTGGGCGCCAGCACGGCGACCCGGATGCGGGAGCCGAGCATCCCCGGCGCGGGGAACGTCGCGTAGCGGTAGTCGTCGCCGGAGATCGAGATGTCACCGCTCCTGCCCTTCGGCGGCTTCGCGGGCGCTCCCTCGATCGTCGACGCGACCTGCGTGTCGTCGATCCACACGACGACGGCGTCGGCGCCGGTGGTGCGGCGCACGGCGGCGGCGTACGTCGGCGCGTCCTGCACGCTCAGCTGCAGGTCGCCGAACTGCCGGGAATGCTGGGCGTCGGTGAGCGGCCGGGTGATCGGCGCGATCGCCTTCTTCGTGCCGACGTCGATCACCGGGGTGCCGTCGCGGACGAGGACGATCCGTCGCGCGCCCTCCGCCCCGAGGAGCGCGACCGCCCGCGTGCGCGCGGCCGGCAGATCGTCGTCCTGGAGCCCTGCGGAGAGCTCCTCGTCGGACGCGACGCGCCCGAGCGTCGCGAGCGCGCGGGCGCTCGCGTCCTTGTACATGTTGATCGCGACGTTCTGCTCGGCGGCCAGTCGCGCGTTGGCCTTCCCGTCCTCGTTGTCGGAGATCAGCCGGAACAGGACGACCGCCACCGCCACCATGGGAACGATCACGATGAGGACGAAGAAGAGGGTGAGGCGGTTGCGGAAGCTCATCCGTTCGGAGCTACATCGTCCTATACGGCAGCGTTGATGTGGGCTGCAGGCGCGCTTGCGCGCTACGCGCGGCCGGGCGCTCCAGCCCTGGGTGGTTCGCAGCCTCGGCGATCCGGAGCTGACGGGACAGACCCGGCAGTGTGCCACGGGTGGGTACACTCGCTCCCCACCCGGGGCTATAGCTCAGTTGGGAGAGCGCCTGGATCGCACCCAGGAGGTCGGGGGTTCGAGTCCCCCTAGCTCCACCTCACCGGAACCCCTGCCGACGCGGGGGTTTCGCATTTTCATGCCATCGGGGTGAGGCTGCGGCGAGGAGACGCGCCTAGGCTCGGACGATGTCCGACCGACCGGTGTTCCTGTATGCCGCCGTCTACGACTCGATCGCAGACGCCGAAGCCGACTACGAGGCCGTGTTCGACCTCCACGCCCTCGGCGCGATCGGCACGTTCGACTCCGCGGTGATCCGCAAGGAGGAGGACGGCAAGGTCCGCGTCACGAAGACGGAGAAGCCCACGCAGCACGGTGCCTGGACCGGCGCGGGCGTCGGCGCGCTCGTCGGGATCATCTTCCCGCCGTCGCTCATCGGCACCGCGATCGTCGGCGCCGGCGCGGGCGGGCTGATCGGCCACCTGCGCAAGGGCATCTCGCGCGGCGACCTCAAGGAGTTCGGCGACGACCTCGAGAACGGCACCGCGGCGGTCGTCGTGATCGGCGAATCCAAGCTCGAGGAGCAGCTCGAGAAGGCGATGAAGCGCGCCGACAAGCTCATCGCCAAGGAGATCGAGGGGGACGCGGAGGAGCTCCAGCGCGAGATCGACGCGGCCGCCAAGGAGGACGCCGCGAAGGCCTGAGGCTGTCGTCAGTCCCGGCGCGGTTGCCGCTCGTACCACCGGGCGTACCGGTCGGCCAGCGGCGCCGCGCTGATCCCGTGGGCGAACACCGACAGCCCGACGGTGAGGTAGATCGCGAGGACGATGAGCTGCTCGTGGGGCAGGTCGGACTCCTCGACGACGATCACGGCGAACACGATCGACGCGAGCCCGCGGGGGCCGAACCAGCCCAAGAAGCCGAGCGTCGGCGCCCGCACCCCCGACCCGAGCATCGCGACGGCGACCGGGAGCATCCGGACCAGGGTCAGGCTCAGCACCGCGTAGGCCGCCAGCGCCCATGAGAGCGCGCCGAGGGCCGGCCCGAGGAGGATCGCCCCGAACAGGACGAAGGTCACGCCGTCGAGGACGTCGCCCACCTGCTCGCTCAGGCCGTTGACGTCCTCGGGATCGCGGTCGATCAGGAAGCGGAACGTGATGCCCGCGACGAACGCGGCGATGAACCCCGAGCCCCCGAGCGCGGCCGCGACCCCGTAGGCGAGCCCGGCGCCCGCGGCCGGGACCACGCGCCGCCAGGGATCGGCGATCAGCCCGCGGCGCCCGGCCTGCACGAGCACCACCGCGACGAGGGCGCCGCCCACCAGGCCGCCGAGCACGCCGTAGCCGATCTCCTCGACCAGGAGGGTCAGAGCGTTGCGCCCGTCGGAGATCCCCGACTCGACGTCGGCGATCGCGACCGCGGCGAAGAGGAGCGGGACGCAGATCCCGTCGTTGAGCCCGCTCTCGACGTTCAGCCCCTGCCGCACCCGGCCCGGGACGCGGGGTTCGGTGACGACGGCCTGGCCGAGTGCGGCGTCGGTCGGGGCGAGGACCACCGCCAGGATGACCGCCTCCTGGATCGTGAGCTGGTCGAGGACGAGCGCGCCCGCGACGGCGCCGAGCGCGATCGTCAGCGGCAGCCCGATCCCGAGCAGCCGGACGGGGACGCCCGCCTCGCGGCGCAGCTCGCGGAGATCGATGCTCGAGGCGTCGCAGAACAGCACGAGCGCGAGCGTCGCCTCGGCCAGGGTGCGCACGGTCTCGCTCGAGGACTCGACGTCGATCTCGCCGAGCACGCGGGGACCGAGCAGCACGCCCACGGCGACGAACACCATCGCCGGCGTGACGGGGGTGCCGTAGAGGCGCCGCGAGATCGCCGCGACGCCGAGCAGCGTCGCGGCGAGGATCGCGAGCGACCACTCCATGCCGGCCTCAGAGGTCCGTCTGCGCCGCCACGCGTCCCGACGCGACGGCGGCACGCACGACGTCGTAGTCGCGCTCGTTCTGGTCGGCGTACAGCTCGGCGAACGAGGCCATCGCGCGATCGAAGCTCTCGCCGCCTCCGAGGTAGCCGGCGATCGCGATCGCGTCCCCGGAGCGGGCGTGCGCCTTCGCGAGCACCTGGCCGCACAGCTCGGCGTAGAGCTCCATGACCGTCGGGTCCATGAGCTCGACCAGAGCCGACCCCTTGCCGTCCCACAGCTGACGGATGTAGAAGTCGCGGCTCACGCCGTCCGGGGCGGTGAAGCGGACCCAGCCGAGCAGGATGTCGCTGGCCGCCTGCGTGAGCCGCTGACCCTCCACGACGCGTTGACCTGGATTCGCGAAGGCGCTCTCGCCCAGGAACGGCTCGAGCACCGACGCCTGCGCCTCCTTGAGCTGCAGGACGAGCGGGTCGGTGTCGTCGCGGCCGAGCATGAGCACGACCCACGCGCGGGTCCCCACGCTGCCGACGCCCACCACCTTGCGCGCGGCGTGCACGTAGCGGTAGCGCTCCAGCAGCCTGCGCCGATCGGCTGTGAGCGTGCGCCGGTAGGAGCGGATGACGGTGTGGACGAAGCGCTCCACCTCCTCGCGCTGGATTCCGGTCGCGATGTCCTCGATCGGGACGATGAGCGGCGGTTCGCGGACGATCCTGAGCTCGCCGTCGACCACCTCGGTCAGCTTCGCGAGCGCCCGCGTGCTGTCCTTCGACCGCGCCTTCGCGACGTTGCGCTCGAACGCCTTGCGCTGCTTGGAGGTCCCCCGCTCGGCGGTCACCACGGCGATGTCGTCGAGATCGATCCGCGCGTACCAGACGTCGAGGTTCGACATGCCCGCGTACTCGTGCATCGCCGTGCGGTACGAGCGGGCCACGGCCCGGTTGATCCTGTGGCGCTCGTGGTCGCCGAAGCCGCGATCGCGACCGGCCACCGCGAAGCTCGCCACGAGCCGCTTCACGTCCCACTCGAACGGACCGGGCAGCGTCTCGTCGAAGTCGTTGATGCTGAAGATGAGCCGCCGATCGGGAGCGGCGAAGGCACCGAAGTTCGAGAGGTGGGCGTCGCCGCAGAGCTGGACCTGCAGACCCGTCCTCGGCTCGCCCGCCAGGTCGGCCGCCATGAGGTAGGCGGCACCGCGGTAGAACGTGAACGGGGACACGAGCATCCGCCCGTAGCGGACCGGGACCAGCTCGGGCACCCGCGACGCGTCCTGCTCGCCGAGCAGCTCGACAGGATCGCGCCGGCCGGCGGCCGGCCGCCAGTCGCCGTGTGCGGATCGCGGCGCGACGTCGCGCGCGGCCTTGCCCTTCGCCGCGCGCTCGGCGACGCTCGGGTGGTGGATCGGCTTCGGCGGACGGCTCCGGGGCCGTGGCCGCGCTGCCGGGGGGGCGTGTTGGACGTCCGTCATGGCGACATCACACCGCTTGCACGCCGCGAGCGAATCATCCCTTTCGTGCGATGTCGCCGTTCCGGCGGGGCGTGATCGTTGCGCTCCGATGAGACGACGACTCCTCGCCGTGGTGGCGTTGGTGGTGGGAGCGGCCTCGCTCGCCCTGGCCGTCGCGGTCGTCATCAGCGAGTTCCCGCGCGGTCTCATCGTCGTCGGCTGCATGCTGGTGGCCGGGACGGTCGCCTGGTACGCGGTCCTGCGCAGGGGAGCGCTGCGCACCGCCGGGCTCGTCGTCGCCGGACTCGCGCTCGCCGGTGCCGTCGTGGTGCTCCTCACCGGCCGGCCACTGCTCGATCTCCTCGTCGTGGTCGGCCTGCTCGTGGCGGTCGGCGCGGCGTGCGCGACGCTCGTCGTCAAGGTCGATCTGCCGGACGCGCAGCCGCCGCAGCACCCCGTGCTGGTCTACAACCCGCGTTCGGGCGGCGGCAAGGCGGAGCGGTTCGCGGTGGCCGACGAGGCGCGCACGCGCGGGATCGAGCCGATCGAGTTCGGCCCCCCGTGGGATCTCGACGCGCTCGTGCGCAAGGCGGTCGCCGACGGCGCCGACGGGCTGGCCATGGCCGGCGGCGACGGCTCGCAGGCCATCGTCGCCGCGATCGCCGCGGAGCTCGACCTCCCCTACGCCTGCATCCCCGCCGGCACGCGCAATCACTTCGCCCTGGACCTCGGCGTCGACCGCGACGACGTCGTCGGCGCGCTCGACGCGTTCGTCGAAGGCGGCGAGCGCCGCGTCGACCTCGCCGAGGTCAACGGGCGCGTGTTCGTCAACAACGTGTCCCTGGGCCTGTACGCCGAGGCCGTGCAGCACGAGGGGTACCGCGACGCGAAGCTGCGCACCATCCTCGAGACGGTGCCCGACGTCCTCGGTCCCGACGGCGGCGATCTGGACCTGCGCTGGCACGGGCCAGGCGGTCAGGAGCACCGGTCCGGCGCCGCGATCCTCGTCTCCAACAACCGCTACCGCCTCGGCCGTGCCGTCGGGTCGGGCACCCGCCCTCGGATCGACGACGGTCTGCTCGGGATCACGGTCTTCGGCAGACCCTCCGGCCGCGGCGCCCGCGGCCGCGGACCGCAGCGCATGTGGCGCGAGTGGTCCGCGCCGTCCTTCGAGGTCGACGCGGACCGCGCGGTCCCGGCCGGCATCGACGGCGAGGCGCTCGTCCTCGAGGCACCGTTGCGGTTCCACATCCGTGCCGGCGTCCTGCGCGTGCGCATCGCGCGCCGGCACCCCGGCGCATCCCCATCGGCGAACGCCCCGGACGGCCCGGTGGCCGGCGTGCGCTGGCTGCTGCACATCGCGCTCGGGCGCGACCAGGAACCCCAACCCCAGAGGAGCACGGTATGGATCTGATCGAGATCACCGACAAGGAGCGTCTCGGCCGCGAGGAGGTGGCCGCCCGCCTGCGCGCGATCGCGGACATGCTCGCCCGGCACAACGACGTCGAGTTCGAGCGCGGCGGGGTCCGCTTCAAGGTGCACGTCCCCGACGAGGTCGACTACAAGCTCGAGATCGAGATCGAGACCGACGAGCGCGAGCTGGAGATCGAGTTGAAGTGGTGAGGATTCGGGAACGTGTCCGTCGCCCCTGAGCGGCCGGCGGCACGCACCCTCGACGCCGACCGCGCGGCGGCGCTCGCCGCGAGGCTGCACCGCGGGCAGCGCGACGGCACCGGAGCGCTGCTGATCGACCATGTCGCGAGGGTGGCTGCAGCGGTCCCCGCCGACGCGTGCGTCGCGGCCTGGCTCCACGAGGCGTTCGAGTACACGCCGATGTCCGAGGAGGAGTTGCTGGCCGAGGGCGTGTCGAGCGACGAGCTACGCGCGCTCAGGCTGCTGACCCGTGACAGGACGTCGCGCTCGGCCACGCGCTACCTCGGTCACATCCGCCTGATCGCCGACGCCGTGGGACCGGGCGCCGACATCGCCCGCCAGGTGAAGCGCGCTGACCTCGTCGATCGCGCGGCGCATCCGACGGGCGCCGGCGGCGACTGGTCGCCGCCGTACGCCCTCGGTCTCGAGATCCTGCGGCGCGACTGACGCGCGGCCGTGACCCGGTTCCTCCCCATCCTGGGCTGGCTGCCGCGCTACGAGCGGCGATGGCTGCCCGCCGACGCACTGGCCGGACTGTCGGTGTGGGCGCTGCTCGTCCCGCAGAGCCTCGCGTACGCGACGCTCGCCGGCGTCCCGGTCCAGTACGGGCTCTACACCGCGTTCGCGGCGTTGCTCATGTACCCGATCTTCGGGACCTCGCGGCAGCTCGCCGAGGGCCCGAGCGCCGCGGTCTGCGCCGTCGTCGCCGCCACGATCACGCCCCTGGTCGGCGCCGCCGCCCTCGGCACCAGCGCCGCCGCGCCCTACGCAGCTGCGCTGGCGCTGGCCACGGGCGTCGTGTACGTCGTGCTCGGGCTGCTGAAGATGGGCTGGGTCTCGACCTTCCTGTCCAGGGCGGTCATGGCCGGGTTCATCCTCGGCTTCGCGCTCGGGATCATCATCAACCAGGTCCATTCGCTGCTCGGGACCCCCGGGGGCGACGGCTCGTATCTCGAGCAGCTGTGGAAGACGATCGGGCAGATACCCGACGCCGACCTCACGACGGTCGCGGTCGGTTGCGGTTCGCTCGCGCTGCTGCTCGGACTGCGGTACATGGCGCCGAAGATGCCGCGCGCGCTCATCGTCATGGCGCTCGCGATCGCCGCCGTCGACGTGTTCTCGCTCGCCGACCACGGGGTGGCCGTGACCGGCGACGTCCCCACGGGCCTCTTCACCGTCGGCATCCCGGACGTGCCGTCGAGCGACATCGGCAAGCTGCTGCTCGGCGCGCTCGCCGTGATCTTCGTCGGATACTCGGAGTCGCTCGCGGCGGCACGGGCGATGGCGACGAAGCACGGGTACGAGATCGACCCGAACCAGGAGCTCATCGCCCAGGGCGCGGCGTGCGGCGCGGCCGGGCTCGTCGGCGGCTTCGCGGTGGACGGGAGCCTCTCGAAGAGCTCCGTGGCCGACGCGGCGGGCCAGCAGACGCAGATGGCCTCGCTCATCAACGCCGTCTTCATCCTGCTGACGCTGCTGTTCCTGGCGAGCATCTTCGAGAACCTCCCCAGCGCCACCCTCGGCGCCGTGGTGATCGATGCCCTCGTCGGGCTGCTCACGCTCCGCGGCCTGCGCCGCTACCTCAACACGAGCCGCGCGGACTTCGTGTTCTTCGCGGGCGCGATGCTCGGCATCCTGGCCTTCGGGATCATCGCCGGCATCCTCATCGGCGTCGCGCTGTCTCTGCTGCTGCTCATCGCGCGTTCGTCCCGCACCTCGGTCCGGCCGTTGGGCCGCGAGCCGGTCTCCGGCGTCTTCCACGACCTCGACGACCAGCCCGGTCTGGTGACCGACCCCGCGGTCCTCGTCCTGCGGATCGACGGCCCACTGTTCTTCGCCGACGCCGACCACTTCCGCTCGCGCGTCCACGAGCTCGCGTTCCGCGAACCCCAGCCGTCCGGCGTCGTCGTCGACGCCGAGTCCGTGTTCCTCACCGACACGGACGGCGCGGACATCCTCGTGCAGGTCGCCGGCGAGCTGCGGGCCCGCGGGATCACGCTCGCGCTCGCGCGGGTCCATCCCGTCTGCCTCGACCTCTGGCGCCGCGCCGGGGTGCTCGACGCGCTCGGCGAGCACGGCATCCACGAGACGATCGAGGGTGCGGTGGCCACGTTGAGCGCAGTACCGCCGCCGGCCGAAGTTACGTAGGCCGCTACTGACGACCTCCGGGCGCTCGGAGCCGAAGCTCTCCCCATCGCATCCGACCCTCGCAACGGAGATCGCCATGACCCTCTTCATCGTCCTCGCCGTGCTGCTGCCCTGGTCGCTCTGGCGCCAGATGCACGCCCACGCCGTCACGCGCGAGGGGCTCATCAAGCTCCCGCTCATCTTCGCCGCGATCGGCGCCCTCAGCCTCACGCGGCAGGACGTCCCGTCCGACGCGGCGGCCGCCGCGTACATCGCCACGAGCCTGGGCCTGTCGGTCGGGCTGGGCATCTGGCGCGGCGCGGTCATCCACACCTGGATGACGGCGGACGGCACGTGGATGAGCAAGGGCAACCGGCTCACCATCTCGCTGTGGATCCTGCTCATCGGCGCGAAGTTCGCGATGGGTGCGCTCGCCGGCGTCACCGGCTGGTTCCCGGCCAGCAGCTCGGGTGAGGTGTTCCTCTTCCTCGGCATCTCCTTCGCCGTCCAGAACCTCGTCGTCGCCTCCCGTACGCTCGGCCCGGCGCGATCGCGGCGACGTAGGCAGCGTCAGGATCGCCCGGTGGCACGGATGGCGCTCGGCGTCGTCGTCAGAGGTCGCGTCGGTCGCTGACCCCGAGCTTGTGCATCGCGCGGTAGATGTGGCTCTCGACCGTGCGCACGGAGAGCACGAGGCGATCGGCGATCTCGGCGTTCGACAGCCCCTCCGCGGCGAGGGTGACGATCTCGCTCTCGCGGGAGGTGAGCGTCGAGGCCGCGCCGTCGAGGCCGTCGACCTCCGGCGGCTCGGTGCCCTGGACGGGGGCGTGCAGCTCCCGCACGCGGACCCCTGCGCGCCGCGCAGCGTCGTGCCGGCCCGCGCGGACGAGGACCGCCGCGGCCTGCGCAGCTGCGTCGACCGCGTAGGCCGCGCGCGAACGCGAGCGTCCCCGCCTCGACCGCACCGAGCACGAGCTCGTGGACGTACAGCGCGTTGCCCTGGCTGCTCTCGACGACCCACCGCCGCGCGGCCTGCTCGACGGGGCCGCCGAGCGCGCCCTCGACGAGCGCCGCCACGGCCTCGTCGCTCAGGCGGTCGAGCTCGAGGCGCCGCGCGCCGGCATCC
>Ga0070665_100003812_pt1 | contig 15964 bp, 11 predicted proteins | sample KBSS13metaG_FD_65862 | JGI IMG/M metagenome (GOLD analysis project Ga0070665, IMG submission 65862) | Switchgrass rhizosphere microbial communities from Kellogg Biological Station, Michigan, USA - KBS S1-3 metaG | ecosystem: Host-associated > Plants > Roots > Rhizosphere > Soil ... | reverse complement strand
GACGACTATTGTCAGCTGTTCCCGCTGTTGTTCGATCGCGATCGCGTGCTGTTGGCCCCGCAGTTGCAGAGAAAACTGCACGGCCGCAGGCAGATTGGGGCTGAAACCATCCACCGCCGCCCAGGGATCCGCGCTGGCCGGAGCTGAATGAACCGCAAGGGCCGCAATCACTGCCGCGCGCCGATCCCGCGCAACATCACCGTGGTCGGCCAATTGTTTCGCATGTGATTCGAGCCAGGCGATGCTGTGCTCGACGCGCAGGAACTCGGGCGCCTGGAGAATTCGGGCGAGCCAGCGCTCGTTGGTGCGCACGCCGGCGCAGTGAATTCGATCCAGAGCGCCAGCGAGCTTCCCGGCCGCCTCGGTGCGTGTCGGCGCCGAGCAGATCACCTTGCCCAGCAATGAGTCATAACTCTCGGGGACCCGATCGCCGGTGGCGAACCCAGCATCCACGCGGGCGAACTCCGGGGCGGGCCACTCGAGCAAGCGCAAATCGCCGGCACTCGGCAGAAAATCGCGTTCAGGATCTTCGGCACAGATGCGCGCTTCGATCGCATGGCCGTTGAGATGGATCTCGGCCTGCGCGCGCGGCAGACGGCCGCCCGCGGCTACGATGAGCTGCCATTCGACGAGATCGAGCCCCGTGACCTGCTCCGTAACGGTGTGCTCCACCTGCAGCCGGGTATTCATCTCCATGAAATAAAACTCGCGCCCGTCGAAGAGGAATTCGACCGTGCCCGCGCCGACATAACCGATTTCGCGAGCGACGACGATCGCGGCCGCCCGCAACCGATCACGCAACTCGTCAGGCAATCCGGGTGCCGGCGCCTCTTCAATCAGCTTCTGGTGGCGCCGCTGAATGGAGCAGTCGCGATCGCCCAGATGCACGTAGTTTCCATGCGAGTCGGCGAAGATCTGCACTTCAACGTGTCGGGGCGCGGGCAAATACCGCTCCAACAACAGCGAGCCATCGCCGAACCCGCTTTCGGCGAGGCGGCGAGCTGCGGCGAGTGCTTCGGGGATCTCCGCCTCGTTGCGAACGATGCGCATTCCCTTGCCACCCCCACCGGCGGCCGGTTTGATGATGAGCGGCATCCCTAAGCGGCGGGCTTCCGATTGCAGATGGGCGAGATCCTGGTTGATGCCCTCGTAACCCGGGAGAACCGGTACGCCCTTGGCCCGCATGCGCGCCTTGGCGACGATCTTGGAGCCCATGGCGGTAACGGCTGCTGCTGGCGGACCAACATAGATCAACCCTGCATCCACCACAGCCTGAGCGAACTCGGCGTTCTCCGACAAGAAGCCGTAGCCTGGGTGGATCGCATCAGCTTGGGTTGCGCGTGCGGCATCCAGGATCTTCTGGATGTTCAAGTAGCTCTCACGGGGTGGAGCAGGCCCGATCCGGACGGCTTCGTCCGCTTGCCTCACGTGCTGTGCCGTCGCGTCGGCGTCGGAAAACACCGCGATCGTGCGGATTCCGAGGTCGCGCGCGGTTCGAAAGATCCGGCAGGCAATTTCGCCGCGGTTCGCAACCAATAGACGTTGGATCACTCGCAATTCCCCTCGATCACATCCGGAACACGCCGTAGCGTGTCTCATCGCCTGGTGAATGCCTGACGGCCGCGAGGCTCAGCGTGAGCACGCGACGGGTTTCAGCCGGATCAATGACACCGTCGTCCCAGAGTCGCGCGGACGAGTAGTAAGGATGACCTTGCGTCTCATACTGCTGCCGGATCGGTTGCTTGAACGCTTCTTCTTCGGCAGCCGCCCAATCGACGCCCTGCGCTTTCATCTGATCGCGTTTGACAGTCGCCAGCACACTCGCGGCCTGCTCGCCGCCCATCACTGAGATCCGGGCGTTCGGCCATTGAAACAAAAAACGGGGTGAATAGGCGCGTCCACACATGGCGTAATTGCCCGCGCCATAACTGCCTCCGATGATCACACTCAACTTCGGAACGTTCGCGCAGGCAACTGCGGTGACCAACTTGGCTCCGTCCTTGGCAATGCCACCCGCTTCCGCGCGCCGGCCGACCATGAACCCGGTGATGTTCTGCAGAAACAACAAGGGCACGCGCGCGCGGGCACACAGTTCGATGAAATGCGCACCCTTCAGGGAGCTTTCGGAGAACAGGATGCCGTTGTTGGCGAGGATGCCGACGGGATAGCCGCCGATATGGGCAAATCCACACACCAGCGTGGTGCCGTAAAGCTGTTTGAATTCGTCCAGCTCGGATGCATCGACCAGCCGCGCAATGACTTCGCGCACGTCGTAGGGCTTGCGCAAGCTCGAGGGAACCACGCCATAGAGCTCTGATGTGTCGTATTTCGGATCACGAGGCGCCACAGGCGGAGCGGTGTCCGTCGGCGGGGCCAGCCTGGAAACGATCCGCCGCGCAATCGAAAGCGCGTGGGTGTCGTTTTCAGCGTAGTGATCGCAAACACCCGACTCGCGGCAATGCACGTCCGCGCCACCGAGGGACTCAGCGTCGATGTCTTCGCCGGTCGCGGCTTTCACCAACGGTGGGCCGCCGAGAAACACGCGGCCCTGGTTTCTGACGATGACGTTTTCATCCGACATCGCAGGAACATAGGCGCCACCGGCCGTACACGAGCCGTGAACCACGGCGATCTGCGCGATACCCGCGCCCGACAACGTTGCCTGGTTGTAGAAAATTCGCCCGAAGTGTTCTCGATCGGGGAACACTTCGTCCTGCGCGGGTAGAAACGCACCACCGCTCTCGACGAGGTAAACACATGGGAGGCGGTTGTCGCGGGCAATCTCTTGGGCCCGCAAATGCTTCTTCACGGTGATTGGGTAATAGGTACCGCCCTTCACAGTGGGATCGTTGGCCACGATCACGCACTCACGGCCACTGACGCGACCGATCCCGGTCACGATGCCACCGGCGGAGATCTCACCACCGTACATGCCGTGCGCCGCGAGCTGAGACAGCTCCAGGAACGGGCTACCCGTGTCCAGCAGGACCCGAACGCGCTCGCGGGCGGTCAGCTTGCCGGCCGCTTGGTGCTTTTTCACCGCTGCGGCCGACCCGCCCTGGGCAACACGCGCAACTTGTTGCCGCACATCCTGTGCCAGGTCGCTCATGGCCCGGTGGTTGGCGCGAAACTCTTCCGAATGGACATCGACGCGGGACGAAATTGCAGCCATACTTGCCACGATTGCCGGTTTGTCCGACAATCATACGATCTGACATCAGGGGAAGGCAAGCATCATGGCGGCCACAGACTGCGATTTCGGGCTGGATGAGAGCATCGAGGAGATCCGAACCCAGGTGCGACGCTTCGCGACGGAGCGGATTGCGCCGCGGGCGGACCAGATCGATCGGAGCAATGAATTTCCGCGTGACCTGTGGCCCGCCCTCGGTGAGCAGGGACTGCTGGGGGTCACGGTACCCGAGCGTTGGGGCGGCGCAGGCCTCGGCTACCTGGCGCATGCGATCGCCATGGAAGAGATCTCGCGCGCCTCTGGCGCCGTCGGACTCTCCTACGGTGCGCATTCCAACTTGTGCGTCAACCAGATCCGCCTGAATGGAACAGACGCGCAGCGCGACGCCTACCTCCCCAAGCTGGTGAGCGGCGAACATGTTGGTGCGCTGGCGATGTCTGAGCCGGGCTCAGGCTCGGATGTTGTATCGATGCAGTTGCGCGCCGAGCTGCGCGGTACCAACTACGTCCTCAACGGCCGCAAGATGTGGATTACCAACGGTCCTGACGCAGACGTGTTTGTCGTGTATGCAAAGACGGATGTCGCGGCTGGTCCGCGCGGCATCAGTGCATTCATCGTAGAGCGTGGGACGCCGGGCTTCACCACCGCACAGAAGCTCGACAAGCTGGGAATGCGCGGCTCCGGCACGTGCGAGCTGGTATTCCAGGATTGCGCAGTCCCTGCAGCGAATCTGCTGGGCAACGTGAATCGCGGTACGGCTGTATTGATGAGCGGCCTCGACTACGAGCGTGTCGTGCTGGCCGGCGGTCCACTAGGCCTGATGGCCGCCGCACTCGATCTCGTGCTGCCCTACGTGCGCGAACGCAAGCAGTTCGGACAACCTATTGGTACATTCGAGCTCATGCAGGCAAAAGTGGCTGACATGTACTCTTCTCTCAATGCGAGCCGTGCGTACGTCTACTCTGTGGCCAAGGCGTGCGATGCCGGCACCGTCAAGCGGCGCGATGCGGCCAGTTGCATCCTGTTCGCCGCCGAGCATGCGACGAAAGCGGCACTCGAGGCGATCCAGTCCCTGGGTGGCAATGGCTACACGAATGACTATGCCGCAGGCCGCCTGCTGCGCGATGCGAAGCTCTATGAGATCGGCGCGGGGACCCAGGAGATCCGGCGCATGCTGATCGGACGCGAGCTGTTCGAATCAGCCGCGTGAGTGCAATTTCGATGAGCGCGCCGTTCGATCAGATCCAGATGGAGCCGGCCTACCGTAAGGTGGCTGCGGCCATCAGCGGGCGCATTCTGGATCGCACCCTGCGTGAGGGCGATCGGCTGCCTCCGGAAACGGAGCTGGCCCGCCAGTTCGGCGTGAACCGCTCGACGGTGCGCGAAGCCTTGCGCGAGCTCGAGAGCAACGGTCTGGTCACTCGACGCGCCGGATCCAAGCTCATGAGCGTAACCCGGCCGCAGCACTTCGCCATCGCCGGCGCGGTGACACGCGGACTGGTCATGCACGATGTCACCTTCCGTGAGGTGTGGGAGGCTTTGACGCTGCTCGAGCCGCCGATCGCGGCGAGCGCCGCGACGGCACGCACGTCCGACGATCTGATCCTGATCGATGCGTCCGCAGAGCGGTTTGCATCTGACAACACCGCCACTGAACATGCGGCGCACGGTGCGGCGGAGTTCTTTCGCAGTGTCGGCAGCGCGACTCACAACCAGGTTCTGATGCTTGCCCAGGAGCCGCTGCTACAGCTGCTCGAGCCTTCGCTGCGCGTAATGATCGACGACGTTCCTCAGGCGCGCTCCCGCATCACGACCGCACAACGCAAGATCAGCGAAGCCCTGCACTCGCGCGATACCGAGGGTGCGCGCACATGGATGGCGAAACACATCCGCGACTTCCGCAAGGGCTTTGAAATCGCCGGAATCGATCTGGAGCATCGGATCACCACAGAGCCGGCGTGACGCAGGGCGTGCCCGCCCCGCCGTATTGGCCCCTGGTGCCATTGAATTTACATAACGCGTTGGCTATGTTCTCGCCCCCAACAAAAAACGAGAATCGCGGCGGGGATGAGAGCGTTGTTATGGTTGCTTCTGGCGCTGCCGGGCTGCTGCCTGCCGCTCGCGCCCGCACGGGCTGCCTGCCTCGAACCCCGTGAGGCCGGAGAGTGGACAAACGTAGCTCACGATACGAAGAGCGTGGTGAGCCTCGATCTGCGCTTCATTTGCCAGGATCACATGCTGAACGGAGCACCCTACCCGCCCGGCCCGGCCTGGTACGTGCACGCGGTGGGCAAGTGCGACCCGGTTGATTGCGACTGGCACGAGGTTGGGGCGAAGCGGCTGTCGAGCACGCACATCTTTGCGGTGTTTGATCAGAACAATGCGCGGCGCTATGTGTACGTGCGGATGTCGCAAGCCCAACCCGACCTGCTGTGGGCGTGGATCTACACGGACTTCAAAGATCCAACACGCAGCAACTACGGGGTGTACGACTGGTTCAGGCGAGTCGAGCATTGAGAACGCACTGGCGTGTGCTCGCGTTGCTGGTGGGACTCGCCGGATGCTCCGGCCGAGCTGAGCCCGCCATGGACTCGATGATGAGCGATGCGGATCACCGGCCGGGGACGCAGGAGCCGGTGAAGTCACATGAGGTGGTGCCTCTACCCGAAGAACCGGAGCCACCCGCCAGCCTGCCGCCATAATCGATGACGCCTGGGCGCCGAAGGCGCACCGCGCAGGCATGGGAGGGACCCGGGCTCCGCGCGGCTTGGGCGCCGAAGGCGCTACGCGCAGGCGCAGCCGGCAAAAACCACGCCCTGCGCGGCTGTAGCCGCGCTAATTAAATCAGTGGCGGCGGGCGACGGACCCGGGCTCCGCGCGAACTTTTTCGCGCCCATTAAAAAAGCGCGCGAGGTTTTTTGGACCTCGCACGCTCTAACGTTGCGTGACGACGAGTGAGGGGGTCAACCGTCGTTACGAACGTGGCCTCGCTTGGGCACTAAGCCGGAGTCAACGTGCCCGGTGTGAGGCGCACCGCCGATATAGATAGAGCAAAGGGCATGCCAATCACGGGAACCCCTGAAACCGGGACCCAAGGGGTGAGGCACCCGCCGGAGGGGTGGTTTGCGCACTCTTTGAGTGCAGGAATTGACCCCGGCGGCTTCGCCAGAGAGCAAGGGCTCCGACCCCTATCAAGGGTTAGCTCCAGGCGGTGCGCTGGCTAGGGCGTGACCGTAATCCAGTCCATCACCCGGCCAGCCTGCCGCTGAAGGATGCGACCAAACAGCGGTTGCAGCTTGTCCAGCACATCGAGTGGTGGACGCTTCGGGTCTGGCGGCGCCACGTAGTCAACCCACAGGTCGGTGTAACCCCCACCCCACTCTCGCGCCTGAAGCTTGGCCCCGTCGGGGGTGATCGAGACGAGCAACACCTGCGTCCAATCGACCAGCGCCGGCTTGGCGGTTGGGTCACCGGTCACATAACCCCAACCTCTCAGGTAATCGGGCAAATCCTTGCGGTAGGGACCGCCTGCCGCCTGCGAGGAGTTGTTGAGTGCCGGCGACAGCACGATCAGGGCTTCCAACCGCTCCGAGGCAGCCAACTGGGCAAACTGCCGGGCCACCTCCTTCGACAACCCCTTGGCTATGGAGTTGTTCACAAAATTCTCGTCCCGGCCGTGCAGGAGCGCGTCGGAGGCACCCAACGGCACGGGCACCAGCTCGAGTTGCGTCAGTCGCTGACTGACGGCATCGGCGAGCATGGAGTCGACATTCCAGTTGAGCAGATGGGTCTTGAAGAAGCTTTCTGACAGGTTTTTGCTGGTGTGGAAGTGAGTTACTTCCGCATCCATGAGGTTGACGATGCCCACACGGGCACCCTTATGGAGCAGCAACTGTGTCGGATCTTTGGCAACAGTCAACGCACTGGCCAGCAGCAGACAGGCAGCGAACACCACCTTGTGCATGCATTCCCCCCCGATTTTCTAGTTGACAACAAAGTCTACGTCGGACGGCCGCGCTGTAGATAGTACCGTTTCGCACTGAAAAGGGGCACTGGAACTGTTGTGTAGTGCTCAACTTTCCCCCACGGGGGTCGTTATGCTCAAACGATGTCGAGATTGACTAAATACATGCCCGCCGTGGTGGGCTACAGGGAGAGGCTGGCGACTCTACAGGGAGCGTGGGACAGCCTGGCCCTGCTTTCGCACCTGAGCGATGACGGGACCAACCTAAGCAACACGCGCGAAGCGTTTGAGTCGCTGGCTGCGGACCTCGTAACACACCTCGAAACCGAAACGCACAAGAAGGCGTTGCTGGCCGCGCGCGCCCGCGCTCAGGTCGCAATCGACATACTGGTGCGAAACCTGTTCGAACGGACGGCCGACATCGGCTTTCTCGCGGCCGACGACGACATCCGCAACTATGCGAGCGCAGCCGTAGCGTCCGATACCGACCGCCGCTCGATGCAACAGCGGCTGGCCGAGTACGTCTCCAAGTACTCGGTATATCAGAATGTCATCCTACTGTCGCCGGAAGGAAAGGTCCTCCTCCAACTCGAGGGCGGCCAGGCACCCGCCGCGACCCGCGACCCCCTGATTTCCGCGACTCTGGCGACCGACGGTTACGTTGAAACCTTCCGCCGCAGCGACCTCGTTCCCGACGCTCGCCGCGCCCTGATCTATTCCCAGCGGGTGATCTCCGAGGGGCAGACACTCGGTGTGTTGTGTCTGTGTTTCCGGCTCGAGGACGAGTGTGAGGGCATTTTCGCCCAGTTGCACAGCCAGACCGATTGGACGGTACTCGCCCTCCTCGACGCCAACAACGAAGTCATCATCAGCAGTGACACGCAGCAGATGCCGGTCGGAGCAAAGCTGGCGGGCATCGGCAACGAGGCAGGCAACATCCTGCGCTTCGCAGGACGCGAGTTCCTGGCGGTGACCTGTAAGGCGCAGCCCTACCAGGGTTACGCCGGCCCCGCCTGGCGCGGCCATGTCATGATTCCCCTGGAGCGTGCTTTTGAGGCCCATGAGGGTTCCGAGGAGCACCCCTGCGCCGCCGAGGTGCTCGCCGACCTGCGCGCCACCGCTTCGAAATTTTCGGCCGCCCTGCGCGAGATTCCACGCCAGGCTGACGCCGTGCAGCGGGATCTCAACCGCTCGGTCTGGAACGGTAGCGTCCGCCTGTCCGTGGGCGCCGGCTCCAACGGCACGTTCGCCAAGGCCCTGCTGCGCGAAATCAGCAACATGGGCCGCAAGACCAAGGAGGTCTTCGAGCGCTCCATCGAGGAGCTGCACGAAACCGTGGTCTCCTCGGTTATGCACGACAGCCGCTTCCTGGCCTCGCTCGCCAGCGAGTTATTGGCTCGTAACTTCTACGAGCGCGCCAACGACTGCCGTTGGTGGGCCTTGAATGGCACTCTCAGTGGCCGACTCGCGGGCGCCGAGGGTTGCACCGACGAGGCGGCAACGCAGGTTCTGCGTCATATCAACTCCCTCTACACGGTCTATCACGCGATCGTGCTGTTCGACAGCCAACGGCGGATCGTCGCGACCTCACGCCCCGAGTACGAAGAAATGCTGGGCACCGTGCTCGAGGAGAGCTGGGCCACAGATGCGCTGGCTGTCAGTGGAACGCAGGCCTACAGCGTGTCCCAGTTCACTCCGAGCCCGCTCTATGACGGTCGACCGACTTACATCTTCGCCGCGGGAATCCGGGGTGCCGGTGGGCGCTCCATCGGCGGCATCGCGGTTGTGTTTGATACGGCCCCGCAACTCGCCGCTATGTTGCAGGACTCGATCCCGAAGGATGAAAGCGGTCAGGCGCAGGCCGGCTGCGTTGCTTTGTTTCTGGATCGCGATCTGCGCGTTCTGTCGTGCACGAACCCCGCGATGGACGTCGCCAAGCTCGAGTGGGTGCGCGAGAGCGCGCGCACGGGCGAAGCCCAAGTCATGCGCATCGGCGACGAATATCATTCGGTGGGCGCAAAACGCGATACGGGTTACCGGGAATACGAAGGCCTCGGCGGCTACGCGGTCGTTCTCATGCCGCTGGGCCGTGTTTCTGAACAGACCGCCACGCGCCGCCTGCTGACCCAACGACCTTCCACCCGCCAGGAAGGCGCCAAGCAGGACATGGTCGAGCTGGCGACCTTCGCGGTCGGTGAAAATTGGTACGCACTTCCAACTGCTCACGTCATTGAAGCCGTGGATGCGGGTTTGCTGCAATCCCTGCCGAAGACGCAAGCGTGGTGTGCCGGCTACCTCATGTTTGACGGCGAGCCGATCGTGGTTGCTGACATGGCGCGGCTGCTTGGTGCAACCAACATCGAGACACCCAGGATAGTGATTGCCATCCGGCCGCCGGGACAGAGTCGTCCGTTCGGACTTCTCGTGGAGGCGCTGGGCGATATTCCAGAGGTCGCGCGAGAGCGACTCCTCACGATCGACACTCTGCGCAACGAAGACACCTCGATGCTGGTCGAGTTTGCTCTACAGGTGGCTGACCCGAGCGATCCGATGGTTGTGGTGCTGAACACCCAGCGGCTCGCGAATCTGCTGCGCGGTGAGCCCCTGGAAGCCGCCGCCGCTTGACGCAGGCACCGCGCCCGCAAAGGACCCGGGCTTCGCGCGGCCGCCTGGGCGCGGAGGGCTCGCCGCACGGTCGCAACCGGCAAAAACCACGCCCCGCGCGGGCATAGCCGCGCTACTCAACGCACCGCAGCATCGAATCATCTGCCGCCTCCGGGCCTGCCGGTTTATGCTCTCGCGCTACTGCGCGGGATGCGAGGCGGTGTCCATTGCTGACTTCATCGCAAACGTCGGCCGTCCACGGGGAGATGGCCGATCGTTTCAGGGAATTTGATTGGTCCGCGACCCCGCTCGGGCCCGTCGATCGCTGGCCTGAGAGCTGGCGACACGCAGTCAACATCATCCTGGACTCGAGCTTTCCCACAGCGCTCGCGTTGGGGACCGAGCTCGTCTATTTCTATAACGATGCGTTCATCCCGTTGGCGGGTCCTTCGCGACACCCTCAGGGACTGGGTACGCCCGTGCCCGTTGCGTGGAAAGAAATCTGGCCGACGATTCTCGCGCATCGCTTTGAGTACGTGCTCAGCACCGGCATGCCGACCTTCGAGGCTGACATGTTGTTGCCGCTGGAGCGCAGCGGCTATCTCGAAGAAACGTTCGTCACGTTTTCCTTCGCGGCCCTGCGCGATGCGCAGAACAAGCCCAGTGGCATCTTCTGTACAGCAATCGAGACAACCGCGCGCGTCATCGCCGATCGGCAGCTCGTCTGTTTGCGAACGCTCGCCGCACAAGGATCGTTGGCTGAAACACCGGAGGCGGCCTGCCAGGGTGCGGTGACGGCGCTGGAAGCCAACCCTCGCGACGTCCCGTTTGCCCTGCTCTACCTGGTCGATAAAGGCGGCAAGCGGGCGCGGTTGGCGGCGACTGTGGGGCTCGGTTCGATTCCGGATTCGGTGCCTGCCCTCGTCGACCTGGACAGCGGCCCCGATCCCTGGATGCTGTCAGCTGTCGCGACGACGCGTGCGCCGGTATCTATCGATGCCGTGCAGGGTCTCATTGCGGGCGGGTTGCGTGTTGGGGAGGTGGTTCCGCAGCACGCTGTTGGGTTGCCGATTGCTCGTCGCGGGGATGCAGGACTCGCCGGTATCCTCATCGCCGGCGCCAATCCGATGCGCCCCCTGGAGGAGTCGCGGACCTTTCACACGCTGATCGCCGGTCACCTGGAAACGGCCGTGTCCAATGCCGAAGCCAAACAGTTTGAACGGGAGCGCAGTCTGGCACTGGCGGAGCTGGATCAGGCCAAGACGATTTTCTTCAGCAACGTCAGCCATGAGCTGCGCACTCCCCTGACTCTGCTGCTCGCACCGCTGGACGAGGTCCTGGCGAGCAACAAACTCGACAGCTCGGATCGGGAAGGCCTGGAGCTGGCCCGGCGGGGCGGCGGGCGCCTGCAGAAGCTGGTCAACTCGCTTCTCGAGTTCTCGCGGATCGAGGCGGGTCGTATTGAAGCGGCCTACGAGCCGATGGATCTCGCGGCGCTGACATCCGACCTGGCGAGCATGTTCCGCTCCGCATTTGAGCGGTCGGGAATCACACTGACCATCGACTGCGATCCGCTGCCGGAACCGGTGTACGTCGACCGGGACAAATGGGAAAAGGTGGTTCTCAACCTGCTCTCCAATGCACTGAAGTTCACCTTCGCAGGCGAAGTTCGAATCAGTCAGCGGATGTTGAACGATCACATCGAGCTGCAAGTGCAGGACAGTGGCTGTGGGATCGCCGAAGAAGATCTGCCGCGGGTTTTCGAGCGCTTTTTCCGCGGCCGCCCGTCGCAGACACGCACACACGAAGGAACCGGTATCGGCCTTTCGCTCGTTCAGGAGCTGGTCAAACTGCATGGAGGCAGCATCTCGGCTCACAGCGAGCTGCGCCAAGGCACGACCATGACGGTTCTGATTCCGAGAGGAACCGCGCATTTGGATCCGAGTCGGATCATTGCTCCACGCCAGACTGTGCCATCCCGGACAGGACTCCATGCGTTTGTCGAAGAGGCTCTTGGATGGTTGCCGGATGCGACCCCGCTGACACAAACGCCACCCGAAGAGCAGACGAGCGAGCCGTCGGCAAACATCCTCGTCGTGGACGACAATGCAGATATGCGCGGATATCTGTGCCGCCTGCTCGATCAGCGTTGGAAATCCCAGGGTGCCGCTGATGGGCTCGCAGCACTCGCCAGCATTCAGCGCAACCCTCCTGATCTGGTGATTGCGGACGTGATGATGCCCCGACTGGACGGCTTTGGACTGCTGCGCGCGCTTCGGGCCGATGACGCTACAGCCCAAATCCCCGTCATGCTGTTGTCAGCACGGGCCGGCGAAGAAGCCGCTGCCGAGGGTCTGAGAGCGGGGGCTGATGACTATGTCATCAAGCCGTTTTCGGCCCGTGGAATCCTTGCGAGGGTCGAATCGCGCCTGAATCAGGCAAGGCTTCGGGCGGCCGAACGGCAAGGCCGTGACGCAGCGGAAAAGGCGAACCAGGCGCGCGACGAATTCTTCGCCATGCTGTCGCACGAGTTGCGCACGCCTCTGATGGCGGTGTTGGGTTGGACTGCCCTCCTACGTGGGGACCGCCTCGGACCGCAGGACTCGGCGTACGCAATCGACATCATCGAACGCAACGCCAGAACCCAACGACGCATGGTTGATGATCTGTTGGATGTCTCGCGGATCGTTACCGGTCGACTGCGGATCGATTCGCGACCCCTTCCATCCCTGGCTCCCGTTCTCGCCATGGTCGTTGATTCTTTCCGCCCCGTCGCTCACGCCAAGGGACTCACTGTTACCACGATGTTGGAAAACGACGCCGGTCCTTTGAGTGCGGACCCGGAAAGATTGCAGCAGGTCGCCTGGAACTTGCTGTCAAACGCAATCCACTTCACTCCGCCCGGGGGCACCATTACGGTTGGATGCAGTCGGAAAGGCGAAAACGTGATCATCCGCGTGCGCGACACCGGCCGAGGCATCAGCCCCGAGGCTGTGCCGCATATATTCGAACGCTACTGGCAGGCGGGCAGCAATCATCCGCGAAAGCAGGGGCTGGGTCTGGGGCTTGCGATTGCGCACCGGCTCGTTGAGTTGCATCTCGGGAGCATCGAAGCCCACAGCGACGGCGAGGGGCGTGGCTCTGTATTCACGGTCACATTGCCGGTCGCGCCGGCTGACTCGGTGAGCACACCGGTTGCAGGTGATTTTGAGCCGATGGCCGCAGCGAGTGCGCGCATCATCGATGCGGCTACTGCGACCGCGGAACGCGATCCGGACGCAGTGATCAGCGCCTCACCTGCACTTCATGTCCTTGGTATGACAACGCCATTGCGCGGCGCGAATTCGGATGACAACGAAATCTCACTGCGCATTCTGTTGGTGGAAGATCACGATGGCATCGCCAGAGCGTGCCAACGACTCCTGGTCAGTCATGGCCACGTGGTCATTCGAGCTGCCGGTACGGCAAGTGCGTTGGCTGCCGCTGAACGCGAGATTTTTGATCTATTCATTTGCGACATGCGGCTGCCGGACGGGAGCGGCCTCGATCTCTTGCCCAGACTGCGCTCGTGTTCCCACGCTGCATCGCAATGCAACATAACTCCGGCCATTGCCATCAGCGGCAGTGTTTATGAAGGAGATATTGCAAGATGCCTGCAGGCCGGCTTCAACGCGCACGTAGCCAAGCCATTCGACGAGGACCGGTTACTGGCGGTGATTGCACAGGTGATGAGTGCCGCGTCGCAAAAGAAGGCGGTAAATGGGATCGGGGGCGTCCCTGCCCCCGTCCCAGCTCGTCATCGGTGACCCATAGAGCACCGCCGACATGGATTCACCATCGTTATGCGCGTCCATGGCGCATGACGGATCGATTGACGAGACTACACACTTGGGCCGCTGCCACGCTGAGCCCGCGGCCATGATGCGCGCCTGAGAAGTACGCACAATTGGCCCAAGGTCCAATACGCGTCGCGCGCGGTTGTCCTGTTCAGGCTTGGGCTTTTGGATAGATGTTGGGATTAACACCGGCAAGGGATGCCAGGTGTACGAGATCGACGACAGAGGTTGCGTTCATTTTGCGCATCATGCGCGAGCGATGCACCTTGATGGTCTTCTCGACGATGCCCAGGTCTGCGGCGATCTGTTTGTTGAGTCGGCCGGCGACGACCTTCTCAAACACCTGACGTTCACGCGGAGTCAGGGTCTCGAGTTTTGCAGACGCCGAATGACGACGCATGCACGAAGCGCGCACCGATGCATCGACGCGCAAAGCCTCTTCAACTGCTTTGAGAAGCTCGTTGTCATCGACGGGCTTGGTGAAAAAATTCACGGCTCCCGCTTTCATCGCGCGGACGCTCTTGGAGATATCGCCGTTGCCGGTGAGGAAAATAATCGGGCGCTGACAATCGGATGCGGCCAGGTGCTCCTGCAGCTCGAGGCCGTTCAAACCGGGCATGGCGAGATCGAGGAGGATGCAGCCGGCGGAAAAGCGCGCCTCGCCGCTCACCAGGAACTCACCGGCCGAGCCGAACAGGCGCGTGGTGTAACCAGCCGATCGCAACAGTCGCGAAAGCGCTTTGCGCACCTCCGCGTCGTCATCGATGATGTAGATGATTACGGGAATTGCGTTCACTTGGGCCGCTCCTTCCGGTCGTCCGAGCTCTGTTGCAACATGGCCCCGATGCTGCGAACGATGACGGCCGCGCGTTTGTCGTCAGTGACGATATCGCTCAGGATCTCGCGAAGCTCCTCCAGATCGACCTGATCTGACGCGAGGAAGCGCTGAGCTGCCTGGGCATTGCTCAGGATCGCGGTCAACGGCTGGTTGAGCTCGTGAACCAAGGCCGCTAGTACTGACGGAGACTCCGGCACAAAGCACCACTCTCATCGGGCGGACGGGTCCGCCGTTCCTTGATTCGCAGGCGGCGCATCTATCCCCGCGATGCACCAGACACCGATTGTGCAGCCGGGGTGCGCACCGCTCAAGAGGGGTTTGCACCGCTAAACAAAAAAATCCGGCAGCAGCTCTTCCTCACGCACACCTTCATGGCGATAGTGTGAAAAATCCGTCACTCCTGCACTGCGCAAGACCTGTTCGTCGATGCAGAACCGACCCGTGAATTCACGGCTGTTGGCGGTGAGAATTGCATGGGCCGCGTCGGCCATGATTTCCGGCTTGCGGACACGCCGACGCTCGGCGGTGTCATATTTAGCCATGGCAATGCGCAGCGCGGCGGTGTCGATGACAGTACGCGGCCACAGAGCGTTTACAGCGGTTCCCTGGGCACGCAACTCACCGGCAAGGCCCAGCACGCATAAGCTCATTCCGTATTTGGCAATGGAATAGGCAACGTGCGGCGCGAACCAGCGCTCCTCCATGTTGAGGGGCGGCGAAATCATCAGGATATGGCCGTTGGAAGAGCGCTCCAGGTGCGGCAAACACAACTTGGAGCACAGGAATGTGCCGCGCGTGTTGATCTGGTGCATGAGATCAAAGCGCTTCATGTCGGTGTCCGGCGTCAGCGTAGGGCTGATTGCGCTGGCGTTATTCACCAGAATGTCGATGCCGCCGAAGGTTTCGACGGTGCGCGCAATAGCCGCAGCGACCTGTTCGTCGTTACGGATATCAACCGCCAGCGGCAATGCTTTCCCGCCTGCGGCTTCAATCTCGGACGCGGCTGTATAGATCGTTCCGGGGAGCTTGGGGTGCGGCTCGGTGGTTTTGGCTGCGATTGCGATGTTCGCGCCGTCAGCGGCCGCTCGCAGCGCGATGGCTAGGCCGATTCCGCGGCTGGCTCCGGTGATGAATAGAGTACGCCCCGCCAGTGAGACTGATTGACTCATCGCCCAACTCCCCCTTTTTGGTGGCGCTCCCTATAACCAAAGAGAATTAGCCTAGGTCCCATAACGCCCCCAGAACGGTCACGGTCCGGTAACATTCTGCCCCAATGGGATTACTACAGGTGACTTTATCTTGGCTGCGATAGGAACGGAGCGGGTACTCAACGTACAGCATTGGACGGACAACCAATTCACCTTCACCACCACCCGCGACTCGAGCCTGCGCTTCGAGAACGGGCAGTTCGTGATGGTGGGGCTCCAGGTCGACGACCGGCCACTCCTGCGCGCCTACAGCATCGCGAGCGCGAACCACGAGGAACATCTCGAGTTCCTGAGCATCAAGGTGCCGGATGGTCCGCTGACATC
>Ga0070665_100003811_pt1 | contig 15967 bp, 18 predicted proteins | sample KBSS13metaG_FD_65862 | JGI IMG/M metagenome (GOLD analysis project Ga0070665, IMG submission 65862) | Switchgrass rhizosphere microbial communities from Kellogg Biological Station, Michigan, USA - KBS S1-3 metaG | ecosystem: Host-associated > Plants > Roots > Rhizosphere > Soil ... | reverse complement strand
CTCCCGTCGGGAATTTTCTTTATCGCCAGGTACCAACCGCTGTTTATGCGTTGGGTGTAGACCGAATTGAATTAGATAACGGCCGATCGTTTTTGATGGCGGTGCCTGAAAAAGCGTTGGCAGATAAGCTTCAATCCGATCGCGGCATGTCCATTGCGAGTCCGGCCGAACTCAAAACCTATCTCTTAGACCATATGCGTGTCGATCCTGGAAGCTTAAGAAAAATGAAAAAAACTCTTGTATCACGGATTGCTCGCGCCTACGCTTCACGGCGCCTCCGGTGGTTGAGCGAACTGATATGAACGAAGCTATCGATCGCATGCTTGCACGCTACAAACCCCGCACGACGGAAGATTACATTCAGGCGCTACGAGAGATTCTTCAAGAAGTTGCTTTGCTGGGACTTTGGCGAAGCAAGTTTTTCGACAAGGCCGCGTTTTACGGTGGAACCTCCTTGCGACTGCTTTATGGGCTGGACCGTTTTTCGGAAGACCTGGATTTCTCGCTTCTGAAACGGATGCCTCGGTTTGATCTTGCTGCCTATGAAAAATCGCTAGAGCGCGAAGTGCGATCTTTTGGCTTTGACGTTCATGTCGAAAAGAAGATTAAAACGGCGCAAAGTAAAGTCCAATCGGCATTCCTGAAGGCGGATACGGCTCAACATTTATTGGTGATCCAGGCGGGAGAGTCTGTACTTCGTCAAATCCCCCGTGGTCAGACGCTCAAGATTCGCATTGAGGTAGATACCGACCCTCCCGGAGGATTTGAAACAGAAAATAAATTTCTCCTCTTGCCTATTCCCTTTGGCGTGCGCACCTATGTTCTGCCGGATCTTTTTGCCGGAAAAATGCATGCCCTACTTTGCCGACGCTGGAAAAATCGAGTGAAAGGCCGCGATTGGTATGACTTGGTCTGGTATGCCGCCCATCATCCGCAGATGCATGCCACGCATCTCGCCAAACGCATGGTGCAAAGCGGTCACCTAAAAGCGGGAACCGCTATGACGCGGGAATTATTCCTATCGCTTATTCAGGTCGCCATCGATTCGCTGGACGTTGCGCAGGCCCGCAAGGAAGTTCAACCCTTTGTCAAAAATCCCGAGATGTTGGACGCGTGGTCACAGCCCTTCTTTCGAGACCTCGTCAAAAGAATCGTTTTAATTTAACGACGATGAATGGGTCTGGAAACAACCGAATGACCTATCACAAATTTGAAGAGTTGCCGCTTTTTCTTCGGGCCTATATTGAGGAAATGGTGTCAAAGGAGGCCGCCGAATGGGTGGCAAGGCCAGTTCCGGCCCTGGAAGGAAAGTCTTTTCTGGAATACATCAATGCGGTGGGAGTTTCTAAAGCCGCCGCTTACTTGAGTAATGTCGGAACCAAGTATGGGCTCCCTCATGCCGTTCGTATCCCACCAGATTTTCGCGAATAACTTTCATCATCCCAACTTATAGAACAGCGGACTTCTGGGAACGACCTTTTGTCTATTTGCACGCCGTTCATCCTCCATTGATAATAAGGCTTATATATATTATAAATACGCATCATGGTTGATCGATTATTAAACCTGGCGGGTGTTCTGGGGGTTCGGCGGTCCGCCTTTTTGTTCGGAGCAAGAGGGGTGGGTAAAACGTCGCTCGTAAAAGATTGGATCAAAAATCGTTCGGCAAAGGACCGGGCAGGCGTCTTGCAAATCGATTTACTCAGGCCTTCTGAATTTTCACGTTATATAAAAGACCCCGCCCAATTTGAAGAAGATATCGAAGCGGCGCTCAACCGTCATAAACGAGTGACGGTGTTTGTAGATGAAGTTCAGAAGGTATCTACACTATTGGATTTGGTCCACCGCCTCATCGAAAATCACAAAGGGACGCTTCAATTCATATTGACGGGTTCCAGCGCTCGAAAATTAAAACGCGGGGGAGCCAACCTCCTCGCCGGTCGGGCATGGACGCTTAAATTACATCCGTTGACCCACTGTGAAGGTGTCGATGATTTGACGCGCGCCCTGCACTTTGGGTCACTCCCCGCCATTTACTTTGATCCGGAAGGTGCGGAAATGACCCTTCGGGCGTATCTCGATAGTTATTTACGGGAAGAGATTTTGCAAGAAGGACTGGTGCGCAGGCTGGACGGTTTTATGAGATTTTTGGAGGTAGCGGCTCAGATGAACGGCGAACCGGCGAACTATGCCAGTATCGCTCGCCAGGCCGGCGTCAGCGCCAACACCTGCCAGGACTTCTTTTCAATTTTGTCCGACACCTGGATCGCTTTTCGACTCGACGGATGGGATCGATCCGTGCGAAAGCAGCTATTGCAAGCTCCCAAATATTATTGGTTTGACTGTGGTGTTTTGAACGCTGCGCGCGGTGACTTGCGTAGTGAACTTCAAAAATCCTCTTCCCGCTATGGCAATCTTTTTGAAACCTGGGTCGTGCAAGAGCTTTTCCGACTCAACGATTATGCACGCACCGATTTGAAGTTTCATTATTGGCGCACCAATACAGGCTTAGAGGTAGATATTTTGGTGTCGCAAGGCCGTGCAGACCCTCATCTGGCGATTGAAATCAAATCGCAGAATGCCCCAAGAGAAGCGGACCTTCGAGGTCTTCTCGCCTTCCACGCCGAATACCCGAAGGCGCGACTGACTTGCTGGTGCAGCACCCCGCGCCCCTATGAAATCGGCCCCATTCAAGTGCTCCCCTGGAAAGAAGGGCTTGCCGATCTGTTTGACAGTTATTGACGCATTGATTCAAAGGCATTTCGGCCAAGCCATTAAAGAAATGGATTCTGGATCGTCAAACCGGCGATCCGTTGGTTGTGTTGAAGATCTTCCGAATAGAGAATCTTACAGCTCCCTTCAGCCGCGGATGCGATGATGAGGGAATCGTAGAAGCCAAATCCTGCTTGGTCTTGGAGTTCCAGCGCATGATGGTAAAGTTGAACAGAGGGAAAAACTTCACAGAGTGGCGCCAGCACGACGTCGAGATAGGCCCGGCTTTCCGGCAGGGGCAGCGGTTTCTCAAACTTCCGCAGTGCGACATTTAAGAATTCCTGAACCACTTGCGAACTGATTAATCCCGAATGATCCGAAAGAGCTTTGTCGATTAGCGATTGCGCTTTTTTTTGTTTAGTGGGATTACGACGATCAAAAGAATAGACAAAAACATGGGTATCGAGAAAAAATTTAGCGCTCATTCATTTTTTCTCTTGAGAACGAGCGCCCAGGCTGAACGTGATTCAAGTGCTTCATTAATTGGCGGTATTTTTCGGAACCGCCGCCGTCAGCCCCCATGTATCGGGCAATCCATTCACGGAAGAGTGCATTCAGTGACTTTCGTTCCCCGGCTGCGCATTGTCGGGCCTTGCGAATCAGTGAACCGTCGGCGCTTAATGTTATATTTTTGAACATGACCATCCTCCCATACTCAACACTAACTCAGTGTACACAGTAATAGTGTGACTTTCAGGGGCCGAGCGAATGGAAAACCGTTTAGCAATCGTTTCGGCGGGTCTATCAATTGAGAAAGAGTAAACGATGCTGAAGTTTAAACTTAGACACGAGTGACTCTCATTGAGCGGTGCATCGAGTTTTGGACTTCCTTCGTTCCGGATTTTCCGCAAAAGATTCGCGGCGCGGATGCACAGGCGATCGCCAATGTGGAACGCGTCACAAAGCGACCTTTGAGTCCGGTGTATCGCGAATTTTTGGAACGGATGAGCGAAGACACGGGACCTTTGAATCTGGGATTGTATGACACCTCCCCTGGCTACTTGGTGGACGAGCGGTGGGACGTCTTGGAACGTCTGCCCTTAAACGCCGAGCTTTTTGCTTCGCCTACGGCCGATGATGAGCAGGATATTTTTCTTGTTCACGGCGAGGGGTCGGATCCGGTGGTGATGCGCCACGCGGAAATCCCGCGGACCAACGATGGATTATTCGCCCGGTCGAAAGCCGAGGCGGTTGCAGGTTCGCTTACGGAACTGCTTTGCCTTCCCGCCTTAAACCAATATTATTCGCTGCAGCAACCCTTTCGCTGGGTCGGAAGAGAAAAAGAGCGACATGAAAATACCTTTGAGCACTGCAAAGAGTTGGCGAAAGGGTGGCGTCTAACGCCTTACTGGTTTTCAAACGATCAATGCTTAGCGGCGCGGCTTGGGAACTTGGTTCTCGTCGCCAAACAAGCTCCCGGATTCTTATTTTCCGTCGGGATCGCCGGCCCTGAAGAACATTCCATTGCTGACATTTCGGAGACGCTGCGCCGTGAGTTGGATTTGTATTAGGCTTGCAATTATCGCCCGTCTGAATTAAAAATCAATCACGCCGAAATGTATGCCGCACGACATTGAGGCATGGTTTAAATTCATAACCTCGCGAATTTCTTCGAGTAGGCTGTTTGGCCCAACATTCTTTTGGCCTATTTCTAAATGCTCACACCGTCTAAAATTGTAAAGGTCCTCGAACCTGTCTGCCGATAGGCAGACTCGCGTTCGAGATGTTATGCCAAAACTCCTCCTCCGTACTTTTGCTGTTCTTCTGGTCCCGTGCTTAGATCCCGGCTTGGCAGCCACCATATGTAGTAATGCCAATTTTTGGTGGCCGACCGTACACAATCAAGAATTCTGCACCCCCATAACAACTCAAGCGGTGGTTCCCGAACTAGGGATTTCCGAAGTGCATGGCATGAAAGGTTTGCTGTCTCCGAAATTACATCACCTCACCGCCACCTATCCTTCCCCGTCTGTAGATTCGGAGATATGGTTTAAAGAGGCGGTTCAACGGATCGAAGCCATGTCAAACCCCATAACCTCTATCGATACAGCACAGATGATCCAGGTGTTTCGTCTGGTTTTGGGTGATGCGGAAGCCTGTTTTTACATCGAATTCTGGTTGCTTCGCGAAACCGGCCCCAAAAGTCTCCAGGCCATGCGGGAAAAAATAATATTGGATTTTGATGCCGTGCATCAAACCGCAAATCGTTTCATGGACCAATTCGAAAAATTACTGCTCGCTCCGGCCAGCGCGATTGTGCCCATTGATTTCTTTCGCAGTCCGCTTCTGACGTTATCCATGGTTAAATTCGCATTTTCAGACGGTGACCTGACCGAAAACATCCTGGCCCAAGCGCTCTTAGAGCGGATTCAAACCATCGAACTTCTCTGGCATCAAAGACGCGAGGGAATCAGGCTCACTGCTACTTCACATTTGACGGAACCTGTGTTGCCCCAAAATTCCAAATATTCTTTAGCAACCCTCGAACGTATATTGTCGCGTGCCCATACCGCTTATCCTCCGAACACTCAAAGGTTGCTGGAGTCTGTTCTACAAGAAACCGATCAATATCAAACGTCCGAAAACCAGGCAAGAGCCGCGCTGGCGCTGCTTGGCTCCCCATCTGACGACAATGCCACTTTAAAGGGCAGAGAAGGGCTCATCGATGTTTTGGCGCAACTGGGATCACTCTATTCTTCGTCTTTGGAAGACCGGCTGAAAAAGAAGGAGGAGCGGACTAAAGAACAAACAAAAAAAGCATTTTTGATTTATGAGCTTCTATCTAGGTTGGCCCTTCAAAAACCTTGTGAATCGGAGGAGCCCGGCTCGGTATACAAGTGGCTCGAATCTTTTTTACTCCCCGGCCTGCCTCAGATTAAGGGAAGTTCTGAAAATAGAAATGAAGTGCCGCTTTTGCAGATGATCCGTCATCCTCGTCTGGGTGAACTGATTAACGCCATTAAAGAACCCGCTGCTAAAACAGCAGCAGAGAATTTTTACGCAGAGGTTTATGGCGCGTATGGGAAGGTGACGGACTTGATCTTGTCCTGGGATGCGGAGCCCGTACGACAAAGCCAATACGAGAACTTCGTTAAACGATTGTGGATTTTTCATCGGCGCGTAGAAGCTTTGTCTCGCCGGATAACAATCCGGGGCATTGATAATTTCGTGGTCGAACGAATTCGGAACTCTGGGCTAGGCGCGCTATTTAATCGCGGTCGCAGATCACTGAACGAAATAGACATGCCGCTCTTGCGGCTTTCCGTTGCCCACATACTGGCTGCTCTTGAACTGCATCGACGCACAGTGGCCAATGAGCCCATTAATGCGGCCACCGTATTTGCCGCCCCTTGGTCTGCGGAGCAATTGGCGGCAGATGAAATCTTTCTCTCTAAGCCTTGGCCACTGGCCGTCCCAGTCAAGCCGCAAAATCCCCATGAGACCGGGGAATCCGCATGAGCTGATCTTCTGTCCCATTCCGTTGTGGGCTTCATCGCCAGGACTTTAATTCAATAGGCCCATTTTATCCTTCATCCCTCCCAGCTATAGTAATGCAATGCTGAAGCGCGGCATTTCCGCTTTATCGATTTTGATTTTGCTGACCCATTCAAGTGCAGCGGCATTTTGCACTACTCCCACGCGCGGACTAACAGAATAAGCGTTTAGCTTCTAACATCCGGCGGCGGAGTTGTGCGCGCCTTCGTCTTTTCATTTTGGTGTTTGGCTTGAAACAGTGGGTCCGTTGGATAGGCAATCGCCTTCGAGAAGTTTCCAGCCTTTATCGGAATGCAGAATAGGGCCTAATTCCACCCGATTGCCGCCGGTGACTCCAGGGACCGTGCCGTGGACGATCACAATGTGCGATGGCTCTAGCGAATAAATCAGCCGATCAGGCGGCGCCCCTTTTTCCTTCATCATGGCCTGATAGGAGGCAAACGGCATGGCGTTCACTTTCGCGCTAGGATTCATTCCGTTAAGCAGCTCGGACCTCAGTTCGAAACTTTTGGGGGTAAATAACCGAGGATGGCACCGAGGATCGATCAGTTGTACATAGGCATTGTAGTCACCGCCTTTAGTGACTTCATAAACCTTCGTCGCAAATCCATCCGCGTCCAAAGCCGCAGTCCCTGCCATCGACGGCTGTGATAGAACAACAGCTGCCACCCAGCCACAGACCACTATCTTTTTTCTTAGCAAGATACGCCCCCTCATTTGAATTCGTTATATTCGTTGGCCGCCATTATAATCAAGAAATTCACTGAAGAAAGTGACAGTCCTTTCAATACATCGCTGGAGTACGTTGTCCAAGATTGCTTCATCCCCGATTCTTCGTTAAATTCCTTTTTGTGTGGCAATTACTTTTTTGTGATGTTCTGGCGGAGCATGCCTGGCTGGGACTCTTTGCGCAGCCTTTCGAAGCGCGACTGTCTCCTGAAGAGCGGCCCGGCTATTTGGATGAGGTCACCGCTCTGCTAAAACCCGTGCTGTGCGATGAACAAGGCCGCTGGACGGCAGACTACGTCCGCCTCCGTTTCGCCACGCGTAAACCTTAACTTGTCGCAAGGACAATCCGAGAATCTCAAGGGCCGCATTTTTTATCGCTGTGAAGGCTCGATCGTCTGTTTCATAAATTGAGACAATTACGTGTCTCAAGAAATGTTGAGGGACCCAGGCTACAAGGCCTAAGTAGAAATTGGTCTACCGCCGCCCTGATGAGGAAGGTAGAATTTCATCACCAAAGAGAAGTTTCTTGGTGAGCGCTAACGATCCTATTCATGCGAACCATCGCTTTCAGTTTAGTTGCAATCGTCGTGATCGAACTGGCCGCTTCCGGTCAGGCATCGGTGCGCTCCGTCTCCTTTTCCGCAGGGGAATGTGCTGTACAAAAGTTTGGCGAACAGACGATGGCGGTCCGTGCCCTTTCATTTCTGAACCGCGCTCCCAGAAAGCAAAAGTTCCACATGTTTCGTTTTTTAGCCAGAAGAGGACTTCCCGATTATGCGCTCGTTGACGGCTTGCCCGATCTTCTCTCCAGCGACGACCACGTCAGCTGGTGGGCAAGTCTGTCGCGAATGTTTTCTCGAACTGGAAAGGCCGGCGGGGGCGTTTCCCCTTTGCCCGAAGAGCGGCTCTATGAAGCGCAAAGTCAAGTGCGCCAAGCCGATAAGGCCCGAGAGAAACGTCAATGGGCGAAAGCCACGCGCATTTATTTTGATGTCATTCCTCTTCTGCGCCAATTGGCGACTCAGCGGCGGCTAGATATTGCGGTGATTGCCCGTCATTGGCTGGTACAGGCGAGCGAAGGAAATCATGTGGCCGGCATCCATCTGGCCGACGAGGAAAAACTGCAGGAAACGGTGGCGAGCTTAAAGAAAATGGCGCGATTGAAGATGAATGGTTCAGCGCCCGATATTCGGGTTGAAGAACGCGAGTTATTGGCCGAGCGTCTTTACTCCGTTCAAGACGAACATGAGTCAGCGGTTGTTCTTTATCGAAAGCAGCAACTGGAAGAAGCGTTACCAATCGTTGTCATCGCCGTCCAATCCCTAGACTCACGAGACTCCACGTTTGGTCGTATTTTTGTTTTGGATGGACATCATCGGGCCATGGCCGCCTTTGAGCTCGGTATCCCCATTCGAACCTTTGTGATTCGTGTGCCATCGGTCGTGGCCGAAGTCTACGCTGATACGGCACGGCGTCTGTTTAATGGGACCATGCGCACCATCCCCGAAGTTCCCGTCGTTGATAGCGGTCAGCCGGTTCCCTTAAAAAAGGCAATCGCCGGCATGGAAAATCTGCTGACGGCGCACGATGAAAACAAGCAGGCAACCATTCCGCTTCTTGAAGGCTTCGAGCGTCGGGGCCGCTTTGTGACTTGGGAGGATATTCGCGATTTTCTTCCGGCCCTTAAAGCCGAAGCGGCTAAACGGAGGCCAAAACTCCGCGCTTTTGTATTAGATGATGGGCGCTTCCGACTCTTCAACCTAACGGGTTGGTCCCCCGTCGAGCTTAAACAGATCGCCCCTGGTCTCTTAAGCGACCGAATGGTCAATGCCATCGTCCAAGACCTACGCGTGAGAGATGGAAAAGTCGTTCGATTCGAAGATCTTTCGATGATTCGGGGAAGTGTCCCCGGGTCCATGCCGGATGCATTTATCATTCGTGCCCGCGGCAGCAAGCGGATGTATCGAATTAGAACCACCAATACACGCTTTCCCGAGATTGAAATCGAACGAGCGACGATCGCGCATGCACTGCATCTCGGCCCCCCTTTGATCTACGCCGAGTTGTTAGGACGTGCGCGCGCCGGCGTGATCATTCAAGAATTTTTCCAGAATTCGGTGAAGCTTTCGCAAAGGGGAAAGTCTTTGACTCGTCTAGAACAGCGCCATGTCGGGGTCGCTTTAGCCAACAAGGTCTTCGCGATGACGGACGACCGCCGTCCGTACCGGATGTTTCATCTTTTTCGTAACTTACCCGAAGATATGTTTCTCCTCGGTTCAGGTCGCCAGATTCGCGTCCGCTTTTCAAATTGGCCGCTGTCGGCGCACTTAGCGAATGCGCCACGTTTGAATTTACTTTTGTATCAATTACAACGGCTCATTCCAGCGGTTTATCGGTTCATGAGCCCCTTGGTGCTGGCGTCGTTTCTCGAGCATATGAAGGTCATTGTTGGAGATCGCTCCGATGCCAAGGCTGATTTCGCCACGGCCTTTGAGACGATCCGTGCACATTTCACCTCTAAAGGAAATGGATACCGAATTTTCTTTTCAGAGGTGGATTCCGAAGGCAGTCGTCTGGCACAAAAGTCATCTTCGAACCCGCAACGATATCGCCAATGGATTTGGCCCGGCCATCTAGTGATCGGGGCATTGCTGGCGATTCCATCCACCCCGCCATCTGCAGATTTTCGCTGGGTTCACCAAGCCGTTTAGGCGTATACAACAGGAGGACATCATGAAGGAAGAGAAGATAACAGCCAAAAGTGCGCGCTACCAGCGAGGAGAGGCGCTCCTTAAAAAAATTCATGGAGAGCATTCTGGTGAAGGGATTGTTGATGCCCTGAAAGACGTATGTCCCGATTTGGCCACAATGACGATCGAATGGGGTTTTGGGGAAATTGTGGCGCGTAACGGGATTGATTTGAAAACCCGCGAATTGGTCACCATTGCCGCATGCGTGACGTTGGGACATGTGGCGCCGCAGCTGCGGGCCCATATCGAAGCCGCATTAAATGTGGGAGCGACCCCCGAAGAAATCGTCGAAGTCATCTTGCAAGTCTGTCTCTATGCCGGCTTTGCAGCCGGAACAAACGCCATGCTTTTAGCCAAAGATGTTTTTGCTGAATGGAAAGCGAAAGGGGCTGCTGGAATTTAGTGTTTTTCGAGCCAAAGGCGTGGGAGTAAAAAAAAGCGGCTCCTCTGGCGAAGAACCGCTTTCTCTTGTCATCCTAGACTTTAGCGTCGGGGATTGCTGGCTACCATCGGCCGATCTGACTTGTCATAATCGGCGGGCGCTTCTCCGGTTGAAGCGATATCCTCCGCTCCCGTTCGTTCCAAGGCATCCTTCGCCCGTGTGACCCAATCCGAATTGTCGCAATGGACGGAAAGCAGAATTCCGCCTTCTTTGATGCGGCCTTCGTAGCGTTTGGCCTCGTACTCCGGAATTCCTAAGCCGACTAGGGCGCCTAAAATTCCACCCACGGCTCCGCCAACCCCCGCGCCTGCTAAAGCCGCCATAATTGGACCGGCAGCAATCAGTGGACCCACCCCAGGAATGGCTAATGCGCCAATTCCGGCCAGCCATCCGAGCACGCCGCCAATCGCCGCGCCCGAGCTTGCACCCGTCGCCGCGCCTTCCGGTGCTTTGGTATTTTTTTCATGGGCAAAGTCTTTGGTGCCCTGATTATCCGAAAATAGGACAGAGATATCGGTGTTTCGAAATCCCTCTCTGCGCATGAAGTCTACGGCATTTTCTACGTCGATCCGAGTTTTGTAAATTCCAAAAACAGCTGTGTTTTTTCCGGCCATATAGCATCCTCCTCATTTAATTTACGACCCTTTGATCATCAGATCGTTTGTGACATTGTCCATACCGGCAATACCGGTAGCTTTAGAACTAATAGTCGCCTTTTCTTCTTCTGTGTGAACGGTACCTTTAAGCGTTACCTTCCCTTGCTGCGAAATGACGTTGACATTGTGTGCTGCAAAAGATTGGAGTCTTTTCATTTGCTAAAAGTTACACCCAGTCGCCTGCATGTAATGATTTATCGTCTGCGGTGTCATATCCAACGTGGATTCAAAAATTTAATAAGGAGAATGACCATGACGCCAATCATCGAAGCTGCTCGAGAAACGATTCAAGACATTGCCACAAAACCCATTGAGGAAGGAAAATTTACACGCGCTATTGAAAACCAAACGGCGAAGATTCCCTCTGTGGTCTATTTAAGTCTTGCGATGGCCAGTATCGCCGCGTCCGCCATTATGGCCACCATGGGGGAAGAAAAACGCAAAACCGCCAATTTTATTGGATTGTGGGCGCCGACGTTTTTGTTATTAGGAATTTATAACAAGCTCGTCAAGATCGAGGGAAATGACCGCTATCACCGCACAAGCTGAGGGAAGCGGCATGCTTCTATTTTTACTACCAGTGAGCGATGATGGCCCCCATGACCGCCATGACGACGAATGAGCAGGCGCATTCAAAAAGCCACAATTGCACTTTGCGTCCCATCCAAATGACTTCAATCGATGACGAGGTCACAAGAAATCCCAGCCAAATCCAGAGCGCGCAGATCACGCCTCGCCAAATCCCTGTTCCGCCGAGGTAGGGGGAAGTCGATGCAAACAAATAGAGGATCGCAAGCCCAGAGGCCGTGACAAAATTAGCCAAAAGATTCTTCAGCATTTGCGGGACCATATCGGAGAATTTTTCTTTTCCCGTCGGATGGACATCGGCCAACTTCATCCACACGCGCCCTAGCAGCGGCCCGTGAAATAGAAACCCGAGTATAAACGCTGTCACGGCGGCGGCCGTGATCGCCATAAAGTTAATGGGAAGCATGGTTTTTAAGTCTCCTCTATGTTTATTTTCTCTCTCCGTAGTGTACGGCATTAAGGCCTGGCTGGCAAAGGGGATCTGTGGGTAAAATGCGGTATGGGCGAATCGCTTATTCACGATGTGTCCGACACGGCGTTTATGGTAGCGGCCTATCGAGCCCAAGAAACACGACGGCCGGATGCTTTGTTTTCTGACCCCTTGGCGGAGCGTCTCGCCGGTGCAAAGGGACAGCGGATTTTAGAGACGCTACCCGGGAAAGCGTTTATGGGCGGATGGACGGTCATTATCCGTACCCGCGTTATTGATGCGATGATTGAATCCGCTGTAGCCTCGGGCATTGATACGGTGCTCAATTTAGGAGCCGGCTTGGATACACGACCGTACCGCATGCCGCTCCCGCGAACGTTGCGGTGGATTGAGGCGGATTATGCACACGTGGTCCATCTCAAAGAAGAGCGTCTGAAAGAGACGTCACCCCTCTGTGATCTCCAACGCGTCGCGATAGATCTCAGCGATGCCAAGGCACGACGGGACTTTCTCACTCACCTTGCGCAAGACTCTAAAAAGGTCTTGGTGTTAACGGAAGGTGTCGTTCCCTATCTCTCTGAAATGGAAGTCGGTCATCTTGCCGATGACCTTCACCAATTTCCTGTTTATGTCTCTTGGATTGTCGATTACTTTTCTAAAGAATCCTACCGTTACCGTCGGCGCAGCGGCATGTCGCGTGTCATGAAAAACGCTCCTTTTTTATTTGAACCGCAGGATTACTTTGGTTTTTTCGCGCAGCATGGATGGATTCAGCAAGACATCCGCTACCTCGCAGAAGAAGGCGCGGCGCTGGGCCGGCCATTTCCGCTTTCTCCATTAATGAAAGGGTGGTTGCGTCTTATCACTCCCCTCGTGCCGCCCCAACGTCGCAAAGAGATGATGCAATTCGCCGGTTTTGTCCAATTTAAAAGAAATTAAAATGGCTTGCTAAGAAGTCCGTTCGCCGCTAAAAAGGGGCATGCCCCGAGTTGCGTTTGCTCTAGGAAGTTATGCGGTTTAACCGACTTTTTTTACTCTGTAGTTTAGGGGTCGTTATCCCCAGCATGATCTTAATCGGCCTTGGTTTTTTTTCATTGCGAACGGAAAAACGCTTGCGGGAAAAACAAGTGGCAGAGCGTTTGGGCTCGAGCGTCGAGGTCTGGATCATGCAGATCGACGCGGCGCTGCAGTCGGCGATGGCACAGCATAAAGGCTGGGAATTCAGCGGCGTCTTGGATTCCGAAGGACGTTGGATCGAGCCATTTCATCAGACGGTGGAATTTTCTTGGCCCGCGCTTTCTTCAAGTAGCGCCGCACGTTTGGCGGCGATTGAACGCACAGAGTCTGTGGAAAATAGTCAGATCAAGGCGGCCAATGATTATGAACTGCTCGCATGGAATCTTGCAAATCCACAATGGAAAGCCGCTTTACTTCTTCGTGCCGCTGTCTGCCGGCGTAAAACGCAAGCCTGGCCGCAAGCGCAGGAGTCGCTCGAACATGTCGGTCGGCGCTATGCAGACCTGCGCAATGACCATGGCACTCCCTTTGGACTTTTGGTCGCGATCGAATTTGCCGAGCTCTATGCGGCCTCTGGACACATGGAACATGCGATCGATAAAACATTAGAGACGCTCACCAACCTAGAGCATCGGGGATGGCTCTTGTCATGGAAGAGCGAAAAACTTTTTACGCAACGCTTGCATGAGCGGTTGCGCGCTTGGGCACCATCTATGACGGAGGCGCAAAAATCGCGCTGGCATGCGCGCATCCAAGTATTCAATGCACGCGCGGCACGCGTTCACATGTTGGAAGATTGGCAGGCCGATGACTGGCCCTCTATTCAAGCCCTCTTACGCGCAGAGGCTCGCCTCGATCGGCCAACGCTAGTCTGGCCGGAACATGCGGCCGACTTAGCGCTTTGGATTAATCCTGACATGGACCCCGATACGGGCCAACGTCGGCGCACGCAAATAGCCTGGTGTCAACCGACGACAATGGAAGAGTTATGGCGGCACAGTAATCGCGGATCTGCTACCGAAGCAGGCTTTACCGCGCAGATTCATCCTGTCTCTAAAAGTGCCGTAGATGGCCTCAAGGGCCAGTTAACCCTTCTTGTTCCACCTATGGAGTTGCGCATCCGTGCGACGGGTTCAAGCGCAGATGCGTATGCCGCCACGCGAAAAAAGATGTATTGGACCATGATCGTATTGGCCAGTGTGGCCTTTGTTATGACCTTGAAAATCATGTGGCATTCTCTCAAGCGCGAATTGGACGTGGCCTGGCTCAAAACGCGATTCGTGACGACGGCGTTCTCGGAGATTCAAACACCGCCATCAATCATTGAATTTATCGGCCAAAGAATTCGGCTCAAGGGCTACGAGAATTCGCAGCAAGCCGAGAACTATTACACGATGCTCAAAGAAGAGATGCTGCGTTTAAAAAATCTTATCGAGGACGTGTTGGATTTTTCGCGGCAGATGGACAATCGTGTCCCCTATCCATTAATCCGGTTCGATTGGGTCCCCGCGTTGCGTCAGACGATAGAGCGTTTCCAGCAAAGCGAACGCGGTCGCGCGGCAGTGATCGATTTCACATTGTCGTTGCCCGCTTGTTTTATCGAGGGCCATCCAGAGGCATTAGCGCGTGCGGTGCTGAATGTATTGGAGAATGCCGTCACCTATTCTTCGCCGGATCGTGGGACTCTGCGTGTCCTTCTGCGTCAGCAACAAGACCATGTTCTTCTAGACATCACCGATCATGGCGATGGAATTTCTTTGAGTGAGCAGCCATTGGTGTTTAATCGCTTCTGGCGCGGTGCCGCGGCCCACAAACGCTCCCTCTCCGGCGCCGGTTTAGGGTTATCGATCGCGCGCTACATTATCCAAGCCCATCATGGGACGCTCACCCTTCAAAGTGCATTAGGAAAGGGCAGCACTTTTACCATACGCCTGCCGCTATTTCCTGTTCAATAACCCCTCACAAAAAAGCCAGCTCCAAACCTTTCAAATGTCCCGCTTTTGGGGATGCCGCTCCAGCGATGGATGGGACCGCGCGCAAAAAACGTTCTTAATCCATTCCTCTATAGTTTCAATAATTTAAAAGCGTGGCTCCATTCATTCCGTAGAAAGCCGGGAAGACACCACAAGATGCAGAGCGGTTCGATCGCGCGTGCCGCTTCTGCTAACCCCAAGTCTTCTGCTTCAAAACCAAATTGCGTGAGAATTTTGATCACCGCTTTTTTGGCATTGGCATCATTGCCGCAAATAAACATGGTGGGAGTTTGCCCTTTAAAATCCGGGTTGATCATGAGCGTACTTCCGATGGAATTGAAGGCTTTAACAAAATGCGCTTCGGGCGCCAGTTTTTGCAGTCGTTCCATCAGAGAATCCTGCAGAGAAGTAAAAAAGGAGAGTACGCCGTTGACGGGAGGTGTTTCCTCAATCGGATTTGTTGCGTCAATGACTGTTTTCCCTTTGAGATGGGCAATCCCGGCCGATTTCACGGCGGATTCCGCCGCGATACCCTTGACTGCTAAGACAAGGATGTCGCCATATTTCGCTACCTCTTCAAACGATCCCACGCTGGCCTGCCCGCCGGTCTTACTCTTTAATCCCTCCGCTTTGCTTTTATCGTTAGTGCCAATCATCACGGAATAACCGTATTTGATAAAACCGTTGGCTAAGGTCTGCCCGACTTCTCCGGATCCAAGAATTCCAATTTTCATCGTTTCTCCTTCCATTTATGGTGACGCATTTCTCCATATTTTAAAAATTAAACCGGCCATGACGTAGCTTCTCTTTACATTTTGTTTCGTTGCGTTAGCGAGTCTCGCGCTTCACCCTTAATTCGCCATGCAAAATTTGATTCCAATTCCTCTCGTGAATAAGGAGCTTTTCGACTATCCTGCGGAGGAACAACTGTATTCCTTCGTGACTTTTAGATTGCATGAAGAATGGTATGGAATCGCTGTCAAAGACGTGCATGAAGTGGTGCGTGTTCCTCCCTTAGCACTGTTGCCTTCGGCCCCTTTTTCGATTGTCGGTCTGGCTAATGTCCGCGGGAATTTACTTCCCGTCATTGATCCCAAAAGAATTTTGGGCATTCC
>Ga0070665_100003810_pt1 | contig 15967 bp, 14 predicted proteins | sample KBSS13metaG_FD_65862 | JGI IMG/M metagenome (GOLD analysis project Ga0070665, IMG submission 65862) | Switchgrass rhizosphere microbial communities from Kellogg Biological Station, Michigan, USA - KBS S1-3 metaG | ecosystem: Host-associated > Plants > Roots > Rhizosphere > Soil ... | reverse complement strand
GGGCACGGCAGGTCGTGCGACAGGTGAACGTCCGTGGTCTCGACGGTGTCCCACATGGTGTGCCTCCTGGACGTGCGGTTTCTTTCGCTCACTCCTAGGTCGAACGGCACGGCCCCGATTCGACACCTCCAGCAACTTTCGGGTCGACGTTTCCTCGCACGGACGACAGGCAGGAGTTCCGACCCGACCGCTGGGTAGGCTGCCGCCCATGTCATCGGCAGCGGGGTCGTCGAACGCTGCCTCGAAGATCCGGGGTGGTGGCGGCGTCGCCGTCGGCGTCCTGGTGATGAACGTGACCACCTACGGATTCACGATCGCCTGCGCCCACATCCTCGGCCCCACCGACTACGGCGCCCTCGCGGCCTGGATGAACGTCCTCCTCGTCGTGAACGTCGGCTTCCTCGGACTCCAGGCCACAGCCGCGCGCCGGCTCTCCTCGGGCGAGCACGCGCTCGACGACGTCGAGCCGCACCTGGTGCGCCTGACCCTGGTCACGTCGGTGGTGCTCGGCGTGGTGCTGCTCGCCCTCACCCCCCTGATCGACGTCACCCTGCAGCTGGACGACCTGCTGATGGCCGCCCTGCTCGGTGCCTCGGTCATCCCGCTCACGATCGTCGGCGGGCTGTCGGGCATCCTCCAGGGCGAACGTCGCTGGGGGGCACTCTCCGCGGTCTACATCGCGATCGGGGCGCCCCGGCTCGTGCTCGGCGTCGCGCTGACCGCGTGGCGGCCCGAGCCGCGGTGGGCCGCGCTCGCCGTTGCGGTCTCCCTGCTGGTGCCGGTCGCGGTGGCTCTGTACGCGCTCCGACACCGCCCCCTCCGCGCCGGCGCCCGCAGTCGCGAGGCCGGGCTGGGCTCGCTGCTCCGGGAGATGGTGCACAACTCCCAGGCCCTGCTCGCGTTCTTCGCCCTCAGCAACGTCGACCTGATCGTGGCCCGGCACACGCTGAACTCGCACGACGCGGGGCTCTACGCCGCGGGCCTGATCCTGGCCAAGGCAGTGCTCTTCCTGCCCCAGTTCGTCTCGATCGTGGCGTTCCCCTCGATGGCAGCCGACGACAGCTCCCGCACGTTCGTCGCCGCGGTCCTGTCCGTCGTCGGCCTCGGCGCCTTGGCCACGTTGGCGACCGCCGTGCTCCCGGGCCTCGCCCTGATCTTCGTCGGCGGCTCCGACTACGACGACGTCCGCAGCCGGCTCTGGATCTTCGCGGTGCTGGGCACGTTGCTCGCCATCTTGATGATGGTCGTCTACGGACTGATCGCGCGGGGCGGCACCCGCGCCGTCTACCTGACCTGGCTGGCCCTGGTCGCGATCATCGGGTTCGGGCTCACCGTCCAGACCGTCGCGGGGATGCTGACCGTCGTGATCGCGATCGACGCCGTGCTGGTCGTCGTCCTGCTGATCGCACACCAACGGACCACGGCCGTCCCGTCACGCGAGCCCACGCCGGTCGACTCCTACCCGGCCGGCTGGGACCACTGACTCTCCCCAGGCACCGGCACCGGTCGGGCTAGTGCGCGGCGTCGTGCCAGGAACGCCCGGTGCCGACCGACACGTCGAGCGGCACCGCCAGATCCGCGGCGCCGCCCATCTCGCGGCGGACCACCTCCTCGAGAGCGTCGCGCTCGCCCTCGGCCACCTCGAACACGAGCTCGTCGTGCACCTGGAGCAACATCCGGGAGCCCAGCCCCGCCTCGCGGATCGCGCCGTCGACGTGCAACATCGCGACCTTGATCAGGTCGGCGGCCGAGCCCTGGATCGGCGCGTTGAGCGCCATCCGCTCGGCCATCTCGCGGCGCTGCCGGATGTCGCTGCTGAGGTCGGGCAGGTAGCGCCGGCGCCCCCACAGGGTCTCGGTGAACCCGGTACGGCGCGCCTCGTCGACGACGCCGGCGAGGTAGTCGCGGACGCCCCCGAAGGTCTGGAAGTACTCGTCCATGAGCCCGCGCGCCTCGCTCGGGTCGATGCGGAGCTGCTGCCCCAGACCGAACGCCGACAGGCCGTAGGCGAGGCCGTAGTTCATCGCCTTGATCTTCGCCCGCTGACCCGGCGTCACGTCGTCGGCCGGCACCTGGAAGACCCGTGACGCGGTGATCGAGTGGAAGTCCTGCCCGGACTTGAACGCCTCGATCAGTCCGGCGTCCTCCGAGAGGTGGGCCATGATCCGCATCTCGATCTGGCTGTAGTCGGCGGTCAGCAGGCAGTCGAAGCCCTTGCCGACGACGAAGCCCTCGCGGATGCGACGGCCCTCCTCGGTGCGGATCGGGATGTTCTGCAGGTTGGGGTCGGTGGACGACAGGCGGCCGGTCGCCGCGATCGTCTGGTTGAACGTCGTGTGGATGCGGCCGTCGGGCTGAACCGTCTTCAGCAGGCCCTCGATCGTCTGCCGCAGCCGGCTGACGTCCCGGTGTCGCAGCAGCGCCATCAGGAACGGGTGCTCGGTCTTCTCGTACAGCCCCTGCAGCGCGTCGGCGTCGGTGGTGTAGCCGGTCTTGGTGCGCTTGGTCTTGGGCATGCCGAGCTCCTCGAAGAGCACGACCTGGAGCTGCTTGGGCGAGCCGAGGTTGATCTCCTTGCCGATCACCCGGAACGCTTCGGAGGCGGCGTCGCGCACCTCCGTCGCGAAGTGGCTCTCCAGCGACTCGAGGTGGTCGATGTCGACCGCGATGCCGACCTCCTCCATCGAGGCCAGCAGGTCGACCAGCGGGAGCTCGACGTCGGCGAGCAACCGGGTGCCGCCGGTCTGCTCGATCTCGCCGTCGAGGGTGTCGGCCAGGTCGAGCACCGCCCGGGCATGCAGCATCGCTGCCTCGGCGATGCCCCCGCCACTGGACTCGTCCTCGAAGAGCAGCTCCGCCTGGGCGTCGTCGGCGGAGCCCTGCTTGAGCTCACGCTTGAGGTAGCGCAGGGTCAGGTCGGCGAGGTCGTAGGAGCGCTGGTCGGGTCGCACGAGGTAGGCCGCGAGCGCGGTGTCGCTGACGAGTCCGCGCAGCGGCCAGCCCCGAGCCGCCAGTGCCAGCATCGGGCCCTTCGCGTCGTGCAGCACCTTGGCCCGAGCCGGGTCGCCCAGCCAGGTCATCATGGCGGCGTCGTCCTCCGGCGTGACCTCGGCCGCGTCGACCCAGGCCGCCTGGCCGTCGGCGGCCGCGAGCGCCAGGCCCCGCACCTCACCGGTGCCGGCGCCCCACCCGCCGTGGACGGTGAGGCCGGTGCGGGTGTCGTGACCGGCGTGCTCGTCGAGCCAGGCGGCGACCTCGCCTCCTCCCAGCACAGCACCCGACAGCTCGAAGCCGGAGTCGTCGATGTCGTGGTCCTGCACGTCCCACGACTCGAGCAGCCGCTCGCGCAGGACCCGGAACTCCAGCGAGTCGAACAGGGTGTGCACGAGCTGGCGGTCCCACGACTGGGCCTCGAGGTCGCTCGGCGCGAGCTCGAGGTCGAGGTCGCGCACCAGGGCGTTGAGCCGACGGTTGCGGATGACGTCGGACAGGTGCTCCCGAAGCGCCTCGCCCTTCTTGCCGGTGATCTTGTCGGCGTGGGTGATCACGCCCTCGAGCCCGTCGTACTCCTTGAGCCAGCGCGCGGCGAAGCCCGGACCCACGCCCGGAACGCCCGGCAGGTTGTCGGAGGTCTCCCCCACGATCGCCGCGAGCTCGGGGTAGCGCTCGGGGCGCACGCCGTAGCGCTCCTCGACCGCGTCGGGCGTCATCCGCGCCAGCTCGGAGACGCCGCGCATCGGGTAGAGCACCGTGGAGCTCTCGGTGACGAGCTGGAAGGCGTCGCGGTCACCGCTGAGGATCAGCACCTCGAAGCCCTCGGCGAGCGCCTCGGTGACCAGGGTCGCGATGATGTCGTCGGCCTCGTAGCCGTCCTTGGAGAGGTGTTTGATCTTCAGCGCGTCGAGCACCTCGTTGATCAGCGGGAGCTGGCTGGAGAACTCCTCCGGCGTCTTGTTCCGCTTCGCCTTGTACTCGGCGTACTCCTGGAGGCGGAAGGTCTGGCGCGACTTGTCGAAGGCCACCGCGATATGGGTCGGCTGCTCGTCGCGCAGCACGTTGATCAGCATCGAGGTGAAGCCGAAGACCGCGTTGGTGTGCTGGCCGGTCGTGGTCGAGAAGTTCTCCACCGGGAGCGCGAAGAACGCGCGGTAGGCCAACGAGTGCCCGTCGAGCAGCAGCAGCCGCGGCCGGGTCGTGGTCTGGGTCGCAGTGACAGCGTCGGGCACCTGCTGACTCTATCCAGAGCCACCGACAGCCGATCGGCCGCGATCCGGCAGGATGACGGCGTGGACGACATCGACGACGACCGGCTGCTGGCGGCGTTCATCGCCGGCGACGAGGAGGGCATGGGCGCCCTCAACCAGAAGATGGGCGTACGGATCCTGGAGGCGTCCGCGGAGCGGGTCGTCGCGACGATGCCGGTCGAGGGCAACACCCAGCCGTACGGGCTCCTCCACGGTGGCGCCTCGGTCGTGCTCGCCGAGAGCCTCGGCTCGCTCGGGTCGGCGATCCACGCACACCCCGACCGGTTCTCGGTCGGGGTCGACATCAACGCCACCCATCACCGGGCGGCGACCGGCGGGCTGGTGACCGGCGTGGCGACCCCCCTGCACCTCGGACGCAGCATGGCGTCCTACGAGGTCGTGATCACCGACGAGCAGGACCGACGGGTGTGCACGTGCCGGATCACCTGCGCCCTGCTCCCGAAGGACCGGAGCTAGTCAGCTGCCGGAGACAGTCCGCGACACCGAGCGCGCGTGGCGCAGGCTGCGGCGTACGGCCAGCACCTGGGTGACCTGCCGGCCACCCGGATGACGTGCCACGAGCTTGGCGCGCACGGCCGGTGTGGGCGCCATCCTCAGCACCGCCTGCGGGCCGAGCGCCAGGCGAGCCATGAAACGGTTGGCCTCACGCGAGCCGGAGGCCGCCGCCGTCGCGACGTGACCGATGCCGAGCTCCTCGGCCCAGGTCACCGCCGACTCGACCAGCGCCTTGCCGATCCCGCGGCGGCGGAAGGCCGGAGCCACGGCCGCGTTGTGGACCTGCAGCACGGGTTCGGGATTGACCGGCGAGTACGTCGCAGCCTTGAGGAACGCCGCGCCCGCGAAGGAGCCGTCGTACTCCGCGACGACGAGGCGCTCGCCGGGGCGATCGGGGAGCTGCTCGATGGCGGTCGCCAGGTCGTGCAGGTGCTCGTCGGTCCCGCGTCGCAGGTACGGCTGCCAGAGCGCAGCCAGGTCCTCCGCGTCGGACAGCGTGGCGTCTCGGAGGCAGACCAGGGACCGGCTCATGCGGTCCTCCTACGGATTCCGTGGTGCGAGATCAGATGGCGGGGCGACTTCATCCGTTGACCTCCAGGCCGACGAAGGAACGGCACCTTCCGGTCCCCCCGTCGATGCCGCACGGGCAGACTACGCTCAGACAGCCCGCTTTGTCCCCCGGTCCCTGAGGAGACGTGTGATCGCCGGTTCCGGTACCGCCGTCAACGTGCTCACGGTGCTGGTCGGATCCTCGGTCGGCGTGCTCGCGGGCAACCGTCTCCCGGCCCGCACCCGCGACCTGGTGACCGATGCTCTCGGGCTCGTGACACTGCTGATCGCGGGCCTCTCGGCGGTGGCGGTGAACGACGCGGACCTCGCCGCCAAGGTGGGTCCGCACGCGCCGCTCCTGATCGTGCTCGGCTCGCTCGTGATCGGCGGGATCGTCGGCTCCCTCCTGCGGCTCGAGCAGCGCGTGGAGGGCCTGGGGGGCTGGCTGCAACGACGGTTGTCCGGCGACTCCGACACGACCGAGCGAGCCCGCTTCATCGAGGGCTTCGTGACCGCGTCGCTGGTGTTCTGCACCGGGCCGCTGACGATCCTCGGCTCGCTGTCCGACGGTCTCGGGCACGGCGCCGACCAGCTCTACCTGAAGGCCACCCTCGACGGCTTCGCCGCGATCGCGTTCGCCGCCTCGTTCGGCTGGGGTGTGGCCGCGAGCGCCCTGACCGTGCTGGTCGTGCAGGGCGCCATCACGGCGTTCGGCGCTGCCTTGGGCGACGTCCTGCCCGATGCCGAGCTGGCCGCCATCACCGCTGCCGGTGGCCTGATGCTCGTCGGCGTCGCGCTGCGCCTGCTGCGGATCCGTGAGATCGCGGTCGCCGACCTGCTGCCCGGGCTGCTCGTCGCCCCGCTGCTCGTGCAGGTGGTCGCGGCGGTTCGGTGAGAAGGGGCCCACGAGCCTGCGAGTGGGTGCCCTTCTCGATGGTGGTCGAGCAAGCCGTGCCGCCGAGCCTGCGAGGGGGCAACCGGCGTGTCGAGACCCGGTAACGGTGCCTACGGCCTGCCTAAACGTCGCCCCCGAGGTACGCAGCCTTCACGGAGTCGTCGCCGGACAGCTCCTTGCCGGTGCCCGAGCGGACGATCTCGCCGGTCTCCAGCACGTGTGCCTGATGGGCGCGACGGAGCGCCTGGGCGGCGTTCTGCTCGACCAGCAGCACGGTGGTGCCCTGCTCATTGATCTCGGTGATGATCGAGAAGATCTGCTGGATCAGCCGCGGCGCGAGCCCCATCGACGGCTCGTCGAGCAGCACCAGCCGGGGCCGTGCCATCAGCGCGCGCCCGATCGCCAGCATCTGCTGCTCGCCGCCGGACATCGTGCCCGCCGTCTGACTGACCCGCTCCTCGAGCCGCGGGAACAGGCGGAAGACCCGGTCGAGGTCCTCGCGGTACGCCGGGGTCTTGCGGTCGGTGCGGACGTAGGCACCCATGTCGAGGTTCTCGCGCACCGTCATGCCCGGGAAGCAGCCACGCCCCTCGGGCGACTGGCTGATGCCGAGCTTCACCCGGTCGTACGGCGCCAGCTTAGTGATGTCCTTGCCGTCGAAGACGATCTTCCCGTCCCGGACCTTGCGCAGCCCGGAGATCGTCTTGAGCGTGGTGGTCTTGCCCGCGCCGTTGGCGCCGATCAGCGTGGTGACCTCGCCCTCGACGCAGCTGAACGAGATGTCACGGATCGCCTCGATGTGGCCGTAGTTGACGCAGAGACCCTCGACCTCAAGAAGCATCTTCTTCGTCCACTCCCAGGTAGGCGGCGATCACGGCCGGGTTGTCGCGGATCTCGGCGGGCGAGCCCTCGGCGATCTTCCGGCCGAACTCCAGCACCACGACCCGGTCGGTGACGCCCATGACCAGGCGCATGTCGTGCTCGATCAGCAGCACGGTGTAGCCGTCGTCGCGGACCTTGCGGATCAGCTCCATCAGGCGCTTCTTCTCCGCCGGGTTGAAGCCCGCGGCCGGCTCGTCGAGGCAGAGCAGCTTCGGCTTGGTCGCCATGGCCCGCGCGATCTCGAGGCGGCGCTGGTCTCCGTAGGAGAGGTTCTCGGCGAGCTCGTCGGCCTTGCCGCCGACCCCGACGAACTCCAGCAGCCGGTAGGCCTCCTCGACCGACTCCGCCTCGGTGCGACGGTGGAGCGGGGTGCGGAAGAGCGCGTTGAACATCCCGACCTTGCTCTGGGCGTCGGCGCCGACCAGGACGTTCTCGAGCGCAGTCATCGACTTGAAGAGCCGGATGTTCTGGAAGGTCCGTGCGATGCCGAGCTTGGTGATCCGGTAGCGCTTCATCTTCGCCAGCGGCTTGCCGTCGAAGCGGATCTGGCCGCTCGTCGCCTGGTACACGCCGGTCATCACGTTGAAGCACGTCGTCTTGCCCGCGCCGTTGGGCCCGATCAGGCCCAGGATCTCGCCCTGCTTGATGTCGAAGGAGACCGAGTCAAGTGCGGAGACGCCACCGAACCGGATCGTGACGTCGTCGACCTCGAGCAGGGCTTTGCGAGAGTCAGGAGCGGTCGGGGTGTCAGGCATCGACGGTGTCTCCTTCGATCTCCTCGATCTCGGCCTGGGCACGAAGCGCGCGTCTGGTACGGCGGGGAGGCAGGATGCCCTGCGGCCTGAAGGTCACGATCACCATCAGGCTGAGGCCGAAGATCAACAGTCGCCAGTCGCTCAGCGTCCGGAACCGCTCCGGGAGGTAGGCCACCAGCACGCCACCTGCGAGGGCACCCCAGCGGTTCCCGGCGCCGCCGATCAGCACCGCAGCGACGAAGAGCATCGAGAGCTGCAACGGGAACACGTCGGGGCTGATGAAACCTCCCTGCCCTGCCGCGAGCATCGACCCCGCCACGCCACCGATCGCGGCACCGGTGGCGAACGCGAGGAGCTTGTAGCGGAACGTCGGCACGCCCATCAGCTCGGCGGCGTCCTCGTCCTCGCGGGTCGCCTCCCAGGCGCGTCCCACCCGGCTGTCCTTGATCAGGATGTCAGCGATCAGCACGACGATGATGATCGTGAGGATCAGCCAGTAGTACGGGATCGCGTCGAGCACGCCGAACGTCAGGAACGGCGTCTTGTGCGCGTCGTCGATCGACGGGACCAGGCCGTTCCACGAGAGGTGGGGGATCTGGAAGATCCCGTCCTGGTCAGTCCCGATCTCGTCTGGCCCGATGCTCGGCGGTGGCGGGATGTTCTTGATGCCGGCCGCCTTGCCCAGCCACGGGGTGTTCTTGGCGACCTGGGTGATGATCTCGCCGAAGCCGAGGGTCACGATCGCGAGGTAGTCGCCGCGCACCCGGATCGCCGGGGCTCCCAGGAGAAGTCCGCTCACGGTGGTCACGACCAGGGCGAGCGGCAACACCAGGAAGAACGGCCAGTGCGCGTGCTGGGACGTCAGGACGCCGGTGGTGTAGGCACCGGTCGCGTAGAAGCCGACGTACCCGAGGTCGAGCAGGCCGGCATAGCCGATCACGATGTTGAGGCCGACCGCCACGAGGGCGTAGGAGCCCGCGGTCACCATCACGCCGCCGAAGTCGGACGCGGGGGTCGTGATGAACGGCGGCTGGAGGAGCGGGAGCGCATAGGCCACCAGGATGCCGAGGGCGACCATCAGGAAACGGGCCGACCGCGAACGCAAGAACGGCGGCAGCTGCACCTGGAGCGGACGACCGAGACCGCGCGACGAGCGGGCGGAGGCAGGGGCCGTGGTGCTCATGCCCTGGCCTTCCCGAGGGACTCGCCGAGGATGCCGGTCGGCCGGACCAGGAGGATCGCCACCAGCAGCACGAACGTCACGACGTCACGCCACTGGGTGCCGAACACCGCCGATCCCCAGTTCTCCATCACGCCGAGCAGCAGCCCACCGACCAGCGCGCCACGCAGGTTGCCGATGCCGCCCATGACCGCGGCCGTGAACGCCTTGACGCCGATCAGGAAGCCCGCGTCCTGGCGCGTCGTCCCGATCCGCAGCATGTAGAGCGTCGCCGCGGCGCCGGCCATCAGACCGCCGATCAGGAAGGTCGTGCGGATCACGCGGGTCGAGTTGACGCCCATCAGCAGGGCGGTCTCCGGGTCCTGCGCCACCGACCGGATGCCGCGACCGAGCCGGGTGCGGCGTACAAAGATGTCGAGGGCGAACATCATCGCCAGCGCCGCCCCGATCACCAGGAGGTCGACGTCGGTGACGCCGTAGCCGAAGAAGTCGAAGACCTTGTGCGGGTCGACCGTGACCGGGGAGGAGTACACGTTCCGCGCCTGGGAGACGTAGTTGTGCAGCTTGTCCTCGAGGCCGAACCAGCCCATGATCCGGTCGCGCAGTCCCATGATCTCGGCCAAGGAGAACGACGCGCCGATGGCCGAGATGAGGATGACCAGCTTGGGCGAACCGCGTTTGATCAGCGGTCGGTAGGCGAGTCGTTCGACGAGGAGGGCGACCAACGCAGACGTCGCCATCGCCACGACCATGCACAACGCCAGGAGCCCGATCGTGTTGCCCAGGCTCTGGGAGACCGACTTCGTGCCGTGCACGAACACCGCGACCCAGGCCGTGGCGAAGGTCCCGTACATGAAGACCTCGGAGTGGGCGAAGTTGATGAGCTGGAGGACGCCGTACACCATCGTGTAGCCGAGCGCGACCAACGCGTAGATCGCACCGAGCGCGAGACCCGTGATCGTGTACGCCCAGAAGTTGCTGAACAGGTCGTTGAGCGTCAGCGGTGCGATGCTGTTCTGGAGGATCGAGAGGTCCACTGCAGTCCTATCGCGCGGGTGTGACGGCAGGGTTGTGACCGGGCGAACCCAGCCACAGCCCTGCCGCTACCTCGTTCCGGCTACTTGATCAGCGTCGGGTTGGCCGTGTCGAGCTTGCCACCCGAGACCTTGTACGCGTAGATCGTCTGCGCCGAGATGTCACCCTTGTCGTCGAACTTGATCGGACCGCTGACGCCGGTCTTCTCGTAGCTGCCGATGAAGGTGTTCATGTCGGCATGACTCGTCTTTCCGGCTTCGAGGCCCGCCAGGAAGATGTTCGTCGCGTCGTAGGACTGGGTCGAGTACAGGCCGGCGTCCTTGTTGTTGACGGCCTTGTACTTCGCGTTGAAGTCCGCCGGGGCCGGAGCCGCCGGCGCCGACAGGATGGCGCCCTCAGCTGCCTGCGCACCCGCCGTGGTGACGAACGCCGGGTCCTCCGAGCCGTCACCGGACATGAACAGACCTTTGTAGCCGGCCTGACGCAGCTGCTTGCACAGCAACCCGCCCTCGGGGTAGTACCCGGCATAGAAGACGGCGTCGGGCGACGCGGCGGTCACCTTGGTCACCGTCGGACCGAAGTCCGTCTGCTTCTGCTGCACGGCGTCCTCGCCGGTCATGGCCGAGCCGAGCGCATCCTTCACGAAGCCGGCCAGGCCCACGCTGTAGTCCTGGTCGTCGTGGATGAGGTAGACCTTCTTGGCGTTGGCCGTGTCCTCCATGTACTTCACGTCGGCCGCGCCCTGGATGCTGTCGTTGCCGATCACGCGGTGCCACGTGCTCCAGCCCGACTGGGTGATGGTCGCGTTGGTCGCGGACGGCGAGATGGACGGCAGACCGGCGGCGAAGAACGTCTTGCCGGTCGCCAGCGACTCACCGGAGAAGCCCGGGCCGACCAGGCCGATGATCGAGTCGTCGTTGACGATCTGGGTCGCCAGCGGGGTCGCCTTGGCAGGGTCGCCCTGCGAGTCGAAGGTCTTCAGACCGACGGTGCAGTCGCTGTGAGCCTTGTTGTACTCGCTGAGAGCGAGCTTGATGCCACCGACCATGTTCTGGCCCAGCGCGCCGGCGTCGCCGGTCGTGGCACCCAGGAAGGCCAGGTTGTAGTGGCCGCAGTCGCCGCCACCGGCGGCCGTGCTGCTGTTGCTGCTGCCACAAGCTGTGAGCGCGAGCCCGGCCGCCGCGATCACGGCGAGGGCGCGCAAATTGGGCTTGATCCCCACTTTTCCTCCGTCAATGAGACAGCCGCACCCCGTCGTGCGACGTTGTCGAGATGCCGGGGAACCTAGCACCTTCGGAGGGTGACTCTCGCCCCTCGACATGGCTTATTTGCATGTTTGCGAGTTCCGAGGGGCGACGCGGCGCCCGCCGGAGGGTCGATGGTCCCGTCAGAGGGGCCCTCCGGCCCTAGGTCCGGGTCTCACCGACTCCGTGCTCGACGACACCCTCGGCGACCTCACGCATCGAGCGGCGGAGGTCCATCGCGGTCTTCTGGATCCAGCGGAACGCCTCGGGCTCGGTCAGGCCGAGCTGCTTCTGGAGGATGCCCTTGGCCCGCTCCACGGCCTTGCGGGCCGCGAGCTGGTCGTCCAGGTCGGCGACCTCCCGGGCCAGGGCGCCGAGCTCGGCGAACCGGCTCACCGCGATCTCGATCGCCGGCACCAGGTCGCTGCGGGTGAAGGGCTTGACCAGGTAGGCCATCGCGCCGGCGTCTCTGGCCCGCTCGACCAGCTCGCGCTGGGAGAACGCCGTCAGGATCACCACCGGCGCGATCCTGGCCGCGGCGATCCGCTCGGCGGCCGCGATGCCGTCGAGCACGGGCATCTTGACGTCGAGGATGACCAGGTCGGGGCGCTCCTGCTCGGCCAGCTCGACGGCCCGCTGGCCGTCGCCGGCCTGGCCCACGACGGCGTACCCCTCCTCGGCGAGCATCTCGGCGAGATCCATCCGGATCAGCGCCTCGTCCTCGGCGATGACGACGCGACGTGGCTCCGGAGTGGTCACCTCGCCAGGCTATCCGGGCGGAATCCGGGGTCGGCGGTCCGGTAGGTTGGGCCGCCGTCGCCCCGGTATCCCAACCGGTAGAGGAAGCGGTCTCAAACACCGTCCAGTGTGGGTTCGAATCCCACCCGGGGCACTGCTGGGGGCACGTGTCAGGCGGTTCACCACGAGATGGAGGTGAACCGCCGCTTCTCATCGCGAGCTCACCGTGCGACGTGCTGCTTCACCATGAGACCATGGTCAAGCAGTGACCGGTGGCCAGCCGCAACGGCCCGACACCACTCAGCGGCGTCGGTACGCCGGGGCCACCTCGTTGATCGCGTCGCCCATCCGGTGGATGCGCAGGGCGTTGGTGGAGCCGGGGATGCCCGGCGGGGAGCCGGCGATGATCACGACCTGGTCGCCCTCGGTGACCCGCCCGATCTTGAGCAGCGCTTCGTCCACCTGACGCACCATCTCGTCGGTGTGCTCGACATCGGGAGCCAGGAACGTCTCGACACCCCAGGTCAGGGACAGCTGCGAGCGGACCTTCGGGACCGGGGTGAAGGCGAGCACCGGGACGCCACCGCGGTAGCGCGCGGCTCGCCGGGCGGAGTCACCTGACTGGGTGAAGGCCACGAGGTACGACGCGCCGACCCGCTCGGCGACCTCGCCGGCGGCCTTGGCGATCACACCGCCGCGGGTCCTGGGCTGCCAGTCGATCGCGGCCATGCTCGTCAGCTCGTGGCTCTCGGTGGAGGCCACGATGCGGACCATCGTCTCGACCGTCTCGATGGGGTACTCCCCCACGCTGGTCTCCCCCGACAGCATCACCGCGTCGGCGCCGTCGAGCACCGCGTTGGCGACGTCGGACGCCTCGGCACGGGTCGGCCGGGGGTTGTCGATCATGGACTCGAGCATCTGGGTCGCCACGATCACCGGCTTGGCGTTGCGGCGCGCCTTGTCGATCACCCGCTTCTGCAGGAACGGCACGTCCTCGAGCGGGCACTCCACGCCGAGGTCGCCGCGCGCGACCATGAACGCGTCGAAGGCGTCGATGACCTCGTCGAGGTTGTCGATCGCCTGCGGCTTCTCGATCTTGGCGATCACGGGCAGCAGCACGCCCTCCTCGCGCATGATCCGGCGCACGTCCTCGACGTCGGCCGCCGAGCGCACGAAGGAGAGCGCGATGAAGTCGACCGACGTCCGCAGGGCCCAGCGCAGGTCGTCGATGTCCTTCTCGGACAGGGCCGGCACGCTGACGGCGACGCCCGGGAGGTTCAGGCCCTTGTTGTCGCTGACCTTGCCGCCGACCTCGACGCGGGTGGTGACGTCCTGCCCCTCGACCTTGACCACGCGCAGCCGCAGCTTGCCGTCGTCGACCAGGATCGGGTCGCCCTCGCTGACGTCGCCGGGCAGTCCCTTGTACGTCGTGCCGCAGATCGAGGCGTCCCCCTCGACGTCGCGCGTCGTGATCACGAACTCGGCGCCGACCGCGAGCTTCGCCTTGCCGCCCGCGAAGCGCTCGAGCCGGATCTTCGGCCCCTGGAGGTCCGCGATGATGCCGACACCGTGACCGGTGGAGTCGGAGGCCTGCCGGACGAGGTCGTAACGGCGGCGGTGGTCGTCGTGGTTGCCGTGGCTCATGTTCAGCCGGGCGACGTCCATGCCCGCCTCGACGAGTCGCAGGATGTCGTCGGCGGAGTCGACGGCGGGACCGAGCGTGCACACGATCTTGGCTCTACGCACGACCCTCAACCTAGCGCGTGTTGGATCGTTCCAAGCCTTCTCACCGAACTCTGACAAACACCACGCGGGCGGTGACCGACGGATCCTCGCCACCGAGGAGCCACACCTGGCGCCGATACGAGGCGACCGCGGCATCGCTGAGCGGCTCCGGCAGCGAACCCGCGCGAGTGAACCCCCCGGTCGCCGGGTCGAACCACCACATGGCCGCGGTCTGCCGGTCCGGTGAGACGCGCCCTCCCATCACCAGCACGCGCGTGCCCACCGTGGCCGCCATGGCATGGCCCAGGGGCACCGGCAGGTGCGCCACGACCCGGGTCCGACCGGTGCGGAGGTCGACCGCCTGCACGGCACCGAGCTCACGCCCGGACACCTCTCCGCCGAACACGTACGCCGTGTGGCCGGCCACGGCGGCCGCGGCGTACCGGACGCCCTGGACGAGCCGTCCCTCGGGCCGCACCGAGCCGTCGGAGTGGACCGTCAGCACGGTGGTGGGGGTCGCGGATCCGTCGTACCCGCCCACGACCAGCGGCGAGGACCCGCGGGGGACCACGCTCAGGTCGGACCGGGCGGTCGGCAGGTGACCGACGACGGTCCAGGTGCCTCCCTGCAGGCGCTGCACCACGTCCTGCTCGGTGGCGTTGCCACCGCCGATGACGAGCGGGACCCGGCCCGCGAGCGCGCCGGAGACATCGTGGACCGGCACGGTGAGGCTCGGTGCCGCCGTCGCGTGCCCGTCGCGCAGGTCGACGCTCGACGCACGGTCGGTCGAGACGTCCCCGGCGAGCAGCCCGCCCGCGAGCAGGATGCGCCCCTGCCCGAGCGGGACCAGTGCCTGCCGCGCGCTCGCGAACGGGAGGCGCCAGCGTGCGAAGTGGGCCGTGGCCGTGTGCGGCACGAAGGGTGTGGTCGCGGGGGGCGAGGTGCCCGCCCCGGTGGGCGGCGGAGGTGTCGTGGCTCCCGGCCCCGCACCCCCGCCGCCACACGACGCGAGCATCGCGACCGGGACCAGCAGGGCCGGGAGCAGCCCGACGTAGCGCCTCATCGCATGTTCCCGGTGTGACCGAGTGAGTAGCGACCCGGCTGCGGCCAGACGCAGAGCCCGTGTGGACTCCCACCGACCGGGATCCGGGCGACCAGTCGTCCGCTCCGGGTGTCGAAGCCGTAGACGACGCCGTCGTTGCGTCCGGACAGCCAGAGCATCCGCCCGTCCGCCGACACCCCGCCCATGTCGGGGCTGCCGCCGCCCGGGATCGTCCAGGTGTCGACGATCCGGTTGGTCGCGAAGTCGAGCACGCTGACCTCACCCGCGCCCCGGTCGGAGATGTAGAGGTGCTGGCCGTCGCGACTCGGGTAGAGGCCGTGCGGCATCCGGGGCAGACCGATGACCCGGCGTTGCCGGAAGGTCCGCGTGTCGATCAGGCGGAGCTCGTTGGTGCCCATGTCCGCGACGTAGAACGTCCGGCCGTCCGGGGAGATCCGGACGTCCTGCGGGATGCTGCGTCCCATCGTCATCGGGTCCGCGTGCGGCGCGGTCGGGTGCGGATCGAGGTGCAGGACGCCGATCACCCGCTGCTGCAGCGTCGAGACCTTCAGGAGCACGCCGGAGAACTCACAGGTGACGATGAAGTACCGGCCGTTGCCGGAGAAGTCGGCGTGGTTGGGACCCCGACACCCGGGGTAGGTGAGGTCCTTGATGGTCCGCCAGGTGTGCGGGTCGGCGAACCGGATCGTGTCGTCCTGCTCCACCATCACGATCGCCGTCCGGCCGTCCGGCGTGTAGTAGAGGTTGTACGGCCGCGTCATGGGCACCGTGCGCGTCTTGGTGCCGGTGCGCGGGTTGATCTCGACCAGCTCGTCGGCGTAGCTGCTGTTGGTGATCAGCGTCCGCAGGTCGTACGACGGAACCACGTGCTGGCTGAGGTAGCCGGTGGGGATGACGCGCACGACCCGGTGCGTGCGCTGGCTGATCACCGTGACCGTCGAGCCTTGGGAGTCGGGCACGTAGAGCAGCGCCGGGTCGTGGCGCACCTGCGGCGCGAGCATCCCGGCCCGGGTCCGGGAGTAGACGTCGTTGTGGACCACCGGAGGCATGCCCGGGATCCGGTGTCGGAACGGAGGTGCGACGTACGGCGCCACCGGCGCCGACCCGGTCGCAGGAGTGCGTGACGGAGACCGCCCTGCCA
>Ga0070665_100003807_pt1 | contig 15975 bp, 13 predicted proteins | sample KBSS13metaG_FD_65862 | JGI IMG/M metagenome (GOLD analysis project Ga0070665, IMG submission 65862) | Switchgrass rhizosphere microbial communities from Kellogg Biological Station, Michigan, USA - KBS S1-3 metaG | ecosystem: Host-associated > Plants > Roots > Rhizosphere > Soil ... | reverse complement strand
TCGTTTTTCATGCTCGGCAACTGGAACCTGCTGTGGTACGGAGTCATCGGGGCGGCGATCCTCGCAGGCCCGCGCCTGGCATGGCCTTCCGTCGCCCCGCTTACGATGATCATCGCAGCAGGAGTGCTGTTCCTCGCGGTCGTTTTTACGTTCACCAATGCGCAGATATGGGTGGAGACGCAGACAACGATCAACCGCGCCGTGCTGCACCTTGCGCCGCTCTCGGCAGTGTGGATGCTGGTCGCGTTCCGGGCGTGGGCGAAGCGCAATGACACCACGGCCGCAGCCACCTGACCCGCCGGATGCGCAGTCGAGGCCGAGACGGGAGCCCGAAGGCTCAAATCTTCTCGCCTATCCTGTCCATGCCGCCAGGTTGCGAGCCGCGTCGCGTCCAGACCAAAACGACCCAGAACGCGATCCACAAATCGAGACGAGGAAATGTCTGGATGAACTGCCACACGATCAACAGCCATAGCGCGACCACGATCAGGATGTCGCGGTGCCGCGCCTCGAACATGCCCCAGCGCCACGACGTGTACGTCACGCCGAACGCGAACGCAAACAGGGAAAGAAGGCCACCTTCAACTGCGACCTCGAGCCATAGATTGGCAACTTCTGGCGCGGCTATGAAGCGATCGCGCCCGTAACTGACACCTACGCCAAGCCACGGATGCTGCACGATCGTCGCCACGGCCGTGCGCAGTGCGACAAGTCGCAATCCTTCGGTCGTTTCGCCGGCGTTGAAGGGCTGCCCTTCGCCCATGAATGCGCGGCGCGCATCGCCCGAGAGGCAGTGTAGGTCGGCTGCGAATTGAGCGGCGACTAGGGGACACACCCGCTCGAACGCCTGCGCGAATCCGAGTCGTCCGGCCAGCCCCGCGATTGCGTCGCGCTTATCCGAAAACGCGATGACGCCTGCCAGTACGCTGACGATCAACACAATCGGAATCGAAGCTCGCGCCAAGGACGAAAGCCGCAAGGTTCCTTCCCGATAGCGAAACACGAGGACGGCAGCAGCCGTCACCGCCGCATAAAACCAGCCGATTCGCGATGTCATCAGCACGAGCGCGATCGCCCCGACTACCGCGAGTGCACCCGCGAGCTTAGGCGCGGCATCGCGCATCCCGGTCAGCGCGAGCGCCCACGCGAGCGCGAGCGCGCTGGCCGCGAACGAAGGTTCGTAATAGAAGGCGTGCGGCCGAAACAGCAGAATGCCTGGAACCATGTCGTTTGCCTGACCGTATCCGATCATGTGATCCGATCCGCGCGTGAATCCGGTCACGAAGTCGATTGCGATGATCGATGCGATGACGAGGTATGACAGAAAATAGCCGCGCGCGACATCCCGAGCGTTAAACAGCGCGGTCGCCGCGAAGGCGACGACGAAGTCGAATGCGAACCAGCCGAGTTTGAGCATCGTTGGCGCAGTGGCCTGCGATGTCGCCGCGGCTAGCGCATACATTGCGATGAACGGGAGCCATGCGATCGTCAGCGTCCGAACGTCGTCAATCGATTTCCGTCCGCGCGTCACGGCAAACACGACAAAGGCAGCGAGCAGCACGACGGCCGCAAACCGCACATTCATCGTGCCGGTGCGGATGGTGAAGAGCCTGTCCGCAGACGCAAGAAAAAAGACGATTGCGCAAACAACAGTCGGAGAGACGACTGAGGCGCGGCCGAACAGGGTCATCCGGATCCTCGTGTCAGATGCAGGCCCAGGCCAGTAGGATCTCTGTGTATGAGCCGTACGGTTGAGATTATCCGCAGGTCGGCATGAAACGTTGTTCGAACTGTATCGCGAAACGCTCTTTCGCCGCATGCCACCCGGGTTCCTCCATTTCGCAGTGATGTTGCGGAGCGACAGCCGGACCTATTGGCGCGCGCCTTCATCGCTCGGAACAGGGCGAGCAACGCCGTCGATCGCGTTGGCGGTATGGATGGTCCGGCGCGCAGAGAGAGCGCCCGGCGGATGTCGCACCGTGCGTTGCGCACGGGCGTAGCGAGTCCGTTGAGGTACGTATCGCCGCCGCCCTTGGCGCGCGGCGCAGTCGCCGGCACCCCTCGAATCTCTCGACACGGGTAGCCGAGCCGTCAATTCCAGGCGCGGTGCTTCAGCAGACGTCACCTGCCGTTATTCGGTGAATCCCAACGGCACGTTTTCCGGGCCCTGCGTCCTCTCCCCGGCGGCACAAGCGAATCCGTTGTCGGCGTCATCGCCGACAACGGCAAGAGGCTTCACTACATTGCAGTCAACCCGGGCGTCGTCGTGCGCGCCATCGCCAACAGGCCATGGGGCGAAGGCGCTCCGGGCCTCGCCGAGGCCGGCGCCGGATCGACCCCAACCCGGCCTCGCCGGCGCTTGCGGCACACGCTCCGCGGTTGCTCAGTGGCCGGTGGCGTCGCCCTTCCGGCTCGACTCGAACAGGAACCAGGTGCGGCGCTCCGTCTCGTCGATCCAGACCTCGATCAGGCTTGCCGTGGCGATATCGCGGTGCTCGTCGCACACGTTGTGCGCCTCGCGGAGCCGACTTGCCAGGCCCTTGTTGTCCTCGCGCAGTTCCGCCAGCATGTCCAGCGGCTCGACGTATTCGGCATCGTTGTCGAGCACGCGCGACATGCGCGCGATGTGACCGATCGAGCGCAGGGTCGTGCCGCCCAGCTTTCGCACGCGCTCGGCGATCGGATCGCCCATCGCATAGATCTGGTCCGCCTGCTCGTCGAGCAGCAGATGGTAGTCACGAAAATGTGGCCCGCTCATATGCCAATGAAAGTTCTTGGTCTTGAAATACAGCGCGTACACATCGGCCAGGATGCCATTCATGGCCGCAGCGATGTCGTGCGTGCCGGATCGTGCAAGATCCGTGGGCGTCACGAGCGGCGCATTGCGTTCCTGCTTGAGCGACTGCGTTTTTTTGGCTGAAAGTTTTTTCATGACAGTCCTTCCGGTTTGTGTGAAAGCGGGGGCGGCACCGCGCCGCTTCAACCGCATCTTATCGCCAATGGCGATCCGCCGAAAAGCCGGGGCGCCGTGGTCGACGTCGCTGACGGATAATTTCGGTTGCGCAGCGACGGCCCGTCGCGTAGTTTTTTCAAGGAACAGCAGATGCTGACTCACCAGGACATCATCCTTCGGCTCGTTGTCGCCGCCATTCTGGGAGGCGCCGTCGGCCTCGAGCGCGAGCGCCTCGAATGGGTGGCCGGCCTTCGCACGCACATGCTCGTCTGCCTGGGCTCGACACTCGTCATGATCGTGTCCGCCTATGGATTCGGCGAGGCGCTCGGCACGGAGCACGTCGTGCTCGATCCGTCCCGGGTGGCGGCCCAGGTCGTGAGCGGTGTCGGTTTTCTTGGCGCAGGGACGATCCTCTTCCTGCGGCATCAGGTGATTCGCGGCCTCACGACGGCGGCGAGCCTGTGGACGGTTACGGCGGTGGGGCTTGCGGCGGAGGCGGAATGTTCGTTGCGGCGATCAGCGCGACCGCGCTGGTGATCGTGATCCTCGCCTTGGTAAAGCCCTTGGAGAATCGCCTTTTTCGTCGCCAGCAGACACGGCGGGTGATCGTGCTGATCGATCGGCAGCGCGCCTCGCTGGCGCACATCGAGGCCGAAATCGAGGCGACGGGCCTCACGATTCGCGAGATGACGCTCCGCAGAGGCGACGCCCCGGGCGAGGACAGCATCGACTTCGCGTTGCAGCGCGGCGCGCCGAGGGCCGCCGTTGCAGATCTGATTTCCAGATTGCAAACCATCGAAGGCGTGCGCGGCGTGACGGTTTGAAGGGCTGCGCAAGAGCAGGCGAGCCACCTGCGGCCGTGGCTCGCCGCGCCATTCCCTATAATTCGCCGATGCATGCCATTACGAGCCGGCGCATCGGTCTTCCGCTTCTGTTGGCGATCCTCGCCGCTGGCTGCGCCTCGCGGCCCATCAATCAGCCGATCGAACACGTCGATCGCGGCGCGGGCTATCGCATCGCGGGCAGGGCAGGAGGCGCCGCAAGCGCGGACGACACACTCATGGTCCTCGCGTTCTCCGGCGGCGGAACGCGGGCAGCGGCGTTCTCGTACGGGATACTGGAAGAGCTCAAGCGAACGCAGGTCACGATCGACGGCAAGCCGTCGCGCTTGCTCGACCGCGTGGACATGATCACCGGCGTGTCCGGCGGAAGCTTCACCGCGTTGAGCTACGCCCTCTACGGTGACAAGCTCTTCGACGAATACGAAAAGCGCTTCCTCAAGCGCAACGTGCAGGGCGAGCTCATCACGCGCCTCCTGTCCCCGTCCAACTGGTCTGCGCTGTGGTCGAAGAGCTTCGGCCGCTCTGAAATGGCGGCGCAGCTCTACGACGAGATCCTGTTCGAAGGAGCGACTTTTGCGGACCTGCGCGAGCGCCCGGGGCCTTACGTAATCGTGACCGCGACCGACATCTCGACCGGCTCGCGCCTGGGCTTCGTGCAGGGCGAATTCGACTTGATCTGCTCGGACCTTTCGCGGGTCCCGCTATCGCGCGCCGCCGCTGCATCGTCGGCAGTTCCTTTCGTGATGTCGCCGGTGACCCTCAACAACTACGGCGGGAACTGCGGCTACGCCGAGCCCGAATGGATGCGATCGATCAAGAATTCCGGCGGCCGCAGTCGTCCCGCCGGTCGCGCGCTCGCCCGTCTGAAGGAAATCGAGGGATTTCAGGACAGCGTCCATCGTCCTTACCTGCATCTGGTCGATGGCGGAGTCTCGGACAATCTCGGGATGCGCGCCGTCCTGGAATCGATGGAAACGATCGAGGCGAGCGCCAGCTTTCGGCGCAACGCGCGCATCGACCAGCTGAAGCGCATCGTAGTAGTCGTCGTCAACTCGCTCTCGGTGCCGCGTACGCGCTGGGACGAGTCGGAACGTCCTCCCAACGATTTCCTCATCCTTCTAAAGGCGACGGGCGTGCCGATCGACCGTTATTCATACGAGGCGGTGGAGCTCCTGAAGGACATCGTTGCGCGCTGGAAAATCGTCCGCGAGCTCAGGCAGACAGGCGCATTCGCGAATGGCGGCAACCCGGTGTTCGCCCGCGCAGTCGACATGCCCGATATCGACCTGTTCGCGATCAACGTGAGCTTCGACGAGTTGCCGCAGGGTCCGGAGCGCGACTACTTCAACAACCTGCCGACATCGTTTTCGCTGACCGACGAGGAGGTGGACCGGCTGCGCGCGGTCGCCGGGACGATCCTGCGCTCATCGCCGGAATACCAGCGTCTGCTGACGGACCTGTCCAGCGCCGGCCAGCGCTCGGCGAGCCCGGCGGGCGCGGCGCCGTGACATTCCGGAGCGCCGGCTGTCGAAGCGCGTGTCGACCGATTTCCTGAATACCGAGATGCAAATGGCGATACGAACGGTCAAATGCCCGCAATGCGGCAAGCCGGTGGAATGGTCCGCGAACTCGCCGTTCCGGCCGTTCTGCTCGGAGCGGTGCAAGACACTCGACCTGGGCGCCTGGGCCGCGGAAGCGTACCGCGTTCCAGTGGAGCGTAGCGATGGAGACGAGCCGCCGGAGGGCGGCACCGCACCGCCATAGGGCGTTGCCCGTCTCATTCCTCCCACACGAAGCGCCGCGACGCGATGCCGTGGGCCCCATGATCGACGGCGATGTCCAGGTCAGACGCCCGCAATCCTCCGATCGCATAAACCGGCACGCGCGCTTCCGTGACCGCCGTCGCAAACGCGTCCCATCCCAAGGGCGTGGCATGCGGGTGGGTAGGCGTTGCCAGCACGGGACCCAGCAGCGCGAAATCGAGATCGAGCATTGCCGCGCGCTCCAATTCCTGGCGCGAGTGACAGGATGCAGCGACAAGCAGGTCCCGCGGGCGCGCGGTAGCACGAGCGAGCGCCTCGGCGCTCCAGTGCACGCCGGCGAAGCCGCAACGACGCGCGTCTTCGTCCGTGCCGTTGAGAAGTACGCGGGCGCCGTGGCGCGCCGCCAGCGGCAGCAGTCGCGCGGCGAACGCATGCAATCGCTCGCTCGGCCAAGTCTTCTCGCGCAGCTGCACAAGCGAGACTCCGCGCTGGAAAGCGCGTTCGGCGCGCGCGATGAACGCATCCTCGCCAAGGTCGTCGGCGCACGTGATCGCGTACACCGCGGGCAGCGACAGCGCGGCCAGCACGCGCGTATTCGCGGGGAGCAGCGGCGCAACGTCGAATGATCCCGGCCGCTGCCACGAGAATGCCTGGCCGTCGTGTCCGAACGGGTCGCCGTCCCACGCGAAGACACGAAAGAAATGCAGCACGACGTGCGCGTGCGGATAAACGAATTCCTGCACGAGCCACGGACTCGCGCGCCGCACCGTGATGCCGAGCTCCTCGACCAGCTCACGCGCCAAGGCATCCGCTGCGGACTCGCCGGCTTCGAGCTTGCCGCCGGGAAATTCCCAGTAGCCTGCGTAGGGCTTGCCCTGCGGACGCTGCGCCAGCAGCACGCGTCCGTCCGGCCGCAGGATGACGGCCGCCGCGACGCGAACGATATCCGTCACCGGGACCGCAATGCGCGTGCGCCGGCGTGAGCCTTCGCGAACTGCCATGCCACGCGGCCGCTCCTCGATCCGCGCTGCAGCGCGAACTGCAGCGCCTCCCGCATCCGGGCTTCCTGCTCCTTGGCCGTCGTGGCTCGCTGCACTCCGAAATGCTCGAGCCAACCCTCGACTGCAGCGAGATAGTCGTCCTGCGCGAACGGATAGAACGAGATCCAGAGGCCGAAACGCTCGGACAGCGAGATTTTCTCCTCGACCGATTCGCCGGGATGCACTTCCTCCCCGACATGACGCGTCTCGAGGTTCTCCGCGAAATACTCGGGTAGCAGATGCCGCCGGTTCGACGTGGCGTAAATCAGTAAGTTGCCGGCCGCGCCCGCGATCGATCCGTCGAGCATCACCTTGAGCGCCTTGTAGCCGGCCTCGCCCGCGTCGAACGTCAGGTCGTCGCAGAACACGACAAAGCGCTCGGGCCGGCTTTCGATCCGCTCCGCGATGTCGGGCAGGTCCACGAGATCGGACTTGTCGACCTCGATCAGCCGCAAGCCCTTGCTCGCGTACTTCGCCAGCATGGCCTTCACGAGCGATGACTTGCCGGTGCCTCGTGATCCGGTCAGGAGCACGTTGTTCGCGGGCAGTCCGGCCACGAACTGCCGCGTGTTGAGATCGATGGTCTTCTTCTGCTCGTCGATGGCGACGAGATCCGACAATGCGATGGCGTGGGGATGGAGGACTGCCTGCAGCGTGCCGCGCCCGCCGCGCTTGCGCCACCGCGCAGCGATCGTCTTCTTCCAGTCGGGGTCCGCGGCAGGCGGCGGCAGCAGCGCCTCGACGCGCTGCAGCACCTGCTCGGCGCGCGCAATCAGCAGGCCGAGATCGTCGCGGGCTCCGCTCACGAACGATAGTCCGCGTTGATCGACACGTATTCGTGCGAAAAATCGCAGGTCCATACCGTTGCGCGGGCGCGGCCGCGGCCGAGATCGACGCGGATTTCGATCTCGTCCTGCTTCATCACGCGCTGGCCGTCCTCTTCACGATACGAAGCGGCGCGCCCGCCGTGATCCACGACCAGCGTGTCGTCGAGCCAGAACGACACGCGGGAGGCGTCGAGGTCGTCCGGTGCCGTGTTGCCGATGGCGCACACGATGCGCCCGAGATTGGGATCGGACGCGAAGAACGCAGTCTTGACGAGCGGCGAATGCGCGATTCCGAACGCCACGCGCCGGCATTCGGCGACGTCGTGTCCGCCTTCGACCCGGATCGCGATGAACTTGGTCGCGCCTTCGCCGTCCCGCACGATCGCCTGCGCCAGATCGACGGCGACGGCTTCGATGGCCTTGCGCACCGCGGCGAGCCGCGGATCCGAAGCGTTCGCGAGCGGCGCTAGCGGCGCCTTGCCGGTGGCGGCGATGACGAAGCTGTCGTTCGTCGACGTGTCGCCGTCGACCGTCGCGCCATTGAACGACACGTCGGCGACTTCGCGGGCAAGCGATGCGAGAAGCGGGGCCGCGATCGGCGCGTCGGTGGCGACGAACGCCAGCATCGTGGCCATGTCGGGGTGGATCATGCCGGCGCCCTTGGCCATGCCGGTCACCGTGACGGGCACGCCGTCCACCTCGACGCGGCGCGACGCGCCTTTCGGCACGGTATCCGTGGTCATGATCGCGTTCGCCGCGGCGAACCAGCCCGCCGCCCGCGCGGCGTCGCGCGCCATCGGCAGGCCCTCGACGATGCGTGCGACCGGCAGCGGCTCCATGATCACTCCGGTGGAGAACGCGAGGACCTCCTCGGGCGAGCAGCCGACGATCTGCGCGGTCTTGACGCAGGCGGCATGGGCGTCCGCCATGCCGGCCTCGCCGGTGCCTGCATTGGCGTTGCCCGCATTGATGACGAGCGCCCGGAAATCGAGTCCGCGCGCGTGCTGCTCGCGCAGATGTCGTCGGCAGATCGTGACCGGCGCGGCGCAGAAGCGGTTCTGCGTGAAAACCCCGGCAGCGACCGTGCCGGGCTCGGCCACGATCAGCACGACGTCGTCGCGACTCCAATTCTTGATTTTCGCCGCGGCCGTGCCGAGCGAGATGCCCGGCACCGCCATCAAGGCATCGGGCGTTGGCGGAATGTAGCGGACGGGCATGGCCCTGGTGCGCAGGATGGCGCCGGGTTCCGCGGTGGCGGGAAGGACGCCGGGATCAGCCGAGCCGGCCGTGGCAGTGCTTGTACTTCTTGCCCGAGCCGCAGGGGCAAGGATCGTTGCGGCCAACCTTTTCGCCAGCCCGCACGAACGGCGGCGCGACCGCGACGGCGGTATCCCCGTTGCCGTTGTCGGGTGCGGCGGTGCTGGGAGTGCTGAGCGCCTCGTCGAAATCCGCGTGCTGGTACTTGACGTTGACGGGAGGTGCTTCCTCCACCGCCTGCACGTCGTCCTGCGTCCGGACCTGGACCGTGAGCACCACCTTGACGACGTCCTGCTTGACTCGATCCAGCATGTCGGAAAAGAGCTCGAAGGACTCGCGCTTGTATTCCTGCTTCGGGTTCTTCTGCGCATAACCCCGCAGATGGATGCCCTGGCGCAGGTGATCGAGCGAGCCCAGGTGCTCGCGCCAGTGATGGTCGAGGGTCTGCAGCATCAGGCTGCGCTCGAACTGGCGCATGAGATCGACCCCGACCTGCTCCTCGCGCAGCCGCCATGACTTCGACGCGATCTCGAACACGCGATGGCGCACGGCCTCGTCGTCGATATCAGAATCAACCTTGAGCCACTCGCCGACCGGCGCCTGCACCTGGTATTCGCCGGCAAGGGCAGACTCGAGCGCCGGCACGTCCCACTGCTCTTCGACGGATTCGGGCGGCACGTGGCGCTTGACCACGTTGTCCATCTCGCCCCGGATCATGTTCTCGACCGTCTCGGCGACGTCGTCGCCTTCGAGCAACTCGTTGCGCTGCTGGTAAATGACGCGGCGCTGGTCGTTGGCCACGTCGTCGTATTCGAGGAGCTGCTTGCGGATGTCGAAGTTGCGGGCCTCGACGCGGTTCTGCGCCTTGGCGATCGACCGGTTGACGATCGGATGCTCGATCGGCTCGCCCTCGGGCATCTTGAGTCGCTGCATGATCGAGCCGAGCCGCTCGCCGCCGAAGATGCGAAGCAGCGGATCCTCGAGCGAAAGATAGAAGCGCGAGCTGCCCGGGTCGCCCTGGCGTCCGGAGCGTCCGCGAAGCTGGTTGTCGATGCGCCGCGATTCGTGGCGCTCGGTGCCGATGATGTGCAGCCCGCCCGCCTTGATGACGTCGTTGTGCCGCGTCTGCCATTCCGAACGGAGGCGCTCGATCTCGCGCTCCTTTTCGTCCGCGGGCACATCGGGATCCTCGCGCAGCTTGAGGAGCTGTTGCTCGATGGCACCGCCCAGCACGATGTCCGTGCCGCGTCCCGCCATGTTCGTCGCGATCGTGATCACGCCGGCCTTGCCCGCCTGGGCGACGATCTCGGCTTCCCGCGCGTGCTGCTTCGCATTCAGCACGTTGTGCGGCAGCTTGGCCTTGTCGAGGTGCTGCGACAGGAGCTCGGAGTTCTCGATCGACGTCGTGCCCACCAGCACGGGCTGCCCGCGCGCATGGCAATCCTTGATGTCGGCGACGATCGCGTCGACCTTCTCCTGGAACGTGCGGAAGATGAGGTCGTTCTCGTCCTTGCGCACCATCGGCTGGTGCGTCGGAATCACCATCGTCTCGAGGTGATAGATCTGCTGGAACTCGAACGCCTCGGTATCGGCGGTGCCCGTCATCCCGGCGAGCTTGCCGTACATACGGAAGTAATTCTGGAACGTGATCGATGCGAGCGTCTGGTTTTCGCGCTGGATCGGCACGCCTTCCTTCGCCTCGACCGCCTGGTGCAGGCCGTCGGACCAGCGGCGGCCCGACATGAGCCGGCCGGTGAACTCGTCCACGATCACGACCTCGCCGTTCTGCACGACGTACTGCTGGTCGCGATGGAACAGCGAGTGCGCGCGAAGCGCCGCATACAGATGGTGCATGAGGCCGATGTTGTGCGCGTCGTACAGGCTCGACCCGGCCGGAATCAGGCCGGCCGAGGACAGGATCGCCTCGGCGTGCTCGTGGCCTTCCTCGGACAGCAGCACCTGATGGGCCTTTTCGTCCACCCAGAAATCGCCCGCTCCCTTCTCTTCCTGCTGCCGGGTAAGTCGCGGGGCAAGCTCGTTCAGGCGATAGTAGAGGTCGACGTTGTCGTCGGCCTGGCCCGAGATGATGAGCGGCGTGCGCGCCTCGTCGATCAGGATCGAGTCGACCTCGTCGACGATGGCGTAGCTCAAGCCGCGCTGCACCCGCTCGGTCGGTGCGAACACCATGTTGTCGCGCAGGTAGTCGAATCCGAACTCGTTGTTGGTGCCGTAGGTGATGTCCGCCGCGTAGGCTGTCTGCCTTTCGGCATGCGGCAGCTGGGAGAGATTGACGCCAACCGTCAGGCCCAGGAACCGGTAGATGCGTCCCATCCAGTCCGCGTCGCGCTGGGCGAGGTAATCGTTGACGGTCACGACGTGGACGCCCTTGCCTCCGAGCGCATTGAGATAGGCGGGCAGCGTGGCAACGAGCGTCTTGCCTTCGCCTGTCCGCATTTCCGCGATCTTGCCATTGTGCAGCGCGATGCCGCCGATCAGCTGCACGTCGAAATGACGCATGCTGAGCGTGCGCTTTCCGGCCTCCCGTACGACGGCGAATGCCTCGGCCAGAACGTCGTCGAGCGTCGCGCCGGCGGCGACGCGCGCCTTGAGCTCGGCGGTCTTGCCGCGGAGCTCATCATCCGAGAGCGCGCCGATCGTGGGCTCGAGGGCGTTGATTTCCCGGACCGATTGGGCGTATTGCTTGAGCAGCCGCTCGTTGCGACTGCCAAAAATGCGGGTGAGGATATTCGAGATCATTGCAATTCGAAGAGGGACCGGTCCTGGGGCTCTGTTCCGCGATCAAACCGCGCGGCGATGTCACGACTCCTGCGGCGCACGCTGGGACCTGTGGCTACGCTCGATTCTTCCTGCTCTTGCGCCTTGCCCGACAGGCTCCTACCTTGTTTCGAGATCGGAAAAAACAAGGGGTGAGGACGGCCTCACCCCTGTTGCATCCTGCGAGATCGGGCTTGCGGTTCAGCCGCGATCCTGCGGTTCAGCCAGCATTCCGGAAAAAACGCGCGGGATTCTGGGGCACGCCGTTCAATCGGACCTCGAAGTGCAGATGCGGACCCGTGGATCGGCCCGTTGTTCCGACCGTCGCCACGCGCTGACCCCGCACCACGAGATCGCCCTCCTTGACCAGAAGCTGGGAAGCGTGCGCATACCGCGACACCAAGCCGTTCCCGTGGTCGATCTCGACCATTTTACCATAGGCCGGGTGGGTGTCCGCGTACACGACCTTGCCGCTCGCGGTCGCAACGATCGCCGTGCCGACGCCCGCCGGGAAGTCGATACCCTCATGGAAGGAGTTCTCGCCGCTGAACGGGTCAATCCGATAGCCGTAGTTGGACGAATACCATCCGTCGACGATCGGTTGCTGCGTCGGCATGAAGCGATAGTTGGCGGCATCCTGCAGCATCAGCGCTTCCAGCACCGACAGCTGATCCGTGCGGTCCTCGACCTGCCGCGCCAGGTTCTCGACCATCGCCGTGAATTCCGCCACGGAGAAGACGCGCGACGGCATCGTGGTCGAAACAGGGCCGCCGGTACCCGGCGTGCCCGATCGGAGCGACTGGAGCTCATGGGGCTTCAGCCCCGCCACCTTGGCCAGGCGCTCGCCTAAGCCGTCCAGGCGAAGCATCCGGGCCTGCAGCTCGCCCAGCCGCAACGCCATCGCGTTCAGGTGCCCCTGGACGCGCTCCTGCGCACGCTCGGCCGCCTCGCGCTGATCGGCGAGAACGAGCGCCTGCAGCCAGGGGTGCTGCACCGCAGCCGCCCATTTCAGAGTGACGAAATTAAAGCCGAACGTGAAAAGTATGAACAGCGTGACGAGCGCAAATCCGCCCGCCAGCCAATGGCGCCACTCGAGCGTGATCGTATGAGCGCGCGCGTTGGCACCGGTTACCAGGATGATGTTCAATTCGGATACCCTCCGCCCCTAGCCGTTTTGCCGCGTTCCGGGTTCATCATGCCGAAGCCGCTTCTGCTGCAACCACTCGTACGCGTCTTCGAGCGCGACCCGCAAATCGCGTCGTGGGCGGCCCGCGCGAAGCAGGAATCGGCGCTTACCGCCGCGGTCCGCCACCTGTTACCCCGGCCGCTGGCCGGGCGGGTTCGTGTCGCCGGCGCGCACGAGGCCGTCCTGGAACTGGCCGTCGCGGCAGGCGCCGTTGCAGCGGTCGTTCGGCAACGTACACCGTTGCTGATCGCCGCGCTGCGGCACGAAGGATGGGACTTTAACGAAATCCGGATTCGCGTGCAAGTTGGGGGCAGTTTGCAGCCGAATCAAAAAATCGTTTCGCGTCAATTAGATGCAAATGCAACCGCGGCGCTGTCGACACTGGAATCGCGGTTGCCGGACGGTCCGCTACGCCATTCCATCGCCCGATGGAGGCTTCGCGCGCGGAAAGCGTGACACGGCGGATCCGCGAATCCGCGAGCGGCCCGTTGCCTTCCGGACCCAGCGACCGTCACGCTGTCAGACGATCGCGCCGAGGAAGGGCCCGAGCAGCCGCTCGGCGGCAAACAGGAGCAGCGTCGCCAAAAGCACGAAAAAAGTGAATTTGGCCACCTGCCAGATGAAGCGAAGGTAGCGGCGATCGCGCTTCAGGAAATACAGCAGCAGCGCGACCGCTATCGCCGCGAGCGCGAGTGACAACAGCAGGCGGACGATGATCACGGTTCAATCAGGCGGGTGGCGCCGGATGCTCGGCTCCCCCGGCAATTCGGCCAGTCTCGCCCGGCCTTTTCGGTTAGCGATTCAGGCGGGCTGCAGCTGCCATCCACGGAAGGCGGTCGGGACATCGGCATCCGCCGCGAAAGTCACGAACTCGTAGGCGTCGCTGCGGGCAAGAAGCGCGCGGGCGAGCGCATTGTTCATCGCATGCCCGGGCTTGAACGCCGTGTACTGCCCGATCAGCGGGTGGCCGAGCAGGTAGAGATCGCCGATCGCGTCCAGTACCTTGTGCTTGACGAACTCGTTGTCGTAGCGGAGCCCTTCGCTGTTCAACACCTTGGTCTCGTCCAGCACGATCGCGTTTTGCAGGCTCCCCCCCAGCGCGAGCCCCGCCGATCGCATCGCCTCGACGTCCTGCATGAAGCCGAACGTGCGCGCGCGGGCGACTTCCTTCACATACGAGTTCACGGCGAAGTCCACGACGACGTGGCGATTCTCCGACCCGAAGACCGGATGCGGAAAGTCGATCGTGAAATCGAGCCGGAATCCCTGGAAGGGCTCGAACCGCGCCCACTTGTCGCCGTCGGTAACTTCGACAGGGGTCAGGATCCGCAGGTACTTCTTGGGGGCGGCCTGCTCCACGATCCCCGCCGTTTGCAGCAGGAACACGAACGGGCCGGCACTCCCGTCCATGATCGGGATCTCCGGCCCCGCCACATCCACGTGCAGGTTGTCGATGCCGAGACCGGCGAGCGCGGACATCAGGTGCTCGACCGTCGAGATGGTCGCGCCGGCGTGACGGAGCGTCGACGACAGCCGGGTGTCACCCACGTTGACGGCACGCGCCGGAATCGTCACGGGCTCGGGCAAGTCGACCCGATGGAACACGATGCCGGTATCGGGTTGCGCCGGACGCAAGTTGATCTCGACCCGGGCGCCGGTATGCAGGCCGACGCCGGTAGTCTTGATCGCGGTCTTGAGCGTGCGCTGGCTGTGCATGCGGGTGGAAGCGGCCGTAGGTCGGCGCGTCGCTGGTTTAATACGCCGCGTCAATAGGTTATCCCACATTTTAGCATGTCTCCCCAAATCGGGTGACTACCGTAAGAGGGCCGGATTCGGGGGACGGTTCCCGCCGGGGCTGTCGCTTTCGAACCGCCCCGGCGGCGCCTCTTCCCATCATTGCTCCCGCGGGAATCAATCGGCCTGCTTACGCAGGAACGCGGGAATCTCGGTGGCATCGAACGAGGAGAGACCCGCGCCGGGACCGCGCGAGCGCCCATGACGGACCACGGCAGGCTGCTCGAGCTTGTCGTAGTCGATGACCTCGCTGTGCACCGAAACGCCGACGTTGTCGGTTCCCGTCCGCGCGATGACCGAAGGCACGATCTCGATCTTGGGCGGCCGCTTGATGTTGGTGTCCCCAATGCCGCCCAGGCCCGTCGCGATCATCGTCACGCGCAGCCGATCTTCCATCACGTCGTCGATTACCGTTCCGACGATGACCATCGCGTCGTCCGCGGTGAATTCCTTGATGGTGTTCATCACCTCGTGGTATTCCTTCATCTTGAGGCCCGACGACGCGGTGATGTTGACGAGCACGCCGCGCGCCCCCGCCAGATTGACGTCTTCGAGCAGCGGGCTCTTCACCGCCTGCTGCGCGGCGCACCGCGCGCGATCGGCGCCGGACGACATGGCCGAACCCATCATGGCCATGCCCACTTCGCCCATCACCGTGCGCACGTCGGCGAAATCGACGTTGACGAGCCCGGGGTTGTTGATGACCTCGGCGATGCCGGAAACGGCGCCGTGCAGCACGTCATTGGCGGCCGCGTAGGCGTCGATCACCGACACGTCCTCGCCCAGCACTTCCATCAGCTTGTCGTTCGGAATGATGATGAGCGAATCGACGCGCTTGGTGAGCTCCTCGATGCCGGCCATCGCGACGCGCTGGCGCTTGCCCTCGAACTTGAAGGGACGCGTCACGACCGCCACGGTGAGGATGCCGAGGCTCTTCGCGATATCGGCAATCACCGGGGCGGCGCCCGTGCCGGTCCCGCCGCCCATCCCCGCGGTGATGAAGAGCATGTCGCAGCCTTCGATCGTCTCGGCGATGCGATCGCGGTCTTCCATCGCCGCGTCACGGCCGATCTCGGGCTTGGCGCCCGCGCCGAGCCCCCGCGTCAGCGCAGCGCCCAATTGCATCTGGGTGCGCGCCGTCGAGCGCTTGAGCGCCTGCGCATCGGTGTTGGCGCAGATGAAGTCCACCCCCGACAAGCCGCGCGTGATCATGTGCTCGACGGCGTTGTTGCCGCAGCCGCCCACGCCGATGACCTTGATCAATGCGCCTTCCTGTGGTGCCTGGTCGATGATTTCGAACATGATTGCTCCTGTCTGTCTCAGTTGTCAGTGACGGTTGTCAGTTGTCAGTGCTGATTGCGTTTATGCGATTCACTGCCCGGTTTCCGCTGTTCGATTTCCGTTCTCATTCCGCTTCCCGTTTGTCCCTGTGTTTTTTGTCGTCTTTTCGTTGTCTTTTCCGCTGAAGATCGTCCGGCTTGGCCGGCGATCTTCAGGAACCTGGTTCCGGACGAAAGTAGGCTTTCACTTTCGTCCGT
>Ga0070665_100003806_pt1 | contig 15975 bp, 12 predicted proteins | sample KBSS13metaG_FD_65862 | JGI IMG/M metagenome (GOLD analysis project Ga0070665, IMG submission 65862) | Switchgrass rhizosphere microbial communities from Kellogg Biological Station, Michigan, USA - KBS S1-3 metaG | ecosystem: Host-associated > Plants > Roots > Rhizosphere > Soil ... | reverse complement strand
CCGTTGATTATGAAGCGTCGCCTACGTCGTTGGATCAGCCGGTAGTCTCACGAAGTCGTCAAACGCATCAAATTGAGATCGCACAAAAGACGAGCGCAAGTGGGATTCGTCCTTCAGTAGCGGCTTTCCATCTGCATCCAGCGTTGGGCAGGTATGCCGGCCGCAGAGGGTATCGAGCGGATCGAGCACACTGGCCCCCGTACGCTGGGCAATCGCAATCAAACGATCATCAATGAACGCGCTGTCTGCCTCCAGGGCCGGCCTCGAGATCGGCTGCGGCAATCGAACGCGGAAGCCCCACCCGTCCCGCTGAGCCATTTCCCGCGGGTCAAACTCCTTGCCGTAAGGGGATGACAGGACGATCACCACCTTCTTGCCGGCCTTCACGAGACCTGAGACGGCAGATTCAAATCCGTCCATAACCCATTGAGTTTTCGGGGTAAGCATCTCCAGCGGCTCACCGTTTCCAGCGTCCACCGCAAAGTAGTCCTTGCGGTCGGTGAATCCAACCCAGGAGGCGCCGATCACCACGGTCTGAACCTCAGGCTGATGCGCCAAGGCCAAGGTTTGATCAACAAACTCCGCGCAGCCGTACCCGGTCCGCTCGATGCCTGGAATCGGAGCGCAGCCGCCACGCGTTCTGAACAACACCGTGCGCCGAGGCGTGTCCGGGTCCGAGGTCAGCCGTTCCAACCGGGGCCAGAACTGCTGCATGTGGCTGTCCCCAAAGAACAGCACGGTGCCCTGTGTGTTGCCCGGGACATGGTGCTGATCGCGAACATGCCAGTCCGAATTGGCTGCCGAGATGTCAGCCAGATATGGAACCGAATCCGCGCGTGACTGCAGAACATTGCCGGCGCTCAACAACCCGATAGCGCCCAGTACTCCAACGGCGACGCCGGCCAGTCGTGCCGTTTGCAGCGCCCTCGGACCACGTCCCAGGTGTCGCACCCGTTTCTCCAGCAACTCGTGGGTGGCCCAGGCGAGGCCGATACTCAGTACCAACACCGCAACTCGTACGTTCACGGGAGGCAACCCGTCGTAGAGGATTCGGGCGTAGGTGAGCAGCGGCCAGTGCCACAGATACAAGGGGTAGCTGATCAGTCCGACGTAGACGACGGCCCGATTGCCTAACAAGTTCCGGTTGATCCACGCAGTCGGTCCAGCGTGGATCAGCAGGAGCGCACCTGTGGTGGGAATGAGTGCCCACCAACCGGGGAAGCCGCGGCCATCCTGTACGACAGCGAACGCGAGACCCAGAAGCGCAAGCCCGGCGATCGCAGCGAGATTGGAGAGCCGGGAAGTCGCGCCCCAACCCCGGTAGGCGGCCAGGCTGCCGATCATCAACTCCCAGAACCGCGTAGCCGGCCAGTAAAACGCCGCGCTGGGCATTCGGTCCACCAGCACGATATTCAACACGAACGAGGCGGCCGCAATGCCGAGGATCCACCACAGGAGGTGCCGCCGCATGGCGAACAGCAACAGGGGCCAGAGCAGGTAGTACTGTTCTTCCACCCCGAGCGACCACAGATGCAACAGCGGCTTCCCAGCCGAGTCGGTATCGAAATAACCGCTTTCATGAAACAGCAGCAGGTTGGAAACGAATCCGGCGCCCGCGGCGATGTGGCCGCCGAGCTGATCGAACTCGTACGGCGCGAGGCAGACCCAGCCGAGCAGCCACGTGCCGGCCAGGACGAGCGCAAGTGCAGGGAAGATGCGCCGGATGCGGCGAGCGTAGAACTGTCCGAACGTAAACGTTCCGGCTTCGAGCTCTTTGAGAATGATCCCCGAGATCAGGAATCCGGAGATGACAAAGAAGATGTCGACGCCCGTGAAGCCACCCGGAAACGCATCCGCAAAGGCATGAAATCCAAGGACTGCGACCACTGCGACGGCCCGCAGGCCGTCAATATCTGCTCGATAGGCGTGTGACATGTCAGAAGGATTTTCAGGTTTATGATCGCCGCGAGAATCAGGGAGTTCCCATTGACCAATCCGGCACAGCTTTCACCCCAATTGGGGAGTCTGTTTCCAGCGGGAGTGGTGGCCGTCGAGCTGCTCTCGGAGGCCCCTCGCACAGTTCTGACGGAAGTTGAATTAAGTTCAATAAGCCACTGTGCTAACAAGAGAATCGATGACTTTACCCGCGGCAGGGCCTGCGCCCATCGGGGATTGTCTGAACTGGGCATCCACGACTTTTCGGTGTTGGCCGGAGAGAAGCGCGAGCCGCTGTGGCCACCTGAAATCGTGGGCAGCATCACTCACACCACAGGTTTTGCCGGGGCTGTGGTCGCCCGTCGTCGTGAGGTAGAAGCCCTCGGCATCGACTGCGAGATTGTCGCTTCCGTGGATGCGGAGCTGTGGGAACGCATCTGTACGCCGGCTGAGCGGGCACGGCTGGAGCGGTTACCTCGAGCACAGGCGCAACAGCAGGCGGCGTTGATCTTTGCCGCCAAGGAGGCCTTCTACAAATGCCAGTTTCCGGTGTCCCGCGAGTGGGTGGGATTTGAGGACGTGACGATCGGCATCTCCGCGGACTCCTTCCGGATCATCCCTGAAGTCCGCCTGCCGGTCGCGGACGAGTGGGTGGCCGCCCTGGTCGGCCGTTACGAGTATCGCGAACCCTGGGTTGTTACCGGTGTCAGTGCCCTGATTTGCGCATGAGTGTGACGTGAGGCACACATGCCATGGCGGATTTCTTTACAACTTAGTGTAAAGTCCGCAGTCGTAAGACACACCTAAGGGAACCAGGAGTCCGAATGGCACAGGAGCTGTTGCCGTCTGCGCAGATGCAGCGCCGCAAGCTTCTCATTCTCGAGAACGATCGCCGGCTACGCCAGGAGCTCGAGCAGATCTTCTCCGATCTCGACGTCACTTCGACCGAGACCTCCGAAGAGGCCCTGGTCCTCGTTCGCCGGCTCGAGCCCGATGTCGTGCTCTTTGACCTGGGCGCGGCCCGCGAGCCCGAGCTCGCCCAGCAGAGCCTGGGCCTGCTGCGCCAGATCCTCAACCTCTCGCCCGACACCAAGATCATTGCCATGACCGAGCACGATGCTCGCGAGCTGGCCGTGGCCGCCGTCGGTCTGGGTGCGACCGATTTTTATCACAAGCCGCTGGACGGTGGTGTGCTCTCCATCGTGGTGCGACGTGCGTTCCGGATTCGCGAGCTCGAGGAAGAGAACTGGCGCCTGCGTGAGCGCACGGGCTCGATGGCATTGGACGGCATCATCGGTGTGAGCGATTCCATGCGCGCGGTCTGCCGCGCGATCGAGAAGGTTGCGCCCACAAACGCAACCGTTCTGCTTCTCGGAGACAGTGGCACGGGTAAGGAGCTGCTGGCGCGCGCGGTCCACAGACTGTCCAGCCGCTCGCACATGACGTTCGTTGCGATCAACTGCGCCGCCATTCCTGACAACCTGCTGGAGAGCGAGTTGTTTGGTTATGAGAAGGGCGCCTTCACGGGCGCCGCCAAGACCACTCCCGGCAAGCTCGAAGCGGCGAACGGCGGCACGGTGTTCCTGGATGAGATCGGCGAGATGCCCGCGTCCCTGCAGGCGAAGATGTTGCGTGTTCTGCAGGAGCGCACCGTCGAGCGCATCGGCGGCCGCACACCGATCCCGCTCGACCTGCGCATCGTGTGTGCGACCAATCGCAAGCTCGACAAGTTGATCGGCACCGGCGAATTCCGCGACGACCTGTTTTATCGCATCAGCGAGGTCGCCATCCGCATCCCGCCGCTGCGCGAGCGGCAGGGCGACAGCCTGTTGCTGGCCCAGGTGTTGGTTCAGGAGATGGCGGAGCGCTTCGGCCGCCCCACGCGCGGGCTCGCGCCCGATGCCATTCGCGCCATCCAGGCGCACAGTTGGCCGGGCAACGTGCGTGAGCTGGAAAACCGGATCAAGGGCGCCGTCATCATGGCCGAAGGTCCGGTGGTGATGTCGAGCGATCTGGGCCTGGAGGATCCGGGCGATGATCCGGACTACCTCAACCTGCGGGTGGCGCGCCAACGCGCCGAGGCTCAGGCGGTCAGACAGTCGTTGGCGGTCGCCGGCGGTAACCTGTCACGGGCCGCCAAGTTGCTGGGCGTGACCCGTCCGACGCTGTACGACCTGTTGGCCAAGAACCAGATCGACGCGACCCAGTTCGGCCGCGCCGCCAACACTCCTGAAGAGCCCGGGGAACCCTGAGCTCCGGCTCCGCGACCCGCCCTTGGCCGAAGCTCCGGCGCCACGGACCGCGGCTCCGGCAGCCTCACGGGATGCTAAAGCTTCAGCCGCCGGAACACGCTTTCCGGAATACAGCGGATCATCAACATGATCAGCCGCCAGAACGAAGGCAGGTATAACACGCTCGCGGACCCGCGATCGACCGCACCCACGATGCCGGCGGCAATCTGTTGGGGCTTGGCCCACAGCGGGCCCTTGGGAAAAGCCGCCGTCATGGGCGTATCAACGAAGCCCGGCTTGATGGTGATCACCGGCACGCCCAGCGGATATAACCGCTGCCGCAGTCCCGAAGTGAACGCGGTGACGAGCGCCTTGGCGCTGCCATACACGTAGTTGCTCTGCCGGCCGCGATCACCCGCCACCGAGGAAATGACCACAATCGTCCCCGCCCGGCGTTGCTCGAACCGGGCCGCGATCCGGGTCAGCAGCATGACCACCGACACGCCGTTCGTACTCAACTCCTGCAAGGTCAATGCGGCGGATGCTTCGCACGCCTTCTGATCACCCAGCGTTCCGTGCGCAACCAACACTACATCGAGTCCTCCGAGTGCGCTCTCGGCCATGTTCAGCATCGCCTCGTGGTCTTCGAATTGGTTGGCGTCCATGACATGCATGCCGACGCCCTTCGCCCCCCGAACCCGCAGGTCTGCGCACATCGACTCGAGAACGTCCGCCTTTCTCCCAACCAGGAACAGTGCATCACCCCGCTCGGCGAACACACGCGCAGTCGCTTCGGCAATGGCCGAACCGGCCCCCATCACCAGGATCTTCTTCATGCACCATCCATTACGCGCCGCCAGAAGGATGACGAGCAGCGCGGATCAATGTACTGGGCGAACTCCCGCCAGCGCGGAAAACCCTCCCGAAACAACTCGGGCGGCATTCTGCCATCCTTGGCTGGGTATAACCGGCCGCCCGTGTCGCGCACAATCGCATCCAGCTCGGCAAACAGGCGCTCGAGACTGCGGCCGCGATTGGGAAAGTCCAGGGCCAGGGTCAGGCCGGGGCGCGGAAAGGACAGCATGCCGGGCGATTCGAGCGCGCCGAACGCCTTCAACACCGCGAGAAACGAGCCCTGGCCGGTGCGCGCGATCGCATTCAGGAGGGCTGCCGTCCCGTCGCGGCCGGCACTTTCGGGAATCACACACTGATACTGATAGAGGCCGCGTGGGCCGTACAGCCGGTTCCAGTTGCTGACGCTGTCGAGCGGATAGAAATAGGACTCGAACCAACGCTCGCCCCGCCGGGTCCGCGGCCTGTGGTAGTACAGGGTGTTGAATATCCGCAAGGACGCCGAATTCACGAGCGAGAAGGGCGGCGCAAACGGAATGTTGAGTCCCCGTGCCGGTGCCCGGGGCAGCGTGGCCCGTGTCGGCGAATGATTGGCGCGCTCGAACCAGCCGCGGCCCAGTTGATTGCCCGTACCGAGGCAGTCGACCCACGCCACCGTGTATTCAAAGTCGGTATCGGACTCGGCCTGCAACTGCAGAAACTCATCCAGGTTTGCGAACCGGACCCTCTCCACGCACATCAGCGGGCCCGAGATGGGGCGCAACTGCAATTGCGCCCACGTAATGATGCCCGTGAGCCCGAGGCCGCCGATGGTGGCACTGAACATTTGCGGATTTTCAGTCGGTGAGCAGATGAGCCGCTGCCCGTCCGAGCGCAGCAGCTCAAAGCGCACCAGGTGCCGACCGATCGTGCCCACCGCGTGATGGTTTTTGCCGTGCACGTCGTTGGCAATCGCACCGCCCAACGTGACGAAGCGCGTGCCCGGCGTGACGGGAACGAACCATCCGTTCGGCATGATGACCCGGAACATCTCATCGAGCAGGATGCCGGCCTCGCACGTGAGGATGCCCGAGGCGGTATCCAGCGAAATGAAGCGATCGAGGCCGCGTGTCGGAATCAGCGCGGCGCCTACGTTCAAACAGCTATCGCCGTAGCTTCGGCCGTTGCCGTAGGGCAGGAGGCTCGATTGCGCGGGCGCCGCAGGAAAGTCGGCATGGCGGCTGAGCAGGGGCGCGCTCTCATGGGGTGTCCTGATGACATTGCCCCAGGAAGTGAAGGTGGTTTCGGTCACGGGTCTTCGACACTCGGTCTTAGCCCGCGAACGATACCCTAAAGAACCTTCAAGAGCGCCCCCTCAGCCCGGTCGGAAGCGTTTCATCCGTCAGGATCAATCGACTTGCTGCGCGAGCTCGCCCGACAGTGAGCTCTCCTGTCCCGCCGAGTTGTACGCTGTCACGGCAAAGTAATATTGGCCGGCTTTGAGATTTTCCACCATGTAGGTGGTGATACCCGGATTCGAGACCTGAATCGTGTCCGAGTAATTCTTCGATGCGGAGCCGTAATGCACCTTGTAGCCCTTCAGGTCCACGAGCTGGGAGCCATCCGCATTCTCCGTCGGAGCCTGCCACGACAGTGTCACACCGCCCACTGGATTGCCGTCGCCCACTACGATGCTGAAGGCCGGCAGCGTTACGGTCTTCGTCCCGAAGGCGGCCGCAATCGTGATGTCCTTGTAGGTACCCACCTGGGTCGCCGACGGTGTGCCCGTCAGCTTGCCGGTCGCAGTATCGAACTTGGCCCAGGAGGGCGTGTTCGTAATCGAAAATTTGACGGCCGCGCCGCTTGCGCCGGGGACCGTCGGTTGAAAGCTATACGCTTGGCCGACCTTCGCGGTCGTGGCCGGCGAGCCCTCGATCTGCATGCCCGCGACCGTATCCGTCGCGGAGCCACCGATCGGCGTGGACGTGCCGCCATTCGCTGCCGAGCCGTCCTCACCACCACATCCCGCCAACACCACACACACGCCTGCCGTGGCCACCATCATGGCGGCCTTGCCGCCCAATCCAACTCTCATCATTCCCCGATACCCCGTATAACGCCTGTACTGCTGATGCAAAGACCTTCAGCGGTCGGCGAAACACGGGCCGAAACGGAGCTGCCAAGCGATCGTGCGCGATCGCTCCTTAACGGAACCGCATGCCAGTGCGGTTACGGCAACTCCGCTGTCGTGGGCCCGTGAGAGCCTGTAGACCGGAAGTTTTGCGTCCCCGCCTTTCAGCGGGTTTGCCTTTGCAAAGCGCGCGTGATCCGGTGCTTGGCGAGCAGCCGTCCCACGTGCCTCGGGTGACTTATGTGCAATGCCTGTGCCACATTTGGAATTATTATGAAAACCAGTAGGTTGCGCCGGCAGGGCGAGCCTAGCGGATAGCGCTAACTGGCTTTCTGTGTTGCCGGTGGCCGACAGCGGAACCGGCGACGAGTTATGTAGATCAGATTAAGTGATTGATTTTAATGATTAAACAGGCAGGTCGCCGATGTCAGACAGACTATCCTTCGGGCCGCCGGGTACGCGAAACTTGCTGCTTGGGCACCGGTCTACGGACGGGGTGCAACTGGCTTTAATGTCAGTCTTTTGGGGAAGGTGAGCCGCCGTTGACGGCACAACGCGACATGTCGCAGGACCTGTGAATGACGAACCCGGTCGTAGTCAAACAAACCCTCAGGATGGGATTGCTGAGCATTGCCCAGACGGTGGGATTGCCTCTCGTAGCCAGTGGCCTGTTGGCTCTCGAGATGCTCTGGTACGGAGTTCCGATTGATCTGCCCTTCGTGCTGCTGCTGACATTTGTTGTGGTGCTCGGCGTGCCTCTCATGCAGCCGGAGCGCGGGATGATGACTCAGTTGATCGGCGGCCGGCGCCGCCTGGTCACGCGTATTGCGCTGCGTTGGTTGTTGCTGATGTGTGTGCTGTTGGCGATTGGCTACGCCACCAAGAGCTCGGATCACTTTTCGCGCATTCTGTTGTTGTCCTGGGCCGTTACGACACCTCCGGTGCTGATGGGGCTCGCGCTCCTCATGCATGCTGCGCTGAACCGAATGTTGTCGGATCCGGCCAGCGCCCGGCGGGCCATCTTTGTCGGCTATAACGAAATCAGCGTTTCGCTCGCGCAGCGTGTTGAGAGAACCTCGTCGGCGGCCTTGAAGGTGTCGGGTTTTTTCGACGATCGTGCCCCTCACAGGCTCGGAGGAGCGGGCGAGGGGGATGGCCAACTCGAGATCAAGGGCGGCTTGAAGGACATCGTCGAGTACGTGCAGGTGTACGGCATCGATGTGATCTTCGTTGCACTGCCCGTGAGCCACCTCGCGCGCGTGCAGAAGCTGCTCGATGACCTGCGCGACACAACAGTATCGGTTTACTACGTCCCCATGGTCTTTCCGTTCGACACGATTCAGGGCGGTACGAGCGAGTTTCTCGGTGTGCCGCTCATTGCGCTATGCGAGACCCCCTTTCACGGCACACGCGGCGTCAGCAAGCGGCTGACAGACCTCGTCCTCGCGGGACTGATCCTGTTGCCGGTGGCGCCCTTCATGCTGGTCATCGGGCTGCTGATCCGCCTGAGCTCGCCGGGGCCGGCGATCTTCAAACAGCGCCGCTACGGCCTCGATGGCCAGGAGATCACCGTCTACAAGTTTCGTACCATGACGGTGACGGAAGACGGCGGCGCCATCAAACAGGCCACCAAAAATGACTCGCGTATCACGCCGCTCGGGCGCCTGCTGCGCCGCACTTCGATCGACGAGCTGCCGCAGCTGTTGAATGTGCTGCAGGGGCGCATGAGCCTCGTGGGGCCGCGTCCGCACGCGGTGGCTCACAACGAGCAGTATCGCAAGTTGATCAAGGGCTACATGATCCGCCACAAGGTGGCGCCCGGCATGACAGGGCTCGCTCAGGTGCACGGCATGCGCGGCGAGACCCAAACGCTGGAGCAGATGGAGCAGCGCGTCAAGTACGACCTGGACTATCTGCGCAACTGGTCGCCGCTGTTGGATCTGAAGATCCTGGTGAAGACGGTCCTGATCGTGGCGCGCGGCGACAAGGCCTACTAGGCCCAGCGGCTGCGCATGGCGGCGGCCACTTCCACCGAGTGTTGTTTCTCGAGTTCTGTGCGCCGCGCCGCCACCATGCCGGCGAAATACCAGAACAGGAATGACAGCATGGTGAACGTGTGGATGGACGTATAAAACGTCGCCGCGCCGATGGCCGGCATGACGCCGATGAAGCCGGCTGAGAGCGTTCCGACCAGGCCCTTGTCCTGGCGTGCCACGGCAATGGAATCAAAGAACAACATGGCATAGATGAGGAACAGCAGCCCCAGGCCCAGCAAGCCCATCTCCAGCATCACGGTCGAGACGGTCAGCACCGCAAAGAACTGGAACAGGTCGTAATAGTCGCCGGTGAACTGTTCTCCCAGGTTGGAATGCGAGGCGTTGCCGATCCCCAGTCCGAAGGCGAGCTTGACCGGGTCCTTGGACAGATACTCGAGCGGCACCCGGATCTGATCGCCGCGGCGCACCGCGTGGGTCGCGCCGATCCCGGTGGTGCCCTTGGCGTTCATGTACCGGTCCATTTCCTTCTGGTTCGTGAAGAAGTCCATCAGATGTTGCTCGTTCTTGTAGGGGTTCTTCTCTGCCAGCCAGTCGTATACCGGCACGAGAATGGCGCCGAAGACACCGAGCAGGACGAGCCCGGTTGCAAACACCTTCATCCGCTGTCCGCGCGGCGAGCCGGCCACGATCGTGGTCATCAGGCCGATCGGCAACAGAATGACCGTAGCCTTGGTCTCGTTGATCATTGTCGGCAACAGCAAAAGGAAGAACAGCGGGAAGAACCGGGAGGCGCTCAGCTGCTTGCGCATGTAGGCGCCCAGCAGCACGAGGGCCATGCAGATCAGGATGATCGACAGAATGCCCGAGTCGGCGGCGGTGCCGCGCACGTCGTCGCCTGAGAAGCGGCCGGCAGCCCAGATCACATAACGCTGGTAGACGGCCACGGGGACCTGCAGCAGTCCAATACCCAACATCAACTTGATCTGGGTCTGCAGCTGCTTTTCGCTGAAGTTGAAGATGGCGGGCACGAAGAACAGCGGGATGGCACGCACATAGATGCGCAGGCCGGCAAAGATAGGCCCGGAGCCCACGGAGTTGGTCAGGATGCCGCACACGACCACGAAGGCCAGGCAGCCGAAGGCGACCAGATACTTGGTCCCCATGTTGCCGAAGCTCTTGCGCACGCCTTCGAACAGCACGGCCAGGGCGATGAGCAGCGACATGACCTCGGGCACGAACTTCGCGAGCGAGGCGGGTTTCCAATAGAGGGCAATCGCCTCGCACACGGAGGCGAGACATAACGTGATCAGCATCAGGACCTGCATACCCGGGATTTTCGGCCCCGGGTATGCATTAGTCCAGCGGAAACTACCTCAATTATAGGGGCTCTTGGTGTTGGTTGGCCCCGCCGACTTGACCCATGCGTACTGGGCCGGCCACTGTTGGGCCGGACCGCCGTAATTGCCCGTCGGCAGATAGTTGATGTCGAAGAAGAAGTAGTGGGCCTGGTCGACGCCGCCACGGATCTTGTAGATCTCGGCCAAGGTCGGCAACGGATTCATGTTCCGGGTGACATAGCCGCCGAAGTCCGTGGCTTCCACATCGGGCCCGAACAGGATGCGGCCGCGCCAGTTGCTGCTGCCCGGCTTCCAGCCGCGGTACACCTCATCACCATACAGGCTGCGTTTGTAGTTGGGATTGGCCGGGGCGGCGGCGAGGGCCTGCGCGGAGCCGGCGGCGGTGATCTGGGCCGTATCGGTCATGGGCAGGCGCGGATAGGTCCACTCCGGAATCCAGCTGTCCGGGCCGCCCAGCACCATCTTGTATTGCTCGACCTTGGAGAGCACGTTCTGCCAGTTCGCGACATTGTCCGCGCCCCGGAACAGGTAGTTGGCCGACAGCAGGACGTTGCTGGTCTTGAAGCCCTTGGCCGGGTCGCGCATCGCGGCCATCAGCCGGTACAACTGCGTGAACATGGCGTCGTTCGAATAGTCGGCGCCGGGAGTGTCCAGGGTCACGGAGGATCCCGAGATGTCCACGCCGAAAGCCGTCTCTTCGAACATCACGACGCCTTCGAAATTCGGGTCGGAGTCGTAACGGGCGGCCATCGCCTGCAGCATATCGATGTAAGCGCCCGTCACGTTGGGGTTGTAGCGCTTTGTGAACACGCCCGTGCCCACCGGCTCGTAATTCAACATGACATTCTGCGCGCCGTATTTGTTGACGAGCCATTTCGGCACGACCGAGCGGCCGGAGGCCACGCTCGCGCCCTTGGTAATCTGGGTGTCGTGCACACGGATCCACAGCTGCTTGCCGACTTTCTTGGCGGCAGCCAGGTAGGCATCGGTCACAGACCAGTCGTAGGCCGGTCCGGTGGTGCCCTTGTCCAGTGTCGTCCACATGACGGCAATTGCGATGCCGGCCATGTTGTCGCCCGGCTTCAGTTGGTTGATGACCGACAGATCCTTGCCGTCATTGCCGTTGCCGAGGCGGTTGAGGCCATTGCCGCCGGCGTAGTTGAAATAGCCGTAGAAGCCCGGGTGGAATTTGAGCGAGCCGACATTGCTGGGGGGAGTCGTGCCGCTGACGCAATTGTTGCCGATACAGACCTGTGGCGGCGGTTGCGGTCGCTTGGTGGCAGCCACCACCGATCCAACACACAAAGACGCACAAACGAGCGAAATCAGCCAACCGCGTAAAGCCATCGAAATACTCCCGGACCGCGAAACCATGAATTCAGCCCATACCCCACTGTGATGAGCGGGGGGCGACCGTATCGCCGGGACTGTATGTAAGTCAAAATGTCCACTAACAGCGACAGCGCCATGACACTGTCATCCTGTTGTGCTTCCCGGGAGCAATATGGCACGCAGCGCGGACCGCTGCGCGGACATACAGCACGAAATGGGATGCGGGATGTTGACTTTCGGTTGCGGTCCGTCGCCGCGCCGCGACACGCCGCCGTTGTGGCCTGTGTCGCATTCGCAGCTGCACGGTGCATGAGCTTCGGGCCGTTAGTTGTTTTCGAAGCTCTTCAACGGGTAACGCGCGTCTGTTGTATCGCGACCACGGACCAGCGGCGCCTTCGTCTTCTGACCGAGGAAGGAAGTTCGCTGCACGTGCGGTGTCGGCTCGACGTGCGAGTAGTCGATGTAGCGGTCGAACGCGATGTTGCCGCCCATCGATACTTTCAGCTTGTTCTGCAGGACCCACATGAGCGGGCCCATCTTCGGCAGCTGCGGGATGATGTTGGAACGCATGGCGGTGCGCGCCGTGGTCACCATCCAACAGTTCTGCTTGCAGGCGTGCACCTTGTTGCGCGCCTTCTGGGCATCGCCGCTCGCGATGATTTCCGACCAGGACTGGCGGGCGAGGTTGCCCATCAACAGGTCGGAGCGGACATTGCACGACCAGACATCCGACCACGGATCGATGAAGGCGAAATCGGTGCCGGCCGTGCAGGTGATCAGGCGCTGGTGGCCGAGAATCTTCTCGATCAAACCCAGGTTGAGATAGGCGCGGAACCAGTTCTTGGGCTGCTTGCTGCTCAGCTGGGAGGTGATCAGACCCTCTACTTTGCGAGCCACCGTCTTGCGATCGTAGAAGTAGTTGTCGTTCTTGTAGAACTGCCAGGCGTTGTGCAGCGTGGAGGTGGACAGCTCCACGCCCATCTTGCGCGCCATTTCATACACGCGCACCAGCTGATCAACATTCTCGTCCTGGATGACGAATGCAAACCCGAGATCCTCGCCTCCTGCTTCCTGCAGCGCGCGCATGCCGGCCATCTTCGTAGCGTAACCGTCCTTCTCGCCGCGGATCGCGTTGTTGGTGGCTTCATCGCCCTCAACACTGAAGCGGACCTTGATCTTCGGGTACTTCTTGATGATAGGGACCAGCTTCTCCGGGTGCAGACCGTTCGAGCTGATCTCCAGGATGCGCGCCTTGGGATACAGGACGTCGATGATCTCGGCGAGATCGCGTCGCAGGGTGGGCTCGCCGCCGGAGACGTTCAGATTGTCGAAGCCGCCGGGCAGCTTGGACAGAGTCTCCACGGACACTTCTTCTTTCTGGTCCGTGGGGTTCTTCCAGATGTAGCACATCTGGCACCGTGAGTTGCAGCGGTAGGTCGAGATGACTGTCAGGTCCATGAATCGCTCTTAATTGACGCGCTGCGGGTGCAGCGCATGACTAGATGACACTTCGTCCCAGCAGTTTGGGTTCCCGGACGACCCGGTCATAGACTTCGCGGGTCTGCTGGGCGATGCGCGCCCAGTCATAACGCTCGTGAACCCAGCGTTTGCGGCCTTCGCTGGCGGCTTCGTCCGGATGTAATTGCGCCAGCGCGGACAGCTTCTCTGCAAGCGCGGCCGTGTCACCCATTGGAAAATAACTGCTCGCGGGCAGCCCGAGCTCGAGGTTGGCAGGAATATCGCTCGCCAGCACCGGCAAGCCAAAGCTCAAGGCTTCCAACAACGCAATCGGCAATCCTTCGTGAGAGGAGGGCAGCACGAACGCGCCGGCGTGAGTGTAGAACTGTCCCAGGGCCGCCCCGCGTTGGAAGCCGGCTAGAACGACTCCAGGAGTCTGGGCCGCCAGGGCCTTCACAGCCTGCCCGTATTCGCCCGCGCCGGCGCCCACAATGACCAGCTTCCAACCCGGTGCCCGGGTCGAGGCAAATGCCTTGATCAGGTCCAGCTGACGCTTCTCGGCCACGATCCGGCTCACCTGCAGGAAATATTTGCCGCGCTGCAACCCGAGGCGGTCCAGCTCGCTCGTCTCTGACTGAGGCTTGACCGGAACAGCGCCGTTGGGAATCAGCACCGACTCGCGGTGGTACTGTTCCTCGATCAATCGGCTGATGACTTTGGAAATGGCGATCCGCGCGTTGGCGCAGCGCATCCCCAGGCTCTCGCCGGTGCGCAATACCCACTTCGCAAACGGGCCCCACTTGTCACGGTCGTAGTCGGGACCGTGGTTCGTGACAACCACCCGCAGTCCGAGGAAGCGGGCGATCGGAGTGACAATGGCCGGTCCGATTGCATGAATGTGCAGGACATCGGGCCGGACCACGGCCGCGTACAGCACACCCAGGACTGAATGAACCAATGTTTCATAGCCCGTGGACTTGGGTGACCAGATGCGCCGCAGGCGGATCGAGCCGAATGAGGTCCGGGTGGGCGGAACGAACGGAGTCCTGACGAGTACCTCCACGTCACAGTCCATATGAGACAACCGCTCATAAAGCTGCTCGGCATGGGTCTCAACCCCACCTTGTACGGAGGGGATTCCCCTGACACCCAAAACCATGACCCTGAGCGGACGCGTACTCACGTTGAAGCACTCACAGGCTCGCGACCTGCGACGGTGGCCGCCGGCACGCCGAGCTCTCTATACACCGACATCATTCTTTGGCGATACATGGCAACAGTGAAGTCCTCCGCCACCCAGCGCCGGCCCGCGGCGCCCATCTCCCCGAGCTGCGCCGCCGGGCGCGCCATGAAAGCTTCCAACACCCCGCGCAGCGCTTCGACCTGGCCGCTGGCGAAGGTGGCTCCCGTCTCATTCTCACGGATCATCTCAGGAATGCCGCCGATGCGCGCGCCAATCACAGGCTTACCCAGTGCGTAGGCTTCCAGCAGGCTGACAGGTGCGTTTTCATACCACTCCGAAGGTAACACTACTGCCCGACAGCTACCGATCACATCGTGTAGCTGTTGGCCGGTCAAGTGACCTAAGAAAGTGACATCTGCCTTCAATGATGCCGCCAACGCCTGCATCTCCTGCATTTCCGGTCCCGTTCCGGCAATCAGCAGCCGGGCGCGCGCCGCAGCAGCGGCGCGGATCAGCGTACTGACACCCTTCTGACGGATGACGCGCCCGAAGTACAGAAAGGCATCTCCCGTCTCATACTTGGGTGTGTAGCGTCCAACGTCCACAAAGTTCGGTACGTAACGGAACATTGAGGCCGGCATGCCCCATTCGGTGAATTTTTCGATGTAGAAGCGGCTGGGAACGATGAAGGCGTCCACGTTCCGCCGGTACGAGCCGAGGAGTTTGTGCAGCGCAGCTTCCATCATGACGACCAGGCTCATTGCCGCCGAACCGTTGATACAACGGTTGCGCACGACATTGTGGATCTTTCCGCCCTTGCAGCGCTCGCAGACACCGTCGGGCGCGAGCATGTTGTAGGCAGGGCAGGCGATCTTCAGGTCATGGAGTGTCAGTACGGTCGGAATCCCGCGTCCCTTCAACAAGCCGAGGACGGAGGGCGAGATGTGGTGATAGATGTTGTGTCCGTGCGCAATGTCCGGCTGCGCAACACGCAGCAGCTCTTCCAGCTTGCGGCGCGCCTCGAAGGAGTAGATCACCTTCGGGATACGTGACACTTTCTGCAGCAGCGAGTAATCGCCGTGCGCATCGAGGTCTTCTATGAAGTACTTCGCATACGGCGTTGGATGATTTTTGGGATGCTCCATCGAGAAGGGCACGATGTCCCAGCCGAGCTCTTCCAACATGCGGTTGTGGGCGAAGTAGATAGCCTCGGAGCCCCCGCGGTCGTAGTAGTAATTGTTGAGTGCAAGCAGCCGCGGCATGATCTATCTGTGTCTTTCCCGAGGAAGTGGCCGTCTTCTTACCTTATTATCTTCCGGCCGCCAGGCGGTATCTCTTGTTGGGAGAATAGCATATGAATCGTGCACTGAACGCCCGTCGCCCGGAGCATACGCTGTTGGTCCAACTTGGCGCCTGAACCGCCGATGAACGTGCTGGAGGACCTGCGGGCGCAGCGCGAAGGCCTGCTGGGAATCGGCTTCTGGGCCCTGCTGGTGTATCGCTTCGGCCACGCCCGATT
>Ga0070665_100003804_pt1 | contig 15980 bp, 9 predicted proteins | sample KBSS13metaG_FD_65862 | JGI IMG/M metagenome (GOLD analysis project Ga0070665, IMG submission 65862) | Switchgrass rhizosphere microbial communities from Kellogg Biological Station, Michigan, USA - KBS S1-3 metaG | ecosystem: Host-associated > Plants > Roots > Rhizosphere > Soil ... | reverse complement strand
TGCGGGCAACGGTTTGAGCGGCTCGTCCAGTGGCTCGGCACTGGCGCCGACCCAGAGTCCGCACAGCAGTAACGCCATGGCGTGGTGGAAAAGCTTCATTGGCAATTGTCTCCCTGACTCAAGGCCGGTTTCACAGTGTTGATCCCATCGTCCACGGCGCGGGTTGCGTGCCGGCGAGCAAACGCGCAAAGGTGTCTGGCGGCAGCGCCTTGCTGAAAAAGTAACCCTGACCTTCTTCGCAGTGATGGGCCTTGAGAAACGCCAGTTGTTCGGCGGTTTCGATGCCCTCGGCGATGACGTTCAGGCCCAGGCTCTTGCCCAGGTTGATGATCGCGCTCACCAGCGCCGCATCGCTGCGGTCGTTGCACAGGTTGCGAATGAACGATTGATCGATCTTCAGCACATCGATGGGAAACCGCCGCAGGTAGCTCAGGCTGGAATAGCCGGTGCCAAAGTCATCGATGGCCAGACGCGTGCCCAGCGTCTTCAAGCGATTGAGCGCAGTCATCGTCGCCTCGACGTTTTGCATCAGCACGCCTTCGGTGATTTCCAGTTCCAGCCACTCGGGCGCCAGACCTGTCTGTTGCAGTACGCGCTCGATGCCGGCGACGAAGTCACGCTGGCGAAAATCGATGGGTGAAGTGTTGACCGACATACGGATCGGCGGCAGTCCGGCCAGTTGCCAGGCCCGGGTCTGCCGACAGGCCTCAGCCAGCACCCATTTGCTCAGCGGCACGATCAGACCGCTGTCCTCGGCCACCGGGATGAAATCCGCCGGATAGACCCAGCCATGCCCCGGTTTTTGCCAGCGCACCAGTGCTTCGGCACCCACCACTTTGGTACTGCGCAGGTCGATTTTCGGCTGATAGTGCAGGACGAATTCATGCTCTTGCAGCGCTCGGCGAATGCCCGACTCGATGCTGTGCTGTTCGCGGGCGTGCTGGTTCATGGCTTCGATGAAGAAGCCGATGTTATCGGGGCCCTGTTCCTTGACGTTGCGCATCGCGGTCTCGGCCTTCTTGATCAGCTCGGTGGCTTCGAGGCCGTCATCGGGGTAGACGCTGATGCCGACGCTGGCGGTGACGCTGACATCGTGGCCGACAATCGTCTGCGGCAGGCGAATGGCGGCGAGGAGTTTTTCCGCGATGCCGTGGGTTTGCTGAGGGTGGTTGATGTCGCCGAGGATCACCACGAACTCATCGGAGCCGTAGCGAAACACCGAGTCCGAATCGCGTACGCAGGACAACAGTTGCCGGGCGACCCGTTTGAGCATCTCGTCACCCGCCGGATGGCCCAGCGCATTGTTGATGCGCTTGAAGCGATCGAGGCCGAGAAACATCACCACCAGTTGTTTGTCATGCCGGCGGCACACCGCCATGGCCTGACTCAGGCGATCACCGAGCAGGGTGCTGTTGGGCAGTTCCGTGAGGCTGTCGTATTGCAGCAGGTGCGAGACCTTGAGCAGTTCGTGCACCCGCGCTTCGATGGTTCGCTCAAGGCTGAGCATCTTCAGCGCCGCGTCCTGTGCCAGTTGCCATTTCCACGTCAGGGCGTTGGCCATCTGACGGATTTCCAGACTGTCGAACGGCTTTTTCAGGATCAGCAGTTGGTCGCCGAACTCCAGCCGTTCGGCCATCGCTTCCCAGCTGTAGTCGCTGTACGCCGTGCACAAGGCGATTTGCAGGTTCGGGTCGACCCGCCACAGTTGCTCGATGGTTTCCAGGCCATCCCAGCCGGGCGGCATGCGCATGTCGATAAAGGCGAGGGCGTAGGGGTTGCCACTGGCCAGTGCGCGGTTGACCAGTGCCAAGGCTTCCTGGCCCTGATAGGCGGAGTCGAGCTGGAAGCTCAGGCGCGGCGTCTGCTGGCTGCCGAACAGCGTCTGTTCCAGTTGCTGCAAATCGACGGCGTCCGCCACCTGCGGGGCGAGGATCTTGCGAAAGTCCTCGTGGATCGCCGGCGTGTCGTCGATGATCAGGATGCGCCGGTTGGTCTGGGGAAAAGGCGTTTTCATGCCTCGTCCTCCTTTGGCGTCAGACGGCAACTGTCCTTGAGCAAATGCCCGGCCTGTTCGGCGCTGACCGCCGCGCTGAAATACATGCCTCGGGCGCTGGGCAGCGGGGTCGCGGCGCAGGGCGCGTCTGGCTGTTCCGGCGCCGGCTGGCCTTCGGCGATGATGCCGATGTTCAAGTCCCGGGCGAAATTGACGATGGCGCGCAGGGCGTTGGCGCCGGCGACATCGTGGGCGGCACTGTCGACGAAACTCTGCGCCAGTTTGAGGTGATTGACCCGGTAGGTTTTCAGGTAGTCGAACGAGGAATATTCAGTGCCGAAATCATCGATGGCGATGCTCACACCCAGTTCACGCAGGCGCGGCAGCGCATCGTTGTGCGTCCACTTGGTCTGGGCCAGCGTGGCCTCGGTGACATCGAAGCGCAGATCCCAGGGCGCAAGCTCCCAGCGGGCGGTGGTGCGCAGCACGTTGTAGATCAGCTCGGGGCCACTCTTGAGTTGGGCCAGCGAAAGTTTGATCGCCATCACTGGCGGCGCGACCCCTTCGTTACGCCACAGGTGCATCTGGTGGCAGGCGTGATCCAGCACCCAGCGCCCGAGCGGAATGATCGCGCCGGTTTTCTCCGCGATCGGCACGAAGTCGGCAGCCGGCAGCAGGCCGTGACGAGGATGCTGCCAGAGGACTTGTGCCTCCATGCCGAGAATCCTGCCGCTGTGCAGATCGACCTCCGGCGCATACCGCAGCATCAGTTCATTGCCCTCGAGGGCCGTCATCAGTTCGCTGACGAGGGTCATGCGTTCGGCCACTTCCCGAGAGATTTCCTCGGAGTGGAAGTGGTACTGGTTGCGGCCCATTTCCTTGGCGCGGTACAGCGCCATGTCGGCCTGCCCGAGCAGCGTGTCGGCATCGAGGCTGAGGTCGCTGTAACTGCTGATGCCGATGCTCACTGAAATATGCAGCGCATTGCCGGCCAGCAGGTAGGGCGCTAGCAGCGTGTCGCGGATGTTGGCAGCCATCGCGGCCGATTGGGTCGGGTCGCTGACGTCCAGTTGCAGGATCGCGAACTCGTCGCCGCCCAGGCGCGCCACCACGTCACTTTCCCTTACGCCGGACTTGATGCGCCGGGCGACTTCCTGCAGCAGCAGGTCGCCCACCGGGTGGCCCAAGGTGTCATTGATCCGCTTGAAATGGTCGAGGTCCAGATAGAACACCGCAAACGGCATGGCACCCCGTCGCGCGGCGGCAAACGCCTGATGCAGGCGTTCGATCAGTGTGGCGCGATTGGCCAGGCCCGTCAGGCCATCGGAGCGCGCCAGCAAGGCCAGTTTTTCCTCGGCCAGGCGGCGTTCGGTGATGTCGAGGATGATGCCTTCGACTTCCAGAAGTCGGCCGTCCTGATCGCGCACCGGAATGTAGCGGTTTTCCACCCAGCGCCAGGTGCCCTGGCCGGTGCGCATGCGGAATTCGATGGACGCGCCCGACGCATGCCGATCCAGCACCCGGGCCATGGCCGCATCGACGTTCGCCTGATCGTCCGGATGAATCAGTGCCTGCGCCCAGTCGGGCGAACCCACCAGGTCGGCGGCGACGTGGCCGTAACGGGTGATGTTGTGGGAGATGTACATCAGCGCAAACGAGGGTTCGCCGCGCAAACGGTAAAGAATGGTCGGGCTGTTCTGCACGATCACGTTGGCGTCAGACAGCTCACGGGTGCGTTCCTGCACCGCTTGCTCCAGCAGGCTCATCTTCAGTTCGGCGTCTTCGGTCATCTGCCATTTGACTGTGAGGGCGCTGGCCATCTGGCGGATCTCGATGGCGTCGAAGGGCTTTTTCAGGATCAGCAACCGGTCGTTCAGTGCCAGACGCTGGTCGATATCCTCCCAGGAATAATCGGAATAGGCCGTGCACAGCGCAACTTGCAGCTTGGGGTCGACCTGCCACAGCCGTTCGATGGTTTCCAGACCATCCCAGCCCGGCGGCATGCGCATGTCGATGAAAGCCATGGCGTAGGGGCGGTTTTGCGCCAGTGCGGCTTCGAGTTTGTCCAGCGCTTCGCGGCCCTGAAACGCCGAGTCCAGCTCGAAATGTTGGGATTGTTTCGCAGACGGGGTGCCGAACAATAGATTCTCGGTTTCGCCCAGACCATCGTCGCCGGGGATGACCGGGCTGAGAATCTTGGCGAAATCGCCATGGATCGCCGGGCTGTCGTCAACGATCAGCACGCGGCGATTGATGTGCACGGTTGGCGTTGTCATGCCGCGCCACCCGTGGGGAGGCATGCTGTGGTGATCCGGGGCATCCTTTTCCCTCGCCATTTGCCTGTTTGCATCAGCCGATGGAGTCTTGCGCTGTGTTCAGCATAGTCGGCTCCCCGGTATTGCGCTTTCGGCCCCGGACAAAGATCGGCGTGAATGCCGGCCAAAATCATCTAGCCTTGGACTCAGGCGCGGACCGGCGAAGCGTTGGGTCGGTGCGTCGTTATTTCCCTGTTTGCTTGAGGCCATGCCATGGAAGAGCTATCCGCGCCGATGCCGGCGCATCGACCCACAGTGCTGCTGGTCGATGACGAGGAGTCGATCCTCAACAGCCTGCGTCGCCTGTTACGCGGCCAACCCTACGATCTTCTGTTGGCGACCAGCGGCGCCCAGGCGCTGGAGATCCTCGCGCAGCAGCCGGTGAACCTGGTGGTGAGTGATGCGCGCATGCCGGGCATGGACGGTGCGTCGTTGTTGGCGCATGTCCGTGAGCGTTTTCCGGCGACTGCGCGGATCATGCTCACGGGATATGCCGACCCGGCGGCGATCATCAAAGCGATCAATGACGGGCAGATTCACCGTTACATCAGCAAACCGTGGAACGACGAAGAGTTGCTGCTGATTCTGCGCCAGTCCCTCGAGCACCAGCATTCCGAGCACGAGCGCCAGCGTCTGGAGCGCTTGACCCGGGTCCAGAACGACCAGCTCAAACTGCTCAACAGCACCCTGGAAAAGCATGTCGCGGCGCGCACCGCCGAACTGCAGCAGACCGCCGACATGCTCGATCTGGCGTACGAAGAGCTCAAGCACAGCTATGTCACCGGCACCGAAGTGTTTTCGCTGCTGGCCAATCTGCGTTTGCCACCTGCCAAGCAGACCAACCGGCAGATCATCGAGCTGGTGCGCAGCTACTGCAGACAGCACGGCCTGGACGAGGCCACCAGCCGTGATCTGACCATGGCTGCGGCGCTGTACAACATCGGCAAGCTGAGCTGGACCGACGCGATGATGATCACGCCCTCGGATCTGCTGCGCCATACCGAACGCGAGCGGTATCGCAGTTACCCGAAGCAGAGCGAATCGTTGCTCATGACGCTCGACCCGATGAAAGATGCGGCGCGTCTGATCCTGCATCATCAGGAGCGCTGGGATGGCAGCGGGTTTCCCGACCGGCTCAAGGGCGAGGGCATTCCGTTCGGTTCACGCCTGCTGAAACTGGCGGTGGATTTCGTCGAGTTGCAGCGCGGGCTGATCCTCGAGCGGCAGATGAACAGCGATGAAGCGCTGCTGTACCTGCGCCAGTACGCCGGGCGTTTATACGATCCCGATCTGGTCGAAGACTTCATTCTGGTGTGCGCGGCGTTCCTCAGCGACGTGACGCTGGCCGATCCGTCGGTCAAGGTGCTCTCCACTCGGGATCTGGCGGCGGGGATGATTCTGGCGCGCAACCTCAATGCCGATAACGGCATGCTGCTGCTCAACGCCGGCAAGGTACTCAGCGCGCTGTTGGTGGAAAAGCTGATTGCGTTCGAAGCCATGGAGGGCGGCAAGTACACGATTTTCGTCAAGGTGCCGGAGGAGGTTGAAGCCACGCTCACGGCGCTGGGCGAATGATCGGCGAGGTGACGTCATTGGGCCGGGCATGGGATCCTTGCGGTTTTTCCAGGCCGGTGGCTGACCCATGACCTCTGCATCCGTTGTCTCTGCAAACCTCATTCGTATCGCCGCCGCGCTGTTGCTCAATCCTCAAGGGCAGACTCTGCTGGTGCGCAAGCGCGGGACCACCGCGTTCATGCAACCTGGTGGCAAGATCGAGGCGCAGGAGTTGCCGGTGCACGCGCTGGCCCGGGAGCTGGAAGAAGAGCTGGGCCTTCGGATCGATCCGGCGCAGGCGTCTTTTCTCGGCCAGTTCTCGGCGCCTGCGGCCAACGAGCCGGGGTGTGTCGTTCAGGCCGAGATCTTTCAACTGACCATCAATGCCGACGTCACTCCGGCGGCGGAAATCGAAGAAGTGATCTGGGTCGATCCGGCCACTGATCCTGCTGTCGTTCTGGCGCCATTGACACGCGACCTGATCCTGCCGTTTTATCGCCACTCACTGACGGCGCTCGCCTGATCATTCACGCAAAGGACATTGCCATGATCCCGCTTCAAGACCTGCTGATCTTCGCCGCCGCCGCGTTGTTGATGGTACTGACGCCGGGGCCGAACATGATTTACCTGATCTCGCGTTCGATCTGTCAGGGACGCAAGGCCGGGGTCACGTCGTTGCTTGGTGTGGTGAGTGGCTTCTTTGTGCATATGTTCGCGGCGGCTGCGGGTTTGACGGCGGTGTTTCTGGCGGTGCCGATGGCCTATGAAGTGCTGAAGTGGGCCGGTGCGTTGTATTTGTTGTGGCTGGCCTGGCAAGCGCTGAAGCCGGGTGCGCGGTCGCCGTTCGAAGCGCAGCAGTTGCCCCCGGATTCGTCGCGAAAACTGATTGCCATGGGCTTTCTCACCAGTGCGCTGAACCCGAAAATCGCCGTGTTCTACCTCTCGGTCTTTCCGCAATTCATCACCCCTGAACACGGCTCGGTGTTCACCCAAAGCATCATTCTCGGCCTGACCCAGATCAGCGTGAGTTTCTCTGTCAATTTGCTGATCGCACTGTTCGCGGCGGGCATCGCTTCGTGGTTTGTGCGCAACCCGACATGGCTGGCGCTGCAGCGTTATTTCATGGGCTTCGTTTTGGCAGGTCTGGCCGTGCGCCTGATGTTTGAGCAACGCAGGTCGGCGTGAACATGTGGATCGAACGGCTGGACGCCAGTCATGCCCTGGCTTACCGCGAACTGATGCTCGAAGCCTATGACCGTCATCCGCAGGCCTTCACCTCAAGCGTGCGCGAACGCGCGGTGATGCCCTTGAGCTGGTGGGAAGGGCGTCTGACCAGCAAACTCGATGTAGTGCTTGGCGCATTTGAAGGCGGCACGCTGGCCGGCATCGTCGGCCTGGCCTTTGAACCGCGCGAAAAGGCTCGTCACAAGGCCACGTTGTTCGGCATGTACGTGTCGGCGGATTTTCGCCAGCATGGCCTGGGCCATGAACTGGTGCAGGCGGCCATCGCCGAAGCGCAAAACCATCCGGTGCTGAAACTGCTCCAGCTCACCGTCACCGCCGGCAATGACGCCGCGTTCAGTCTCTACCAGCGCTGCGGCTTCATCCAGTTCGGCCTCGAACCATTGGCGGTGCGGGTAGGTGAAGACTACTTCGACAAGATCCACATGTGGCGTCAACTCTGATATTGCGCTGATCCCTGTGGGAGTGAGCCTGCTCGCGAAGGCAATCTGACAGTCACTATTTGTGTGTCTGATACATCGCTTTCGCGAGCAGGCTCGCTCCCACAAGTGACTCAGCGCACCGCGCTGACACCGTCCAGCGTCGAGAACGATGTGTCCTTGGCCGTCAGCAGGAAATCGCGCATGTACGGTGCATCGAGCATGTCGGTGCGAATCGCTGCGTACAACGTTGCGAACAAACCCTTTTCCCCCAGCCGTTTGCCCTTCACGTAACCGCGCGAGCTGTATTCGTGCAGTGCCCAGTGCGGCATGCCGCAGACGCCGCGGCCGCTGGCGACCAGTTGCATCATCATCACCGTCAGTTCCGAGGTGCGCACCTGCGCCGGTTCGATGTCGGCAGGTTCGAGAAAACGCGTGAAGATGTCGAGGCGATCGCGTTCCACCGGGTAGGTGATCAGCGTTTCCGTCAGCAGGTCTTCCGGGACAATGTACGGTTTGCTGGCCAGTGCGTGCTGGTTGGCCACGGCGAGCATGGCCTCGTAGGTGAACAACGGCACATAGGTGATGCCAGCGATTTCCAGCGGGTCGGACGTCACCACCAGATCCAGATCGCCACGGGCCAGCGCCGGCAGCGGCGCAAACGAGAAACCCGAGGCGAGGTCGAGTTCGACCTCCGGCCAGGCATCGCGGAACTGGTCGATGGTCGGCATCAGCCACTGGAAGCAGCTGTGGCATTCGATGGCCATGTGCAGACGCCCGGCGGTGCCTCCGGCCAGACGAGCGATATCGCGTTCGGCAGCGCGCAGCAGCGGCAGAGTTGCGTCAGCCAGTTGCAGCAGGCGCAAACCGGCGCTGGTGAAACGCACCGGTTTGGTCTTGCGCACGAACAACGCCATGCCCAAGCGTTCCTCAAGCTCCTTGAACTGGTGCGACAGCGCCGATTGCGTCAGGTGCAAGCGGTCGGCGGCGTCCACCAGACTGTCGGCTTCGCGCAGGGCATGCAGGGTTTTCAGGTGACGGATTTCAAGCACCGAGGGACTCCATGAGGAAAACTTGTGATCAACGCATAAACGTTGAGTTTGTCTCATGTTTGCCGGGCTGTCGATCATAACCCGGCATTCGACAGCTCGGTTGCGCGCCCGGCGATTCTCCCGCTTCTCCTGAAGGGTCGCTGTGCGACGTGGATTCAGATCCCCTCGAAATGCACCAGAACAATCGAATTCGGCCCGATATCGGAATACGGCAGGTTGGCGTCATCGGCATGGGTCAGGTAGCGGTGTGCCGGGAGTTTCAAGTGCGCTTTCTCGAATGGCCTGAACGCCGGTGCTGCGCTGCGGTAATGGAAGTGCGCGTACCACAACAGACGTGGCGGTTCTGCGGTTATGTTCCAGACTTCATATTCCTGCATGTAGTCCTCCTCACCACGACGCTTGCTCAGTTGTTTGATCGGCCGGGTTCTGCGGATCTCCACGGCATTTTCAGCGATGAGGTCATCCAGCATGCCATCGGTAGGTTTCGCACTGGTAAACGTGCGTTGGGTGCGCACGGACCGACCGGTGACGATGAGCTCGTCGGCCTTGCTGCGTAGTTGCCCGATGATCGGGTGCTCAGCCGATACAGTCGCGATGCGATCGGCCCGGGTGTTGAGCTCCGCGGCCTGACTGTCCATCATGTGTTGCAGATCGACCGGCAGCATGCCCCGGTCGGCGTTGCTCTCAACCGTTGCGCGGTAAGTCACTTGAGCATCCAGACGTTGTTGTGCGTCTGTCACCAGATCGGCAAGCGCCGTTGGCGTGGTTGCCGGTGTTTCAGCATTACCCGGGGTGATCAGTCGGGCTTTGCCGTCGGGACCTTCTTCCCAGATTTCGACGCTGCCCTCTCGGCGTGTGCGCTCATAGCGGCGTCTCTGAGTGACTGAGTCCCATTTCTCAACGCCGTAAATCAGATTGTCATCTGTGGTCGTGAAGACCCGCTGGACCGACTCGCCCGGGCTTTTCGCTTTGCTCGGTGTCTTCACTTCGGCGAGGGCACGGCTGGTCATTTGCTCCAGATCGTTGAGCAACGGTTCAACCACATCCATATGGAAGTGCTGTGGATAGCTGGCTGTCCAGATTTTCATTTGCAGACGAAAGCGGGTGTACAGATCGGCGCAGTTCTGCAGAATCTGACTGCGTTGTGCCGGCGTGGTGATAATTTTCGGCAGGTCATACTGGGTTTCCAGCGCGCGATACACATGGGCGCGAAGTTCAGCGGCTCGTTGCAGCAGATAAAACCAGGAAACCTCTCGGTGGCGGGCGTGATTTTTGACGATTTCAAATCGTTGGGTTGCTCGCACGTAGAGCAGGTTGGCATCGCTGTACAGGGCGTTCATTTCTTCGACAAACTCGACGAGATGGGCCTTGTCCGCTTTTAGTTTGACCCGCGCATACCATTGGTTGGCGAGCGTTTTGAGTTCCTGCTGCTGATCGAGTTTTTTCAGGTATTCGACCCGCAGCAAGCGGACTTCCTCCAGCATCTTCAAGCGTTTTGGCAACGCGTGGCTCGGCAAGGCGTTCAGCACTCTGCTCTGCACGTTAATGCCATCGGTCACAGGAATAATGCTGTCGGAAACATGTGAGGCGCGCTGCCAGTATCGTTCGGTCAATTTCATCGCGACCTCGCTTTGAGTGTCACCGACAGATTTAAGCTTTTTGCCATGCGTAAGTGGTTTCAGTTCTTCCAGAACCGCATAACGCCGGCTCTCCAGACGGATATCTTCGAGGCAGGCGGCTTCGGAGGCCGCACGCAATGCGGGGCGCTCTGCAAGGCTGGCCTCCTCGTAGGCGTCGATGGCTTTCTTGCTTGTCGGGATCCTTGCGTCGCACAGATCGGCAAGGTGTTCGACCTCATCGGTCAATTGCAGTTGGCGGCGAAATGCGCGGTCGGCCCACCAGCGCGGCAAGCGTTGCCGAATGACCGGTGGCCAGTAAGGGTCGAGCCTATCGGCCAGGTGTCCGGCGACGTTGCCACCGCCCAGCGCACCGCCTTCAAGCGTGGTGCCGTAGACACCAAACCAGGTGTCCCAGTGTCCGCTTTCATCCAGGGCAATCGGTTGTTTGTAGGTTTTTCGCGAGTTGCCGGACAAACGCCAACTGCGTGAATCCGTGTTGAGTTCCACCTGGTAGAGACGTCCCTGGCGTTCGATGAAATCGCCGTCGGCATGCCGGTAGATATTGCGGTAGATACCATGAGTCGCGGGCTGCACGCTCGACAGGGAAAGTGGCTTTTCATATTCGTAATCGGCGAAGCGTGCCAACACGTGCCTGGCCTGACGCTGGGTTTTGCCATGCAGCGTGGCCACATTGCCAACCAGTTGATGAAGCTGGCGAGTGCGTGTCAGCGTGCGGCTGGTGCGTGATAGCGTCGAGGCGATGGCTTCACCCGGAAGCACGTCGAGTAGTGCGTCGATCAACGACAGCAGCATCGATTCGATCTCCGCCAGACCATCGCCGACCTCGCCGCGCAAGAACGCTGCCGTCGCCTGATTGGCAGCCGTCCAGGCTTGATAAAGGGCCAGCGCAGTGCCGACGAAGGGCACCATGCCGATCGCCATCAATATGTAGTTGAAGGCGCGCGGGCCCTTCAAGGCATGACGCTCGAAGAACAACTCGTCATTGGAGCGCGAGCTGCCGCGATGGGCCTCAATCAGACGGCCCATGTGCGCGTCGAGCAGATGCGCGGCCAGGGAGGTGGACTGTGGCCAGCGCTCGCCGACTTCAATGAGCGCATCGAAGTTCTTTTCCACGGCCTGATGGATCCGACCCACATGCGCCTTGACGTCACCTTGCAGGGTTCGGCCCGCCAGCCAGGTCACCCATTTGTCGCTCGCGCATAACCTGAACAGGCCTTTGCGCGCGGCTTCGAGGTTGTCGTAGCGGCGCAAAAACTGCTCGTCGGGGCTTTCGGGCAGATACAGCAGGGTCACCCCGCTGATCTGTTCTTCGATGAACGTCACTCCCGACAGCGTGACGGGACCTTCACGGGGCGTGTCCTTACCGCCCACTTTCAGGGACACCGGCAGCAGCGCGATGCGCTTGCCGTCGGCGAGCCACGCCTGCGGGGTGCAGGCCGCGATGGCGGTGTTCAGCGTCGCGGCCTCATCGTTGCTGATGTGCTTGCGCAGGCGTGCGCTTTCAGCCTGGATCGTGAGCATCAGACGCCAGGGTTCTATCAGGCTTTCCCGGCGATGCTCCTTGACGAACACTGGCTCGGTCGCAGTGCCGATGAAGGCGTCGCGGATTTTCTGCTCATAGGCTTTGGGCAAGTCCAGTTCCGGCAGCGCTTTGCGCAAATAGGTCAGATTGATGCCGTTGAGCAGGCGGGTGCGATCGGTTTTGTGGGTTGCGCTGACCTCCGCCCGCAGGAAAATCAACCGTTGCGACAGCGAGTCATTGAGCACCGATTGGACATTGTCGATGTTGAGCTGGGCGAGATCTTCCAGCGGCATTTTGCTGCGCGTCGCGCCGGGCACGATGACGGTGGTTTTTCGATGGCCGCCGGGGCCTGATTCATAATGGGGTTCAGTGCGGGTCGAATCGGGCAGCTCGACTTGCACCGAAAAATCGCCTTCCAGGGAGAAATCCTTGCGCAGCCGCGCGTGCAGGTGTTTGCGGGTAAAGTCGTCACGGGGCTCCAGCGCGAGGGTCATGAGCTGGTGGCTCTTGCGCATCGCAGCGATGTACGCCTCGAGGTTTTTTTTCAGCGCGCTACGTTCGCCACTGTTGAGGTTGATCAGCCAGTCCGGCAGGTGCTCGGCGAGTGTGGCACTGCGATCCTGTTCCAGCACATGGGCAAACGCCAGGCTTCTGGCGGCGTGTACCGGCACCTGCAAAGCTGCGCGGCTGTTTTTGCGCAGGATTTCCAGCGCGTCGGCCTGCTCGGCTTTGTCGCTGATCGGGGCGGCTTTTGACTTGTAATCGTCAAGCAGTTCATCCAGACAGGCATGCAACGGGGCCGTGGCAATTTCGTTCAGTTGCAAGGTCAGTTCGGGCGTGTTGTCCTGAATCATCAATGCCTCGCGTTCCAGCCGCCGGCGGTTGGCAAACGCCTGCAAACCGCCACCGCTGCCTGGCCAGTAGAGCAGCAGACTGTCTGGCGAGTCGCGGTCTGACAATGCGCCTGACCGCGTGATGACAAAGGGGCCCTTGAGTTTTTCGGTTTGCACGGAAGTGGTTCCGCCAACCGTTTCGGTCATGGACAGCGTCAGACTGGCCACGCTGACGTCAGCGTTTGTTTCGTTGGCGCCGGTGTTGTCCAGCACGGCTTTGAGCAGTGCGTGCTGATCGGTATCGAGCTGGCCCAGCGCCAATTGCAGTCTGGCTTCGGCGTACAAAGCGTCTTTGTGCGCCTGATGAAGGGCGGTGAAGTCTTTGTGGGTGTTGCTCAGCTCGGACACTTGCGCCTGATAAAGCAACGTGTCTACCGCTTTGTCGCAGGCTTGCTCCGCGGCTTCAATGGCGTTGAGCGCGTCCTGACAGGCCTTCTTGTGTGCTCCGTTGCGGTCGTTTTCCAGCAGTGTGTCGAGCGCTTCTCGCTCGCGCTTGATTGCTGCCTGGCGTACACCCAGCGCAATCCCGGCCGACAGGCTTCCAAACAACGGCTTTTGATCGGTTTCGAAAGTGGGCAGTTGATGGCTGGCAGACGGCGCAGAGGCGACAATGCTCGCGGTGCTGCGCTGGCGATCGAGCAGATCGACCTGCATCAGCGACTGTGCGCCGTGCTCCCACAGCCCGGGCCTGCCTTTGTTGGTGTTGCACAACGCGCTGATCTGCGCTTGTTGTCGACTCGCGAACAGATCGCTTGAACCGCTGACGAGCGGATCAAAGAGCGTGGTGTATTCAAAGCGCAGATGTTCGCCAGGCAGTCCCGTTGGCACCAGGCCCTGGCGGGACAGCCAGTTTTCCATCTCGTTGCGCGTCTTGAAAAACTGCACGGGCACGGAACGGCTGGGCAAATAGAGCAAAGGGCTGGCAGATGCCGGATCATCCACGCTGATCACCCAAGCCCCCGCGAGTTTGACTTTGCTGCCATTGCTCAGCAACAGCGCCAGCTGTTGTGTATGAATGGGTTGACCGTCCAACAGCAGCGCCCCGCACGGGCTGTCGAGGATTTGCTGCAAGGGTTTGAGCTGTTGCGCGGTGATGGTGCGACGGGCGAGCGCCATGTCGGCTGTGGCTTCCAGGTGTTCACGATAGAACTGCAGGGAGCGTTCTCGCCGTGACACCGCTGCATGCGGTGCTCGCGCCTCCCAGAAATTTGCCCAGCGCGTGGCGTGGAACTGTTGCGGATCAAGTGCTTTGAGCTTTTCGAGCACTTGCAGTGGTTTCAACGCGAACAGTGGGTGACCGGCAGCCAGACCGCTGACCTGGCTGCGCTGATCGAGCGTGACGTCCAGCGTCGGCTGTTGCAGGACAAACGCACAGGCCTCGGTGAGGCTGACACGGCGCTCGGGGTGATCGGCGATAGCGGCAAAGCGCAGCGCAGTTTTCTCACCGTCGAGTTGCAACTTTTCCTGCAAAAGCACATTGAGGCTATCGCGCAGCCCCGGACTGGCTGCATACAGTTCACGCAAGCCGTCGCTGCTGTTCTGCCAGCGTCTGGATGCTCGCAGCGCCAGGCTGTCATCGGTGGTTTTCGCTAACCGAGTGGAGGTTTTCAGCGTCGGTGACGGCGCGGAGGGTAAAGCGCGGGTGGTCTGATCAGGCATGGTGGCATGACTCGCAAGGGGAGCGGTGGATCCACTCCGGTGCGCGTCATTCAAGGCAAATTGCGCTGGACGTTGGCGGTATATAGATATTGTTTGCAACAACCCTGCACGACCGCTCGGCACTCTTCATCAAACTGTCATGGAACTGTGGCAGCGCGCTTGTACAAACTTCATCAGACTCGCGCTCTACTGGGGTTCTGCGTTTCGGTGTTTTTCATGGCTAAGGGTTTTTTATCGATCGCGGCTTTGTTGGCCGCGATTTTTTTCGGATCGTCGACGTGGGCGGCAGCGCGTTGCGACGTCAATGTGCCGACCGAGCACGTCGATCTGCAGCAGGTGAGCATTGCTTACCAGAGCATCGGGCGCGCGTCGGATCCGGCGTTGTTGCTGGTCATGGGCCTGGGTGGGCAGTTGATCCACTGGCCTGACGAAGTGGTGGTTGCGCTGTGTCAGCAGGGCTTTCGGGTGATCCGCTATGACAACCGCGATGTCGGCCTGTCGACCTGGCGTCAGGCCCCGGTTGAGGCCAACCTGACCTTTGAAGTCTTGCGCTACAAGCTCGGCCTGCCAGTGTCGGCGCCGTACAGCCTGACGGATATGGCTGACGACGCGCTGGGTCTGATGGCCGCGTTGCACGTGGAGCAGTTTCATGTGCTGGGCGCGAGCATGGGCGGGATGATTGCCCAGCACATGGCGGCAATGGCGCCACAGCGGGTCGAGAGCCTGACGTTGATCATGACCACTTCTGGCGCCGAAGGTCTGCCGGCACCGAGTGCCGCGCTGGTGCAGTTACTGTCGCGACGCGGTGCGCCAAACCGTCAGGTGGCGCTCGAACAACAGGCTGATCTGCTGGCAGCACTGGGCAGCCCGGCGGTCACCGATGACCGGCAGGCCTTGCTGCAACAGGCCGCGCTGTCGTATGACCGCGCGTTCAACCCCGAAGGCGTGAAACGGCAGATCATGGCGATCCTCGCCGAACCGAGCCGGGTGGCATTGCTCAACCAGTTGCGGGTGCCGACGCTGGTGGTGCATGGCACGGCGGATCCGTTGCTGCCGGTGATGCACGGCGTGCATCTGGCAGCGCACATTCGTGGCAGCCAGTTGAAGCTGATTCCGGGGTTGGCCCATCGTTTTCAGGAGGCGTTCAAGGAGCCATTGCTGGCGGCGGTGTTGCCGTATCTGCAGGCGCATCGTGAAGACACCTCGCATTGGGCGCAGATTGAACCGGTGGTGGGCGGGAATCTGCTGTAACCGACAGTTGGCGGTGTGGGTGATGGCCCTTCGCGAGCAAGCTCGCTCCCACAGGGGAATGCGATCTAATGTGGGAGCGAGCCTGCTCGCGAAGGGGGCACCACAAAATCCGGCCGGGGTGTATCGTGCAAACTTTCCCGCACGATTTCCCCCCGCGAGGTGTGTGATGAGTTCTGCCTTGAAAATCGATTTTGTCAGCGATGTCTCCTGCCCGTGGTGCGTCGTCGGTTTGTATGGCCTGTTACAGGCACTGGAAATCCTGCGCAACGAAGTGCAGGCCGAGATCCGGTTTCAGCCTTTTGAACTGAATCCGAAAATGGCCGCCAATGGGCAGAACATTGCCGAGCACATTCAAGAGAAATACGGCTCGACCCCGGAGCAGTCGCAGAAGAACCGCGAAGCGATCCGCGCCCGTGGCGCCGAGCTGGGGTTTGCCTTTC
>Ga0070665_100003803_pt1 | contig 15980 bp, 11 predicted proteins | sample KBSS13metaG_FD_65862 | JGI IMG/M metagenome (GOLD analysis project Ga0070665, IMG submission 65862) | Switchgrass rhizosphere microbial communities from Kellogg Biological Station, Michigan, USA - KBS S1-3 metaG | ecosystem: Host-associated > Plants > Roots > Rhizosphere > Soil ... | reverse complement strand
CCACCCACCCCGTCGGCTCCGCCTCCTGCCGACCCCCGCCTACCCACCCCGTCGGCTCCGCCTCCTGCCGACCCCCGGGTGCTCGCCACCCTCGACGACGCCGACCTCCTCCTCGTCCTCGACGCCGACAGCGCCCTGAGCCCCGACTTCCTCGCGACGGCGGTCGAGACGCTGGCGGACCCGGCCGTCGGGGCCGTCGGCGGGATCTTCCACGGCCGTCCCGGCGGCGGGCTGCCCGGAGCACTGCAGCGCAACGAGTACACCCGCTACGCCCGCGAGATCCACCGCCGCGGCGGCCGGGCGCGGGTGCTCACCGGCACCGCCACCGTCTTCCGGGCGGCCACCCTGCGCGCGGTCGCCGCCGCCCGCGGGACCCGGCTGCCCGGCCGGGCGGGCGAGGTCTACGACTCCGCCGCGCTCACCGAGGACAACGAGATCACCCTCGCCGTGCGGACCCTCGGGCTGCAGGCGGTCTCGCCGAGTGCCTGCACGGTGTGCACCGAGGTGATGCCGACCTGGCGCGACCTGTGGCACCAGCGGCTGCGCTGGCAGCGTGGCGCGCTGGAGAACCTGCGCGCCTACGGCCTCACCCGGGTGACCCTCCCGTACTGGGCCCAGCAGCTCGGGATGTACGCCGGGATCCTCGCGGTGGCACTGTTCCTGCTGGCCACGGCCCTGTTCGCGGCGCTCGGCGAGCTCGGGCCGCCGCGCGGGCTGTGGCTGGTCGTCTCGGCGGTGTTCGTCGTCGAGCGGATCTGGACCGTCCGGCGACGGGGGCCGCGCGGGATGCTGCTGGCCGCACCCCTCGTCGTCGAGTTCGGCTACGACCTGGTGCAGCAAGCGGTGTTCCTCGCCGCCGTGAGCGCCGTCCTGCACGGCCGCGCGCCCCGCTGGCACCACCTCACCGCGGCGCCCGCCTGATGTACGGGAAGGTCGGCAACACCGCATTCATGGTCGCGCCGGTCGCGTCCTACGGCGTCCTGGACACGCTGTGGTGGGTGGTGGCGGTCTGCACGCTGACCGCCGCCACCCTCGCCCTGCTCCGCCTGCTGCCGCGCCGCGGGCTCAGTGGGCGAAGTGGCGTGTCCCGGTCAGGTACAGGGTCACGCCCGCCTCGGCGGCCGCCGCGGTCACCACGTCGTCCCGGATCGAACCGCCCGGGTGCACCACGGCCTTGACGCCGCCGTCGATCAGCACCTGCAGGCCGTCGGGGAAGGGGAAGAAGGCGTCCGACGCCGCGACCGAGCCCGGCGCCCGGTCCCCGGCGCGGGTCACCGCGAGCCTGCAGGAGTCGACCCGGTTGACCTGCCCCATCCCGACGCCGACCGCGGCGCCGTCGTTCGCCAGCAGGATCGCGTTCGACTTGACCGCGCGGCAGGCGCGCCAGGCGAACGCCAGGTCCGCCAGGGTGGCCTCGTCCGCCGCCTCGCCGGCGACCAGCTTCCAGGAGGCGGGGTCGTCCCCGGGGGCGTCGACGGCGTCCCGCTGCTGCATGAGCAGCCCGCCGGTGATCGGCCGGATCTCGGGCCCGGTGCGGACGACCTCGCCGGGCAGCCGCAGCAGCCGGACGTTCTTCTTGGCCTGCAGGATCTCCAGCGCCTCCGGCGCGAACCCGGGCGCCAGCACGACCTCGGTGAAGATGTCCTTGACCTGCTGCGCGAACTCGACCGACACCTCACGGTTGGTCGCGATCACCCCGCCGTAGGCGCTCACCGGGTCGGTCGCGTGGGCCTTGCGGTGGGCCTCGGCGACGTCCGCGCCGACCGCGATGCCGCACGGGTTCGCGTGCTTGATCACCGCGACGGTGGGCTGGTCGCCGTGGTCGTGGGCGGCGCGCCAGGCGGCGTCCGCGTCCACGTAGTTGTTGTAGGACATCTCCTTGCCGTGCACCTGCTCCGCCTTCGCCAGGCCGGAGTCGCCGGAGACGTACAGTGCCGCGGCCTGGTGCGGGTTCTCGCCGTACCGCAGCGTCGAGGCGCGGGTCCAGGTCGCGCCGACCCACTCGGGGAACCCGCCGTCGCCCTCGGCGAGGGTGTTCCCCATCCACGAGGCGACGGCGACGTCGTAGGCCGCGGTGTGCCGGAACGCCGCGGCGGCGAGGGTGCGCCGGTCGCCGAGGGTGAACCCGCCCTGCCCGATCTGCTCGAGCACCCACGGGTACGTGGTGGGGTCGGTGATCACGGCGAGGCTGTCGTGGTTCTTCGCCGACGCCCGGACCATCGCGGGCCCGCCGATGTCGATCTGCTCGACGCACTCGTCCGGGGTCGCCCCGGACGCCACGGTCTCGGTGAACGGGTAGAGGTTGGAGACCAGCAGGTCGAAGGGGGCGATGCCGAGCTGCTCGAGCTGGGCGAGGTGCTCGGGCCTGCGGGTGTCCGCGAGCAGCCCGGCGTGCACGCGCGGGTGCAGCGTCTTGACCCGGCCGTCGAGGCACTCGGGGAACCCGGTCAGCTCCTCGACGCGCGTGACGGGCACCCCCGCGTCCGCGATCCGCTGCGCGGTGGATCCGGTCGACACGATCTCGATCCCGGCCGCATGCAGCCCGGCCGCCAGGTCGAGCAGTCCGGTCTTGTCGTAGACGCTGATCAGGGCCCGCTCGACCGGGCGGCGCCGATCACGGGTTTCGCTCGGTGCCGACGACTCGCTCGCAAGCTCGCTCACTGGACTCTCTTTCCGTTGCACAGCGACGCGACGGTGCTGACCAGCAGCCGGCGCTCCGCGACCTTGATGCGTTCGTGCAGCACGGCCTCGGTGTCACCGGGCAGCACGGGGACGGCCTCCTGGGCCAGGATCGGCCCGGTGTCGACGCCCTCGTCGACCAGGTGGACCGTGGTTCCGGTGATCGTGACGCCGTGGGCCAGGGCGTCGCGGACCGCGTGCGCGCCGGGGAAGGCGGGCAGCAGCGCGGGATGGGTGTTGACGACCGGACGCCCGATCGCCTCCAGGAACGGCGCCCCGAGGATCCGCATGAACCCGGCACAGACCACGAGGTCCGGCGCGTGGTCCAGGACCGCGGCCACCAAGGCGGCGTCCCAGCTCGGGCGGTCCGGGAACTCCTTGGGCGACACCGTGAACGAGGCCACGCCTGCCCGGTCCGCCCGATCCTGCGCGGCCGTCCCCGGTCGGTCGGTCCCGACCGCGACGACGGCCGCGGGATACCCGGGCCCGACGTCGAGCAGCGCCTGCAACAGCGTCCCGGACCCCGACGCCAGCACGACCACGCGCGCGGGGGTGGGTAGGCCGGCTCCCACGGTGGGGTCTGCGCTCGACGGGGCGGGCACCTGTCTCCTCGGACGACCGGCTGGCGGAACCCCTCCAGACTAGGCGGCGACCGCGGTCACAGCGCGGCGACCTGCCCCTTCGGGTGCAGGGTCGGTCTCGGCGACCGCGGGCCGGCTCAGTCGTCGGCGGGCGGGGTCTCGGGGGTTTCGGTGCCGGCGGCGGCAGCCTCGGCCTGCCGCTTCCGGAGTGCGACGAGCTCGCCCACCGTGCGCGGGGCGGGCTCGGAGTCCTGAGCGGACGCGGGTTCGGGCACGATCTCGACCGCGGGCTCGGGGGCGACGGTCTCCTCCCTCGCGGGCCCCCGCAGGCCCCTGCGGCGGGAGGGGCTGCGCTGGTCGTCGGTCACACCGGAGTCGTCCGCGCGCGGCTCCGGAACCGTGGGCGCCGAGCCCCGGGCGAGCCGGGCCTCCCGACGACGCCGGGCGGCCTCGACCGCCGAGTTCCCGTCGCCCCGACGCGGACGATCGGGGCTCCGCCGACCTCGACGGCCCCGCGGACCTGCGGCGGCTGCGGCGCCCCGATCGTCGACATCCCCGCCGCCGGAGGATCGGGCATCGGCGGGCGTTCCGGCCCGGGCCCGGGCAGCGGCCTCAGGATCCGAGCCGACCTGTGGGGCCGGGTCGGTCTCGGCGTCGGCCTCGGCCTCGGTGTCGGTGTCGGTGTCGGCATCGAGGTCGGTGTCGGCGTCGGCGTCCTCCTCGGCCCACCCACCGTCCCGGTCGACGTCGGCCGCGGGCTCGTCCGAGGCCCGGCCGCCCACGGCCCCGCCGTCCGACCCCGCCGGCCCCGCCGAGTCCTCCGACCCCTCCGACTCCTCCGGCTCCTCCGGCTCCTCCGACCACCCGTCTCGGTACCCACCGAGCTCCTCGTCCGCCACGACCTCCGGCGCCCCGCCCCGCTGCACCAGCGCGACGACCGCGGCCGGGCCCCCGATCCAGACGGCGACGGCCAGCACCGTGGAGCCCAGGGGGATCGCGACCGGGTCGAAGTCGCCTGCGGAGAGTCGCCCGCCCGCCAGCAGCGCGAGCACGGCCGCGGCCACCACCAGGGTTCCGGTGGCGGCGCCGACCGCGCGCAGCCGCTCGCCGGTCGTCGCGGCGGGACCCAGGGCCGAGCGGCAGGTCCCGCCGACCAGGAGCCCCACGGCCACCGGCACCACCACGACGGCGACCGCCCAGGCCGGGGACGCGACCGTCGGAAGGGCGGCGAGCAGCGGGAACGGCGGCAGGGGACCCGGTGCGCCGCCGAAGGGCGTCCAGGCGCCGAGCCCGACGTCCACGCCCGGGCCGAGCAGCCAGGCCGCGCCACCGAGCACCGCGTTGGGCAGGTAGGCGAGCGAGAGCAGGGTGAGACCCAGGGCGCCGCCCGTCGTGGGCGTCAGGGCCTCGAACATCGCGTGCGCCCGGGAGGCCCCGACGATCAGACCGACGAGCAGCGTCACGCCGCCGACCAGCACCAACGCCATCCCGCCGACCGCGGCCCCCGCCAGGCCCGCCGCGGGCCAGCCGGGCAGGCGCTCGCGCAGGCCGTCGGGCAGCCCGCAGCCCCGGAGCACCCCGACCACGGCCCCGACGGCCGCGACCAGACCGGCCCCGACCATCGCCGCCCACGGCGCCGCCCCGACCTGCGTCGCGCTCGGCAGCAGGGCGCTGCCCAGGACCGCGACGGCCGCGTGGGCGCCCGCGGTGGCGGCGATCACCGCGCCCGCGTCGTGCCGGAAGCGCCCGCCCAGCCTGCGCGCGGCCCAGCGGGCACCGACGGACACCACGGCGACCACCGCGAGCGGCAGGAACAACGGCAGCACGCTGAGCGGCTGGCCCTCCAGCTCGAGCGGGATCAGGTGCGCGGCGAGCCAGAGCGGGATGGCGGCGGCGAACGCGCCGTCGACCGACCCGTCGGCACCCCCGCCTGCGAGGACCACGAGCAGGGCCGCGGGCACGAGCATCGCGTAGGTCACGATGACGGTGCCCATGGCCGCCGCGAGCACGATCCGGAAGCGGTCCAGGCCCTCCGGGTACGACGGACCCTCGGGGGTCTCGACGAGGTCGGCGGACTCGTCCGGCTCAGCGGCGTGACTCGCGGGTGCCCGCAACGATCGGGTCATCCCTGCAGCGTCGCAGCGTGACCGCCGCGAGTCAGCCCGCCACGCCGGACGGCCCCGGGTCCGAGCAGCACCTCGGGCGGCGGGCGCGAACGCGACGACCGCTCGGCGGGATCAGCCCTCGCGGCGCTCGGGGTCCGTGGAGATCTTCGTGGTGCGCTCGCCCTCGGCGGCGGGCTCGGCGTGCCTGCCCTCGGTCGGCGAGGAGATGCGGGTCTGCTCGGCCTCCGACGGCCGGGACACCGGCTGCCCGCCGGTCGGCGGCCCCACGGGCGCCCCCGGCTGCGGCTGACCGGGCTGACCGGGCTGACCCGGGTGAGCGGGCTGACCCGGCTGGGCGGTCTGGCCGGGGTGGCCGACCTGCCCCTGCTGGCCGGTGTGCGGCGCCCCGTACTGGTCGGCCCCGGGCGCCCAGCCCTGCTGCGGGTACTGCTGCCCCGGATACGGCTGCTGCCCCGGGTACGGCTGCTGCGGGTAGCCCTGCGGCGGTCCGTACGCCTGGGGTGGCTGGCCGTAGGAGTACGGGTTGGGCTGCTGCTGATAGCCCCCGCCCTGCCCGGGCGGCGGGTAGCCGCCCTGCGGGTAGGGCTGCTGGTAGTAGCCGGGAGGGCCCGCGGGCTTGGGCGCAGGCAGCGCCACCACGCCCGCGTCGACCAGGAAGGCCCCGACCAGCGCGGCCGCCTCCAGGAACGCCAGCACGAGCGCCACGATCTCGATGCCGCCGACCGCGAACGCCGACGCGGCGACCGCGAGCTGCACCAGCGCCAGGAACCCGACGAGCGCCAGCACCGCACCGGGCACGAGCAGCTTCGACGAGACCTTCGGCAGCAGCGCCGCACCGGCCAGCAGCCCACCTGCGAGCAGCAGCGACGGCCCGAGCAGCAACGCGGACAGCGGCGAGAAGAACCCCAGCAGGTACACGACGACGGCCAGTCCGGCCCCCGCCATGACGAGCGTCCGCGCGGGACCGTGCACCGCCACCGGCGCCTCCGGGCTCGCTCCGTCTTGCGTCATGACCACTCCTCGCACCTCAGACCCCCGACGGGCCGCACGCTACCCGGACAGACGTGTGGGCCCCGGAGGGGTTCCCCGGGGCCCACACGCGACACGCCTACAGCGACACCTCTAGAGCGACACCTCTAGAGCGACGCGATGATGTCCTTCATCAGGGCGGCGGTCTCGGACGGCGTCTTGCCGACCTTGACCCCGGCGGCCTCGAGGGCCTCCTTCTTCGCCTGCGCGGTGCCCGCCGAGCCGGACACGATGGCGCCTGCGTGGCCCATCGTCTTGCCCTCGGGGGCGGTGAAGCCCGCGACGTAGCCGACGACCGGCTTGGTCACGTTCTCCTTGATGAACGCCGCGGCCCGCTCCTCGGCGTCCCCACCGATCTCGCCGATCATCACGATCGCCTTGGTCTCGGGGTCCGCCTCGAACGCCTCGAGGGCGTCGATGTGCGTGGTGCCGATGATCGGGTCGCCGCCGATGCCGATGGCGGTGGAGAAGCCGAACTCCTTGAGCTCGTACATCATCTGGTAGGTCAGCGTGCCCGACTTGGACACCAGGCCGATGGGGCCGGGGCCCGCGATGTCGGCCGGGATGATGCCCGCGTTGGACTTGCTCGGCGAGATGATGCCCGGGCAGTTCGGGCCGATGATCCGGGTGACGTTGCCCTTGGCCACGGCGTGCGCCCAGAAGTAGGCGGAGTCGTGCACCGGGATGCCCTCGGTGATCACCACGGCCAGCGGGATCGCGGCGTCGATGGCCTCGATGACCGCGTCCTTGGCGAACTTCGGCGGCACGAAGATGACCGAGACGTCCGCCCCGGTCTCCTTGATGGCCTCCTCGACGGTGCCGAAGACCTTGAGGTCCTTGCCACCGATGGTGACCGTGGTGCCCGCCTTGCGCGCGTTCACGCCGCCGACGATGTTCGTGCCCGCCGCCAGCATCTTGGTGGCGTGCTTGGTGCCCTCGGAGCCCGTGAGCCCCTGGACGATGACCTTGGAGTTCTCGTTCAGGAAGATCGACATGTCAGGTTCCCTCAGACCGCGGCGGCGAGCTCGGCGGCCTTGTCGGCCGCGTCGTCCATGGTGCCCACGACGGTCACCAGGGGGTGGTTCGCGTCGGCCAGGATCTGCCGACCCTCGACGACGTTGTTGCCGTCCAGGCGGACGACGAGCGGCTTGGTGGCGCCGTCACCCAGGATCTTGAGCGCCTCGACGATGCCGTTGGCCACCGCGTCGCACGCGGTGATGCCGCCGAAGACGTTGACGAACACGCTCTTGACGTCGGAGTCGCCCAGGATGACGTCCAGCCCGTCGGCCATGACCTGCGCCGACGCGCCGCCGCCGATGTCGAGGAAGTTGGCGGGCTTCTGGCCGCCGTGCTTCTCGCCCGCGTAGGCGACGACGTCGAGGGTGCTCATCACGAGGCCCGCGCCGTTGCCGATGATGCCGACGGTCCCGCCGTCGAGCTTCACGTAGTTGAGGCCCTTGGCCTTGGCCTTCGCCTCGAGCGCGTTCTCGGTGCGCTCGTCGACCAGCTCGGCGTGCCCCGGGTGCCGGAAGCCCGCGTTCTCGTCCAGGGTGACCTTGCCGTCGAGCGCGACGATCTTGTCCTCGGGGTCGCGCACCAGCGGGTTGACCTCGACCAGGGTCGCGTCCTCGGCGACGAAGGTCTCCCACAGCTTCACGATGGTGTCCGCGGCCTGGTCGGCCACGACCGCCGGGATCCGGCCCGCGGCGACGATCTCGTCCGCCTTGGCCCGGTCGACGCCCGCGATGGGGTCGATGGCGATGCGGGCCAGCGCGTCCGGCCGCTCGACGGCCAGCTGCTCGATCTCCATGCCGCCCTCGGCCGAGCACATGGCCAGGAAGGTGCGGTTGGACCGGTCGAGCAGGAAGGAGAAGTAGTACTCCTCCGCGATGTCGCTCGCCGTGGTCACCAGCACCTGGTGCACGGTGTGGCCCTTGATGTCCAGGCCGAGGATGGCGGTCGCCTTCTCCTTGGCCTCGGCGGGGCTCTCGGCCAGCTTCACGCCGCCTGCCTTGCCACGCCCACCCGTCTTGACCTGGGCCTTCACCACGACCGCGGTGCCCAGCTCGGCGGCGGCGGCCTCGGCGGCCTCGGCGTTGTCCACGGTCTTGCCCGGAAGCACCGGGACTCCGTGGGCGGCGAAGAGGTCCTTCGCCTGGTACTCGTACAGGTCCACTCGGTACTCCCGATTCACGTCGCTGTGCGGCAAGCGACACGCGGACGATCGGCGGTGCCGTATCCACGCGAGGTCCCGCACGTCAGAGACCTACTCCGCCCCAGGACCCTAGCCATGCGCCCGAACGCCGTTGACATCCGCCCAGGTGAGCTGCCTCACCGACACCCTCGGGACACGGCGCGTGCCTGGGACGGCGGGCCGTCGGTGTGACCAAGGCATCGCCGCTGCGTCGTCCGGGCACGCTACGCAGTCACCCTGAGCGAACGTTCAGGGCAACCGGATATTTCCGGCGCGTTACCCGGCGGATCACCGAGAACGGACTTACCCTTGGGTATGGCGCCGTTCCGCGAGGGGCTGCACCGGCTGGCCACGGCGGCCGCGGGTGCTCGGACCGTCGCGTCCGGGGCCGCCTCCGCCGTCGGCTCAGCCGCCGGATACGCGATCCGGTCGTTGGCCACCCCGTCCGGACTGCGCGGCATCGCGCTCGAATGGGCGTGGCTCACCGCCCATGTGGCCCTGTACCCGGTCGGCCTCGCCGGCGAGACCATCCGTCCGCCGGACCGCTACCGCACGGATGCGCTGGACCCGCTGCAGCGCAGCCTGGTCTGCGCCGACCCCGCCACCGCGGGCACCCCGGTCCTGCTGATCCACGGGATCATGGACAACCGCTCGGTGTTCACCGTCTTCCGACGCGCCCTGCGCAGGCGCGGCTTCGGCACCGTGCACTCCGTCAACTACAGCCTGTTCACCGGCGACCTCCGCAGCGCCGCCCGCGAGCTCGGCGAGCACGTCGAGAAGCTGCGCGAGGCGACCGGGGCGGACCGGATCCACGTCGTCGGACACTCCCTGGGCGGCGTGATCGCCCGGTACTACGTCCAGCGGCTCGGCGGCGCCGAGTTCGTGGACACACTCGTCACCCTCGGCAGCCCCCACACCGGCACCACCACCGCGTACCTGCTGCCGACCCCGCTCGCCCGGCAGCTGCGCCCCGGCTCGGACGTCATGGCCGAGCTGGCCGAGCCCGCGCCGGGCTGCCCGACCCGGTTCGTCGTCGTCTGGAGCCGGATCGACGAGATGATCGTCCCGCAGCGCAACGCCCGGCTGCGGCACCCGGACCTGCTCGTCGAGGAGCTGGAGCGCAGCGACGTCGGCCACCTCGCGCTACCCGTCGACCCGCGCGTGGTGCACGGCGTCTGCGCCCGGCTCGCACACGGAGAGTTGCCACTGCACCTCCTCCACCAGCAGCGGAGCCGCCGCGAAGCCGTGGATGCCACAGAGAGTGAGCGTTCGACCGGAGTCGGCTGACCGGATGGGCGAGTCCGCCGACACACCCCGCCCCCGGGTTGGACTCGCTGCGGGGCGGGCGCTAGGTTTGCTCCGTTCGTGTCACAGCGCGATCACGACGGCAGGCGCCGACCCCGAATCGGCGCCGCCCGGGCCCACCCAGCCCACGCCGTCGCGCGTCCGGCACGGGCCCGACAAGAAGGGCAGGTCGTGGCGCGCCACCGCTCCCCAAGCGGCGCCCCCGGACCGGTCCCGCAGGCGACCGCATACCCCCGTGCGGCCCGACCGGCGGGAGGACACCGGCTCCCGGCGCCCCCCGCATCGTCGTTGCGCGTCCGCGTGACCGTCGCCGCTTGCGCGGGCGGCGCGCTCGTCGCGGCGGGCCAGACGATGCTCACCGCCCTCGGCGGCCCGGCCGTCGCCACCGACCCCTACGAGCGGCTCGCCGCCAACGCGATGCTCCCGGTCGTCGACGACCCCGTCGCCGCCACCGAGGCCACGGACCGGACCGTCGCCGCCACCCAGGCCGCCCCGATCGGCGCCGACCAGCTCACCGCCGCCACCCCGCAGGCCCTCCCGGTGCTCGACGAGCGCTCCGAGGTGGACGTCGCCAACCTCGCCAAGGCGATGGACATCGGCGAGGAGCTCGCCCAGACGGCCACGCTGATCAAGCAGGCGCTCGCGGACGGCGCCCCCCAGGCCGTGCTGAACGACGGCGAGGCGTTCGTCCTGCCGACCGCGGGCCGCTTCACCTCCGGCTTCGGCGCCCGCTGGGGCGTCACGCACTACGGGATCGACCTCGCCGCCCCCATCGGCACCCCGGTCTTCGCCTTCACCGACGGCGTCGTGGAGGAGTCCGGCCCGGCCAGCGGCTTCGGGATGTGGGTCGTGCTGCGCCACCCGGACGGCACCCGGTCCGTCTACGGGCACATCAACCGTTCGTTCGTCACCGTCGGCCAGGCCGTGCGGGCGGGCCAGGAGATCGCCGAGGTCGGCAACCGCGGCCAGTCCACCGGCCCGCACCTGCACTTCGAGATCTGGGACGTAGGCGAGAACAAGCTCAACCCGCTGCCCTACCTCAACCGGATGGGCCTGTCCGTGACCGGCGACGGCGAAGGCGCACCCGGCACCCTCGCCTGACACACCCGCTTCACCGGGGCGGCGGGAACCCGGTCACAGCTTCTGCAGCGGCACCCCGCCGATGAGCATGAGCCGCACCGTGCCCGCGCTGCCGAAGTCGATCGTGACCGTGGCGCGGTTGCCCACCCCGTCGCTCGCGACGACCGTGCCCAGCCCGTACTTGTCGTGGTTGACCCGGTCCCCCACCTCGAGGTGGATCTCCGCGTTCGAGGACAGCCCGGTGCGGGCGGGGCCGCGCCAGTCCCCCCGGTCTCCGCTGCCTGTGGCCTGCGGGCGGCGGCCGAAGCCGAACCGACCCACCGGCGCCGACGGCCGCTCCGGCTCCGAACGCGCCCAGTCGACGAGCTCGGCGGGCACCTCGTCCAGGAAGCGCGAGGCCGGGTTGGTGCTGGGCTGCCCGAAGGCGGACCGCACGATCGCCCGGGACAGGAACAGCCGCTGCCGGGCCCGGGTGATGCCGACGTAGGCGAGCCGCCGCTCCTCGGCCATCTCGTCCGGGTCCCCGAGGGTCCGCATGTGCGGGAAGATCCCGTCCTCCCAGCCGGTGAGGAACACGACCGGGAACTCCAGGCCCTTCGCGGTGTGCAGGGTCATCAGCGTGACCATGCCCTGGTCGTCGTCCGGGATGGAGTCCGCGTCGGCGACGAGGGCGACCCGCTCCAGGAACGCGGCCAGGCTCCCCGGCTCCGGCGCCCCGGCCTCGACGTCCGAGTCGTCCAGGTCCGCGACGGCGGCGTCCCCGGCGAACTCCCGCGCGACGGTGACGAGCTCGGCGAGGTTCTCCAACCGGGTCCCGTCCTGCGGGTCCTCGCTGGCCTCGAGGGCCTCGGTGTAGCCGGAGCGGCCGTAGACGTTCTCCAGGATCTCGGCGGTCTCGTCCCCGCGCTCGACGCCCTCGCGCAGCTCGTCCAGCATCCGCTGGAAGGCCGCGATGTTCCGCTGGCTCCGGGTGGCCAGCGCGGGCAGCTTCTCCGGCTCCTCGGCCGCGACGCGCAGGGCCTGGCTGAACGAGATCCGCTCCCGCTCGGCGTAGTCCGCGACGAGGCTCTCGGCCCGGTCCCCGATGCCGCGCTTGGGCACGTTGAGGATCCGCCGCAGGCTGACCGTGTCCTCCGGGTTGGACAGCACCCGCAGGTAGGCCAGCGCGTCCCGGATCTCCTTGCGCTCGTAGAACCGCACGCCGCCGACGACCTTGTACGGCAGCCCGATCCGCAGGAACACGTCCTCGAACACCCGGGACTGCGCGTTCGTCCTATAGAAGACGGCGATGTCGGAGTTGCGGAAGTCTCCGGAATCGACCAGCTTGTCGATCTCCTGCCCGACGAAGCTCGCCTCGTCGTGCTCGTTGTCCGCGACGTATCCGACGATCTTGTCGCCGTCGCCCTGCTCGGACCACAGCCGCTTGTCCCGACGGTTCGGGTTCCGCTCGATCACCCGGTTCGCCGCGGTGAGGATGGTCTGCGTGGAGCGGTAGTTCTGCTCCAGCAGGATCGTCGTGGCGTCGGGGAAGTCCTGCTCGAACTCCACGATGTTGCGGATGTTCGCGCCGCGGAAGGCGTAGATCGACTGGTCCGAGTCGCCGACGACGCAGAGCTCAGCGGGGCGCGCACCGTCGGTCGCGGGCGCCACCAGCTCGCGGACCAGCACGTACTGCGCGTGGTTGGTGTCCTGGTACTCGTCCACCAGGACGTGCCGGAAGCGCCGCCGGTAGTACTCGGCGACGGCGGGCATGCGCTGCAGCAGCGACACCGTCTCCATGATCAGGTCGTCGAAGTCCAAGGCGTTCGCCTGCCGCAGCCGCTCCTGGTAGGTCGCGTAGACCTGGGCGATCCGCCGCTCGTGCTCGTTGCTCGCCCGGCCCGCGAAGTCCTCAGCGGAGATCAGCTCGTTCTTGAGGTTCGAGATCTGCGCGGCGACGGCGCGCGGCGCGAACTTCTTCGGGTCCAGCTCCTGGTCCCGGGAGACGATCCCGATCAGCCTGCGGGTGTCGTCGGCGTCGTACACCGAGAAGGCGCTGCGGACGCCCAGGTGCTTGGCCTCGCGGCGCAGGATCCGCACGCACATCGAGTGGAACGTGGAGACCCACATCGCCATGGAGCGGCGCCCGACGAGCGCGTCCACCCGCTCCTTCATCTCGGCCGCGGCCTTGTTGGTGAAGGTGATCGACATGATCTCGCCGGGATGCACGCTCCGCTCGGCCAGCAGCCAGCCGATCCGGTGGGTGAGCACCCGGGTCTTCCCGGAGCCCGCCCCCGCGACGATGAGCAGCGGCGAGCCCGCATGGGTGACGGCCTCGCGCTGTTTGGGGTTCAGCCCCTCGAGCAGCGCGGCGCCACGCTTCGTCTTCGGCTCGACGGTCTGGGCGGGGAGTTCGAACAGAGCGCTCATCGTGTCGAACACGGTACCGCCGCGCACCGACGGTTGTGGCACACTGTCCCCCGTGCACCGCGAGCAGCGATTTCCGTACGGGTTCCGGATTCCGGCCCCCGTCGTCTAGCGCTGCAGACCACGACCCCGGAGTCCACTCGGACCCGGGGTTCTCTCATGCCCGGCCGGTGGACTCCTCGCCAGAAGGAGTAGACCGATGCCCGTGTCCGATGTTCAGGGAACCGACCTCCCCTCCGAGGCCGAGATCGCCGACCTGCGGGTCGAGATCGACCGTCTCGACTCCGAGATCCTGCGGCTGGTGAAGCGCCGCAGCGAGGTCTCGCAGCGGATCGGCGCCGCCCGGATGGCGGCGGGCGGCCCGCGGATCGTCTACAGCCGGGAGATGACGGTGCTGCAGCGCTTCCGCGACCTCGGCCCCGAGGGGCGCGAGCTCGGCATGCTGCTGCTGCGGCTCGGGCGCGGACGGCTGGGCGCACTCAGCGCGGACCGGCGCTGAACCGGCGCTGAACCGGCGCTGATCGCTCCTGCCGAGCCCGTTCTGAGCACCTTCTGAGATCCGACCGGGTATTCGGGGGGAATCCCCCGCACGGCGCAGCGGCGGCGTGGCACTGTGGAGGCATGGGGATCGTCTTCACACTGGTCGCGCTCGTCGGGCTGCTGGCCGCTCTCGGACATGTCGGGTACGTGGCGATGTTGAACAACGCCGCGAAGAAGAAGGGGGCCGCGGGATCCGAGATCGCGGCCTACTCGCGGAGCAGGCTCCCGGTGGCGGGCGGCGCCGCGGGCGTGTCACTGCTCGGCCTGCTGCTCACCAGCGGCGGCACCACCGCGTCGATCATCGGCGTGATCCTCGCCCTGGGTGGCGGGTTCGTGGGCTATCGCGGCCTGCAGCAGGAGCGGTCGAAGTACCCGACCGGCGGCTGAAAGCCACCCAACCGTGACGTGACGCGGTGTGATGCCCCGCACCGTGTCGGTCACGCGGAGTGAGAGCACCACGGGCCCTCGCCCAGCGCTGTGAGCTGCGAAAACAGGAGATCCACAGCGGTGTCGACGACAAGCGGGGCGACCAACGGTCCCTGAGGTTCGGCGAGCGGGATTCACCCGATCGACTCACCCGCGGTGAGCGGGCGAATGACACTTGGTGAACGCCCCGTGACTCCGGTACACCTGTTCGGGTCGCTTCCCGCGCCCCGAAGGAGGTCGTCCGCCCGTGGCTCCGAACGAACACCGAGTCGGCAACCCGTTGCCGCCGGCGAACCCCATCACCGTGGCTGAGCTGCTGCGCCGCAACGTGCCTGCGCAGCGTCTCGCCGGCGAGGGGCCCGGTGTTCGAGCTGAGGGTCCGGCGGAGGCCGACAGCCGTCCGCTCCCCCGCGTCCCCGCACCCCGACCCTCGGTCGAGGACGCGGACCCCGCCAGTGCCGAGTGCGAGGACGCTGCGTCCGTCGCGGTCTCCGCGGCCTCCGTCGTTCCCACGCACGCCGCTCCCGAGCCCGGCGAGCCGCAGCCCCGGAACATCGTGTCCGTGGGCGCCCTGCTCCGCCGCGAGGGCCGCGCCCCGCACGCCCTGGACCGGCCGATCCAGCCGCGCCCCGCGCAGCTGGGCCGGCGCAGCCCGGCCGCCGCGCGCCGCGCCGCGATCACCGCCGGGGCCCTGGTGGCCACCGGGTCCGTGCTGGCCGCGGTCGTGGTCACGCAGGCGTCGAACGGCAGCTCCGGGGCAGGTGGCGCGAGCGAGGGCAGCTTCCCCGGGATGCGCCTGCCGGACGGCTCCACCGCGCGGGCCGCCGGAGCGCTCGACGCAGGCGTCTCTGCCCCCACCAGCTGGATGAACGTCGCCTTCCCCGAGGCGCTGCTCTCCCCCGGCACCACCGCCGCCGCACTGGGCGGCGCCGCTCCGGCGGCCGCGGCCCCGTTCGTCGGGCCCGTCGCCGGTGGCCCCGCTCTCGCCGCACCCGCGGTCGGCGGAGCGGGTGGCCCCGGCGGTGCGGGTGGTGCCGGTGGCGCCGCACCGGCCCCGAACGTGCTGGCCCCGCTGCTGCCCACGGGCGGTGGCTCGGGCGCCCCGTCGGGCGGGTCGACGGGGGGCGGCAGCGTGCTCGAGACCGTCGGCAACGGCCTGGGTGGCGCCGTCGGCGCCCTCGGCGGCGGGGTGACCGCGCCGGTCGTCCAGGGCGTGGTCGCGCCCGTCACCGGTGCTGTGGGCAACGGGGTCGTGGCCCCGGTCAGCGAGGCCGCGGGCGGCGTGGTCCGCCCCGTCACCGGGCTGGTCGGCGGCGTCGTGGGCGGCGTGGACTCCGCGGCCGCCCCCCTCGCCCCGGTCGCGAACACCGCCACGGGCGCGGTCGGCGGGGTCACCCGCGCCGCCGCTCCGCTGCTCGCCCCGGTCACCGGCACGGTCGCGCAGGCCGTCGAGGCGGTCACGCCCGCGGTCGCCCCGGTCGCGACCGTCGCCACCGGCACCGTCGGCGCGGTCGGCGGGACCGCCGCGCGGGCCGTCACCCCAGTGGTCGCGCCGGTCGCGGAGGCCCTCGCCCCGGTCACCACCCCGGTGGTGCGCAACGTCGTGGCCCCGGT
>Ga0070665_100003802_pt1 | contig 15983 bp, 15 predicted proteins | sample KBSS13metaG_FD_65862 | JGI IMG/M metagenome (GOLD analysis project Ga0070665, IMG submission 65862) | Switchgrass rhizosphere microbial communities from Kellogg Biological Station, Michigan, USA - KBS S1-3 metaG | ecosystem: Host-associated > Plants > Roots > Rhizosphere > Soil ... | reverse complement strand
CCGTTCGGCCCGTAGACGGAGAGATCGTACTCGGACGCGCCGACCGCGGCGACGCGCCAGGTATCGATCAGCAGTTTGTGTGGCTCGACGGTATAGCTGCGCGGGACGTGGGCGGTATTGCCCGAACGCACCTGGAACACAGCGCCGGCCTGGCCCGTGTTGCGCATCTCGATCCAGAACGAGCCGTCGGCGGGCTGAACCGCTCCGCGCGCGTGGAGCGTGTACGGAATCGCCCGCGCCGGGCGCACGCCCCGTTCCTGCCCGGGCAACTGGCCAACGGTTGGCGGGACCGGCACCTCGTCGTCGTGGCGCACGAGGTCTTCGGGCTTGTAGTGGTCGGTGCCCGGCAGGGCGAGCCGCCGCGACGCGTTCGGCGTCTTGAAATCGAACGCCGTGGTCAGGTCGCCCGCGACCGCGCGCCGCCACGGCGTGATGTTGGTCTCGATCAGGTCGGGATGATGATGCCCGAATCTCGCTTCGAGGAACCGGATGAGCGACGTGTGGTCGAACACCTGCGAGTTGACCCAGCCGCCGCGGCTCCACGGCGACACGACGAGCATGGGCACGCGCACGCCGAGGCCGTACGGGCCGCTGGCGTGGCCGGCGTCGCCGGGGAAGATCTCGTTCGTGATCTCGACCGTGGACAGGCCCTGCGCCCGCGTCTGCGGCGGCGTCGGCGGCACCAGGTGATCGAAGAAGCCGCCCTCTTCGTCGTACGTGATGAACAGCGCCATCTTGCTCCAGATGTCCGGGTTGCTGGCGAGAATGTCGATCACCTGCGAGACGTACCAGGCGCCGTAGCCGGGCTCCCAGTTCGGATGCTCGCAATACGCTTCGGGCGCGACAATCCACGACACGTTCGGCAACCGGCCGTGGCGCACGTCATCCCGGAAGATGTCCAGCAGCCGATCGGGCTCGCGATTCTGTCCGAGGATGTTCGTGCCGGTCTTCGCGCGGTCGGCGAGCGGCGTGCCGGGCGCCGCGCCCTGGTACTGGTGAAAGTAGAGCAGGGAGTTGTCGCCGTAGTTCCCGATGTACGCGTCCTCGGTCCAGCCCCAGAACCCCGCCGCGTCCAGTCCCACGCCGACGTCCTGGTAGATCTTCCACGGGATGCCGGCCCGTTCGAGGCGCTCAGGGTAGGTGGACCAGTCGTAGCCGGCTTCGGCGTTCGTGATCACCGGGCCGCCGGCCGCGCCATCGTTGCCGACCCAGCCCGTCCACATGTGATAGCGGTTCGGATCGGTGGGGCCCATGAGCGAGCAGTGGTAGTTGTCGCAGATGGTGAAGGCATCGGCGAGCGCGAACTGATACGGCAGGTCCCGCCGGGTGTGATACGTCATCGTCGTCACGCCCTTGTTCGGCACCCAGCGGTCGTACTGGCCGGCGTTCCACGCGGCGTGCGTGTCGGCCCAGCCGTGCGGCGGGTCGGGGAGGAATGTCTGCCCGAGATCTTCGACGTCGGGACGGAAGGGCAGCAGGAAGCCCGCGCCATTCGGCTGATGCCACACGGATCGGCCGGTCGAGAGTTTCACCGCGCGAGGGTCGGCGAAGCCGCGGACGCCGCGCATCGTGCCGAAGTAATGATCGAAGGATCGGTTCTCCTGCATGAGGATGACGATGTGCTCCACGTCGCGGATCGACCCGGTGCGGTTGTGGGCGGGAATGGAGAGCGCGCGGCTGAAATCGAAAGGCGCTGCCGCCGCCATGGCGGACGATCCGATGAGCTTCAGGAACTGTCGACGGTCTTTGGAATGGTCCATGGTCGGCCTCCGCACGCGCGTGACGCGCAGTGCGGGGGCAGACTAGCAACCCGATATGGAGACCGTGTGTCGGCGATTCGGCGGCGGCGTAAAACCGCGGCGTGCCCCGCGTCCGGGCCGGCCCTGTGGGGAAGGCTCGAGTTCTGGTATATTATCGGTATATATTTAGTTGATAGAGAGCGTCACATGGCCACAAGAACCGCCACGATGATTCCGGTCCCCCTCGCGGAGCTGCACGATCCGGAGACCGGCCGGATCGACGCCAGCCGGGTCGCCGGGTTCCTGGCCGTGACCCTCCCGCAGGTCGCCGCGGCCGTCGGCGCCAGCTACGCCGCCGTCCACAAGACACCCGACGCGCTGAGCCTGCAGAAGGGCCTGGGCCCCATCAAGCGGTGCCTGGCGCTGATTTCCCGGGCCACGCGCAATCGTCGCGAGGCTCGCGCGTGGCTGAACAGCCCGCATCCGGACCTCGGCGAACGAACGCCCCTCGAGGTGATGCTCGGCGGACAGGCGGATGCCGTCGTCACTCTCCTCGAGAACGCGATCGCCGGGCTGCCGTCCTGACCGTCGATGCTGCCGCCGCAGGGACTGCGCCGTGTGCTGCCCACGGTCGGGCGCATTCCGCTGCGCGGGCCGTGGTATCGCGCCGTCAATTTCGACGACCTCTCGAGTCCGCCGCCCGGCGGATTGCCCGGGAGCGCTGTGCAGCCGTTGTGGCCCGGGGGCGCCGCCCGTAAGGGCGCGCGATTCACCCCTCAGGCCGCGCCAGGGGCGCCGGGGATCGATTGCCTGTATCTCGCGGAGGACGAACTGACGCCGCTGCAGGAAATTTCCGGCGTCCTTCGGCCGCCCGGGAGCCCGGTGCCGCTGGTGTTCGAACCCCAGGTCCTGCTGACAGTCGACGGCGTGCTGACCGACATCCTCGATCTCACCGACGCGCGAACGCAGGCCGCCTTCGGAACAACCCGTCAGGAGCTGACGGGGACGTGGCTGCTCCAGCAGTCCAGCTATCTGGCCGGACGAGGGCCGATGCCGCCGACTCAGCTCCTTGCCGCCGAAGCGTTTGCTTCGCGCGCCGTCGTCGGTTTGCGCTACCCCTCGTCGAAGAACGCGAATGGCATCGGCCTCGCCGTTTTCACCAGCCGCCTCGTGTCCGGGCGTCACCTGTTGAAGGTCTACAACCAGGGCGGCGGCAGGCTGCAGCAGTCTTTGCCGTAACCCGGGGCCGCAGGCGTGACATACTCGTGCCCTTCCCGAGGTGCCCGATATGACTGTACTGCGAGTCTGCTACAAGCCCGGCCGGTTCGACGAGACGTACTACAAGGCGACGCATCTTCCGCTCGTCAAGAAAACCGTGAGCCCTCACGGGCTGAATCGGATCGAAATGGTAAAGGTGACGATGACGCCCGACGGGTCGAAACCCCTTTATCAGGTCATGTTCTCGGCGTTCTTCGAATCAGCGGCCGGACTGCAGAACGCGCTGAAGGACCCGAAGCTGGGACCGGTGCTGGACGACATCAAGAACTTCCACGACGGAGCGCCGGACATCTTCATCGGCGACGTCGTCGAGGGTGTGTAGAACGGAGGAGCCGGTGCGACGCACAATCACGCCGCAGGCTGCAGCCATCGCACTCCTGGTCTGTTCCTGCTTCGCCGTGGCCGCGCAAGCGCCGCCGCCCCCGCAGGCATCGAGGCCGGACGCCGCCAATCCCACCCTCGCCCGGTACAAGACGGACCTGTCCACGGAAATCGACGGGATGAAAGACTTCACCCAGCAGATGGTGGACCAGGTCTTCAGCTTCGGCGAACTGGGCTTTCAGGAGGTCGAGACGTCGAAGTACCTGACCGGCGTCCTGCGGAGCAACGGGTTCCGCATCGAGGAGTCCATCGCCGGCATTCCCACCGCCTGGACGGCGACGTGGGGATCGGGCAAGCCCGTCATCGCCCTCGGTTCCGATGTGGACTGCATTCCCCAGGCGTCGCAGAAGCCGGGCGTCGCGTACCACGATCCGATTATCGAGGGCGCGCCCGGGCACGGCGAAGGCCACAACTCGGGGATGCCTCTGAACATCACCGCCGCGCTCGCGCTCAAGAAGATCATGGAGCGCAATCGCCTCGGCGGCACGATTCTCCTGTGGCCGGGGATCGCCGAGGAACTGCTCGCGGCCAAGGCCTATTTCGTCCGGGCCGGCGCCTTCAAGAACGTGGACGTGGTCCTCTTCGCACATGTCGGGACCAACCTCGGCGTGAGCTGGGGAGACGGCTCGAACACCGGCCTCGTATCGGTCGAGTACACCTTCAAGGGCGAGAGCGCGCACGCCGGAAACGCGCCGTGGCGGGGCCGCTCGGCGCTTGACGCCGTCGAGCTGATGGACGTCGGCTGGAACTTCCGGCGCGAGCACCTGAGGTTCCAGCAGCGATCGCATTACGTCATCACCAACGGCGGCGATCAGCCCAACGTCGTCCCGTCCAACGCCGCCGTCTGGTACTACTTCCGCGAGACGGACTACGACCACATCAAGGAGAACTGGGAGATCGGAAGCCGGATCTCGAAGGGGGCCGCGATGATGACCGATACGGACGTCACCATGCGTGTCCTCGGGTCGGCCTGGCCCCAGCACATGAACAAGACCGTCGCGGAAACGATGTACGAAAACATCAAGACGGTCGGACTCCCCCGGTGGAGCGCCGACGATGAAAAGCTGGCGGTCGCGCTGCAGCACGAGCTCAAGGTGCCGGAGATAGGCCTGGCCAAAAAGCTGGAGCCGCTGCGGGGACGCGAACGCGTGCCCGACGAGGAGAAGCTCAGGGGCGGATCGGACGATATCGGCGACGTGTCCTGGAACGTCCCGACAGTGACGCTCAGCTACCCGGCGAACTTCGAAGCGGGTCCAGGGCACAACTGGGCGAACGCCGTCGCGATGGCGACTCCCATCGCTCACAAAGGCGTCACGGCCGGCGCCAAAGTCCAGGCGATGACGGCCCTCGACCTGATGTTGCGCGCCGATCTGGTCAAAGACGCGTGGGCCTATTTCAACAACGTCCAGACGAAGGGCCAGCAGTACAAGCCGCTTATTCGACCGGACGACAAGCCGGCCATCTGGCTCAACGAGCAGACGATGGCGAAATACCGCCCGGAGATGAAGAAGTACTACTTCGATCCCACCAGGTACAAGACGTATCTGGAGCAGCTCGGCATCAAATATCCCACTATTCGTCAATGATCGTGAGACGGCGGACTTTGCTGCAGTCGGCCGTAGGTGTCCTGCTGGCGCTCGCTGGCAGGCGCCCTCGATCGCTCGAGGCGGCGGCACCGTACGATGCGTTCGAGAAAAGCATCGGGGACCTCCAGGCTGACATGGCGGCAGGAAAAACCAGCGCCGCCGAGCTCGTACGCTTTTACCTCGATCGCATCGACGCATACGATCTGGCGGGTCCCCGTTTGAACGCCGTGTTGTTTCTGAATCCAAACGCGGGTGCCGAGGCGCGCGCGCTGGACGCCGAGCGGAAGAGAAAGAAACTGCGCGGACCGTTGCACGGCATACCCGTCCTCTTGAAAGACAATTTCGACACCCGGGACATGCCCACCACGGGCGGTTCGTTGGCGTTGTCCGGCGTCGTACCGAAAGAGGATGCCTTTCAGGTCAGGAAGCTGCGCCAGGCAGGCGCCGTCATCCTGGGCAAGGCCAACCTCCACGAACTCGCGCTCGGCCTGACAACCGTGAGCTCTCTCGGCGGCCAGACGCTCGATCCCTACGATCCGACGAGGGCGCCCGGTGGATCGAGCGGCGGATCGGCCGTCGCCGTCTCCGCGAACTTCGCCGCGTTCTCGATGGGGACCGACACGAGCGGTTCCATTCGCATTCCGAGCGCTCACAACGCGATCGTCGGGCTGCGTCCGTCGGCCGGTTTGTCCAGCCGCGCGGGCATCATCCCGTTTGGGCATACCCAGGACACCGGTGGGCCGATGGCCCGGACCGTCGCGGACATCGCGGTCGTTCTCGACGCGACCGTCGGCTATGATCCGGCCGATCCCGTCACGGCGTCGAGCACCGGCAGGATACCGCCGTCGTACGTGTCATCGCTCAAACGCGAGGCGCTCGAACGCGCTCGCATCGGCGTCCTGACGGAATTCTTCGGCAGCGCGCCGGAAGACCAGGAGGTCGGCGCCATCGTACGGACCGCGATCGAGGACATGAAACGGCAGGGCGCGAGCGTGCTCGACGTCGGCGTGCCGAATCTTGCCGCGCAGCTCGCGGCCTCCAGCCTTCTGACACAGGAGCTCAAGTTCTATCTCGGTGATTACCTGAAAGCGTCGGCGGGCGCTCCAGTCAAGTCTGTCGAGCAACTGCTGGCTTCGGGTCTGCACACGGCGCAATTTCAAGCGTTTCTCGAGGGCGCGAACGCTGTATCTGACGACTACCTGACGAGCGGCGACTATCGTGACAGGCTCGCCGCACGCGACTCGCTCGCGCGGGCGGTCCTCGAGATCATGGACGGCAACCGCCTCGACGTGATCGTGTATCCGACGGCGCGCCGCATCGCGCCGCTCGTAGGCGGCAATCAAGTCGGCAGCAACGCCGGGCTCTCTGCTCAAACGGGCTTCCCTGCCATTTCGGTCCCGGCGGGTCTGACACCCGGTGGCTTTCCGGTCGGCCTCGAACTGCTCGGTCGGCCGTTCGCTGAATCGACGCTGATCGGGCTGGCCTATGCGTACGAACAGGCCACCGGGCATCGCCGCCCACCGTCGACCACGCCCCGGCTGGCCGGCGCCGGGGCCTCTCGCGCAACAACCGCGACGCCGCCCGATGCCGGTTCCGAGGGCCTGCGCCTCGACGTGACCGCGACAGGCGCCCAATCGGTTCCACCGTCGAACGTCTCTTTCGAGGCGACGGCGCGCTTCCGATTCGACAATCGCACGCGGGAACTCGGTTACGTTGTCTCGCTCTCCGGCCCGTCGGCCGCTGAAGCAGGCGGCATCTACCTTCATCGCCGCGCGAACCGACCGAACGGCGGTGTCGCGTACATCCTTGCGAAGGCGCACGGGTCCACGATTTCGGGCACGGTGAGGCTCGGCGATGCGGAAGCTGCCGATCTGAAGGCAGGAAAGTGCTACATCTCGATCGTCAGCAGGAAGACCCCGCTGTTCAGTGCGCGGGCCGATCTCGTTTTTCCACAGTAGTGCCCTACGCCCGGGGCAGGACGAGCGGCTCGACGTGGCGGCGCCTCGAGCGGCTGACCGGCACCTGCGATCCGTTCGACAGGATGAGCATCAGCCGCTCCTCGTCTCGGGCCTCGCGTACTTCGTCCACGTTGACGATCGCGGCGCGATGGACCCGGACGAACACCTGCGGATCCAGCTTCTCCTCGAGCGACGCCAGCGTTGCGCGGATCATGTGCCGCCCGCGCTTCGAGTGGATGAGCACGTAGTAGTCCTCGGCCTCGATCCACACAATCTCCGCGGCGCTCAACACGATGGTCCGGTCGCCGTCCTTGAACGCCATCCGGTGGAGGTACTCGGACGGCGGCGCGGCGTCGCCGTGCTTCATCTCCGACGAGACCATCGCGATCTGGTCGGCCAGCGCGTTCAGCCGGCGTTCGCGCACGCGCTGCTTGGCGCGTTCGAGGGCGGCGAAGAATCGCTCGTCGGAGAACGGCTTCAGCACGTAGTCCACCGCGCTGACGTCGAAAGCTGCCGGCGCATAGCGGCTGAAGGCCGTGACGAAGACGACGACGGGCCCGTCGGCCGCCGCGCGCTCGGCGATCTGCAGGCCGGACGACTCGGGCATCTCGATGTCCAGGAAGGCGATGTCGATGCCCTTGTGGGACATCGCGTCCACGGCGGCGCGGCCGTCGGCGCAGTTGGCCACCACTTCGACTTCCGCGTCGCGGCCGAGCAGGCCCACGACCATCGATCGGGCGTGCGGCTCGTCTTCGGCGACGAGCACCCGGAAGCGAATCACGCAGCACCGGCCGCCGGCAGGATGAGCTCCACGATCGTTCCCGCGGGCGCATTCGGCCGGACCACGAGCGCGGCGGCGCTGCCGTACAGGCGTTCGATGCGCGACCGGGTGTTGCGCAGGCCCGTGCCGGCGTCGCGCGACTGATCGAAGCCCGCCGGCAGGCCGACGCCGTTGTCGGTGACCCACAGCCTGAGCTCGGCGCCGTTCTGGCGGGCCGCGCCGATTTCGAGCCGTCCCGACGCGGACTGCGGAGCGAGGCCGTGGCGCAGCGCGTTCTCGACGAGCGGCTGCAGCAGCAGCGTCGGCACCTCGAGCCGCCGGCAGGCGTCGTCGATGTCGTAGGCGATCTCCAGGCGATCGCCGAAGCGCGCGCGCTGGAGATCGATGTAGCCCTTGACCACGCTCAGCTCGTCGCCGAGGGGCGCGAGCTGTCCGGCCGGCCGATCGAGCGTCGCCCGCATCAGGTCGCTCAGCCCGAGCAACATCGTCAGCGCCGACTCGTTGCTGTTGGCGCGGATTTGCGCCGCGATCGCGTTCAGCGTGTTGAACAGGAAGTGCGGCTGGATTTCCAGTCGCAGCGCGTCGAGCGTGGCGCGCGTCAACTCGGCTTCGAGCTGTGTCTCGCGAAGCTCGAGCCGCCGGGCGCGCTCGTGGGCCGCGAACGCGCGTCCGCCGACGATGAGGAGACCGGCGACGAGCGGATCGATCAGCACCAGAGCCCACCACAGGTTGGCGAGGGCCTGCCGGAAGCTGTAGAACGCCACGGGCTGATACGGTTGGAACCACACCGTCATCTGTGCGGCGACGGCGCCGTGCGCGAGCGTCAGCAGCACGCCGAGCGCGGCCAGGCGCACCAGGCTGTAGCGGCCGCCGAGACGGACCGTCCACGGCGCGACGACCGCCCAGAACCCCCAGCACGCCAGCTGCCACGTGAACAGCCGCACGAACGAGTGTCCATGACTGAGCATGGAGATGTAGGTCTGGGACGCGGTCGCCAGCGCCAGGCAGGCCGCCGTGGCGGCGCTGATGATGGCCACCCATCGCGCCGACAGCGGGTTTGCGTGCGGCGAACGCTTTTCGTCCATGTTTTCAGTCGTGTTGCAGGCCTTGAGGCCTGGTTCTCCGCGGGCCTGAGGGCCCGCTACTTCTGTAGCGTTATACCCCCCGCCACGCCCGTCCGCAACGCGCCTGCAGCCAAACGCCCGAATTTCGCAGCGAGCGGTCGCCGGCGCGGGGAACGTGCCTCGCGATCCGCCGTTGGCTGCACGGGCCGGCCTCTGGCTGCAAACCCGTTGATGTGCGCCACCCCCGCCGGTCATCATCGCGCCGTTCGGAGGACAACCGTTCGGAGGTAAACGATGACGCGTGCAATCCGACTTTTCGCCCTGATCGTCCTGCTGGCCTCGCCCGCCCGCGCCCAGGCACCCTCGCCGCTGCTCGTGGACGTCGGCTGGCTGGCCCAGCATGTGAACGACCGCGGTCTCGTTCTGCTGCACATCGGCAGCAGGGCCGAATACGACGCCGGCCACATTCCCGGCGCTCGTTACATCACCGAAGAGGACGTCGCCCGTCCGCACGACATGGCGCGCGGCGATCTGATGCTCGAGCTCCCGCCGCTCGACGAGTTGCGCGCGAAGGTCGCGTCCTTCGGCATCTCCGACGACAGCCGCATCGTGGTCTACTTCGGAAAGACCGGCGCCGTGCAATCCAGCACGCGCATCATCTTCACGCTCGACTACCTCGGGCTGGGGGACCGCACGTCGCTCTTGAACGGAGGGCTCCCAGAATGGACCCGCGCGGGGCACGCGACGACCGGCAGCGTCCCGGCGGCCGCGCGGGGCACGCTGAGCGCACGGCCGGCGAAGCCCGTTGTGGTGGACGCCGAGTTCGTGAAGTCGATCCCGTCGCGGCCGAATACGAGGCTCGTGGATGCCCGGGCGGCGGTCTTTTACAGCGGCATTGAGCCGACGATGAACGGTGCGAAAGGGCACATCCCGGGCGCCGTCAACATCCCGTTTTCGAAGATCACCGACGACAACATGCTGATCGATCGCGAGCGCGTCGCCGCGTTGTTCGCCGCCGCGGGCATCAAGCCCGGAGACACCGTCGTCGCGTACTGTCACGTGGGCCAGCAGGGCACCGCGGTGGTGTTCGGCGCGCGCCTGCTGGGCTACACGGTGATGTTGTACGACGGCTCGTTCCAGGACTGGGCGATGAACAAGCGAGGACCGGTGGAGAAATGAAACGCTATTCGGATCCGTATCTGGCGGGCCTCGGGCTCGGCCTCGTCCTGCTCGCGGCCTACGTGCTCGTCGGCCGCGGCCTCGGCGCGTCCGGAGGGTTTGCGAGCGTCGTCGCGGCGGGTACGGCCGCAGTGGAAGGCACGACGCGCGCCTCGGCATCGCCGGCGCTGGCGCCGTATCTGGTCCGCGGCGTGGCAAGCCCGCTCGGCGACTGGCTCGTGCTCGAGCTGGCCGGCGTCGTCGTCGGCGGATTCTGTTCGGCCTGGCTTGCCGGACGCCTGCGCCGGGCGGTCGAACACGGGCCGCAGGTCGATGCGCGCCAGCGGATGTTCGTGTCGATCGGCGGCGGCGCGCTCATGGGCTTCGGGGCGAAGCTCGCGCGCGGCTGCACGAGCGGGCAGGCGTTGACGGGGGGCGCGCTGCTGTCGGTCGGCAGCTGGATCTTCATCGCGACGTGTTTCGCGTCGGGGTACCTCTTCGCACCGCTGGCACGGAGGCTGTGGCGATGACCGCACCATTCACCGAGACCGGCGTCCTCGGGCCCGCCGGCGGCCTGCTGGTCGCGCCGCTCATCGGGTTCTTCTTCGGCTGGTTTCTCGAGCGCGGGGGCCTCGGCTACGCGCCCAAGCTCGCGGCGCAGTTCTACCTGACGGATCTCACCGTGTTCAAGGTGATGTTCACGGCGCTCGTCACGGCGATGATCGGCGCGTTCTGGCTGGACCGGATCGGGTTCCTGGACCTCAGGCTCGTCTACATGCCCGAGACGTTTGCCGCCCCGCAGGCGGCCGGCGGCGTCCTGTTCGGCGCGGGGTTTCTGTTCGGCGGGCTGTGTCCCGGGACATCCTGCGTCGCCGCCGCCACGGGCCGCCTCGACGGCCTCGGCGTCATCGCGGGCATGCTGGCGGGTGTGGCGGCCTTCAACGGTGCCTTTCCCCTCGTCGCCGATTTCTACGCAAGCACGCCGATGGGCGCGGTCACGATCACCGAGCTCGCCGGCGTGTCTCGCGGCGCCGGCGTCGCGATCGTGACGCTGGCGGCGATCGCCGGCTTCGCGCTGGCGACACGCATCGAGCGGGGACGGGTGTGAGAGGCCTCCATTCCGCCCTGGCCGTCGTCGCCGGGCTGCTGAGCGTCGCGGCCGCGGCGTGGGACGGACGCGCGCCGGGCGTCGCTGTGCCCGCGTCCGTCGATTACATCGCCGCGCCCGATCTCGCCGAGCGCATTCTGCGCGGGGACCCCGCGGTGCGCGTGTGGGACGTCCGGTCGTCCGAAGAGTTCGAGCAGATGCACGTTCCGACCGCGCGGCTCATGACGCTTGCGGCGCTGGCGGACGAGCCGCTGCCGGCCGGCGTCACGGCCGTCGTCTATGCCAATGACGATCGGCGTGCGTTCGAGGCGTGGGCGCTGGTGCGGCGGCGCGGGCATCGGGACGTCCGCCTGCTCCGGCAGGGCCTGTACGAGTGGATCGGGCGTGTGCTGGAACCGCGGCTGGCGGCCGATGCGACGCCTGCGGAACGCACGGAGTTCGAACGCGCCGCGAGCCTGAGCCGCTTTTTCGGCGGTGTGCCGCGGGCGAACGTGGAACGCCGCGAGGTGCCGGTGGGCTACTGGAACGGCGAGGGCGCGCAGGCCGGGCTGGCTGAAGCCACTCGGAACGCCGTGGCCGGGGTCCGGAGGCGGGGGTGCTGATCGCGCGTTTGCGGGCGCGCGAGTTCTCGCGCCTGGACCGCACCGGCCACGTCTACCTTGACTACACGGGCTCGGCCCTTTATCCGGCGTCCCTCGTCCGCCGGCACGCGCGGCTCATGGCCGACCGGGTGCTGGGCAACCCGCACTCCGAGAGCGGACCGTCTCGCGCCAGCACGGCGGCGATCGAAACCGCGCGAAGGCTGACGCTCGAACTGTTCGACGCAGACCCTGCCGTCTACGACGTCGTGTTCACCGCCAACGCGAGCGGCGCCATCCGGTTGCTTGCCGAAGCGTTCCCGTTTGCGCCCGGATCGCGTCTGGTGTTGACGGCGGACAACCACAACTCGGTCAACGGCCTTCGCGTGGCCGCAAGGCGGCGCGGGGCGGCGGTCGTCTACGTTCCGCTGGACGAGGAACTGCGCGCGGCCAATCCGGAGCCCTGGTTGCGGCCGCCGAAAGCTGCCTCGTTGTTCGCGTTCCCGGCGCAGTCGAATTTTTCCGGCGTCAGGCATCCGCTCGCCTGGGCCGCCGATGCGCAGAGGCGGGGGTACCGCGTTCTCGTCGACGCAGCCGCGTACGCCGCGACGAGCCCGTTGTCGCTGTCCGACGTGCCGGCGGACTTCGTCGCCGTCTCGTTCTACAAGCTGTTCGGGTATCCAACCGGTGTCGGCGCGTTGATCGCCAGGCGCGACGCGCTCGCATCTCTGCGGCGCGGCTATTTCGGCGGCGGCACCGTGCAATTCGCGTCGGTTCAGAACCGCCTCGCTGTGGCGCGGCCGGGAGCCGAAGCGTTCGAGGACGGCACGCCGAATTTTCTCGCCATGCCCGCCGTCTGCGACGGCTTGCGGTGGCTGCGGCGTCTGAACATGCGGGCCGTGGACTGTCACGTGTCGCGCCTGACGTCGCGGCTCATCGAACGGCTCGGCCGGGTGAAGGGCGTGGAGATCTACGGTCCGAACAGCATGGACGAGCGCGGCGGCACGGTCGCGTTCAACGCCGGCCGGAACGCGGCGTGGCTTCCGTACGAAGCGGTGGAAGCCGAGGCGCGGCGCCGCGGCATCGCGATACGCGGGGGCTGCTTCTGCAATCCCGGCGCAGCGGAGCGGGCCTTCGGATTTTCCCCCGCGGCTTCCCGCGCCTGCCTGCGCGGTGGCTTCTCGCTGGGGTCGTTTCGCGCGTGCATGGGGGACCGGCCCGTGGGGGCCCTGCGTGCTTCGATCGGCGTCCCGACGACGCCCGGCGACATCGATCGACTGATCGAGTTCGTGGAGAGCATCGCGTAGCGGCCGGCTTCAGCCGGCCGGACACGTCCGCCTGAAGGCGGACGCTACGGGCGTGGTGTTACTTATCCGCCGCGCGGGCGCCGGTGAGGATGTTCTTCAAGCCGTAGTTACCTTCGTGGCAGGCGTACTCGTAGAGTTTCTCGCCGCGAGTCGCCTCTTTCAGGATCATCGCGAACGTCCACGGTTTCGTCCACGTGTGCGGGTCGTCGAACGTGACGCGCCACTCCAGGACGTGAGGCGCGACGGGCGTGAAACGCTCGGTCATCTTGAGATGTTCGCTCGCCCCGCGGAAGGCGCTCCGTTCCGTGAAGTTCGTCGTCTCGACGACCAGCGTGTTGCCGTCGTACCACCCCCGCGCATCGCCCAGATCGAGGTGGATGCGGTCGGTCAGGTGCGGGCTGTGGCGGCCGCCGCGGTCGATCGGCACCACGCGGTGCTCGTGGATCATCTCGTATCGCAGCGACACCGACTCCTCGCCCTGGATGATTTCGTAGAAGCTGCCGTAGCCCGCGGGCATCATCGAGTTCGGAATGCCGCGCGTCACGCAGCGGTCGTAGAGTCCCAGATCCTCGTAGCTGTTGAACGGGCCGACCGAATTGATGTTGCTGCTGACGCCCCGCCCCAGCCCCGACTGCGGACGCTGAGCGCGCTGCCGCGCTTCGTCGGTCAGCGGCGGCACCGTGCCGTCCGGCGGATCGACGACGAGCCAGGGCGTGCTGTTCTTGCGGTCGAAGGAATCAAAGATCAGGTGCGTCGGGGGACGCAGGCCGCCGGCGAATTCCGTCCCCGCCACGCCGGCGTTGAACTGCTCGGTGCGCCGCTTGTTGGCCTCGGCGAGCTCTGCCGGCGTGATGTCCTCGATGCGCCGTCCGGCGAACTCGGCCGGGCGCTCGAACGGAATCCCGGTTTCGTCGTCGTTGCTGTAGACGCCGCCGATGCGAGGATCGCCCCACGGTGTTTTGGCCGGCGTGTAGGCGGCGCCTGCCGGCCTGGCGGATGGTTTCGCAGGCTGCTGGGCCGTCAACTGCGAGGTGACGCCGGCGAGCAGCAGGGCCGCGAGACTGCAGGTGGCGGTGCGCATACGGGCTCCCTCGAAAACCATAGGCGAATTCTATACCTCTGATTCCCCGGCCCCTAGCCCCCAGTCCCCAGTCTCTTCTTCTAGAACTTCGCGACCAGGGCGACCGCGGTAATCGTGTCCGTTGTCTTGAAGGTGGGTGCCGGGGCGTGAACGTAGCGGATCGTGTTCGAGAACTTCAGGGACAGAAAGCTATTGAGCTTGGAGTTCACCGACGCGATGTTGGCGAACCGCCAGTCGTCGCCGTTCGAGATCGCCACGCTGAAGCGTGCGTCGTCGCTGAGATCGACGGCCTCGGAGAGCTTGAGCCGGTACACCGCGCCGGTCGCAAACAACGGATCCGACAGGTCGGGCGGATCGACGCGCGACTCGTGGGCGTAGCCGAAGCTGGCGTCCACGTTCAGCGTCTGTGGCGCCGCGTTGATGAGCAGGTAGTTCAGACCGCCTTCGATGATGTTCCGCGCTTCGATGCCGGCGAAGCGATCGTGGAGGAATCCGTAGCGCCCGAATGTCGACAGCCGCGGTCCCAGCGCGCGTTCGGCCTTGAACAGCGCATCGAACGATTCCGCGCTGAGCACGCCCTGGGACTCGTTCTTGACGTATGCCGCTTTCGTCGTGAGCGTCCATTCTTCAGGACGATATATGTACTGTCCACCGAGGCCGATGGACGTGGTCGAGGAGTTCCCGTTCGTGCCAACGTATGCAAACTCGGCCGTTGCTTCGCGGCGGGGCGGCGGTGGCGGGGCGGCCGCAGGCGCCTGTGCCAGCGAAGCCACGGGGGCGGCCAGCGAAATCACGAACGCAATGGATGAGAGAACGCGGCGTGAGATGTGCATGATGGCTGGTTGACGGTTGAACGGCCGTCTGAACGGCCGGGGTTGAACGGGGTTTGGACCCGGCCCCGAAGATAACATGACTGTAGACTCCGCCCGAACGGGAGCATACGGTAGACAGTTGGAGGCGACTATGAAAACGCGCATCACGGCCACGTTGTTCCTCGCGCTCGCATGCGCGGCCGGACAGGTCGTCACCGTTCACGGCCAGGGCCTGAATGACGTCCGGCGTTTGTTCGACTCGGGTCAGTATCAGCAGGTCATTTCCTCGGCCGCCGAGGATCCGCGCGTGACGTTCCTTCGGGCGCAGAGTTACGAGAAGCTGCAGCAGTCGAACGAGGCGCGGCAGGTGTACGCGCAGCTCGCCGCGCGCCCCGAGTCGGACGCCTGGCAGGGCGTGGGCCGATCGGCGCTCGCACTCACGTCGAGCGACGCCGCCGGCGCGCTCGAGGCGTCGAACCAGGCGATCGCCCGCGACGGCGCCCTGCCGGAGGCGTACTATCAGCAGGGAATGGCGCTGAGCGCGAACCAGGACTTCGGCGCCGCCGCCGTCGCTTTTCAGAAGGCGACCGAGCTCGATCCCAATTGGGCCTACGCGCACTACAATGCGGGGCTCGCGTACTCGAAGGTGAAGCGGATCGACCTGACCGCGCAGCATTTCCAGGCGTTCCTCAAGCTCGCGCCGCAGGCGCCCGAGCGCGCCCAGGTGCAGTCGATCCTGCGAACGCTGAACCGGTAGACACACACACGAAGGGCAGGGGGCGCTTGGCCGTCTGCCCTTTGCCTTCTGCCTCCTAGAACATCTGTCCGATCGAGAAGAACCACCGGGGTTTCCTCGGACCGTACGCGTTGTCGAGGGGGATGCCCATGTCGACGCGCAGCAGCACGACGGGCGTGTCGATGCGGAACCCGACGCCGGTTCCCACGGCCAGGTCTTTCAGCGACATCTGGCCCACGGTTTCAAACGCCCGGCCGGCGTCGATGAACCCGACGCCGCGCACGTACTTGAACATCGGGAACCGGACTTCCTGGTTCAACACGAGGAGCGCATTCCCGCCGACGATGGTTCCGAAGAAATCAGACGGGCTGATGACGTCTTGCGCGTAGCCGCGCACGCTGTTGCCGCCGCCGGCG
>Ga0070665_100003799_pt1 | contig 15989 bp, 12 predicted proteins | sample KBSS13metaG_FD_65862 | JGI IMG/M metagenome (GOLD analysis project Ga0070665, IMG submission 65862) | Switchgrass rhizosphere microbial communities from Kellogg Biological Station, Michigan, USA - KBS S1-3 metaG | ecosystem: Host-associated > Plants > Roots > Rhizosphere > Soil ... | reverse complement strand
TTATTTTTTTGACGTATAAAAGTAGGTATATCTAAATCTTGAGAATTTTTTGAACAACTAAAAGCTTCTGAATGTTCAAAAAATTCTCTCTGCTGTTTTTGAATATCCTCTTTTTCTTCTATAACACTTTCATCCATTTCTGATTGCAAGGATAACTCAGTTATAGTTTCAACAACAGATTCTACTATTCCCTGTACAAACTGTTCTTGTTGCTCTATTAATGGTTCTAATTGTTCAATAATGTTTTCTTTTTCTTCTACAAATGCCATTTCATTCGTTCGCTCAAAATCAGTTGCTATAATAGTAACAATCACTTCATCCTGTAAACTTTCATCTATTACTGAACCAATAATGATGTTAGCATCTTCATGAGCTTGTTCATATACAACTGATGCAGCTTCGCTAATTTCATGCAAACCAAGACCTCTACCTCCGGTAATATTGCATAAAACCCCATGCGCACCTACAACACTCATATTTTCTAATAATGGTGATGAGATTGCTTGCAATGCAGCTATTCGTGCTCTTCCTGCTCCTGATGCTTTTCCCGTACCCATTACCGCAAGACCACGATCTTTCATAATGGTACGAATATCAGCATAATCAACATTTATATGACCCGGACGAGTAATAATATCAGATAATCCTCGCACTGATTGACTTAAAATCCCTTCATTTATCATAGCAAATGCATCAATCATAGAAACGCGTTCGTCTACAACTTCAAGTAATTTTTGGTTAGGAATAATAATAAGCGTATCAACATCATTTTTTAATTTTTCAATTGCTGCATCAGCTATTGCTGCACGACGTTTACCTTCAAACAAAAAGGGGCGCGTTACAATTGCTATTGATAAAATACCTTTATCCCGCAATGCACGCGCAATAACCGGTAAACCACCAGAACCGGTACCCCCACCCATGCCACCAACAATAAAAACAATATCCGCTCCATCAAGAGCTTCCATTACTTTATCTAAATCCTCTTCTGCTGCACGCTTACCAATCTCTGGATTCGCCCCTGCCCCTAACCCTTTTGTAGACTTAACGCCAATCTGAATTTTATATTGCGCTTTTGAAAATTCCAAAGCTTGCACATCAGTGTTTGCAACAATAAATCCAATGCCTTGAGATCCTGATTCTATGATAGTATTAACGGCATTGCCTCCCGCACCGCCAATACCAATAACTTTAATTGATACTATCGATTTTTGACGTTGCAATGATTCTTGTTCAAATTCTATCATCATCTCTCCTTAATACCCCAATTTTGCTGCACTACATTGGGGGCCCCTGGTTAAGAAAAATACTTTTACTTATACTAAAAAAATACAAATTATTAGAAAAAATCAGATACCCATAACTTCATTCGTTCAAGAACACGTCGCGTTAATGGCTCATCTGCGCGCTGCATTTTTATTTTTTTTTCATTGTGCATTACATGTACTAATAAACCATATCCTGTTGCATACAAGGGGCTTTGCAGAGTTTCAACTAAATCAAATAACACTCGTGGCTTTCCAATACGCACCGGACAATCAAAAATTTCTTCTGCTAATTCCCGCGCTCCTGTTAATAAAGAACCACCACCTGTTAACACAATTCCATTCGTCATAAAGCGTTGCAATTTATTATCTATAATATCTTTATGTATCAAACTAAATAACTCTCTCATCCGCAGCTCAATAATAAAAACCAGATCAGAAAGCCGAACAACTTGCAAATCTTCTCCTTGCATCATCTCAACTTCAATAAGCTCTTCTGTTTCAACAAGATTACTTTGCGCAAACCCATAACGTTTTTTTATTCTTTCAGCTTCGCTTCTCATCACCCGTAATCCAATTGCTATATCGTTTGTTACATGATTACCTGCTACGGGTAAAACCATCGTATGCCTCACGGTACCTTTTTGATAAAATGCTACATCTGAAGTTCCGCCACCAATATCAATCACGCCAACTCCTAACTCGCGTTCATCTTCACTCAAAACAGCATCTGCTGAAGCTAACTGTTCCAATATAATATCATTAACGCTTATTCCCGCACTTTGACAACAGTTTATTAAATTTTGCACGGATGAAACTGATCCCATAATAATATGAGCATTTACCTCAAGACGTACCCCATGCATCCCCAAAGGATCTTGTATCTGATCTTGACCGTTAATAATAAAATATTGTGGTAAAATATGTAAAATTTGAGAATCTTGAGCAATAGCTATAGCTTGAGCTGCCTCAAGAACATTGTTAACATCTGTTTGTTTAATTAAGCCGTGCTTAATAGGTACCATACCAACGGAATTTACGGCATTGATATGCCCTCCTGAAATACCAATATAAGCAGACTCTATTTTCATAGCTGCCATCATTTCAGCTTCTTTAATAGCATGAGTTATTGAATTAATTGTTTTAGCAATATCAACAACCACACCTTTTTGCAATCCATGGGATGGGGATTTTCCTATCCCAATAATTTCAATTTGGTCTCCAATTTTACGTGCTATCAAAACACAAATTTTTGTGGTCCCGATATCAATTGATGTAATAATATTATCTTTAATAAGTCGAGCCATCAGCATCCCCCTTTTATGCCTTATAAGTAATAATGTAATCAGCAAACCGTGTATCTGCTACCCATTTTACTCCTTTATTAAATCCTGCACGTTCAACAATATATTGTTTAACTAATGTACATTGATCACATAACCATGATAATTTTTCTTGATTAGCCATAAACATAATAATAAAATGTGGATCTTGTTTATCAATCAAACGAACAAAATATTCATCAATTAATTCAAGATCATATAACTGATTAAAATCACAAGGTAATGTATATAACAAAGATGACACACAAGAAGAAAGATTAATCATATCTTCTTGCAACACCGTTATTGTAGGAATATTTACCAACGATATTTCAGAAAATATATTTTTAGGAAATACCATATTTTCAACGGTCATGATCAACATATCATTAATACAACAAACAGGCTCATACGCGGAAATAGTAATATGCATACCAGTCGGGAGATAAGAAATAATTATTTTATTTAAGACAGGAAAAACTATTTTCAATTCTTTAATTAATTCAGGTGCCGAAATATTCTTATCAATCATCTCCTTTAAGGCATTATCAATACAAGCACTATAATCAGAAGAAAGAATTTGCGAGACATCGCATTTATACGTATCAACAGAAAAAAAAGAGGCTGAAATTTTTCTCAGCCCCACAAAAAGCAATACCGGGATTATAATAACGAATAATAAACTTGTTTTCATTTTTCGTATTCCCCCTTTTCTTTCTCTTCTTACTCTTTTAGAGGGGAAATAGTCAATAATTTAAACCCCATTTACATTTTATTTCGCATAGGGGCCGCAATTTTGACCCCTTGCTTCACGCTGTTTGCATGGGGACCCCAATTTTCAACCCCTTGCTTCACGCTGTTTGCATGGGGATCCCAATTAAGATTAAGAGAACTAAACTAAAGAGAAAATTAAAACAGGAAAATACTTTTAAATATGAAAATTATTAAAGATTCTTTTGCTTCATAGCAACAACAAAGAGTAAAATACCTGCCGCAACAGAAGCGTTATAAGAAATATCCTTAGCCTTTTGCGGCAATGTCACATGCTTACCAGCAGATAGAATTGATTTTGAAATCCCACTTCCTTCACCACCAATTACCACACACAATGGTGAAGTATAATTATGAGAAACAGCACTTTCACCATCAAAAGTTGCTAAATAAATATTATATCCTGCATTTTTTAATTCAATCACTGCTGAGGCTGCTGATTGAGCTACATAAATATCAAGATGCTCACTTAAACCTGCTGACGATTTAATAGCTACCCCTGTTAACTGTGCCCCACCGCGCTTAATGATAATAGCGCCATCAACTCCGGTACAATATGCTGAACGTAAAATAGCACCTAAATTACGAGGATCTTGAACGCCATCAATCATCACCAAAAACTTTTGCTTTTGTGGTTCAAAGAATTTTTTACGATATCCAAATGCATGTGTCCACGCAACAACTGATTGATGATCAGTCGTACCAACCATACGATCAAGTACTTCACGTGCAACGTACTGAATTGCCACCGGATATTTTGGCCATAATTTTTGAATTTCATCAAAAGCCTGCGGTGTTGGTTTAGTGGTATACACAGAAATAAGCTTACGTCTTTTTGCTTTAAGAAGCTCCACTACAGGATTTATGCCAAAAATTAACTCGCCTTTTATTTCTTTATCTTTTTTCTTAATCATTTGTAAAATTCCCCTAATTATTTGTTCAATTACACAAAAAAATAATTTTCACATACATTAAAATATACTATAAATAACATAATCTGGCTATTTTGGCCTCTTTTTAGCAGTAAAAACATGTCAGAATTTTCATAATTAGGTCCTTTTAAACATTTCTCTCACTTTAATTAGTACTATTTGTATAAAAACTGCAACCATAAAGCTTCTTCCTTTTTAATATATTGACAATCTGAATAATTACCGGATAGAATTATAGAGTAATGGAAATGAAATATAGTATAAAACCAAAAAAAGGATAATTTTTCATGAAAAATATAAAACAAATTCTTAATACAAGCATAGCTCTATCAATCGCATTTACATCAATTCAACTATTTTCACAAGAGCGCTCCGTATCTCTTGGTGTGAAAATGACCCCAGAAAGAGAAGCAGAATTATTAGCAAGAATAAACGCTCAACCCAAATTAACTCCAGAAAGAGAAGCTGAATTATTAGCTAGGTCAAAAGCATATGTAGAATCAATGACTGAAGCCGACAAAGCAAAAATGCAAGCAAGAATTGATTCGATGACTCAAGAAAAAGCAACAGCCCTTGGAGAACGGTTATTATCTCAAGATCCAGACTCATACCAAAAAATAACACCTATAACAGAACAAACACCAACCCAATCTTTATCCAAAGAGCAACAGGTAGCAATGCTACAAGAGCAACTAGAACAATTAACACCGGCAGAAAGAGATGTTTTAGAACAAATATTACGAGATAAAATAGCAGTATTAGAACAACAAGCAGCCCGAGCGGTAGTTACGCCAGCTATTCAACCAGGGGCAACTAATCCTTACGCAAGACCAGCAAAAACTAGATCCGTAGCTCAACAAACTCAACGAGGATATAATAAACCTGCAACAAGAAGATCTGGGGTAGCACAACAATCGGCTGAGGATAGAGCAAGAGCTGAACAAGAAAAATTTAGAAATAATAGATCTAGAAGAAGAGTAACAACACAATAAAACTATAAAAAACAATAGCTAAAAAACTAAAAAGCACACGATTTTTTCATTAGAAAAAATCGTGTGCTTTTGTTATTTATTTTATCAATACTTACTTTACTGGCGCTCTTTTTTTATATTTAGCAGGAGCAACCTTTTCTCTGGAAGCTGGTGCAACCCTACCTTTTTCCGTCCTTGGTCTATATTGAGTTGATGGTTTTATCGCTTCAGGTCTTCTTGTTGTAGACTTATCATATACTGGTTTAGGTTGATATACTGGTTTTGTTCTTGCTGGCCTTGTATAAGGATTAGTTATCTTTGGCTGAACAACAACGGGCTTAACTACCGCTGGTGCTGCTTGTTGCTCTAATGCTGCTATTTTATCTCGTAATATTTGTTCTAAAACATCTCTTTCTGCCGGTGTTAATTTTTCTAGTTGCTCCCGTAACATTGCTGCCTGTTGCTCTGCAAGAGCAATAGGAGGTGATGATGGTGTTATAGGGGCAGGCTTTACCATCGTCAATACTGCTAACTCTTGATTGATTCTGGCATCAATAGCATCAGTTTTTTGTAACAACTCTTGCCGATCTTTTGGACTTAATTCCATCGCCGTTAATTTATTTATTTGATCGATTATTCCTGATAATTCAACTTTATGACGATTTAATGCATTAGCAAACGTGGTAGCTGGTTTATTATTTTTTGCCAACCATGCTTTTTCTTGTTCAATTTGTTCTGGATCTAAAGCGACTTCAAGACCATCAAGTTTTTTCATAAAAAGTATCTTTTTCATTGATCCAGGTTGTTGAACTTCAAAAGTGGTATCCATTTCTTCAACGTCTTGAGCAATATCATCATAATTATTAATTGATTTACTTGCCGTTATCCCTTTAAAAACCGTATTTAATAGCTCCTGTTTATCTTTTAAATTACTTATTTGAAAAGTATAGCCATATTTTTTATCATTATGCATAAATGCAACATTAATAATGGTCGCAGGAGTTCCTTCAATAGTTATAGTTACATTTTTTAAAATAAGCCGCTGATCTTTATTATTCGCAAATCCTGAATCTTGATAGTTAGCAGATTCTAATTCTTTTATATTAAAAACAGTCTTATTCACACTAAAATTTCCAGAAACAAAATTCAGTACAACCTGACGAAAACTAGTATCAGACAATACTTTGTTAAACACATGAATCGCCTTCTGTTCTTTAACATTCACCTCCTGACTAGGAGAAATAATTTTTATAATTGGTTTTATTTTAACGGGCACCTCTATAAAGGCCGGATATATCATAACCGCTTTAATCTCCGGATCTACAAATTCAATCATTTTATTTTCAAATGTATAGGATTTTGCCATTACATTAGTTAAAATTTTAACCGATTTATCAACAGAAATAGGAGTAAACACACCAATGTGAGGTATTCGTATTGTTGGTTGATTTATTTCTAAAAGCTGCCTGGGCACAACACTGCGTAAAATACTCGCTATCGGATCTTTTTGGGATTTTTGTTTAGCTATAAATTCAGTTGTATTTCCAAAATATGCATTAAGTAATTCAAAAAAAGTAACAAAATCTATAGAAGACATTATAAGAGTTGAATTATTTTTACTTGGCTTAAATTCTAAATCATACCCATAAACTTCCACGTCCCCAACACCTACAGATGATACAATAAAACTTGCTTCTTCTTGAGATAATACATCATTAACAAACGTTTGATTTTGTCCTCCAGCAAAACAACTTGCATAATATAAAAAAGATGTATTAATATCATTTTCTAAAAATTTCAAAAAAGTTGAAAATTGACCAAATGGCACTCCAGCTATTTGTGCTGTTCCGGGCACTGCAGCATTATCATCTAAATTTTCAGCTGATACTAATAAATTTCTATCTTGGTCAACAGCTTTTTTACTTAACCCAATAGCCTTTTCTATCATTTTATACATAGCTTGTGTGGCAGGAACAAGTGGTATAGATGCTAATTGTTCTTCTATCAAAGCAAGTTGGGCTGAATTATTGTTTATTCTATCGATCAATCCTTTTTTGCTCGTACCTTGTCCACCATGACCAGAAATAAAAATATTCCACATTTGAATAGCATCAGATGTATTAGTTGCGCCGGTACGCAATAATTTTTTTTGAGGAATAAAAGAAGACATAAGAGAAGCAACTATATCTGCAGCATCAAATTTACCCATTGATTTTACTGCATCTATTTTATCAACGATTACTTTTGATGAAGGATTTTGTATTTTTTCAAAAACTTCTGTGTTAAAACCACAATCTTTTAATGGACTTATCCCTGCTCCATAACGCTTCATATAATTTTTAGGTACGCAAAGCACCAAATTATAATCGGTATGAATAAAACAATCCCAATCTTTAAAATCAACTAAACATAAAACAATTGCCGTCCAAGGATGAAATGCGCTTCCACACAACTGCTCTGCTTTTTTTAAGGCAGTAGTATAATCAGCCGCTACAGCTTGTTTAACCTCCCCTAACATCTTAGCATGCTGCTCAAGCCAAATACAGCAATTTTCTAACACATTAATGCTTGTTAAAATTGGTGCTGTTTTTTGAGATAAAGCAACTGCTGCAGAATATGTTAACGGTTTACCCGGCTTTGCTGGTAATTCTTCTCCAATCGGATCTAATAGCACGATTAAATCCAAATACTTTTTCCCCCTATCTTGTGTTTTTTCGGCAGAAAATAAATCTCTGCCTTGCAGTGAACAAAGAATAAAAAGTAATATAAAAATCTTTTTCATGCTTGTCATGAAACACTTCCCCTTTTTTTAAACAATACAGATTAATAATATTTCATAACTGATTTTTTATTTATTTAGCAATATATTTATAAATCTATTTTATAAAAAAATTTTATCTAAATAATATATAAAATTTTCATTATTTAAATAAAATCAGCACTCTTGATACCATTACCTAAAAAACCAATTTTCTTATACACTAAAAGAATTAAGACAATAACCACGGAAATAATTATGATCAACTATAATAAACAGATATATCCTTACACAGACCCAAACGCTTATAATAAAAATCCCCAAACATTTTTGGAAATAAATAAATCATCTTTTGATCATAATGTTGCTTACTATAAAAATATTATTGGCCACCATAACCAACTTGGCGCTGTTATTAAAGGAAATGGATATGGTCATGGATTAGAACAAATGACCTTTCTATGCGAACAAAACAATCTTGTTGATTGGCTCTTAATGGTACAATTATCAGAAGCTATTGTTTTAAAAAATGTAACTAAACCTATTTTAATTCTTGGCTATAGCGATATAAGCCCTGAATATGCTGTTGATAAAAACATACACTTTATGGTTGACCAACTTGAATACGCACAACATCTTAATACCTTAGGTAAAAAACACTGTTACCAGTTCAATATCCACATAAAAATAGATACCGGTCTTTCTCGCCGCGGAATATTACCTCAGGAAACATTAGACTTTATATCTCAACTACACAAATTAGATTATGTAACGATTACTGGAATATGCAGTCATTTCATTGCTTCTGATACTAATCAAACTATAACACAACAACAATATACGCTATTTAATGATGTTATTACCAATTTACATAACAACAATATACATATTGCAAATATACACATGAGCAATTCTGCAGCTCTTTCAACAATCGCCTATGAATCATATTTTAATTTTTTTCGCGTAGGTATGGGAATTTATGGACTTGGTTACGATAAAGCATTTCTTAAACCTATTATGACCTGGAAAACCCACATTCTCAATATAAAAACAATTCCTGCTGATACTAATGTTGGCTATGCTTGTACCTACCAAACCAAAAGACCTACCCGAGTCGCATTATTACCAATAGGCTATTACGATGGATATAAATTTCAATTTTCAAACCAAACATCAGTAATCATTAATGGCCATTATGCTCCTGTTCTTGGAAGAGTTGCAATGAATATGACCATTGTAGACGTAACAGATATCACCGCCAATATTGATGATGAAGTTATTATCTTAGGTCCCCAAAAAAATATTACCGCGCATGACCTTGCCTTAAAAGGAAATATCGCCAACCCACGAGAAATTCTGGTAGGAATAAATCCCTTATTAAATCGTATTATTACCACATAAAAAGAAGACTTGATACCTATCAAGTCTTCTTTTTCAATATTATACTTTCAAAAACATTACACTATCTATTTCTTAAACTCGATAACTCTCTATCTTCTGCTGCTTCTTTTTCAGCTATCATTTTATCAATGATTCCATTCAAACGGTTATTATATTCTTTTAACCTGCTAGAAGATACTGTTGATAAACGATTTATTATAACTCCCGATTCTGGGTTACCTAAAACAGATGGTGTAAAAAGCAAACGACCTTGTGCGTTATTAATATGTATTAGATCCCATGGTTTATTACAATAAATTTTCAAGAATGCATCTAAACTAAAATCCCCCGCCTGAATGCCTTGCATCATTTGTTTATATAAGGGATTACTTTCTTTTTGCCGAACAAATTCTTCTGTTAAATTTGCCAGAGCAGATTTTACAGTTTGTGTTTTTGCGCTTCTTAATACGGAATCTATTGTCTCCTGATGGGCAGGAATACCTCTTGTCCACGCTAAATATCCAATTTCATCAATTTTATTCTTAGGAATAAATATCTGCATAATAGTATCTTCTTTGGTATTATAAACGTCCACAAGATTTACTAACTCATCAATATATTTATCAGTTAATCCATATTTAGATATTATCGTTTCATATGTTGAACGGCTCGGGGCCATATGACCTCTAGGTTTAACAAAATATTCCCATGAACATTCTCCTGGAAAGCCTACATTGCCTAATAAAGCAAAATTAACCGATAGCATAATTGCTTTAATATCTGTATTATCGTTCGTAAGACCTTTCTCTTTTAATTCATTCACTAAAAAACCTTGCGCTGTTGAATTAATATATTCATTATTAAATCGTAAAAAGGTAAAATCTTTACTTTTTATATTGGGATTAAATCGAGCAAATAAACGAGTATCCAAATCTTGGGCCAAGCGCCACATATTGGATGTAGTACTATAAAAAGCATAATGAGTATTTCTATGTTTTGCTTCATTTGTAATGGCATTGGAAATAATATTTAAATAGGGTCCCACTTTATAGTTTTCTACAATTAATTCTCTAACAGATGGTAAAAACAAATGAGCTTCTGTCTGTGTAAAACGGTCAATTTGTGTAACAGGAGCCGCAACTATTTGTTGTAAAGATCGTGGATCAACCTCATCACGCTCTGCTTGCTTAGCCATTTCCTTTAACATTGCTGCTCTACCAGATTTTCTGAAATTAATAGATTTTTTGACTTGCTGCAATGATTGTTCTTGATCTCGTACAATACCCAAATTGCCTGGTGCTTTTTGATCAGAAATTATTTGGGTTGGCTTGGATATCGCTGCTTTGCCAGTAGTAGTAGCAACGCTACTTCTTGCGGCAAAACCATCAGTAAACACAAGCAATATTCCCCATAACACCACTGAGCTTATTTTAAAATACCCTTTACGCTTGTTACACATATTAATCCTTCATCTATAATTTATTAAAATTTTCTAAAAATAAATTCTTTTGCAATAAACCAAATTTAAATATTATTAAATTCATTTCTACCTACTCACAGCGCTTAATTCTGCATCTTCTGCTGCTTCTTTTTCTGCAACCATTTTTTCAATAATCGCATTTAAACGATCATTATATTCTTTCAATTTAATTTGAGGCACAGTTGACAAACGCTGTATTATAACCCCGGATTCTGGATCACCTAATACCGATGGAGTAAATAACAAACGCGCGGTTACATCATTAATTTCTTTTAAATCCCATGGCTTATTACAATAAACTTTTAAAAAAGAATCTAAGCTAAAAGCACCTTTTTCAACGTCTTCAATCATGCTTTTATATAATGGATTAGTCTCTTTTTGTTGAGCAAACTCTTCTGTCAGCTTGTCAAAAACAGGCTTTGTTCCAAATGTATAATTTTTTGTCGATGCAGTATTTAATATGAATTTGACTGTTTCTCCATGAGCTGGAATACCTCTTACCCATGCCAAATACCCAATCTCATCAACTTTATTTTTAGGAATTAATATCTGTAAAATCGTATCTTCTTTAGTATTATAAATATCAACCAGAGTCATCAATTCATCAATATATTTATCAGTTAATCCATACTTAATCATCATTTTTTCATAAGTTTCTCGCCAAGGAGCGGCATGCGACTTCGGGTCAACAAAATAGTCCCATGAACATTCTCCAGAAAACCCTACATTACCAAATAATGATAAATTAACAGACAACATAATTGATTTAATATCTGTATTATCATTCACTAAACCTTTTTCTTTTAATTCATTGACTAAAAAACCTTGAGCCGTGGAATTAATAAACTCGTTATTAAAACGTAAAAATTTAAATTTATCACTTTCAATTGTTGGATTAAAACGAGCAAATAGCCGTGTATCTAAATCTTGGGCTAAACGCCACATATTAGATGTAGTATTATAAAAAGCATAATGCGTATCTCTATATTTTGCTTCGTTAAAAATTACTTTGGAAATAAGATTCAAGTAAGGTTCGACCTTATAAGTGGTAGTAATCAATTCTCTAATACGGGGTAAAAACAAATGAGCTTCTGTTTGAGTAAAACGATTAGATTGACTAGCAGGAGCTTCAATAACTGCTTGTAAGGGTTGCTCGCTTAATCCGTCACGTTCTTCTTGCCGAGCTATCTCTTTTATTAATGCTACTTTACCTATTTTTCTGAAATTAACTGCCTTTTGTAGTTCTTGTAATACTCTTTCTTTATCACGTGCTGCTGCTAAATTACCTGTTTTTGGTTTTGTTCCTTGTTCAGAAGCTAGATTAGTTATTGGTTGCGCCTGTAATGGTTCGGGCACAACTGCCACATTCCCTGTATTAGGTGCAGGAACATTGGTCTTTCTTACTGCAAAACCTATAACTGGTACTAATAAAACAAGCAAGAGAGCCCACTTAATCTTAAAAAATCTCTTATAAATATTATACATAACACCCTCCCTCTAAAAGTATAAACACCTATTTGAAATTATTTTAATAAAAACGGAAGCAAAAAAGCAACGATAAATTCTTATTTGCAAAAAAACGCTTATCTCTTCTAAAAAATTATTAAAATAAAAAAAATACCAACTTTTAATTTTTATGATATGATCAAAAAAATAAGAATGTTTGTTAATTATAAAGGATAATCATGCTTATTCTGGATGGAACTGTTGGTTCGGACATATCTGTTTTTCTACAAAGGCTCAATGAAGACACCCCGCCATGTATAATTATGCTATACGCTCAATGGCTTACTGCTCATGGTATTAGTTGTCATAGCAATGAGACCCCACATCCTGAAGGAATTATTTATTTACGCGTATCACCTGAAATTGCGTTTGCTCGCCTACAAAAACGTGCTTTACCTTCTGAAACTCATATAACACTTGAGCATATTCAAGAAGTTTACTTACAAAAAGATGAACTTTTTATCGAAAGCAAAAACAATCCCGTAGAAATCAAACAACTTCCTGTGTTAGTTTTAAATGGCAATATAGACTTTCAGACAGACTTTGCTCAATTTTATAATCACCTGTTTTATATAAAAAGACTTCTGAATCAAATTCAAGAAAAAAAAGATCTTTCTCTCGGGATTTATAAAAAAAAGGCTACTCAACGGCATTGCTGTTGAATACAATTTATAATTTTAACCAAAATCACTAAAAAGCCCTGAGGGGTCCAAAATAATTGCTTGATTAATATCATCGATAGTTTTAAAAGCGGACAAGTCTGTTGCCTGAGAAAGATTAAATGGGCCTATCGCCTCACGAACAAGCTGATAGGTGGTAGCACAACTACCTACACGTAGAGCAATATCATTAATTAAGGTACGAATATAGGTACCATGAGACACGCATGCCTTAATAGTAAAATAAGGATATTCATAGGATAACAACTGAAGATCATACAACTGAACTACCCTGCGTTTTTTAATCACTAGTTCTTGTAGTTTTTCTTCCGTCATAAGATTATGGCGAACCAAAGTATATAAAGGAACGCCTTCATGCTTAAGAGCAGAATAAAGAGGAGGAACTTGCTCATAAGAAGAACCAAAAGATATCAAAGCTTTTTCAATCTGTTCTTGCGATATAACTTTCTGATCCTGAGTTGCTACAATAGTTCCTGTATGATCAAGCGTATCTGTTATCTCACCCAGTTTACCCGTTGCAACATAGGTTTTTTTCATAACCATAATACGATCAATTAAACGAGTTGCTTCTCGTGATACAGCAACAATAAGTAACCCTGATGCAAAAGGATCTAATGTTCCTGCATGACCAATTTTTATTTTTTGATTTAAAATACGCTTTAAATATTTAATACATCCAAAAGAACTAATACCGATAGGTTTATTAATAAGTAAAAAGCCAGTGACAGAAGAAATATTCATAAAGATTTATTATTAATAGATTTTTATTTAATTTTATAAATTCGATGCTTACCAGCCTTAACAATAGTTCCTGATTTCCACGTAACAACAGATTTAAAATCTGTAATAACACTATCATCCAGATGAACTGAGCCACTTTCTATAAGCCGTTTTGCTTCTGATGAAGTCACAATTATTGCTAATGCTTTAAGTAATTCCACTATCCAAATAGGGTTAGGAAAATCAGCAGGTAAATTTATTTGTTGAGCTTGTGAATAATCACGATTTTGAAATAATGCTTCAAACTGATTACGTCCTTGTGCAGCCTCATCAACAGACCAAAAACGTGCAACAATATCGTGTGCCATGGTTTTTTTTATCTGCATAGGATGCAAGGTACCATTCGCCACCTCTTTTTGCATATCTTCAACCTGTTGCGCAGATCTACTAAGCAACAGAATGTAATAATGCCACATTAAATCATCAGAAATTGACATAAGCTTTCCAAATGCGTTAGTGGCAGATTCATTTAATCCAATCGCATTACCTAAAGATTTGGACATTTTATGGACACCATCAAGGCCCACTAATAACGGCATAGTAATTGCAATTTGACCCTTTTGACCATAATGTTCCTGCAAAAATCGCCCCATCAAAACATTAAAAGTCTGATCAGTTCCGCCTAATTCAACATCCGCTTTAAGCACAACAGAATCATATGCCTGAAACACGGGATATAATAACTCATGTAAACCAATAGACTCATTATTTTTAATACGCTTTTCAAAATCATCACGTTCCGTAATACGCGCAAGCGTTACTTTGGCAAGTAATCCAACTATATCACTACTCGTTAACGTACTAAGCCAGGTTGAATTATACTCAACAGTTATACGCGCAGGATCTAAAATTTTACCAACTTGGTCAAAATAGGACTGTAAATTATGCATAATTGCTTCAGGACTAAGCGCAGGACGAGTTTTATCCCGGCCAGTCGGATCGCCAATTTGCGCGGTAAAATCGCCAATGAGAAATATAACATCATGACCAAGATCCTGAAACTGCTTTAATTTAGAAAAAACAACGGTATGCCCCAAATGCAAATCTGGCGCTGTTGGGTCAGCTCCGAGCTTTACCCTAAGCTTTTTTCCACTTTTAATAGCCGCAATAAGCTCATTTTCAGAATAAATATTTACTGTACCAGCAGTTAAAATCTCTAATGTTTTTTGTACTTTATCCATAAACTATTACTCCTATCCTGCAATGCCAATTACATGAGCAATCATAAGACCTATATAAGAAATTAAATGTACCGATAACAATCGGAACAAAGGAGAAAAGAATAAAATTAAAAAAATAGGCAATCCAATTGTTATGTAGTGAGCATACTGAGCAATGCGATCATAACGATCAGCAAGGACAAAAAGAACATAATTACTAAAATTAATAATAAAATTCAAAACTCCCAGCACTACATTAAGATAAACAAAGGTAAATACTATAAACCCAAGAGAAACAGAAAGAGATGAGATCTCAGGGTACATATTAGCAATAGGAAGATGGGAGACATTATAAGTTAAAACCATATATCTCATGACAGTGATAATATTAACATCAAAAATAGCTAATAATGCTATGATCCCAACTAAACTCAATAAAAAATGCATAAATGAGTCACTTAAATACACCATAGCCAATTTTAAAATACGATACGGCTCGGAAATAAATAATGGATTAACGGGCACCATCCGACCCCATCCAAAATAAAAAGTAAATAAAAATAAAAGACCTATAGGATCCACATGAACCAGAGGATTAAAAGTTAAATAGCCTAAGCGCACTCCTGTGTCATCACCCATTTCAGCCGCGACCCATGTACGAAATACATTTGATATGGTAATCACCACCAAATAAGAAATAAAAAACGTAATTATCCCGATAAGCATCTCTGCTGTATGTAGTGTCATCATAAAATTATAGTCTTATTAAATTAATCTTATATTATAGAATTATAGAAAAAGTTTACCTTGAATTGCCTACAGGGTCAAATTAAGATGCTTCCTTTTCTTTCAAATATTCTTGATGATCTTGAAGTAATTGATCATAATGTCTCTTAAACGCCCATGTTGCATGTGAAGCAATTTGACCAGGTAAAAAACTAATTTTTTCTTGCTTATCGCCTATAGTCACCATTCTTCTTTTGC
>Ga0070665_100003798_pt1 | contig 15991 bp, 18 predicted proteins | sample KBSS13metaG_FD_65862 | JGI IMG/M metagenome (GOLD analysis project Ga0070665, IMG submission 65862) | Switchgrass rhizosphere microbial communities from Kellogg Biological Station, Michigan, USA - KBS S1-3 metaG | ecosystem: Host-associated > Plants > Roots > Rhizosphere > Soil ... | reverse complement strand
ACGTCGATCAGCACGCTCGTCGACCGCGCCCGAGCGTTCAGACGCAGGTCGTCTCGGCCCACTCGATGTGGTGGCGGTGCAGCCATTCGGGCGAGACCCCGCCCTTGGTGCTGAGCCTGCGCAGCATCATCGGCATGAACGTGTCCCGCAGCACCCGCCCGACGGGGCCCGGCGCCTTCTGGCTGCTCCCGCGCTTGCCCGCCGCCACGACCGCCTCGACGCGCGTGCGCCGTAGGCCCTCGAAGTGGGCGAACGCGCGCTCGACCGGCAGGTCCCGCAGGCACTTGGCCAGCACGACGGCGTCCTCGATCGCCATCGCGGCCCCCTGTCCGGAGGCGGGCGACGTCGCGTGGGCGGCGTCGCCGATCACGATCATCCGGTCCCGGTGCCAGGTCGGCACGCTGGGGATGTCGAAGGTGGCCCAGCCGAACAGCGGCCCCGGGGTCGCGCGGACGATGTCGCAGGCCGGCGAGTCGTCGTCCGACAGGAGCTCGAGCAGCCAAGCCCGCCAGTCGGCGTCGGACATCGCGGAGAGGACGCCGGGTCCGGGCTCCTCGGGCCGCGGCGGGTTGGCGAACCAGGCGACCCCACCGCTCGGGGTGGCGGACCACCCGAAGAAGCAGCGCTTGCCGAACATCATCTGGAACTCGTCCGACGGCGTGTCCAGCGGGAAGTCCTCGACCAGGCCGCCGACGTTGAGCACCGGCACGTAGCGGACCGGTGGGGCGTCCGGATCGATGATCGTGCGCACCCGGGACCGGATGCCGTCGCAGCCGACCAGGAGGTCGCCCTCGGCGGTGGACCCGTCGGCGAAGGTGGCCCGCACCCGGTCGCCGACCCGCTCCGCGCCGGTCAGCCGCGCCCCCAGCCGGATCTGCGCGCCGCGGGCGACCGCCTCGTCCCGCAGGGCGCGGTACAGGTCCGAGCGCGGCATCAGCCGGCTGACCGTGCCGTCCGGCAGCGGGTCGCCCATGGTCATCACGCCGAGCTCGCGCCCGGTCCCCGAGTGGAACCGCATCCGCAGGCTCGGGAACCCCAGCCGCTCGACGACGTGGTGGGCGTCCACCGCCCGCAGCGCGTCCATGCCGTTGACCTGCAGGGTCAGCCAGGATCCACGGTCGTCGGCCATCGTCTCGGCGCCCTCGTAGAGCTCCGCGTGCAGGCCCGCCTTCTGCAGAGCCATCGCGAGCACCGGGCCCGCCACCCCCGCACCGATCACCAGAGCCGTCGTCATCTCGTATCCTCACTCGAAGCACCAAGTATCTCGTCCTCACGAGTCTCTTGGTCATACGAGATACTTGTCAAGGAGAGAGATGCCGGACGTCCAGGACGAGATCATGGGATCGCTGGTCCGGTTCATCGCCTCGGTGGTGCTGAACAACCACGCCGTGGCACAGCAGCTCGGGCTCGGCCCCACGGACTCCCAGTTCCTGACCCTGCTCGACGTCCACGGCCCCCTGACCCCCGGCAGGCTCGCCGAGCTGACCGGACTCACCTCGGGCACCGTCACCGGCGTGGTCGACCGGCTCGAGAAGGCCGGGTTCGTGCGCCGGGACCGGGACGCGACCGACCGCCGGAAGGTGATCGTGCAGCGTGACGAGGAGGCCACGGCGGAGCGGATGGCGCCGCAGTACGCCGAGCACGGCAGACACGTGCTCGCCCTGTTGGACCGGCGCACCCCCGCGGAGCTGCGCACGATCGCCGACTTCCTGCGCGATCTCGCGCAGTAGGCCTGCGGCTCAGTGCTCGAAGGCCTGCGGCTCAGTGCTCGACGGCCTCCCGCTCCTCGCCGCGCACGGGCCCGGGCTCCCGCGGGCGAGGGATCTCGATCTCCTCCTCGGCGAGCGGCAGCTGCTCGGCGCCGGGCTCGTTCGGCTGCTTGAAGTGCGAGCGGACCCATCCCCTGGTCCGCCAGTAGCCGGGGACGTGCATCTCGGACCACCTCCGGACCCAGTGCAGCACACCGCACCGACAGAACGGGCTCAGCGCGGGGGCGGACCGGTCGTCCCGCGCACCACCAGGCGCGTCGGCAGCTCGACGTCCGGGGTGTCGGACGGGAGGTCGTCGAGCGCCCCCAGGAGCATCGCGGCGGCGCGTTCGCCCTGCTCACGGGCCGGTTGGGCGATCGTGGTGAGGTCCGCGTACTCGGCGACGGCCTGGTCGTCGAACCCGATGACCGACATCCGCCCGGGGACGTCGACGCCCGCCCGGCGCAGCGTGCGCAGGGCCCCGAGCGCCATCTCGTCCGACATCGCGAACAGGGCGGTGGGCAGGCGCGAGCCGCCGAGCAGGAGCTCCGCCGCCCGGGCCCCCGCGACCGCGTCGTCCCCGAGCGCGATCATCCACTCCGGACGGACCTCGAGACCGGCGGCGGTCAGCGCGTCGACGTACCCCTGCCGGCGCGCGTCCGTGGTCTCCCGACCGACGCCGTCGTCCGGGTCGAAGGACAGCAGTGCGATCTCCCTGTGCCCCAACGCGACCAGGTGCCGGACCGCGGTCACCGCGCCCGCCCGGTCGTCGATGCCCACCCGGGGCATCCCGGGCCAGCTCCCCCCGACGACGGTGACCGGCACCCGCAGCTCGGCGAGCGCCGCGCGCTCGGACCCGGTGAGGGACGAGGCGACGACGATCAGCCCGGCGAGCCCCCAGCCGTCGTCGGGCATCGCAGCGCGTGCGGCCGGATCGCCGACGTTGTGCAGCACCAGGCGGTAGCCGCCGGCACGCAGCACCCGCTCGATCCCGCCGATGGCCTCGGCGAAGAACCACGCCGACGGGAACCGGGCCAGCGCCGCGACCGAGTGGGGCGCTGCTGTCCGCCGTGGCAGCGGGTAGGCGAGCTCGGCGGCGGCCCGCCGGATCCGCGCGTGGGTGTCCTCGGCGACGTACGACGTGCCGGTCAGCGACCGGGACACCGTCGACGGGGCGACGCCCGCCCGGCGCGCGACGTCCCGGATCGTGGGCTTCCGCTCGGCCATCGCACCTCCTCGTATGGGACGGTGTGGAACAGTATGGAACACGGTGTGGAACACGTCCGCACCACGCCGAGAGCCGAGGAGGTCACATGCCCGAGCCCGACGCCGCCCTGGAGTCGACGTGGTGGCGCAGCGCCGTCATCTACCAGGTCTACATCCGCAGCTTCGCAGACGGCGACGGCGATGGGATCGGCGACGTCGCCGGCCTCCGCAGCCGCCTCGACCACCTCGCCGACCTGGGCGTGGACGCGTTGTGGATCAACCCGTGGTACCCGTCGCCGCTGGCCGACGCGGGGTACGACGTCTCCGACTACCGGGCGATCGAGCCGCGCTTCGGCACCCTCGACGAGGCCGAGGCGCTCATCCGCGAGGCACACGAGCGCGGGCTGAAGGTGATCCTGGACATCGTCCCGAACCACACGTCGTCGCAGCACGCGTGGTTCCAGGAGGCGCTCGCCGCGGGCCCCGGTTCGGCGGCCCGCGCGCGGTACGTCTTCCGGGACAGCGGCGAGGAGCCGCCGAACGACTGGCAGGCGATGTTCGGCGGTCGCGCCTGGACCCGGGTGCCCGACGGCGAGTGGTACCTGCACCTGTTCGACCCCGAGCAGCCGGACGTGAACTGGGAGAACCCCGAGGTCCGGGCGGACTTCGAGGAGACCCTGCGGTTCTGGTTCGACCGCGGGGTGGACGGGTTCCGGATCGACGTGGCCAACTCGCTGATCAAGGAGGAGGGGCTGCCGGACGTCGGCACCAAGGGCCACCACGACCCCGGTCCGCACCCACACTGGGACCGCGACGAGGTGCACGACGTCTACCGCAGCTGGCGCGCGCTGGCGGACACCTACGACCCGCCGCGGGTGTTCGTGGCCGAGGCGTGGGTGCCGGAGGCGGACCGGTTCGCCCGCTACCTGCGCCCGGACGAGCTGCACACCGCGTTCAACTTCGACTTCCTCAAGGCCCCGTGGCGGGCCCCCGCGCTGCGCGAGTCGGTGGAGCGCACGCTGCGCGAGCACGCGCTCGTCGGCGCGCCCGCGACCTGGGTGCTGTCGAACCACGACGTCGCGCGGCACGTCTCGCGGCTCGCTCGCGACCCGGAGGCGGACATCGGGACCTCGTTGGACTCCCTGCTCGGCGAGCCCGCCGACCTCGAGCTCGGGTTGCGCCGGGCCCGGGCCGCGGCGCTGCTGATCCTGGCGCTGCCCGGCGGGGCCTACGTCTACCAGGGCGACGAGCTGGGACTCCCCGAGGTGGAGGATCTGCCCGAGGCGGTCCTCGACGACCCGACCTGGCGGCGCTCCGGCCACACCGAACGCGGTCGTGACGGGTGCCGGGTCCCGATCCCCTGGTCCGGCGACGCGCCGCCCTTCGGGTTCGGGCCGGGCTCTGGGCAGCCGTGGCTGCCGCAGCCGGACTGGTTCGTGCGCTTCACCGCGGACCGGGAGGACAAGGACCCCGACTCGATGCTGAACCTCTACCGGACCGCCCTACGGGTCCGCCGGAACGAGCCCGCACTGGGCGACGGCCCCCTGACCTGGCTCGACGTGCCACCCGGCGCGCTGGGCTTCGTCCGGGACCCCGGCTTCGCGGTGCTGGTGAACGTGGATGCCGAGCCCTTCGCCCTCCCCGAGGGGGCGGAGGTGGCGCTGACCAGCTCCCCCCTCACCGACGAGGGACTCCTCCCTCGGAACACCACCGCCTGGCTCCGGGTCTGACCCGGATCTCACCGTGTGCGATGTGGATCTCCACATCGCACACGGTGCGTGCACGTTCACGCGGAATCACCCGTCCGGGAGGTCGCTGAGTCGGGTGGTCGGGGGCGCGGATCGCCTTCTTCTGGAGCACCCTCCGTCACGGGGGGATACACCATGCTCATCACCGCGGCGCCTCAGCGCGTCGAGTCGGAAGTTCGGTCGGACCGCGTCGTCGGGACGCTCGTGGGCGGCGCGCTCGCGGTGGCCGTCCTGGCCCAGGGCGCGTTCCATCCGGGTCCGTTCCTGCTGGTCACCGCCCTGGTCGCGGCGGCGGCCGGGGCGGCTGGGATGGCGTCCGTGCTCGCCGTGCGGCGCAGCGCCACGGTCGCGCGGCCCTCGACGGCCGGGGTCGCCGCCCTCTGCTGGGCGGCCTTCGCGCTCTGGGCGCTCTGCCGGGCCATCGCCCTGGGTGACGGGCTGCAGGCCGCGCCCACCGTGGCCGTCGCGCTGGTGTACGCCGCCACGACCGCCACCGCGGCCGGTCTCACCGGCGCGGCCCGCGACCTGGTCCGCGGCGTGGTCCTCGCGCTCGGGGTGGTCGTCGCGGGAGCCGGGTGGCTGGGCACCGCGCTGCATTCGGCCCCGCTGTCCATGCCCTCGGTCGGACTCTGGCGGGCCGCCTCGACCCTGACCTACGCGAACGCCGCCGCGGCCGTCCTGGTGATCGTGCTGCTCGTCACGGTGACCACGGTGGAGGACCCGCTCCACCGCGCGCTCCTGGCCTCGGTCCTGCTGCTCGGGCTGGCCACGACCATGAGCCGCGGCGGCGCGGCGGGGCTCGCGGTCGGGCTGGCGGTGCTCCTGGCCGCTCGGGAGGGCCGGGCGCGGCTGCGCAGCCTCTCCCGCGTCCCGCTCGCGACGGCGGCGGGTCTCGTCGGCCTGCTGCCGTCGTTCCCCGAGGGATCGGCGCCGCAGCCGCTGCTCGCCGCCGCCGGACTGGCGGCGGGGGCCGCGATTCTGCTCCGTGGCCGCGCCCGGCTCGGCGCGCTCGCGGGCAGCGCCGCGCTCGCCCTGGCGGGGGTCCTCACCCGGCCGCTGGGTGGGGCCGCACCAGCGTCCGCCGCCGTCGACGCGATCGCGGACACGAGGCTGACCGGCACCTCGGCGGACCGGGTCGACCTCGCCCGCGAGACGCTGACCCGGTTCGCGGATGCACCGCTGACCGGGATCGGTCCCGGCAACCTGGACCTGACCTACGTCGACCACGCGGGCCGCCTCGTGCACGCGTGGTTCACCCACCTCGAGTACCTGCAGGTCGCGGCCGAGACCGGTCTCGTCGGACTCGCCCTCGTGCTGGCGGGCGCTGTCGCGCTCGCCGTCGGTGCGTGGCGGGCGCGACGCCGGGCGCCGCTCTCCGCCGTCGGCGCGCTCGCCGTGCTCGCCGCCCTAGCCGTCCACAGTGGATTCGACTTCCTCTGGCACATCCCGGCCGTCCCACTGCTCGCCCTCGTCGCCGTCGTCACCGCAACCCAGAAGGAGACCATCCGATGACCCCGAAGAAGCCCCTGTCCCGAGGTGCCCGCACCACCCTGCGCACCGCCCTGATCGTCGGCGCGAGCGGAGTACTCGTGTGGGCGGGAGGAGCGGCGCCCGCGCTGGCCGACCTCAGCCCGCCGTCGGTGGTGATGTGCAAGAACACCCCGTCGTCGAACGCGGGCCTCGCCGTGGGCCAGTTCAGCGCACCCGTCCCCGCGGGGCTGTGCCTGCCCGTCGGCGGGTACAGCGCCCCCGGCTCCGTGCCCGGCCTGCCCCCCTTCTGACTAAGAACCGTACCGATCGCGGTAGCGGGCGCGGCTCAGCGCCCGCTCCGCCCGGGCGGCCTCGTCCCGGACGGCCTGGGCGTAGCCGGGCGGCCAGCCCGCGCGCCGGGCCCGGTGGTCCACCGCGTCGTGCAGCAGGAAGACCGCGAACTGCGCGGAGACCAGCCAGCCCAACAACAGCCCGCACAGCCGGACCCACAGGGGGCCCGGCACGAGCAGCACGATCGGCACGGACACGATCACCAGCGGCACCGCGGTGCGCAGCAGGTGGCGGACCACCCAGGTCCGGCACGTGGCGTCGAACAGCACCCAGTCCCGGTACCGGGCAGGCAGCCGCCCGCCGCAGGCGTACCAGACCCACCGCGCCGGATCGGGTCGCTGGATCACTCCGTGCGCCCGGTCACGCGAGGTCGATCCGGCCGACGACGTCCCGCACGACGCCGAGGACGTGCGGGGCGTGGTCGAGGTGCACCGTGTGCGTCGCCCCGGGCCAGGAGGTCAGGGAGGTGCCGAAGGCCGTCGCGAGCCGTTCGTGGGCCTGGGTGATCGCGGCGCCCGCCCGGCGCTCCGCGGTGACGACGGCGGCGGGCAACAGCGGGAGGTCCGCCTCCTGCAGCCCCAGCGAGAGGGACCGGAGCCCGCGGGTGGCGGCGCCCAGCTGCGCGAGACCGCCCTCCACCAGCGGCTCGACCCCGCTCTGCACCTCGGCGGGCAGCCGCAGGTGGTCCATCTGCCGACGACCGAGCCGGTGGAACAGCCCGTCGAGGCCCGCGCCCAGCACGGGGACCCGGCCCAGCGGGCCGAACACCCGCATCTGGCCCTCGATCACGGCGCACAGCCTCGGGTCGTTGATCGGGGTCGCGTCGAGCAGGACGATCCCGGCCAGGTCGTCCGGGTGGTCTCGCGCCCACAGCGTGGCGACGGCGCCGCCCAGGCTCTGCCCGACGGCCACCACCGGGCCCATCCCCAGCTCCTGGACCAGCTTGTGCAGGTGTGCGGTGGCGCCCGCGAGGTCGCCGGGGCCCGCGGAGCCTGTCCCGGGCCGGTCGTGCACGACCACCCGGCAGCCGGGGTCCGCGACCAGGCCCTCCACCAACCCGGGGAAGAACCCCTCGCAGGGGGCGGCGCCGCCGGGCAGCAGCACCACCGGCGTCCCCGACGTCCCGTACACCTTCATGGCGCCGAACCTAGAGGAACTCCTCGAGCACCGCGTTGAAGGCCGCCGGGTTCTGGAGGAACGGGAAGTGCGAGCTCGCGACGTCGCGCGGGAAGACGTGCAGCCGCGCGCCCGGCACCTGCTCGGCGATGTAGCGCTGCGAGGCCGGGTCGACGTGCGAACCCTCGCACCCGATGACCAGCGTCGGGCGGTCGATCCGCGGCAGGACGTCCCGCCAGTCCTGGGCGCAGTGGTCCCACAGCAGCGGGACGCCCGCGTACGGCGGTGTGTTCGTGATCTCCTTTTGCACGAACGCCCACAGGTCCGGGTCCACCTCGCCGCTGAACATCCCGCGCACGAAGTCCTCGGCCGCCTTCGCGCCCTCCGGACCGTGCAGCGCCTCCCCGAGACCGACCAGCGCCGCGACGTCGAAGATCGCGCCGCTGTCCGCCTGCTCCTGCGGGGACATCCACGGGACCGCCGCCACCGCCGCGGGCTGGTCGACGACCACCAGCCTGCGGATCCGCCCGCTGCCGTACTGGTCGAGGAAGCTCCACCAGACCGAGGCGCCCATCGACCAGCCGAGCGCGTCGACCTCCGCGAGGTCGAGATGGTCCAGGAGCTCCTGGACGTCGCGGGCGAGCCGGGCGATGCGGTAGCCGTGGTGCGGCTTCGCCGACCGCCCGTGCCCGCGCTGGTCGACCGTCACGACCCGGCGTCCGAGGTCCGCCACCTGGTGCCGGAACATCTCCTGGGTCTGGCCCCAGCCGTGCAGCAGCACCAGGGGGACGCCCGGCCCGCCGGTGTCGCGGTAGGCCAGCTCGACGCCGTCCTGTGTGGTGAAGGTGTCCATCTCTCGCTCCCTTGCGGCGGGGTCGGGCGGGGTCGGGCGGGGTCAGGCGGCGCGGACGTGCAGGCCGCCGTCGACGGGCAGCAGAGTCCCGGTGACGTAGGCGGCCTCGTCCGAGGCGAGGTAGAGCGCGGCGTTCGCGATGTCGTAGGCGGTGCCCATCGCCCCGGTGGGGCTCAGCGCGGCCCGTTCGGCCCGCACGGTCTCCCGGTCGGTCGTGCCCGACAGCTCGCGGTAGACCAGCGGGGTGTCGATCAGCCCGGCCAGGATCGCGTTCACCCGGATCCCCCGGTCGGCGTACTGCAGGGCCAGGCTGCGGGTGAGCTGGTTGACCCCGGCCTTCGCCGCCGCGTAGGCCGGGTACGGATAGCCGGTCCAGCGGATCGAGGCCGTCGACGAGACGTTGACGATCGCCCCGCCGCGCTCGAGCAGGTGCGGGATCGTCTTCTGCGCGCTCACGAACACGCTGTCGAGGTTGACCGCGAGCGTGGACCGCCACTGCTCCACCGTCAGCTCCTCCGGCCCGCCGAGGCGGGTCGCCCCGACGCCGTTGACCACGACGTCGAGCCCGCCGAACGCGGCCACTGTCTCGGCGACGGCGGCCTCGACCTGCCCGGGGTCGGTCACGTCGGCGACGACGGCGAGTCCCGTGCCGCCGCACCGCCGGATCGCCTCGACGGTCCGGTCCGCCGCCTCGGCGTCCCTGTCGACGACCACCGTGGCGGCTGCGTGGCGGGCGAACGTCGTCGCGATGGCGAACCCGATGCCGTCCGGGAGGCCGGGGGCGTCGACCCGTCCACCCCCGAACACCACCGCCGTCCGACCCGCCAACCGCATCGTCGCCTCCCCGTCGCTGGTGTCGACGACGAGTCTGGAGGCCGACGGTCGGCCGCCGCTACGGACCGGTGCGGGAACTCAGGACCCGGACTTTCCACGGTCTGTAGGAAGCAGGTCCGCGATGAGCAGCCCGGTGTGCAACAGCAGTCGATCGCCACCGGACTGCAGGTCCAGCCCGGTGGTCTCGCGGATGCGGTCCAGCCGGTAGTACAGCGAGGTCCGGTGCAGGTGCAGGGCCTCCGCCGTGCGCGGCATGGAGCCGCCGTGGTCGAGGTAGGCCCGCAGGGTGTCGACGAGCGTGGCCGCCCGCGGATCGTCGAGCAGCCGGGCCAGGGGCTCGGGGACCAGGTCCGCGGTCAGCGCCTCCGCAGGCAGCTGGAGGAGCAGGGCGTAGGGGCCGAGGTCCGACCAGCGGGCGACGGGGCCGAACGTGGGCCGAGCCGTCGGTGTCTCCGCCGGTCCGGGCAGTGCCGCCGCCCCACGGGCCGCGGCCCGGGCCTGGCGGGCGGACCGCCACGCCTCCGCCACGCTCTCGACCTCCCCGCCGACCCCCGCGACGACGGCACCCGGCGAGGCGAGCAGGCCGGCCGCGGTGGCGACCGTCCGCTCGGCCAGAGCACAGGCGGCCTCGACGTCCAGACCGATGTGGACGATCGTGCCGCTCCCACCCGCCACGGCGACGAGGCCCCGCTGCAGCCGCCGCTGCACCGCCGAACCCACCGCCGCCCGCAGGGCCTGCTCGGCCTCGGGGCCGGGCGGCGCGGTCAGGACCGCGACCACCACCGTCCCGACCGCGGGCAGGCCGCGCGCAGCCGCGGCGGCCAGTGCGGTCCGCCGCCGCGCCCCGTCCTCCGCGAGCAGGTCCGCGACCAGCGCGGACTCCTCGGCCCGGGCGTCGTCGGAGCGGACCAACGCGGGCGCCGCCGCCGCGGCGACCTCCTCGATCCGCCGCACCTGCGCCGGGGACAGCGACCCGTCGGCGTCGATCACCATGAGGAGCCCGAGCAGCTCGCCGCGGTCCCGGACCGGCACGCACAGCCGCGCGTGCATCCCCAGCTCGGCTCGCCCGGGCACGGTCCCCGGGCGCGTCCACCGGGCGACGCCCTGGTCGAGGACGTACCGGGCGACCTCGGGGCCCGCGTCGCGCTGCAGGACCGCCCGCACCCGGACCTCGTCCTCGTCCCCGAAGTGCCTGCTCGTGACGAGCATCCGCACGGCCGGGTCGTTCACCACGACCGACCGGCCCAGCTCGGCCGCGAGGTCGTCGACGAGGGTCTGGAGGTCCGGCACCCGTCAGAGCTTGCCCGATGCGGTCCAGACCACCGGCCTGCCGCCCGCCGCGAGGTCCGACGCCTCGGCCCAGCGCAGCCGCCACGGCCGCAGGACCACGATGCCGGCGTCCGGCGACTCCAGCCCGCCCGCGAACATCGCGGCGGGATCGAAGCCCAGGGGCGGCTCGGGCCGGGCGAACAGGTGCCAGGAGCGGGCCGGGTCCGGGTCCCACTCGGCGTGGCACTCGGCGACGGCGACGTCCTGCCGGGCGTCCCAGTAGGAACAGGACGCGTACGGGTTCGCGGCGAGGTGGGCGCTCTTCGGCGAGCCCCGCCGGGAGCTGACCCGCCCGACGAGCGACCCGTCCCCCTCCACCGTCCACAGCGGATGGACGAGGCGGGACCGCGGACGGCCCTTCGCGTCGACGGTCGCGAGCGTGCACCAGACGACGCGGTGGGCGATGGCGACGAAACCTGAGACATCGAGAGACGACATGCCGACCACGGTAGATGCACAACTACAGTTGCACAACTATGATTGTGGACATGGAGATCGACACGGTGACCGCCGTCCACCTGGCCGGGCTCGCCCTGAACGACGAGGTGGTCCGCAGGCTCGCGGCGGCCGGCTTCGCGGACGCCCGGGTCTCGCACGGCTACCTGATCCAGCACGTCGTGGAGGGCCCGCGCGCCGTGGGTGAGATCGCCGAGCGCATGGAGATCACCCAGCAGGCCGTGTCCAAGACCGCCCGCGAGCTGGTCGAGCTGGGATACCTCGAACGCACCGCCGATCCCGCCGACGCCCGGGTCCGGCTGCTCGGCCTCGCCCCCCGCGGGCGCGATCTCGTCGAGCGGACCCGGCGGATCCGCGCGGACGTCGAGGCCGAGCTGAAGGCGGCGCTGGGCGCCGGCCCGGCCACCCAGCTGCGCGCCGGTGCGCTCGCCGCCCTGGACTGGGCCGGCGGCGGGGACGCCGTGCGGGGACGACGGGTGCGCCCGCCGTCGTGAGACCCGCCGGTCAGCCCAGCCCCAGCTCCCGCGCCGCCGCCTCCCCATGCCCAGCTTCTGCGGGACCGCCGCGGTAGGTCACGACCACCGGGCGACCGCGGCCGGCCGGTCCGCCCCCCGCTCGACGGCCTCGGCGAGGGTGCCGGGTCCCGGTCCCGCGTCGCGGCGATGCCGACGTGCTCGCGGCCGCGGTCTCCGAGAACGCCGCGGCGGGCGACGGCGCACCGGCCAGGAGATCGCAGTAGAGCTGGGCACCCCACGCGACGTGGGCGGCGACTTCCCGCACCGACCAGTCCCCGACGGCGACGGGGGCCGCGGGCCCGACCCGGCGGACCAGCTCGGCCAACGCCGGTCTGTTCCAGCACGTGCGCCCGCCCGAGAGGCAGGCCGGTCACGGTTCTCCGCTGCTCACAGCAGGTCCTCTGTGTAGCAGACGGCGGTTCCGGACACCGCGGTGACGCCGTCGTCCCGGGTCACCCGGACCGCGAGCGTGGTGATCGGCTTGTCCTCGCGGACGGCGGTCACCTCGACCGCGCCGGTGATCACGTCGCCCGGCCGGACCGGCGCCAGGAACCGCACGTCCAGCTGCAGGAACACGCTCCCGGGGCCGGGCAGGTCCTCGGCCACGACGGCGTTGAGCACCGCGGTGGTCACCCCGCCCTGGACGACGATCCCGCCGAAGCGGCTCGCCGTGGCCCGCTCGACGTCGTAGTGCAGTGGGTTGCGGTCCCCGGAGATCTCGGTGAACAGCTCGATGTCGCGGCGGGTCACCAGCCGCGACCTGGTTGCGACGGCGCCGACCCGAGGGGTCGTGCGCAGCCGGGGCATCTCGTCCATCTCTCGCTCCCTGTCCTGGTCCGGCGTGGACGCTACGAGTGCTGGAGGCCCGTGACATGGGTGGTGACTACCCATCTCGGGGGCGATATGGGTGGTCGCCACCGATGGCCCGCGAGCCCGGCGTTCCTAGCGTCTGGAGACACACCGACACAGGAGGAACACGATGATCGACACCGTGGTGGTGGGCGCCGGCCAGGCCGGGCTGGCGATGAGCCGCTGCCTCACCGCACAGGGCCGCGACCACGTCGTGCTGGAGCGCAGCGCGGTCGCCGACAGCTGGCGCAGCCGGCGCTGGGACTCGTTCACGCTGCTCAGCCCGAACCGCCTGACCCGGTTGCCCGGGCGGCGGTACTCGGGGGCGGATCCGGGCGGGTTCATGACCGGGGAGGAGGTCGCACGGTTCCTGGAGGACTACGCGCGCTCGTTCGAGGCGCCCGTCCGGAGCGGGGTCGACGTCCGGCGGCTGTACCGCGTCGCGGGCGGCTGGCGGCTGGAGACGTCGTCCGGACGGCTGGTGGCCCGCACCGTCGTCGTCGCGACCGGGGAGATGTCCCGCCCGCGGACCCCGGCGTTCGACGTGCCCGTCCCGAGCCTGCACACGGCCGACTACCGGAACCCGGGAGCGCTGCCCGCCGGCCCCGCGCTCGTGGTCGGCGCGGGACCCTCCGGCCAGCAGATCGCCCTGGAGCTGGCGCAGGCCGGGCGGTCCGTGCACCTGGCCGTGGGACGACACAGGGCGATGCCCCGGCGCTACCGGGGGATCGACGCCTACGACTGGATGGAGCGGCTCGGGATGCTGGACCGGACCGTCGACAGCCTGCCTCACCCGCCCGGCCGCAGTCCCCACGCCGTGCTCGCCGGCGGGACCCGAGACCTGGACGTCCCGCGGCTGGTGGCCGAGGGCGTGCAGGCCCACGGGCGCCTGCTCGGGTTCGACGGCGGCGTCCCCCGGTTCGCCGACGACCTCGCCGAGTCGGTCGCCGCGGCCGACCGCAACGCCGACCGGTTCCGGGCGGCGGTCGACGCGCACCTCGGCCTGCCGTCCTCCCCTGCCGCGCCGCGCGTGGTGGTGCGCGCGGGGACACCCACGGCTCCCGCGGTCGTCGTGTGGGCCACCGGCTTCGCCCGCGACCACGCCTGGATCGAGGCGCCCGTGTTCGGCACCGACGGGCGGATCGTCCACCACCGCGGCGTGACGGCCGCCGCCGGGCTCTACCTCCTGGGCCTGCGCTGGCAGTGGCGGCGCTCCTCGAGCTTCCTCGACGGCGTGGGCCGGGACGCCGAGCACCTGGCGGAGGTCATCGAGGCGCGCTCGTCGTCGACCGCCCTGGCGGCGTGAGCGGCGGCCGGGTCGACCCCGGCCGCCCCACACCCCAGCAACATGATCGCTCCGAGTGTGACGGGAGCGTCGTGGGGATCGCCGTCGGGTCACCGCGATAACGATCAACGCTGCGGTGATCGTTCCGAGTGGGACGCGAGCGCACCCCGACCCACCGTCCCGTCCCTCTCGCGCCCGTCCCCGATCGCTGATCGTTCCGAGCGTCGCGGGAGAGCGCACACGACGACGCCCCCGTCCCACTCGCAAGGATCATGCGCGCGAGGCCGTGATCGTTCCGAGCGGGACACGAGCGTCGTGGAGATCGCCGTCGGGTCACCGCCGCAGGGATCAAGGTTGCGATGATCCTTCCGAGTGGGACACGAGCGTCCTGGAGATCGCCGTCAGGTCACCGCCGCAGGGATCAAGGTTGCGATGATCCTTCCGAGCGGGACGCGAGCGTCGAGGGGAAGGCCGTCGGGTCCGCGACAACGATCAGCGCTGCAATGATCGTTCCGAGTGGGACGGGAGCGTCGTGAGGATCGCCGTCGGGTCACTGCGACAGGGATCAAGGTTGCGCTGATCGTTCCGAGTGTCACCGGAGAGCGCACACGACAACGCCCCCGTCCCACTCGCAAGGATCATGCGCGCGAGGCCGTGATCGTTCCGAATGGGACAGGAGCGTCCTGGAGACCGCCGTCGGGTCACCGCCGCAAAGATCAAGGTGCCGTGATCGTTCCGAGTGGGACGCGAGCGTCGAGGGGAAGACCGTCCCGTCACTGCGACAATGATCAACGTTGCGGTGATCGTTCCGAGCGTCACCGGGAGGTCCCGGCGGCAGCGCTCCCGTCACGCTCAGATCGATCATGAGCCCACCGCGGTCGGACACTCCCGCCTCAGCCCGACGAGCAGCTCCTCGCGGGCGGTCACTCCGTAGCTCACGATCTCGGCGAACCCGAGCAGCTGCCGGTCCCGGTCGGTCATGCCGCCACCTGCCCGGCCTCGTCGAGCCGGTGCAGCAGGCGCACCTCGGCCTTGCCCGCCGCGCTCTGGGCGAGCTGCAGGGCACGCAGCTCCGGCAGGTCCCACCCGTACCCCGCGATCTGTTCGGCGGCGGAGAACAGCAGCCGCGAGTAGCGGTCGCGGGTGCGGCCGTAGTCGAGGCCCTCCAGCACGGAGCGGGCCAGCAGCTCGCCGTCGCGGAGGGCGTCGGTGAGGCCGTGGGCGGTCAACGGGTCCTTGAAGTACCCGGCGTCGCCGACCAGCGCCCAGCCCGGGCCGGTCGGGGTGCGCAGCACGCCCGGAGCGCCGGGGAACCCGCGGAGCCTGTCCACCGGGACCGCCGAGCCGCCGGTGGCCTCGGCGAACACCTCGGCGAAGAGGGTGTCGAGAGCGGTCCGGGCCGCGAACCGCGCGGGTGGCATGCCCGCCCAGACGCAGGCCACGCCGTCGTTGGTCGGGATGATCCCGGCGGAGACGCCGGGACGGAAGAACCACTCGTACCCGCGGCCCTCCCACGGCGTGTAGCCGTAGACGACCGCACCGCCGCTGCGACCCCGGCGCACGGTGCCCGCCCCGACGAGCCGCGCGAGGGTCGAGCGCAGCCCGTCCGCCCCCACGGTCAGGCGGGCCGTGGCGCGCAGGCCGGCGCGGGTCTCGATCCCGGTGACGCGCCCGTCGCCGAGCAGGCCGGACACGGTCTCACCGAGCCGGACCGTGACGCCCGCGGCCCGCGCCGCGTCGAGCAGCAGCGGGTCGAGGACGGTGCGGCGCGGGGCGTAGAGCGGCGGGTGCTCGACGACCTCGGCGTCGTCTCCATAGTGGAACGTCGTCTGGTCGATCGGCGGGGTGCCCGCCCCCACCACGGCGTCGAGCAGTCCCCAGCGCTCCAGCTGGACGACCGCGCCGCGCATGAGGGCGTGGGTGGAGAGGGTGTCGCGGGCCGGGTCGGCGCGGTCGACGAGCAGGACGTCGAGGCCACCGCGGGCCAGCAGCATCGCGGTCGCGGAACCTGCGGCGCGGGCCCCGACGACGATGACGTCGTAGTCACGGCTGTAGTCCATGGTGGACCTCCAGAGCGAGAAGGGCCGGCCGGGTGGGCACCCGGCCGGCCGAGGGGGATCAGGCGGTCACGACGTCGAGCTCGATCGGCACCCCGTTCATCACGGAGTCGAAGACCACCGAGCGGTCGCGGCCGCGCTCGACGACCTGGCGCAGCTTCTCCGGCGGTGCGT
>Ga0070665_100003796_pt1 | contig 15992 bp, 14 predicted proteins | sample KBSS13metaG_FD_65862 | JGI IMG/M metagenome (GOLD analysis project Ga0070665, IMG submission 65862) | Switchgrass rhizosphere microbial communities from Kellogg Biological Station, Michigan, USA - KBS S1-3 metaG | ecosystem: Host-associated > Plants > Roots > Rhizosphere > Soil ... | reverse complement strand
ACCAGATAGCGGCCCTCCTCGATGGCGCGCATCGAGGCCTGCTCGAAGTGCTGGTACGGCGCCGACGTCGGGCCGAACCACGCGTCGTTGGTGATCGTCGTCAGCAGCTCGCTGCCGCCCGCGACGAAGCGGCGGACGAGATCGGGGTAGACGACCTCGTAGCAGATCGCGGTGCTGACCAGGTGGCCGCCGACCGGCAGGAGCGTCGCCTCCTCGCCTGCCGAGAAATCGGACACCGCCTGGACGAGCGGCGCCGCAAAGAACAGCAGGTTCTTGACCGGCACGTACTCGCCGAACGGAACCAGGTGCATCTTGCGGTAGACGCCGCCGGTCCTGCCGTCCGGGCGCACCAGGAATGCGGAGTTGTAGAACGTGATCGGCGTGTTGGCCGCGCGGACGAACTGATCGCTGCCGAACAGGATGGGCACGCGTGCCTGCTGCGCCAGCGTCCGAATCTGCGCGGCGGCCCGCACGTCGTCCTCGAACCGGAAGGGAGTCGACGACTCGGGCCAGATGACGAACTCGGCGCCTTCACCGATCGCCTGGCGCGTCATGCGCAGGTAATCCTGGAAGATGCCGGCCGCGCGCCCCGCCTGGGTCTTTTCGTCCTGGTTGATATTGCCCTGAATCAGGCCGACGCGGATCGGATCGCCGGTGTGCGTCCACTCCGCCCGCGACGCCCGCAGGCTGCCCCACACCGCGACCGTGATCAGGACCGCGAGGACGAGTCCCGCCGGCAGGTAGTGTCCGGCTTTAGCCGGACCGCTCCGGGCGGTCGCGTACATCGCCACCGCCGCGCTCACCGACGCGACCAGCATCGACAGGCCGTAGACGCCGAACACGCTCGCGAACTGCGCGATCGGCAGCACGCTGGTCTGGCTGTAGCCGAGCAGGACCCAGGGAAAGCCGGTGAAGACATGCGTACGTCCCAGCTCGGTGGCGACCCAGACGATCGGCGCCGCCATCAACGCCGCCGGCCCGCGCTTGACGACAATCCGACGAAGAACGAGCGCGAAGATCGCCACGTACAGCGACTGGTAGACAACCAGCAGCGCGTTGATCAGCACGGCGACCCATCGAGCCATGTCGCCGTACGTCGCCATCACGCCGGTGATCCAGTACAGCGTGCCGGTAAAATAGACAACGCCGGCGAGCAGGCCGAGGGTGAAGGCGCGCCGGAGCGTCGCTCCCGCCAGCGCCACGAGCAGCGGGGCGAGCGCAATCCAGCTCAACGCCGGATGACCGAATTTCGGAAAGCTCAGCGCCAGGAGGACTCCGGACGCCGACGCGAGGGCATACGCCGATAGACGCGAGGACAACTCGCGCTCAGTGTACTACTTGCTCTCGGGGTCTTCAGCCTTGCCGGTCTGTAACCACGTCGCGAGCGGGTCCTTGCTCGGCCCCGCCTCGCTTTTCTTGATCGCGGCCTCGTGCCAATCACGCGCCAGAGCGACCGCGGCCAGCACCGTGGCACGCTCCAATGGCTTCACCAGATACCGGACGACGTTCTCAGCCAGGCTGATCGACGGATGCACCGACTCCACGCCGGTCGCCAGCACGACCGCCACCGCGGGGTGCGCCTCCCGCATGCGTTCGACCAGCCACAGCCCTCCTCGCCCGGGCATCGTCACGTCGCAGAGCGCCACTCCGATTCCTCCTGCGGCCACGCGCTCGAGTGCCGTCTCCGCATCGGGGGCCTCCTGCGTCTGGTACCCCTCCGGAGCGAGCCACCGGACCAGTATCTCGCGCAGGCGCGCATCGTCGTCGACAATCAGTACGGCACTCATGAATGGACTCCCTTCGCTTTCATTTCTCGTCCTCGACCGTCGGCACGTGAAGCCGCCGTATCCGACACCAACAGATCGCAAAAGCCCATGATGACCGCGAGGTGGTTCTTCAAGTCGTGAATGACCTGATCGTTGGTGCGGGCGGTCATGCTTTCCCTTTCGGGCGCAGCGTGGCGGCATCGTGGTTCAACCGATCGTCGATGAGCTGCAGCACCGCTCGAATCTCGAGCGGTTTGGTGAGATAGGCGATCGCGCCGGACAGCCTGAGCCGGCGCGACTGCTCCGCGGTCGCATCCGCGCTCAGGATCGCGACCGGAATATTGCGCAGCGCGGGATCCTGCCAGAGACGATGGAGGACTTCCTCACCCGGCAGGTCGGGCAGGTGCAGGTCGAGAAGAATGAGATCGGGCTGCTCGGCCCGCGCGGCGGCGAGACCTCGCTCACCGTCGGACGCGTGAAGCAGGCGGACGCCGGGGCGCCGCTCTATCAGACGTTCCATCAGGCGGACGTTCGAGCGGTTGTCTTCGATGTACAGCACCACGCCCGTCGTGTCCGCGCGCCAGGTCACGTCGTCGGTGAGGGTCGGTTCGGCGGCGTCCGTCAAGGCTTGCGGCGCTTCAGTCAGCGACAATTCAATCCAGAACGTGGAGCCCTGGTCGACGACGCTCTCGACGCTCAGGTTGCCGCCCATCGCTTCGGCGAGGCCGCGCGACAGCGCGAGACCGAGACCGGTGCCTTCAATCGCCGTCTGCTCCGCACCGAGACGCTCGAAGGGCTGAAACAACAGCTCGAGCTTTGCCGAAGCGATCCCGGCGCCGGTATCGGTCACCGTGAGCCGGAGGCGGCCGCCGTCGACGGGGTGGAACCCGATCGTCACGGTGCCGCGGTCGCGGTTGTACTTCACGGCGTTCGACAGCAGGTTCAGCAGGATCTGATTGAGGCGCTGGCGATCGGCGAGGACGACAAATTCCGACGTCGCGCGATCGATGTTCAAGGTGATGCCGCGATGAGCGGCCAACGGGCGGATCAACTCCACCGCGAGGTCGACGATCTCGAGCGCCTGCACCGGCTCCATCGACAGCGACAGGTGTCCGGCTTCGATCCGCGCGATGTCGAGCACTTCGTTGATCAGCGTCAGCAGGTGCTCGCCGCCGCGCAGAATCTGCGAGACGCTCTCCTTCCGATCGTCAGGCAGATCGTCGAGCTCGAGGAGCTGCGCAAAGCCCAGGATCGCGTTGAGGGGCGTCCTCAGATCGTGGCTCATGTTCGACAGGAACGCGCTCTTCGCCCGGTTCGCGCGCTCCGCCTCCAGCCGCGCGATCCGCAGCGCATCGTCGGTCTTCTTGCGTTCGGTAACGTCGATCGCAATCGAACACACCGCGTAGGGACGGCTGTCGGCATCGAGCAGTGGAAACTTGATGGCGTGATAGGTGGCGGTTCCACCGGCGCGCAGAAAGGTCTCTTCGAACTCGAGACCGTGCTGTCGACGCAGCACCTCGGCGTCGTGGCCACGATAGACCGCCGCTAGACGCGGCGCAAAAATGTCGGCGTCCTGCTTCCCGCCGAGGGCCGCCCCACTTACTCCGGCGAGGCTCTCGAATTCCCGGTTCGCGAGAATATAGCGGCCGGAGGTGTCTTTCAACGAGATCGCGGCCGGACTGTAGTCGAGGATCGCTTGCAGACGACGCTGGGATTCGGCCAGCTCCATGGTCCGCTCGATCACGCGACGCTCGAGCTCGGCGTTGAGCCGGCGCACGTCCGCCTCGGCGCGGCGACGCTCCGCCCGCTCCGCCGCTTCGGCGAGCGCGCGGCGAACCGCCGAGGGCAGCCGGGCCATCCGGTCCTTGAGGACGTAGTCGGTGGCGCCGTCCTTCAGCCGATCGACGGCGCGCTCTTCGCCGATGCTGCCGGACACGAAGATGAACGGTGTGTCGGGTGTCGCATCCGCAGCCATCACCTGCGCCGCCTGGCCGTCGAACGACGGCAGGTTGTAGTCGGCGAGGATCAGGTCGAACCGGCCAGACTCCAGGGCGGCGGCGAACCCGGGGCGGGTGTCGACCCGCACGACGTCCGCCTCGATCCCGTCGGCGGCCAGCGTCGCGCCGACCAGGTCGGCATCGTGCAGGTTGTCCTCGAGATGGAGGATCTTCAGCACCTCAGACACGAGGTCCGCCCCCGGGCGGCTGTTCGTTCACGACGGCCCAGAAGCCGCCCAACAGCTTGACCGCCTCGACGAACTCGTGAAAGTCCACCGGCTTGACCACGTACGCATTCACGCCGAGGTCGTAGGTGCGGACCAGATCCTGTTCCTCGCGAGAGGACGTCAGCACGACGACGGGAATCGTCTTCAACTGCGGGTCCGACTTGACCTGCCGCAGCACCTCGATGCCGTCGACCTTCGGCATCTTCAAGTCGAGCAGGACCAGCACGGGATTGGCTCCGCTCCGGTGCTTGTAGCCTTCGCGCTTGTACAGGTAGTCCAGCGCTTCCGCTCCGTCCCGGACGACGACGACCTCGTTCAGCACCTTGTTTTCACGAAGGGCGGTGAGCGTGAGCTCGACGTCGTTCGCGTTGTCTTCGGCGAGCAGGATCCGCTTCAACTCGGCAATCATCAGGACTCCGTCGTTTGCGGCAGTGAGAAGTAAAACGTGGCGCCGGCGTCCACCGTGCCCTCGGCCCACACGCGGCCGCCGTGCCGGTGCACGATCCGCCGGACATTGGCGAGCCCGATGCCGGTGCCCTCGAACGCGTCGGAACTGTGAAGACGCTGGAACACGCCGAACAGCTTGTCGACGTAGGCCATGTCGAACCCGACACCGTTGTCGCGCACGTAGACGACGGTTTCAGCCGCGCCGCTCGGCGCGACGCCGATTTCGACGGTCGGGTGGGGCCTGGCGCCGCTGTACTTCGCGGCGTTCGAGAGCAGATTGACGAACACCTGGCGCAGCAGCGCCGGATCGGCCTCGACCTCGGGCATCGGGTGCACGGTCCAGGCAATCTCCGACGCGTGCTCGACGGACGGCAGATCGTGTCGCGCATCGCGCACCACGTCGGCCAGCGAGATCCGCCGCCGCTCGATCGGCGACCGCCCCATGCGCGAGAACGCGAGCAGATCGTCGATCAGTCGCCCCATCCGGCTCGCCGCGTCGACGATCGTGCGCACGTAGCGAGTCTCCTGCTCGGCCAGGCGGCCGCCGGCCGACCGTTCGAGCAAGGTCGCGAAGCCGGTCACGTGCCGCAGCGGTGCGCGCAGATCGTGCGACACCGAGTAGCTGAACGCCTCGAGCTCTTCGTTGACCGCGGACAGCTCCGCCGCGTGGCGCTCGAGCTCGATCGCCGCACGCTTCTGCGCCGTCACGTCGCGCGCCGCGGCGTAGACCGAACCAGTCGCAGGAGAGGCTACGGCCGACCAGTTGAGCCATCGGTACGATCCGTCCTTGGCCCGGTAGCGATTCTCGAAGCCCACCATCGCTTCGCCCCTCGCCGTCCGCTCCGCTTCGGCGATCGTGGCCGCGCGATCGTCATGGTGCACGAAGTGCATGTAGGGCGTCGCCGTCAGTTCCTCCGGCGTCCATCCCAGCACTCGTTCCCAGGCCGGGTTCACACGCTTGAAGCAGCCGTCCGCTCCGAAAATGCCCAGCAGATCCAGGGAGAGCGAGAAGAACTGATCCAGCTCCTCCCGAGCGAGATCGAGATCGCGGTTGACGACCGCGAGCTCGAAGACATGGGCGTGGACCTGAGCCTCGCGGGCGCGCAGCGTCGCGGCCGCCTCGTGGATGCTGCGCGTCAGCTCGCCAAGCTCGTCTGAGGCGTCATGCGGAGGACCGAGCAGCTCGCCGTGCGCCAGATGTCCCGCATCCGCGCGCAGGCGATCGATCCGGGACACCACACCCGAGACGAACGCCGTCATCCCGAGCATGCCGAAGATCACGCCGAACACCGCTCCGCCGACGGCCAGCCACACGAGCAGGCGGCGCACGAAGTCCGCGCGCGCAGCCAGGAGGCGATCCTGCAACTCCTGCATCGCCGCCAGCTCTCGCCGCAGCGCGGACGCCGAGGCGCGGCTCTCGGCCACCAACGGATCGGACGCCGGCAGGTCGCGCCGCCGGTGTGCCGCGTCGACGACGGCGCCGAACGGTCGCGGCGTGAGTATCGCCGCGACGGCGCGCCCATGGCGGACCTGGTCGGGGTTGTCCCACACCAGCGTGCGCAGTTGATCCACCGCCGCCGGCAGAGCGCGGTCCGCGGCCTCGGCGGGGCCAAGCGCCTCCGGACCGTGCGTCGCTGAGAACTCCGCGATCGCGGCGTCGGCATCGACGACCAGGCGCAGCACCGTGTCCAGCTGGGTCTGGGTGCGGTAGGCGCGCCCCATCCAGTCGGCGCTGGTACCGGCGTTCCAGGCGCCGAGCAGGAAGAGCGCTGCCATGACGACCAGCGGCATCAACGGGATGCCGATGACGACGATGCCCTTCACGCGTAACGGCGCGTCGTCCCACCAGCGAATCAGTCGAGCCGGCACAGATCACTGCCTTCCTGACGCACCAGCGCGACGAACGTGTCGACGAGATCGCGGCGGTGCCAGCCGCGCTGGGCTTCCGCGATCAATTCCGTGCAGGCGACGTCGGCGGCCACGGCCACCTTGTACGGCCGCGCGGTCGTCAACGCGTCGAACACGTCGACGATCGCGATGATCTGCGCGAACAACGGGATGGCGCCGCCGCGCAACCCGTCGGGATAGCCGGTGCCGTCCTGCCGCTCGTGATGGTGACGAACGATCGGCCTCACCTGGCGCAGCGATCGCAGCTCGCCGCACAGGCGGTCGCCGATCACCGCGTGCTGCTGCATGACGGCGAGCTCGGCGGACGTGAGGCGGCCCGGCTTCAGCAGGATCGCGTCTGGAATCCCGACCTTGCCGATGTCGTGGAGGTACCCGCCGCGTTCGAGCACCCTGACGTCCTCGTCGCTGAGACCGATGTGCCGCCCGAGCGTCGTGGCGTAGCGCGCCAGCCGCTCGCAGTGCCCTTCGGTGTAGCCGTCGCGCGCCTCGATGGTGAGCGCCAGGCTCAGAATCACCGATTCCGCGCTGTCGAGATCGTCGGTGTAGCGCTTGATGCGAAGCAGCGAGCGCACGCGGGCGCGCAGCTCGTGCGCGTTGAACGGCTTTGAGATGAAATCGTCGGCGCCGGCTTCGAATCCCTGGATGCGATCCTCGGACTGCTGGAGCGCGGTGATGAGCACGACCGGAATCAGCCGAGTGCCGGCGTCGGCCTTCAGCGCCCGGCAGACCTCGAAGCCGTTGGGCGGCGGCATCATCACGTCGAGCAGGACCAGGTCCGGAGGGTCGCTCCGGACTCGCTCGAGGGCCGCGGCACCGCTCGCGACGGCATCGACGCGGTAGCCGTCGCGGGTCAGCAGCGCGGTCACGAGGCTCCGGTTGGCTTCGATGTCGTCGACGACGAGGACCCGGCCGAGCGATGACCCCGAAGGGAGAGAGTCGACGCTATGAGGCATACATGAGCTTTGGTCGCACTCGACAGCCTTAGTTTCGGCAGATGTGAGTGCGAAGTTTGTCAGCAGTTGTCTTACACCCGCCGCAGTCTCGGTGCCCCGTATACTCTTCCGTAATGGTGCAACCTGCGCGCGCCTACCATGTCGACCCAGCTCAACAGCTCTTTCAGCGCCTGCTCGAGAATGCTCGAGACGTTGTATATCGTTATCGGGTCACGCCGCCGCGAGGCTACGATTACATCAACTCCGCCTGCCTGGCGCTGACGGGACGGCTCGCGCAGGAGTTTTACGACGACCCTGATCTGATTCTCACCTGCGTCCATCCTGACGATCGCGCCCTGGTCTCGGAAGCGTTTCAAGACGATCCGGGGAAACTGCAGCTCGCCATCCAGCTGAGGTGGGTGCATCCGGACGGCAGGATTGTCTGGGCCGATCATCACCGCGTCCCGATTCTGGATCCCAGCGGCCGTCTGGTGGCCATCGAAGGCGTCGGCCGCGACATCACCACGAGCCTGGAGATTCAGCACCGTCTGCGCGAGTCCGAAAGCCAGCTGCGGCGGCTGGCGGCCGGCCTGCACAGCGCCCGCGAGGCCGAGCGGGCGCGTCTTTCGCGGGAACTGCACGACGAGCTTGGTCAGGCCCTGACCAGCCTGAAAATCGACATGACCCGGACGGTCCGCGATCTCCTGCCGCTCCGGCTCGCCCCGGAGATGATCGACCGCATGCAGTCGATGGTCGGCACGATCGACGTCGCGACCGAGACGGTCCGCCAGCTGGCCACGACGCTGCGGCCGCCCGCGCTGGACCACCTCGGACTGGCGGCGGCGATTGAACTTGAGGGCGCGGCCGTGTCGCGCCGCACCGGTCTCCGCTGCCGCGTCACCGGCAACCTGCGGACGGCCGCGATGACCACCGAGCAGACGACGGCGGTGTTCCGCATCGTGCAGGAAGCGCTGACGAACGTCGTGCGCCATGCCGGCGCCAGCGCCATCCGGATCGCGATGCGGCAAACGGCCACCAACATCTCGGTGACGATTCACGACAACGGCCGCGGTGTTTCCGAGCAGGAACTGGAGGATGGCGCGTCGATCGGGCTGCTCGGGATGCGCGAGCGCGCAGGGCTGATCGGCGGCGAGCTGCTGATCACGGGCCGGCGCGGCAAGGGCACCACGGTCGTGATCACAGCGCCCGTCGCCTGCGCGCGGTGGGCGGAGCGCGCGTGATCCGCATTCTCCTGGTCGACGATCACCCGGTGGTGCGGCAGGGCCTCCGGCAGATCCTGCTCGACGGGCTGAAGGCGGTCAGCCTGGGCGACGCCGGCGACGTGGCCACCGCGCTGGTTCGGATTCGAGCGGACGCGTGGGATCTGGTGGTGCTCGATCTGACGCTGCCCGGCGCCAGCGGGCTCGACCTGCTGAAGACGATCCGCCGCGAACGGCCGGCGCTGCAGGTCCTGGTGCTCAGCATGCATCCCGCGGCGCAGTTTGCGCGACGTGTGCTGGGGGCCGGCGCGTCAGGCTATCTGACGAAGGACAGCGCGGCTACCGAGCTCGTGGACGCGGTCAAACAGATTCGCCAGGGACGCATGTACCTCGGCCGCAAAGAGCCGGAATGGACGCTGACGCCCGCCGCCGGCGTCTCACCGCACGACACGCTGTCGGATCGCGAGTATCAGGTCCTGCGAATGATCGGAGCCGGCCTCACCGTGTCGGAGATTGCCGCGACCTGCGGACTCAGCGTCAAGACCGTCAGCACCTATCGCGCGCGCCTGCTCGAAAAGCTGGAGATGCGCAGCAACGCCGAAGTGATGCGCTACGCGATTGAGAACGGCTTGATGGACTCGTGATCCAGGCGACGGTCCGGCTAAAGCCGGACACTACCGGAAACAGAGTGATCCGGTCCGGTAGTGTCCGGCTTTAGCCGGACCCTGTTCGTTCAGGGTTAGCGGGTGACCCAGGGCTTGAACTGCTCTTCCTTCTGCAGCCTGGCGGCAACCGACTCAGCTTCGCGGCGGGTGTTGAACTTGCCGACGCGCACGCGGAACACCGACGGGGTCCCGTCCGGCGGCGTCAGTACGTACGCGGTGTAGCCTTTGGAGCTGAGCCGCTTGGCGATCGCGTCGGCTTCGCTCCGGACGTTCAGCGCAGCAATCTGCACCGCAAAGCCTGATCCGCCCGGCTCAACCGGCGCTGTCGCCGAGACCGGCGGCACCGCGGGAGCGGGGGTCGGAACGGGAGCGGGTGCGGGTGCCTGGACTGGCGGTTTCGGCGCCGGCGGAGTCGTCACGTGCGGTGCGACAGCAGCGGGCGCGGGCGCGGGCGCGGGTGGCGCCGCGGGTTTCTCCACCGATGCCGCGGCCCGTTCGGAAGCGGGCTTCAACTTCTCCGCCGGGGTCTTCGACTTCTCGAGGCGGTCGAAGTAGGTGAGGTCGTCGGCGGCGGGTGGCGGAGGCGCGGCGGCTCTGGGATCGGAGCCGGCGGCAGGTGCGGGAGCCGGCGTCGCGGGTACCGTCGGCGTCGTCTCCGCGACGTTGCTGACCGGGGTGCCGTCGGGGGGCGAGCCAAGTTGCGACCGCACGCCTCGGCCCACCAGGACCCCGCAGAGAAAAATCACGACGGAGACCACGGTCGCAGCCATGAACAGAAACACCAGCTGTTTCCCGTTCAGTTGGATTTCGTGAAAGCCTTCGTCCTGAATCTGTTGTGCCACAACCAGCGTGATTTTAGCACGTTAGCGGCCGTCGATCCGCGCCAGCAGCTGCTTCGCCTCCGTCGACGCCGGATCGAGCGCGAGCGCGCGCTCCGCTTCCGCGCGCGCGGCATCCGCATCCTTGGCCTGCCGGTACGCTTCACCGAGCGCGGCGTGTGCCTCTGCCGTTTCCGCGCTCCAGAGCGCGATCTTGAACGCGTCGATCGCCTCGTGCACCTGTCCAATGCGCAGCAGCGAGCGACCGAGCAGGAGGTGCGCGTCGGCGAGGTACGGCGAGAGATAAATCGCGCGGTTCACTTCGACGATCGCGTCGCGATCCTGTTCCTGCTGGAACAGCCGCTGCGCGCGCTCAAGATAGAAGCGCGCGAGCTCCTCGCTGCTGCGCTGCTCGCTGCTCGCGAGGCGCGCGCCGATCTGCCTCGCGTGCGGCAGCTCCACCTCCTGCTTGACCCGCTCGAGCCCCTTCGGCACCGCGTCGCCGCCCGGGCGCTTGCTCGGCGCGTATCTCTCCGAGAGGCGGCGCGCCAGCTCGCGCTCGCGTGTCGCTTCGGCGCCGCTGGTGCTGGCGCCGAGGGCCGCCGCCAGGACGAAGTGCGCGTCGGCGTCCGCGGGGCTGCGCCGCACGGCTTCGCGAAGCCAGAAGATGGCTGCGGTTGCATCGTGATCGAGCCAGTACGCGTAGCCCAGGTTGAAGAGGAAGTCCTCATCGTCCGGGTCGGCGTCGGCGGCCTTGTTGAAGAAGTAGGCGGGCTGACCGCCCTGCGGCGTGCCGCCGCGGCGCAGCTGGACGATGCCGAGGTTGTTCAGCAGCGCGGGCGAGGAATCGGCGTCCGCCAACGCCTTGAACGTCGCGAACGCGTCGTCGAACTTCTTCAGGTTCAGCTGCGAGAGGCCGGTGAGAAAGCGCGCCCGGCGGAACCACGGCGAATCGTCGGTCACCATCGCGACGGCGGCCAGCGCCGACGCGTGATCGCCCTGGTCCGCATAGACGTCCCACAGGGCGAGGCGGGCCCGATCGAATGACGGCTGTCCGGCCAGCGCGGCACGGAGATAATTGACGGCGGTCGTCGGCGTCTCGGCCAGCAGTCCCTTGATGAAGGCCTCGAACACTGTGACGGGCGGATGCTGGCGTTCGATGTCAGCCGACGAGGTCGCCGACGGCGGCGCCATGCGCCGGGCGATCCGTTCGAAGGTCGCAAACAGTTCGGGCAGCGGGCCACGCTCGGTGACGTCGGCCTGGACGCGTCCGGTGTCGAGCGCGATGCTCCGGGCGCGAACGACCAGCGCATCGTCTTCCATCTGCAGGGAGCCGACGACGACCTGGGAGGCGCCGACGAGCTGGCCGATGCGGATGACCGTCGCGTCGGTGAGCACAGATGAGGGCGGCACCTGCAGCCGCTCGAAGGCCTGCTCCCGTTCCGTGCGGGTGATGGCGCCGTTGCCGAGCGCGTTGAGATCGTCGGTCAGCAGCACCGCGGAGGCCTCGGTCAACCAGAAGAAGCGCCCGTCGCGGGTCACGTTCTCGAACGGCATCACCAGCACCCGCGCGGGCGCCACAACCGCCGGTTGCGCGCCAACTCCGAGGTCCGACCTCAGGCTCTGACCGTGCTTGTATGCGGGCCCCGGAGCGACACCAGGGGCTGCGGTCACCGGGAGGACAGCCAGGGTGACGAGCAGCGCGGCGACGCATCGCGTCATAACGCCTCGACGGGTCTGGGTTCCGCAGGCTGACCGTTGGCGAGCGAGACGCTCAGGAGGCACGTCGCCTCGCCGGTGGCGCGGCAGCCGATGACCTCGGTGCTCGCGCCGATGTCGAAGAGAGCCAGCAGCCTGGTGAACGCCGCGGCGTAGAAGCCGCATAGCGGGTGCGGCACTTTTTCGCGCACGGTGCAAAAGACCGACGCGCGCAGCTCGACGCGTGCGATACCGGCACGCAGCCGCGAGATCGCGCGGCTGCCCCTGTAGCTGCTGTGCACGAGGCGCTTGGACAGCCGCAGCAGCATCCGGCGGCGGAGCCACAGCGGCGCGGCCTTGATCATGGAGCGCTGGAGCGGCGGCATGGACTGGACCGTCCAGTCCGCCGCGTACTCGCCGGCGCGCGTCGTAATCAGGGTGTAGGCGTCGCCTTCCTGACGCAGGAAACTGAGGACGGCGTAAAGCGGCGCCAGCCCAATCGTCCCCTCGCGCAGTCCTTCGGCGTTGAGCCAGTTCTCATAGAACGCCAGGCGGGTCGGCAGGATGTCTGCGATCCCCTGGTGAAGGCTGGCGACGAGCACACGGCCGATGCCGGCTTCTGGCATGTCAGGTTAAGATGGCTGAAACCATAAGCCATGAGCCATCTCACGCGTAGCGTCGCCATCCTGGCCGGCGGTCAGGCGACACGCTTCGGCGGTCGCGACAAGAGCGCCCTGCTGGTGGACGGCCGCTCGATCCTCGATCGACAGCTCGCGTCGCTCGCACCGCTGACCGGCGATCTGATGATCGTGGGTGATCGAGACGTCGCGGCACGCGCGATCCCGCTGCGCGCCATTCCCGACGCCGTGCCCGGGTGCGGACCGCTCGGCGGGCTGCACGCGGCGCTGACCGCGGCGCGCGGCGACGTCCTGCTGCTCGTCGCCTGCGACATGCCGTACCTGTCGACGCCGTTCGCCGAGTACTTGTTCTCGCTCGCCGGCGACGCGGACATCGTCGTGCCGCAGAGCGAGCGGGGCTATCATCCGTTGTGCGCGGTGTATACGCGCGCCTGCCTCGAACCGGCGGCCGCGCAACTGGCGGACCGCCAGTTGAAGATGCGCGAGCTCGTCGACCGCATGCGCACGCGCGTCGTGCCCATCGAGGACATCCGGCGGTTCGGCGATCCGCATCGGCTGCTCGCGAACGTGAACACGCCGGCCGACTACGCGGGTCTCGAGGCGCTTCAAGGTCACAAACTGTAATCGTATCACGAACTTAGCAAGCCTCATCTGTGGCTCGCACGCGACCCGTACATGATTCTGAGTCTTCAGCGACAGATCCACGACGCCGTCAGTGAAACGATCCGCCGGCAATTCGGCGTGGCCGACGTGCCCACGTTTGCCGTCGAAGTGCCGCCGACCCGCGCCCTCGGCGACCTGGCGGTCCCGGTGGCCTTCCAACTGGCGCGCACGCTGCGCAAGGCGCCCCGGGCGATCGCCCAGGAGCTGGCGCAGGCGCTCGGCGTCATCCCGGGCGTCGCCCGCATCGTCGCCACGCCGAACGGTTATCTGAACCTGTTTCTCGAGCGGCCGGCGTTCTTCACGGCGCGCGTGCGTCGGCAGGTCGCGGCGGAAACGCCCGCCGTCGAAAAAACCATCGTCGAGCACACGGCCATCAACCCGAACAAGGCGGCCCACATCGGCCACCTGCGCAATGCTGCGCTCGGCGATACGCTGGTGCGCGCGCTGCGCTTTCGCGGCACGCCGGTCGAAACCCAGAACTACATCGACGACACCGGCGTCCAGGTCGCCGACGTCATCGTCGGCTTCAAGGAAATCGAGCACCGCACGATCGATGAGGTGCGCGCGATCGCCGACACGGCGCGCTTCGACTACTACTGCTGGGATCTCTACTCCAAGGTCACCGAGTGGTACGACGGCGACAAGGCGCGTCTGGCGATCCGCGCCGCCGTGCTGCACGACCTCGAGCAGGGCGGCAACGAGACCGCGGCGATGGGCACGTTCATCGTCGATCGGATCGTCCGGGCGCACCTGCAGACGATGGCGCGGCTGAACATCGGTTATGACCTGCTGACGTACGAGGGCGACATCCTGCGGTTGCAGTTCTGGGCGCATGCGTTCGAGACGCTGAAGGCGCAGGGCGCGGTCTTCCTGCAGACCGAGGGCAAGCTGGCCGGCTGCTGGGTGATGCGGATCGAGGAAGAGGGCGGAGCAAGCGGACAGGGCGGAGCAAGCTCCGCCCCTACGTCCACCGACGCGACCACGCTCGCCGTAGGGGCCGAGCTTGCTCGGCCCCTCGATCCTGCTCGGCCCGACGATGGCGACGAAGCGCGCGAGAAAGTCATCGTCCGTTCCAACGGCGTCGTCACCTACATCGGCAAGGATCTGGCGAATCAGTTCTGGAAGTTCGGCCTGCTGGGTCTCGACTTCCATTACCGCCTGTTCGCCACGCAACCCGAAGGACGGTCGCTCTGGGCAACGACGTCTGGAGCGAACGAGCCTGGCGCTCCGCCGTTCGGTCACGCCCAGCACATCTACAACGTGATCGACTCGCGACAGATGTATCTCCAGGCGCTGCTCAGCCAGGCGCTGCGGACGCTCGGCCACCCCACCGAAGCCGAGCACTCCGTCCATTTCTCGTACGAGATGGTGGCGCTGTCGCATGCGACGGCGCGCGAGCTCGGGTACGAAACGGCCGCCGACCAAACGAAGAAACCGTTCGTGGAGGTCTCGGGCCGAAAGGGGCTCGGCGTCAAGATCGACGACCTGCTCGATCTGCTCACGAACAAGGCGGGCGCCGAAGTCGCCAAGCGCAACCTGGAGTTCACGCCCGAGGAGTGCCGGCGCGCCGGCGCCCAGATTGCGGTCGGCGCGATCCGGTATTTCATGCTGAAGTTCTCGCGCGGCAAGCTGATCGTGTTCGACATCGAGGAGGCGCTCAGCTTCGAGGGTGAGACCGGCCCTTACCTGCAGTACGCCGTGGTCCGCGCCGGCAATATCCTGCACAAGCTTCAGGAGCGTGAAGGGGTGACGGAGGGCGACGTGCTCGCAGCGCTCGATCGGACGCCGTCCGACGAGCTGACCGCCGAGTCCGACGACCCGACCCACGACCTCTGGGCGGTGGTTTTCGAGGCGGCGCGTCTGGATGAGGTGGTCGAACAGGTCGTCCGCTCGCTGGAATTTTCCGGCCTGGCGAAGTACGCATTCGGGCTGGCACAGACCTTCAACGCGTTCTACCATCGGTATCCGATCCTCAACGAAGAGCAGGCGGATCGGAAACGGTGGCGCGCCGCCGGCGTCGCCTACGTGCGCGCGCAGCTCACGCGCGCGCTCGATCTGATGGGCATCGACGTCCCGAATCGAATGTAACTATGACCGTCATTGGCATCGCAGCGTGCCGGAAGCTCGAGGACTACCGGCAATCCATCCTTCACGCCGGGGGCGAGCCGCGCATTCTGGACTCGTCGATGCCGGTCGAGGAGGCCCTCGCCGGCATCGGCGGCCTCATGCTGACCGGCGGCGGCGATGTCGCGCCGTCAAGGTACGGCGAGGCGGCGCACGCCTCAGTCGAGGAGGCGGAGCCGGGCCGGGACGAGTTCGAGATCGCGCTGATTGGCGCTGCCCGCAGCCGCAACCTCCCGATCTTCGCGATCTGCCGCGGCATTCAGGTCCTGAACGTCGCCTGCGGCGGCACGCTGGTGCAGGACATCCCGTCGCAGATTGCCGGCGCGCTCGCGCACAGCCTGGCGGTACCGCAGCACGAACCGTATGCGCTGGCGCACGAGGTCTGGGTCGATCAGGACTCGCTGCTGGCGAAGTTGATGCGCGACCGATTGGTCGACGAAGCGCTCGAAGTGAACAGCCGCCACCACCAGGCCGTCAAGGCCGTCGCCCCCGGCTTCACCGCCACGGCCACCGCGCCCGACGGCGTGATCGAAGCGATCGAGGATCCGGCGGCGCGCTTCTGCCTCGGCGTGCAGTGGCATCCGGAGAACTTCTTCCGCACCGGCGAATTCCGCGCGCTGTTCGAGGGCTTTCTCGAGGCGTCCGGTTCCGAACGGTAATCTCGCTGGCCGCGAACCTCGCGTCGGCGCACGCCATCACGACCGTCGGCCTCACGAAGCACTATGGGCGCCGGCCGCTGCCGGTTCGCCTCCCCTTCATCGGCGCACCGGCGCCGCCGATTCGCGCGCTCGACTCGCTCGACGTCACGGTACGCGAAGGCGAGATCTTCGGCTTCCTCGGACCGAACGGTGCCGGCAAGAGCACGACGATCCGGCTGTTGCTCGGGTTC
>Ga0070665_100003795_pt1 | contig 15994 bp, 15 predicted proteins | sample KBSS13metaG_FD_65862 | JGI IMG/M metagenome (GOLD analysis project Ga0070665, IMG submission 65862) | Switchgrass rhizosphere microbial communities from Kellogg Biological Station, Michigan, USA - KBS S1-3 metaG | ecosystem: Host-associated > Plants > Roots > Rhizosphere > Soil ... | reverse complement strand
GGCGAGCCTGCTCGCGGCGGTCGAGCTGCCGCAGCTGGTCGTGCGGACCGCGGACGAATACGAAGAACTCGCGGTGCGCCTGGCGAGCGATGGCACGACCCTGGCTGCGATGCGCACCCACCTCGTCGACCGCCGGCTCGAGCTGCCGCTGTTCGACAACGAGCGTTTCAGCGCCGAGCTCGGCGCGCTCTTCTCCCGCATGATCGAGCGTTGGTCGCTCGGGCAGGCGCCGGAGGCGCTGCCGGCCGCGGAGCCGGCGGTCGTGGAGGTGTCGGCATGAACGCGCGCGTCGAAGTCGCGCCGGTCTGGCAATTCCTGCGCCACGATGGCAGCGTCATCGCGCCGCTCGTGCGGCTCCTTCCGGACGGCCGGATCGAAGGCCACCAGCATGACAACGAGGCGAGCTGGACGGTTCGCGACAACTGCGTGCATTTCCTGACCCGCGACGGGCGCTCCAGCACGGTGTTCGACCAGGCCGATCGCAACGAGCCGGGCGAGGTTCGCCTGCGCGGCCGCTTCATGCTGGAGCCGCAGCAGGAGGTCTGGCATCTGCTCGAGCAGATCCCTGCGCAGGCGGCCGGCGCAATCGGCATCCCCGAGGCGATGCAGTTCGATGCGCAAGGCCTGCGCGTGCGCACCAGCGAGCGCGTTCGCAAGCTGCTGGCCGAGCACAAGATCTTTTTCAGCCGATTCGAGCACACCTTCGGCGACGAGGACAGCATCCTGATCGGCGCCGACAGTGCGATCGAACCGTACGCCGGCTTTCCCGCCAGCCGCGAGCTGTGCACGATGGGCGCGTATTCGTATTCGGAATCCCCGTTGCCGGTGGATGTCTCGGTCGGCCGCTATTGCTCGATCGCGCTGGGTGTCGATGTCTTCCGCGATCGCCATCCGATGGAGTGGGCAACGACCTCGTCGATCACCTACGACATCGACGCGTTGCGTGGCTACCGCGCTTTCGTCGCAGCGCACCGCGAATTCAACGCTGGCGCGTTCGAGGCCGGCGAACCCCCAGGCCGGTTCGCGCCGGCGCCGCAGATCGGTCACGACGTCTGGATCGGGCAGCACGCGCAGCTCGCGCGCGGCATACGCATCGGCACCGGCGCGGTGATCGCGGCCGGCGCGATCGTCACACGCGACGTGCCGCCCTACGCGGTCGTCGCCGGCACGCCGGCGCGCGTGATCCGCATGCGCTTCGACGCGCCGCTCGTCGAGCGGCTGCTGGCTTCGCGTTGGTGGGAGTTCGACGCGAGCGTGTTCAAGCGTTGCGACTATCGAGACCCGTCGCGCTTCGTCGATCAGATCGGTGCTCTGCGCAGCGACGAGCGCTTCCGACCGGAGCCGATGACCGCAGCGACATTGCTTCGCGAGCTCGCGACGATGGTTTGACAGCGGTGTCAAGCCACGCACCGGTTGGCGCACGGCCCCCGGAGCCGGACAAAGCAAAGGCGGCCCAGGGGCCGCCTCGTTGCTGGGGACCGCAGGTTGCCGCTCAGGGCTTGCGGAACCAGAACTTCGTGTTTTCGCGTCCGCCGGCGGGCGATGACGCGTAGGCACGGTGGATCTGGATCTTCTGGCCGATCTCGTCGGCGAACTCGAGCCCGGCGCGGATGATCTCGAACCACGGCTCCTCGAAGTCGTCGCCGAACAGCACGCCGCCCGGCGCGACCAGCGGCCACCAGATGCGCAGATCGCCGAGCACGTCCTGGTACTCGTGCGACGCATCGATGTAGACCAGATCGAACTGCAGGCCGCGCTGTTGGAAGATGCGCGCGGCGTTCGTGCTGGTCATCGGAAACGGCGTGATCGTGTGCTGGCAGTCGGCCGACTTCACGTTGCCGAGGAACTCTTCGAAATAGCTGTAGTGCCCGCGTGAAAGCATGTCGTCGCGGAACATCTTGATCTCGAAGAAGCTCTCGCGACTCCCGAGAAAGGTGTCGACGCAGGTGATCTCGGCGTCCAGGTCCAGGCGTTGCACGATGCGGGCCATGTGCACGGCCGATGCGCCGAACAGCGTGCCGACCTCGGCGATCCGTCGCGGGCGCAGTTCCGTGATCAGGCGTTCGAAGATCGGATGGTCGCTGTACCAGCCCTGCAGGCCGGCCGGGTTCGGCTGTCCGGCGAACTGCCGATACGGGTCATGGCGGCCCCAGATGAAATCGCGCACGGGTTTCATGTCTTCGGACTCAGCTGAGTTGTTCGTTGCCGGCGGATTGCACGGCGGCCTCGTCGATTTGCTCCGGCGGCGCGGGGAATCGGATGCCGGCGTGCTGCAGCGCCCTGTTCAGCACCACCCGCAGCATTGCGCGTGGATAGCGCGCGTGGCCGTACTCGCTGCCGGCCCAGTAGGTGAAGTGATTGCTCAGGTAGCGCGTGAGCTGCAGCGCGCTCATCTGCAGGCCGTTGCATGATCCGATGATCGCCTTGAGCATCGCGTTGATCTCCGAGCCGGTGCTGCCGAGGCAGATCGGGTCGCCGTTTTGCAGCAGACCGGCCAGGTTGATCTGATAGTCGGCCGGAATCTCGACGAAGTGCTTGGCGGATGCCAGCCAATCTTCGTGCGCGGGAGCAAGGCCGGCCTTCTTGCTGAACGCGTAGTTCGGACCGCCGACAGGGCGCGTGTGCTTGACCGGCGTGTCGTCGATGATTGCGACGCGGCCCAGTTCGCAGTAGCGTGCCCAGACAGGATCGAGGCCGTAGCCGCTGATGCTGCCCGACAGCGTGTGGAAGATGCGGCCGAGCATGTCGACCGAGAGGATCGGCGCCATGATCTCGACGAAATTCGTGAAGCGCAGCTGGAATGCGCTGTGCTGCAATGTGATCGCGTGCGAGAAGTACGAGTCGCGGGTCAGCGCGGGTTGTGCGAGCTCGAGCTGCAGGTCGTCGCAGATCGCGAACATGCGCGACACGTCCTCGGGCACGCACAGCAGGTCGTCGTCGGGCAGCCAGATGTACTTGTACTTCTGGATCGTGTCCCAGTTGGCGGCGATCGTCTGCTCGAGCCCGGGCCACTTGGCGCCCTTCTGGAGATGCACGAACACGGCGCCTTCGGCCATCTTCGGCGCTTCGTCGCCGAACCAGGACAGGGCGTAGTCGAAGTTCTGCCGATCGAGCCGTTCGACGGCGTGGGGATGCAGCGAGTTGGGACCGGAGCGGAACAGGGCGAGGTAGGGCTTCATCGTTCGGTGTCCTTGAGGGTTCGTGGGGTCAGGCCGCGAGTTGTGCGTGGCTGGTGGAGACGACTTCGACGCGCGGCGGGCGCGATGCCCACGCGTCGATCAGCTTGCGGCTGAGCGCGAGCGCGGCGCCCACCACTTGGTCCATGTTGTAGTAGCGGTACTGGGCGAGGCGGCCGATGAAGTGCACATCGGTCTCGGCGTCCGCCAGCGCCTCGTAGCGCTTGAACAGTGCCTCGTTGGCCGGATTCGGGATCGGGTAGTACGGATCGCCTTCGGCGGTGGGGTACTCGCGCACGATCGACGTGCCGGCATGCTGCTGGCCGGTCAGGTGCTTGAACTCGGTGATGCGCGTGTAGTCGTGGTCGTTGGGGTAGTTGACGGTGCCGACCGGCTGATAGTGTTCAGTGGCCGGCAGCTGCTCGTGTTCGAAGCGCAGCGAGCGATACGGCAACTGCCCGTAGCGATGGCCGTAGTACTCGTCGATCGGGCCGGTGTAGATCGTCGTCCGGACGTCGCAGCTCGCGACGATCTGCTCGTACGCCATGCCGGTGCGTACCGTGATGTTCGGATGGTCGAGCATGCGCTCGAACATCGCGGTGTAGCCATCCAGCGGCATCGCTTGGAAGCGGTCGGTGAAGTATCGGTCGTCGTCGTTCGTGCGCGTCGGAATCCGGGCTGCGACCCCGCCGGCCAACTGCGACAGCTCCAGCCCCCATTGCTTGCGGGTGTAGCCGCGGAAGAACCTGTTGCACAGGTCTGTGCCGACGGAGTTCAGTACGACATCCTCGGATGTACGGATCGGCTCGCGCGGCTCGCGCACGCGCTCCAGGAACGCAGCGACGCCAGCCTCGTCGAGCTCGAGGTCGTAGAGCTGATTGATCGTCGTGCGGTTGATCGGCAACGGGTAGGCGGTGCCGGATCGCGCATCGGGAACCGCGAGCACGCGGTGCTCATAAGGGCGCCATTGCGTGAAGCGCGACAAGTGGGCGACGACCTTGTCGCTGTTGGTATGGAAGATGTGCGGGCCGTAGCGATGCACCAGCACGCCTTGCCGATCGACATGGTCGTAGGCGTTGCCGGCGATGTGGGGTCGCTTGTCGATCACCAGCACGCGCCAGCCCGCCTCGGCGAGTTCTCGCGCGCATACCGATCCGGCGAAGCCGGCTCCTACGATGAGACAGTCCATGTTTGGCAGTCCGTGACCATGATCGGATCAGTGTAGGAAGGGCCTTCGACCCTCGATAGCGCGAAATGCGAACGCTTTCGGCGTCATCTCTCGGGCGACGGCATGAATGGGGCGGTATCGGAAGGGCGCCTTGTAGGAATTTGCCTGACAAGGTGCATGGAAGAAGCGGGACTGAAGCCGCAGAGACGGACTGATGTTTCAGCCGCGTCGCGATCTTCACAATCCGTTCACGCTGAGACACAAAGAGCAGCAGCAGCGAAACAAGCCAACGACACCCCACGGAGCCAGCATGAACGCAGACCAGATCCTCACCGAAATCCGCGAAGCCAACCTGTCGTACCTGATGCTGGCGCAAAGCCTCATCCGCGCCGACAAGGAGCAGGCGCTGTTTCGCCTCGGCATCAGCGAAGAGAGCGCCGCGCTGATCGCGCTGTTGACGCCCGCGCAAATGATGAAGATCGCCTCCGGCAACACGCTGCTGTGCCGCTTCCGCATGGACGACGACTTGGTCTGGGGTCTGCTGACCAACCACGGCAAGGGCGCCGCGAACGACACGACCTCGCGCCTGCACGCCTCGATCCTGATGGCCGGCCGCCACCAGGAAGCGGCCTGATTCGAGCCCCCGGCGCGGAGTACCGCGCCACCCCCCGAGGGGTGCCGAGGCGCCTTGGGAGCGGCCCGGCGCCGGCTCGGCGACCAGTGACATCTCAATATAAGACAGCCAGGAGAACGACATGCGCACCAAGAGCATCCTCACAGAAGCGAAGCAGATCAGCCGCGCGATCACGCTGATCAACCTCGGGGCCCGGCTGCAGGTGCTGGAATCGGAGACGGATCTCTCTTACGAGCGCCTGCTGCGCCTGTACAAGGAAGTCTCCGGCAAGTCGCCGAGCAAGGGCCAGCTGCCGTTTTCCACCGACTGGTTCATGACCTGGCAGCCGAACATCCATGCCAGCCTGTTTCTGAACATCCACGAATACCTGAACAAGGTCGCCGAGATCGACGAGATCGACACGGTGATCAAGGCCTACCAGCTCTATCAAGAGCAGACCCAGGCGCAAGGCCTGGAGGCGCTGCTCTCCGTCACCCGCGCCTGGCGTCTCGTCAAGTTCGTGGACAACGGCATGCTGACGATGACCAAGTGTTCAAAGTGCGGTGGGCATTTCGTCACGCACCCGCACGAGATCGCCAAGCACTACGTGTGCGGCCTGTGCAGCCCGCCGGCACGCGCCGGCAAGGGCAAGGCAGCCGGCGGCATCCAGATGCACTGACCGAGAGAAATCTCACCCGATCCCGCTCAAGTTTCCGCACCGCTAGCCGATACCGAATCCGTACTGTTTCATTGCTTGTCTCCTCCTGGCACATTCAGTGTCTTAGCGGGCCCTTCGGGGCCCGTTTTTTCTTCTGGCCGCACGTGTCTCAAGGCTCGCTGACTTGGGCCGATAAGGATTGCAAACACGCGTCACCGCGGTCGTGGTGACGGGCAAACAACAGGTGATCGGACCATGTTCGTACTCGTCGGCTGGGGCTTGGCTCTGGCTTGCATCTTCGGGGTCTACATAGCGCACGGTGGCAACATCGGCGTGATCCTGCATGCGCTGCCGTTCGAGTTGATCACCATCCTCGGCGCCGCGCTCGGCGCCTTCCTCGCGAACAACCAGATGAAGGTCGTGAAGGCCTCGCTCGCCGGACTCGGCCGCTGCTTCAAGGGCAGCAAGTACAGCAAGGCGCGCTACATGGAAATGATGGCGTTGCTCTACGACATCCTGCAAAAGGCCCGCAAGGAAGGGCTGATGTCGATCGAGAAGGATGTCGAGGATCCGCACAGCTCCCCGATCTTCCAGAAGTACGCGGTCGTCGGCAACGATCACCACGTCGTCGAGTTCATCACGGACTACCTGCGCATGATGGTCTCCGGCAATCTGAACGCCCACGAGATCGAAAGCCTGATGGACAGCGAGATCGAGACGCACCACAACGAAGAACACGCCGCGGTCGCGGCGATCGCGCGTCTGGCCGGCGGCCTGCCGGCGTTCGGCATCGTCGCGGCGGTGCTCGGCGTGGTCAATACGATGGGCTCGGTCGGCCAGCCGCCGGCGGTCTTGGGCGCGATGATCGGCTCGGCGCTCGTCGGAACGTTCCTCGGCATCCTGCTCGCCTACGGCTTCGTCGAACCGCTCGGCGGCTTGCTGGAGCAGAAAGTCGAAGACGGCTCGAAGGAGCTGCAGTGCATCAAGACGACCCTGCTCGCCAGCATGCAGGGCTATGCACCGCAAGTGGCGGTCGAGTTCGGCCGCAAGGTTCTGTATTCCGGTGATCGACCCACTTTTGCCGAGCTCGAAGGCCACGTGAAGGGCAAGAAGTGACCGGAACGTTGATCGACGCCGAGCGGGCCGAGCGCCGGGCCGCTCCCAAGCCGGCCCGCATCCCCTCGGGGGATCGGCCGACGTACCCGTCGGACGAGGGGCAGACATCGTGAGCGGCGATTCGAAGAAGCTGCAGCCCATCATCATCAAGAAGGTGAAGAAGGGCGGTCACGCGGCGCACGGCGGCGCGTGGAAGATCGCCTACGCCGACTTCGTCACCGCGATGATGGCGTTCTTCCTGCTGATGTGGTTGCTCGGCTCGACGACCGACGGCGACAAGAAGGGCATCGCCGACTACTTCGCCTCGCCGTTGAAGGTCTCGATGATGGGCGGCAGCGGCTCGGGCGACGCTTCGAGCGTCGTCAAGGGCGGCGGCACGGATTTCTCGCGCACCAACGGCCAGGTCAAGAACGGCGACGTGACGGCGCCGCGCCGTTCGCTGCAGCTCAAGGCGCTGAAGGCCGAGCAGCGCCGCGCCGAGGCCGCGCGGCTGGAGGCGCTGAAGGAAAAGGTCGAGAACGTCCTCGCCTCGAATCCCAAACTCGCGGCGCTGAAGTCGCAGATACGCCTCGAGATGACCCGCGACGGCTTGCGCATCCAGATCGTCGACGAGCAGAACCGCGCCATGTTCGACAGCGGGAGCGCCGTCGTGAAGCCCTACATGCGGGAACTCTTGCGCGAGATCGGCGGCGTGCTCGCCGAGGTGCCGAATCGCCTCACGCTCGAAGGCCATACCGACGCGCAGCCGTTCGGCGCCGGCGAGCGCGGATACAGCAACTGGGAACTCTCCAGCGATCGCGCCAATGCATCGCGCCGCGAGCTCGGTGCCGGCGGGCTGCCGGAGGACCGCGTGCTGTTGGTGCAGGGGCTCGCATCGAGCATGCTGTTCGATCAGGCCGATCCGCTCAATCCGGTGAACCGCCGCATCAGCATCCTCGTGATGAATCGCGACGCCGAGGATCGCCTGTTGCGCGTCACCGGCGATGAGGAGGAAGTCGCAGAGCTGTCTGCGGCCGCGGCCTCAACTCCCGGCGCCACCACCCGATAAACAACACGCCACCGGACGCGCTCCGGTGCCACCGAACCGAGCTGACCTCCCGAGGAGCGCCATGAGCAACCCAGACATGAAATTCCTGATCGTCGACGACTTCTCGACGATGCGCCGCATCGTGCGTGGCCTCCTGAAGGAGATCGGCTACAACAACGCGGAAGAAGCCGAAGACGGCACCGTGGCGCTGAACATGCTGAAGAGCGCGAAGTACGACTTCGTCGTCAGCGACATCAACATGCCCAACATGAACGGCTTCGAGCTGCTCGCCGCCGTCAAGGCCGACGACGCCCTCAAGCACATCCCTGTGCTGATGGTCACGGCCGAGGCGCGCAAGGAAGACATCGTGCGCGCGGCCAAGGATGGCGCCGCCGGCTACATCGTCAAGCCCTTCACCAAGGCGACCTTGGAAGAGAAGGTGCAGAAGATCATGCAAAAGCTCACCGCGACGGCCTGAAGCGCGGAGACATGACATGAAGATGGACAACATCAATACGCTCGCCCCTGCCGCCGGTGCCTCGCCTGAGGTCTTCCAGCAGCTCGGCCAGATCACGCGCCAGCTCCACGACACGCTCGCGCAGCTCGGCGTGATGCCGCGCCTGCAGGAAGCCGCCAACGGCCTCCCCGACGCGCGCAGCCGCCTGACCTACATCGCCAAGAAGACCGGCGACGCCGCCAATCGCGTGCTGAATTCGGTCGACAAGGCCAAAGCCGAACACCACAACATCAGCGACCAGACGCGTGCGATGGCCGCTGCGATCGTCGCCGACCCGGTCAAGGCCGTGGCCAGCGGCGCGGTGATGAACTTCGTCACCGACGTCGAAGCCTGCACCGGGCGCATCGACGCGCACCTGACCGACATCATGATGGCGCAGGACTTCCACGACCTCACCGGCCAGGTGGTGGCCAAGGTCGTCTCGCTCGCCGCAGATCTCGAGGACAGCCTCGTGAAGCTGCTGGTGCAGGCCGCGCCGGTGGACCAGGCCTCCAAGCTGATGGCTCACATCGAGGCCGCACCCGAGCTCAACGGGCCGGTCGTCGATCCCGAAGGCCGCACCGACGTGGTCGCGAACCAGGGCGAGGTCGACGACCTGCTCGCCAGTCTTGGCTTCTGACCCCGGACAGCCGGCAGGCTGACGGAACAGCAGGGGGTTCTGCCCTCTTATCCGGCTCAAGCGAGCCAGCCTCCCCGGAACAATGACGAAGCGCTCATTCCCAGCGCTTCGCCATGGCCGACCAGAATTCTTCCCAGGATCGCAATCTCCCAGCCTCGCACCGCCGCCTCAACAAGGCGCGCGCTGACGGTCAGGTCGCGCGTTCGCGCGATTTCGCACACTTCGTCGCGATCGGCACCTGCGGCGCGTTGATCGCCGCGTTCGCGCCGCTGGTCAGCGACTGGCTGCAGCAGACGCTGATCACCGGGCTGCGCTTCGACGTCACCACGGTGCAGAACCCCGGGGCGATGAGCGACCGCCTGAGCGAACTGGTGGTGCGCCTGATGTGGGTGCTGGTGCCGTTCGGCGCCGTGATGGTCGTCTCCGCGTTCGTCGGCGCCGTCGCGATCGGCGGCTGGAACTGGACGCTCGCGCCGCTCACGCCGCGCTTTCCGATGCTCGACCCGATCGGCGGCCTGATGCGCATCCTCTCGAAGGACAAGCTGATCGATGCCGCCAAGGGCAGCCTGCTCGCGCTGATCCTCGGTGCGATCGGCGCGGCGTTCCTGCACGCGCACGTCGAGGAGTTCGCCGGCGTGATATCGCTGCCGCTCCCCGGTGCGATCAAGAGCCTGGCCGGCTCGATGCTCGGCGGGCTGACGTTGCTGCTGCTCGCCGTGGCGGCCTTCGCGATGGTCGATGTGCCGTTGCAGCGCTTCCAGCACGCGCAGCGCCTGAAGATGTCGCACCAGGAAGTCAAGCAGGAGCACAAGGAGACCGAAGGCAGCCAGGAGGTCAAGGCCAAGGTGCGCGCGCGCATGCGCGAGATGGTCAAGCGGCGCATGCTCGCCGCGGTGCCGAAGGCCGACCTGGTCGTGATGAACCCGACCCACTATGCGGTCGCGCTGCGCTACGACGAGACCAACATGGGCGCACCGCGCGTCGTTGCGAAGGGCGCCGACCTGCTCGCGATGACCATCCGCGACCTCGCGAAGGACTCGAAGGTGCCCGTGCTGCAGGCACCGGTGCTGGCGCGTGCGCTGTACGCGCATGCCGAACTCGATCGCGAGATTCCCGCCGCTCTGTTTGCCGCCGTGGCGCAGGTGCTCGCTTACGTCTACCAACTGCGCGCCGCGCTGCGCGGCCAGGCGCCGACGCCGGGCGACCTGCCGGAGCTGAACGTGCCCATCGAACTCGACCCGCACCACAAGCCGGTGGCCGACATGGACGCTGACGACCTATGAACCCGATGCTCGCTCAACTCCAGGCCTGGTTCGGCCCGAACGCGAAGGCGATCCGCTCGATGGCGGCCCCGCTCGTCGTCGTGATGATCCTCGCGATGATGGTGCTGCCGCTTCCCGCCTTCGCGCTGGACCTGCTGTTCACCTTCAACATCGCGATGGCGCTGATGGTCATGATGGTGGCGGCCTACATGGTCAAGCCGCTCGACTTCGCCGCGTTCCCCTCGGTGATCCTGCTGACCACGTTGTTGCGCCTGTCGCTCAACGTCGCGTCGACGCGGGTCGTGCTGCTGCAGGGCCACACCGGCGCCGGTGCCGCCGGCGCGGTGATCGAATCGTTCGGGCACTTCCTGATCGGCGGCAATTTCGCGGTCGGCCTGATCGTGTTCGCGATCCTCGTCGTCATCAATTTCATCGTCGTCACGAAGGGTGCGGAGCGCATCGCCGAAGTCGGCGCGCGCTTCACCCTGGATGCGATGCCCGGCAAGCAGATGGCGATCGACGCCGATCTGAACGCCGGCCTGATCGACGACAAGGAAGCCAAGCGCCGCCGCGCCGAAGTCGGCGAGGAGGCGGAATTCTTCGGTTCGATGGACGGTGCCAGCAAGTACGTGCGTGGCGACGCGATGGCGGGCCTGCTGATCCTGTTCATCAACATCATCGGCGGCTTCGTGATCGGCGTCGCGCAGCACGACCTGTCGGCTGCGCAGGCGGCGAACAGCTACATCCTGCTCGCCGTCGGCGACGCGCTGGTGGCGCAGATCCCCGCGCTGCTGATCTCGGTCGCGGCGGCGATGGTGGTGTCGCGCGTCGGCAAGAGCGAAGACGTCGGCGCGCAGATCACGCGGCAGGTCTTCAACTCGCCGAAGACGCTCGGCATCACCGCCGGCGTGATTGCTGTACTCGGCGTGATTCCGGGCATGCCCAACATCGTGTTCCTCCTGCTCGCGTCCGGCCTCGGCTATGCGTCGTGGTGGATGTACAAGCGCGACAAGCGCGCGAGAGAGGTGCCCCCGCCGCGGCCGGCCGAAGTGGCGCAGGCCAATCCGGAGGCGACCTGGGACGATCTCATGCCGGTCGACACGCTCGGCCTGGAAGTCGGCTACCGGCTGATCACGCTCGTGGACAAGGCGCGCCAGGGCGATCTGCTCGGCCGCATCAAGGGCGTGCGCAAGAAGTTCGCGCAGGACGTCGGCTTCCTGCCGCCACCGGTGCACATCCGCGACAACCTCGAGCTCAAGCCGAGCGCCTACCGCCTCACGCTGCGAGGCGCCGTGGTGGGCGAGGGCGAGGCCTATCCCGGGATGCTGCTGGCGATCAACCCGGGCGGCGCGACCACCCAGCTGATCGGCACCCGGACCACCGACCCCGCTTTCGGCCTGCCCGCGGTGTGGGTCGAGGAGCGTCAGCGGGAAACAGCCCAAATGGCCGGATTTACGGTTGTTGATTGCTCGACCGTCGTAGCGACCCATCTTTCACACTTGATGCAATTGCATGCGGCCAAGTTGTTGGGCCGCGTCGAGACCCAGCAGCTCGTCGAACACGTGACCAAGCTGGCCCCGAAACTGATCGAAGACGTCGTTCCCAAGATGGTAGGCATCGCCGCACTGCAAAAGGTTCTGCAGCTTCTGCTCGAAGAAGGCGTGCACATCCGCGACATGCGCTCGATCGTCGAGAGCCTGGCCGAGACCGCGGCGACCGTCACTGATCCGGCCGAGCTTTCCCGCCGCATCCGCATCCACCTCGCGCCGAGCATCGTGCAGCAGATCTACGGCCCGGTGAAGGAGCTCGAAGTGATCGCGCTCGAACCCGAGCTCGAGCGCCTCGTGACGCAAGCCCTGAATTCGCCGCACGGCGCAGCGCTCGACCCCGGCGTGGCCGACACGCTCGCGCGCAGCGCGGCCGATTCCGCCAAGCGCCAGGAAGACATGGGCCATCCCGCGTGCCTGCTGGTGCCCGACCTGATTCGTGCCCCGATGGCGCGGCTGCTGAAGCGCGCCGCGCCGCGCCTGCGAGTCTTGGCGCACAGCGAGATCCCTGAGACCCATTCGATCCGCATCGGCTCGATCATTGGAGGAGCAGCATGACCCCCCACGCTCACGTTCGTTCGCTGCCCCCCCGAGGGGGACGTGCCTCCTTTGAGGCGGCTCGGCAGGAGGCAGCATGAACGTCAGACGCTTTACCGCGCGCACATCGCGTGACGCCCTGGTCCTCGTGAGGCAGGTGCTGGGCGAGGACGCGGTCGTGCTCTCCACCAAGCCGAGCGTCGACGGCGTCGAAGTGCTCGCGATGGCGCCCGAAGGCATGCAGCAGATCGAGCGCATGGCCGCCGCGCCGGCCTCGGCACCCGCGCCAGCGCCTGCGCCCGCCGCCGCTGCCCCGAAGCGTGTCGAAGAGGACGTGGCCGACCTGTCGATGAGCACGCTGTCGTTCCAGGACTATGTGCGCGAGCGCATGCTGCGCCGTCGCCAGGCCGCTCTGAATCCGCCTGCTGCCGCCGAAGCGCCCCGCGCTGCTGCGCCCGCGGCGGAGCGCCCGAGCGTGCTCGAGCAGCGCATGACCACCACGCCGCCCACCGAGCGCGCCCCGGCACCGCCGATTGCGCGCGAACTGCACGATCTGCACGCGCCCGTTCTGGCCGACATGGCGTCACCGGTGATGGCGACGCAGGCGTCGACCACCGCGCGGCGCGATCAGGACGACATGATGGGCGAGCTGCGCGCGATGAAAGGCCTCATCGAGGAGCGCTTCGGCGCGCTCGCCTTCATCGAGAAGCTGCAGCGCCAGCCCGCGCAGGCGCGCCTGACGCAACGCCTGCTCGACGCCGGCTTCTCGCCCGCACTGATCCGCAAGCTCGGCGACAGCCTGGCTGCTACGACCGTCGACGAGATCGCCTGGGCCGCAGGCGTGCTCGAACGCAACCTGCACACCGGCGAGGCCGAGGCCGCCCTCGAAGACCAGGGCGGGGTGTACGCGCTGATCGGCGCGACCGGCGTCGGCAAGACCACCAGCACCGCGAAGATCGCCGCTGCGTTCGCGGCCAAGTACGGTGCGAACAACCTCGGCCTGATCACGCTCGATGCCTACCGGGTCGGCGCTCACGAACAACTGCGCGCTTACGGCCGCATCCTCGGCGTGCCGGTGCATACCGCTCATGACCGCGCCTCGCTCGAGGATCTGCTCGAGCTGCTCGCCGGCAAGAAGATGGTGCTGATCGACACCGCCGGCATGGCGCAGCGCGACACCCGCACCCGCGAGCTGATGGAGATGCTCAGCCATCGCATGATCAAGAAGCTGCTCGTCGTCAACGCCGCCTCGCAGGGCGAGACGATCGAGGACGTGATGATCGCCTACAACGCCGCGGCTTGCGCCGGCATCGTGCTGTCGAAGATGGACGAGGCCGTGAAGCTCGGCCCCGCGCTCGATGCGGTGATCCGCCACAAGGTCAAGATCATCGGCGTGGCCAATGGCCAGCGCGTGCCCGAAGACTGGCATCGCCTGTCGGCCAATGCGCTCGTGCACCGCGCGCTGCGCGCCGTGCCGGGCAACGCCTGGAAGCTCGACGCGAGCGACGTGAGCCTGATCTTCACCGCACCGATCGGCGCGCGCGCAGCACTGCACGCCTGATCGAGCGACGGAACGAACGTCCTGACCTTTCCGATGCGCGACTCCATGCCTTCCCCTCTCCCGCACGATCAGGCCGACGGCCTGCGCCGCCTGTTTGCGCACTCGCGCACCTGCATCGTGCCGGTCGTCTCGAATCCGAACGTCGCGTTCGGCGGCGTGATGCTCGAACGGCTGTGCACCGCGTTTGCCGAGCATGGCCGGCGCACGCTCGTCATCGACGCGGCCGAGCGCGCGAACGAGCCGGCCGAGATGGCGCTGCTCGACCTGGCCGAATGCATCGAGTCGCTGTCGGCGCAGGTGTCGTACCTCGCGGCGCGCGGATTGCCGCTGCGCTTCGTCGATGCCGCCGGCTCGACCAACGCCTTCCTGCACGCGGTGATGGCGGCTGCGCCGCACTGCGACGTGCTGCTCGTGCACGCGAGCGCTTCCGACCTGTGCCGCATGTTCGCGCGCAGTGCCGAGATGGAGCGCGTGCGCCCGCTGCTGCTCGCCGACGACAGGCCGGCAAGCGTGACCCATGCCTACGGTGCGATGAAGGTTCTGACGCAGCGCGCCGGCCTCGTCGTGCACGACCTGCTGCTCGGCGCCGCGCCCCAATCGCCCCGTTCGGAGCGCATCGCGATGCAGATCGCGACGTGTGCCGACGATTTCCTCGGTGCCGTTCTGCGCGACTGGGTCCGTATCGACCCGGCGTGCGATCCGAACGAGCTGCCCACCCCCGAGCTGCGCCGCCTCGTGCGCGAGCAGCTCAGGAATGCGGTCGGCGACGTCGGCATCGGCGCTGCACCAGTGTCCGCACACATCCAACCGAGAGCCGCCTCGTGGGCCCACAACTGAATCGCTCGGAGCATTCCATGTATACCGCCAAAGGCCAGTTGGACTTGAACTCCACGCTCAAGCAATACAGCGGCCTGGTGCGTCGTCTCGCGCACCAGATGATCGCCAAGCTGCCCGCCAACGTGGAGATCGACGACCTGATCCAGGTGGGCATGATCGGCCTGGCCGACGCGCTCAGCCGTTTCGACGCGGCGCAGGGCGTGCAGTTCGAAACCTTCGCGACGCAGCGCATCCGCGGCGCCATGCTCGACGAGCTGCGCGGCAACGACTACCTCTCGCGAGGCACCCGCAAGCAGCAGCGCACGATCGAGTCGGCGGTGCACAAGCTGGAGCAGAAGCTCGGCCGCGCGCCGGTGGAGAGCGAGATCGCGCGCGAAATGGGCATCACGCTGGCCGAATACCAGGAACTGCTCGGCAAGGTGCGCGGCACGCAGCTCGTGTACCTCGAGGACATGGCCGGCGACGAAGGCGACAACGACTTCCTCGATCGGCACGTCGGTCACGAGGAGAGCAATCCGCTCGCGCAATTGCAGGATCACCGCATGCGCGAGGCGCTCGTCGAGGCGATCAAGGTGCTGCCCGAGCGCGAACAGTACGTGATGAGCATGTACTACGAGCACGACATGAATTTGAAGGAAATCGCCGCGGTGCTGAAGGTGACCGAATCGCGGGTGTGCCAGTTGCACAGCCAGTCGATCGCGCGCTTGCGCGTGAAGCTGCGGGCCTACTGAGCAAGGAGAAGCGCATGCGGATGTTCTCGCTCAAGAGCGCGCCGAAGGCGGCGCGCGAATCGTGGTTCGACAACCTCGACGAGCCGGTCGCCACCAAGGCCTCGAATGCGCTGCAGGACGCGGTGCGTTCGATCGCGCAGCAGGCGAGCAAGATCGGTCGCGAAGCCGCCGAAGTGCGCGGCATGATCGACGACACGACCAAGGCGTCCGAGCGCAGCGCGCAGGCGGTGGCCGCGCTCGCGAGCCAGGTGCGCGACATCAACGGCGCGCAAGGCAGCATCGGCGCTGCCTCTCATGACGGATTGGGCGCGGTGCAGCGCGTGCGCACCGCGGTCGAGGGCGTGGGCCGCGAAGTGGGCGAGGTGGTTACGACGCTGCAGGACGTGTCCAAGGCCGCCGAGAGCATCACGCAGATCGCGCTGCAGACCCGGCTCGTCGCATTCAATGCCTCGGTGGAAGCCAAGCGCGCCGGCGAGGCTGGTCGCGGCTTCGGTGTCGTCGCCGACGCGGTCAAGGATCTGGCCGGCAAGGTCGAGCAATCGTCCAAGGACATCATGCAAACGATCGGCCGCCTCGACCAGCGCATCGCTGCGCTCGCGCGCGAGATCCGCATCGATCCGCAAGC
>Ga0070665_100003793_pt1 | contig 16000 bp, 13 predicted proteins | sample KBSS13metaG_FD_65862 | JGI IMG/M metagenome (GOLD analysis project Ga0070665, IMG submission 65862) | Switchgrass rhizosphere microbial communities from Kellogg Biological Station, Michigan, USA - KBS S1-3 metaG | ecosystem: Host-associated > Plants > Roots > Rhizosphere > Soil ... | reverse complement strand
CTGGGTCACCGCCGCCTTCATGCTGGTCGGCATCGTCACCACCTTGACGATCAGGGAAGTGAGCGACGACGCGTTGGCGCCGCACACTTTGCGGCAGGCGGTGATCGACCCCTTCGTGGAGTTTTTCAGCCGCGACGGGCTTTTATCCGGGCTGGCCATTCTGGCCTTCCTGTTTCTCTACAAGTTGGGAGACAACATGGCCACGGCGCTAGCGACGCCGTTCTACATCGACATGGGCTACAGCCTGAGCGAGATCGGCTCCGTTGCCAAGGTGGCAGGCCTCTGGGCCAGCATCGCCGGTGGCGTGCTCGGCGGCATTCTCATGCTCAAGTTGAGCATCAATCGCGCCCTATGGCTGTTCGGTTTTGTGCAGTTCTTCACCATCCTTCCGTTCGTATGGCTGAGCCAGGCGGGACATACGCTGACCGGGCTGTTTGTCGTGGTCAGCGGGGAGTATTTGGGAATTGGCCTTGGCGCGATCGCGCTGACCGCCTTCATGGCGAGAGAAACCAGCAAGGCCTTCACCGCCACCCAATTTGCCCTGTTCACCAGTTTCATTGCGATTCCGCGCACGGTGGCCAATGCATCAACCGGTTTCATTGTGGAAGCGGTGGGTTGGACACAGTTCTTCATCATCTGCACCATCGCCGCGATTCCCGGCATGCTGCTATTATTGAAGGTGGCGCCCTGGAACGAGAAACAGCAGGGCGAGGTCGAGGAGATCGAACCACGCGAGCGGCTCGAGCAAGCGGAGAAGTCGTCATGACCTTGATGACCGACAAGACAATGCATGGCCCGTGGCTCGAAAATATCCCGATGCCGCACGACGAAGGTTCTGCACCGAGAGCAACCGATCAATGCCGGAGCCGATCGATCTAACGCATTACGAATTCTGGACCGAGGACGAGCTACGTCTTCGTCACGAAAAGCTGGTTGCGCTTAGCTTTGAAATGCTGGGTCTTGTGCGTGCCCTAGCTTGGCATGCAGCCGCAGAGTAGCCCACGCTACATCGATTTGCGGGCTTTGACGGCAGCGGCGAGAGTCCCTTCGTCGAGGTAGTCGAGCTCGCCACCGATCGGCACACCATGCGCGAGCCGCGAGACCGCAACGTTGCATCCGGCGAGCCGGTCCATCAGGTAATGCGCGGTCGATTGTCCCTCGACCGTGGCATTCAGCGCGAGCAGCACTTCCTTGACGCCAGGGTCGCGGGCGCGCTCGATCAGCTTGGCGATGGAGAGATCGTCTGGGCCGACGCCGTCGAGCGGCGACAGCGTGCCGCCCAATACGTGATAGAGCCCGTTGAGCACGCTGGCGCGCTCGAGTGCCCAGAGATCGCCTACCTCCTCAACCACGCAAATCAGAGAGCGGTCGCGCGCCGGATCGCGGCAGAGCGTGCACGGGCTCTGCGTATCGATATTGCCGCAAGTCTCGCAGGTGAGGATGGCGTCGCGGGTCTCGGCAAGCGCCGCGGCGAGCGGACCGAGCAGCTGCTCCTTCTTCTTGACGAGCGCAAGCGCCGCACGCCGCGCCGAACGGGGGCCAAGCCCCGGCAGCCGCGCAAGCAACTGGATCAGCCGCTCGATCTCGGGCCCTGCCGCAACCTTAGCCATGAGCGCTGAAAGCCATCAAAACAGCTTGAGGCCGGGAGGAAGGGGAAGGCCGCCGGTGAGCGATTTCATCTTTTCCTTCATCGCCTCCTCGACCTTGTTCTTGGCATCGTTATGCGCGGCGACGATGAGATCTTCGAGAATCTCGGACTCCTCGGGCTTGAACAGCGACGGATCGATCTTGACGTCGGCCATGTCGCCCTTGCCGGTGAGCGTCACCACCACCATGCCGCCGCCGGATCGGCCTTCGATGCGCGTGCGCTCCATCTCTGCCTGCATCTCGGCCATGCGGCCCTGCAACTCCTGCGCCTGCTTCATCATTTGCCCGAAATTCTTCATCGCGTGGTCCCGTCCTCTTTGAGCTCGTCAGGTTCGTCGGGCACGTCGGCTTCCGCCTCGGGCTGCGGTGTGGGTCGTACAGCTGCGATGCGCGCACCAGGGAAATGCTGCATCAACTCTTTCACCGCAGGATGCTCGCGGATCGTCTCGATCTCGCGCGCCTCCTTCGCGCGGCGCTGCACGCCAAGGGGGTCTGAGCCTGTCTCGTCACTCACCGCCACGATCCACACGCGGCCTGTCCACATTTTGAGCTTGCGCATGAGCTCCTGAGTGAGGTCGCGGGGCGCTTGAGGCAGAGGATTGACCTCGATCGTGCCCGGCTTGAACTGAACGAGCCGCACCTGCTCGAGCAGCGCGTGCTTGAGCTTCATGTCGCGCTTCGTCTCGGCAAGCGCAACCACGTCCTCGAAGCTCTTGAGTTGAGGGGCAACGTCGCGAGGTTCAGGGTTTTCATCGTCCGCACTGTCAAACACAGCGGGCGGGGCTTCAGCCTCGGCATGAACGGGTTTGCGCGAAGGTTTCGGCGTGCCGCCGGCAGAGGCGGGAGCGGCGGTCATCCCCGCGCCATACTGCAAGCGGCGGGCAAGATCGGCCGGCGACGGCAGGTCTGCCGTGTAAGCGAGTCTGACCAGGACCATGTCGGCGGCGGCGTGCGGGCGGGAGCTCTCCCGCACCTCCTCATGGCCCTTCAGCAGCATTTGCCAGGCGCGAGCGAGAGCCGGCATCGGCAAACGCTCCGCGAGGCTCACGGCGCGCTCGCGCTCGGCCTCGCTTGCGGCGGGATCGGCGCTGTCCTTTCCAGCGGCCTTGACCAGCGTTACGGCATGCACGGCATCGGCGAGATCGGCGATGATCTGGCCTGGCTCGGCGCCGTCCCTAGTGAGCCCGGAAAGCGCGCGGAGCGCACCGCCGGCATCGCCGGACAGAACAGTCTCGAGCAGGTCGAAGACGCGTGAGCGATCGGCAAGGCCGAGCAGACCGCGCACGGCATCGGTCTCGACCTGTCCTCCGCCGAATGCAATGGCGCGATCCAAGATCGACAGCGCATCGCGCACCGAGCCTTCGCTGGCGCGAGCGATCAGGGCGAGCGCAGCGGGATCTGCCTTGGCCCCCTCTTGCTCCACGACCTGGGCGAGATGCTGCGCGAGCTGATCGATCTCGATCCGCCTGAGATCGAAACGCTGGCAACGCGATATCACCGTCACCGGCACTTTACGAACTTCGGTCGTGGCGAAGATGAACTTCACATGCTCAGGAGGCTCCTCCAGTGTCTTGAGCAGGCCGTTGAAGGCCTGCTTCGACAGCATGTGGACCTCGTCGATGATGTAGACCTTGTAGCGGGCGGTGTTCGGCTTGTAGTGCGCGCTGTCGATCAGCTCGCGGATGTCGTCGATACCGGTGTGGGAGGCCGCATCCATCTCGACCACGTCGAGGTGCCGGCTCTCGAGGATGGCGCGGCAGTGCACGCCCTCCTCGGCCATATCGAGGGTTGGCACTTTCGCGCCGGGCGTCTCGTAGTTCAGCGCACGCGCGATGAGCCGCGCGGTCGTGGTCTTGCCGACGCCGCGCACGCCGGTGAGCATATAGGCTTGCGCAATCCGCCCCGAGGCGAAGGCATTGCGCAGCGTTCGCACCATGGCGTCCTGGCCGATCAGCTCGGCGAAGACCTTAGGCCGGTATTTGCGGGCGAGTGCCGCGTGGCTTGCCGCAGCAGGCTCGGAGGCTTGCGCGGCAGGGCCATCAGCCTTGCCCGGCTTCGGCGCGCTCTTCTCTTGATCTTCGACTTCGGCCACGAGCGGACTTTCACGCGAAGGCTATGGCAGCGTGCGCCAAGGCGAGGCGCCCGGTACGCACTATAACGCTTTAAGGCGAGGTGGGAGGCTGGACGAGCAACCCGCGAAACGCTCGTTAGGGCTGCTTCCTTCCGGACCTGACCCGGTTGGCGAGGGACGCGCCTGCCGCCAACCTCCCTCTTAAGTATATCGGGAATAGCTGGCCGTGTGGCAACCCAATGCTTGCACCTGCTGTACCGCGGGATCCACCAAGCTCTTGTTACCCGCAACAGCGTTCGTTTCGCGGGTGCGGCGGGAAAATGCATTCCAAAGCGCTCAAACGGCGAAGGCCGCCGCATGTTTGGCCGCTTGGGCCCCGCAAGCAGTCCGCGCGCTTAGGCCGCGGGCCCAAAGCGGAACCATACCCTGATCGGGAGCTATGCTTTGGCAATCGTTCTAGAGTGGCCAAGCAAAGGCTTTGCCGGACGTGAACAGCGGCATCTTCGGGAAAGCGAGCAGGCTGGCGCACCTCATAGCGAGGGCTGGCGCGAGACGAGTTCTATCCTTGCTCAAATGGTTACCGGCAGAGCAGCGCGCAGACCTAATCGATCTTCTCCTCAGCGAACCTGCCGTCGTCGACACACCGCACGGCAAAATACGGTTTTTGAATCACAGCGGCGCCGGCTACTGGCGGGCGCGCGCGATCATGACCAAAGAGCCGGGTTCCCTCGAGTGGATCGACTCAATGGTGCCCGGTTCGGTGTTTTGGGACATCGGCGCCAATATCGGTGTGTTGACGCTATATGCTGCAATGCGCGGTGACCTAAAGGTCTGGGCCTTCGAGCCAGCGGCGGTAAACTACTACAATCTAGTGGCCAACTGCGAATTGAACGGTTTGGAGAGACGCGTCCGATGTCTGCGCCTTGGTTTCAGCGACACGTCGGGAATCATGGACTTGCACGTTTCGCAATTAATGTCGGCGCGCTCCTTCACCTTCAAAGAAAGCAAGAAGCTGGATCCAAAACGGGAGAGTTTCCCATCAATTCAGGCTGTTCAGGTCTGCACTATCGATGAGTTCATCGCGCGCTATGGCGCGCCCTGCCCGAACTACATAAAGATCGACGTGCCGGGCCTCACACAGGAGATCTTTGCCGGCGCGACGCAAACGCTCGCAAATCCGGCGCTTAGACAGATTCACGTTGAGGCGAGAGAGCACAAGGGTGGCCGGCGCATCGCCGAGCTCCTGCCCCCCTGGGTTTCAAATTGATGCGCCCCGGCATGACGTGCGACGGGAAGCTCCAAAGCCATCTCGTCTTTGTCCGCGATATTTTAGGCACCAATGACGTAGCGGCGCCGGCACCCAGTGCAAGCAATCAAGTTGGCTTTCGAAGAGGGGCGGCGGAACCTTCCAGGTAAGCAGAAGGTTTTCTCGCGCGAGACTCGCTTCATCTCTGGGCAATGCAAGGAGTGCTCGCATGACCAATCCCTCCGATAAAGGTGTTTGCCGCCGCTCGTTGTTAAAGAGCGTGCCGATGATCGCCGGAGCCATCATTTCCACAAGCGCCGTCCCGCAAAATCTGTTCGCGCAACAGAAACTCACGCACGAGGCCGCCAAATATCAGGACCACCCAAAAGATGGGCAGCAATGCTCGGGCTGCGTCCAATTCGTCGCGCCGGCGTCGTGCAAGGTGGTTGAGGACCCAATCGCCGCGAGCGGATGGTGCCAACTGTTCACCGCCAAGCCAGCGTAGAGTCTGATCGAGCAGTCAGTCCTGCGAGGCTTTGAGCTCGGCGCGGAAGGGACTCGCCGGGTAGGTGCCGAGCACTGTCACCTCGCTCGAGAAGAAATGCAGTTCCTCCATGGCGAGCTTGACCGGCCGCTCGTCGGGATGGCCTTCGATATCGGCATAAAACATGGTGGCGTTGAATGAGCCCTCGAGCTGGTAGGACTCGAGCTTCGTCATGTTGACGCCGTTAGTGGCGAAGCCTCCGAGCGCCTTGTAGAGCGCGGCCGGCACGTTGCGGACACGGAACACGAAGCTCGTGATCACGGGACCGTCGACGGCGCGCACTTTCTCAGGGCTAGCGGACAGGACAACGAAGCGCGTGGTGTTGTGCTCGGCATCCTCGATGCCGGCTTTTGCCACTTTGAGCCCGTAGATGTCGGCCGCCAACTTCGACGCGATCACGGCAAAGCTGCGGTCGCCGGTCTCGCGCAAATGCCGCGCGGCGCCAGCCGTGTCGGCCTCGACCACCGGCCTCAACTTCAAGGCGCGGATCGCATTCCGGCATTGGCCAAGCGCCATGATGTGGCTGTGCACGGTCTTGAGCTCGGTGAGTTTCACGCCGGGAAGCGTGAGCAGCTGATGGCGCACGCGCTCGAAATGCTCGGCGACGATATGAAGTCCCGAATGGGGAAGGAGGTGATGGATATCGGCGACGCGGCCGGCCACCGAATTCTCGATCGGGATCATGGCGAGCTTGGCCTTGCCGGTTTTCACCGCAGCGATGGCATCCTCGAAGGTGGGGCAGGCAAGCGCCTCCATGCGCGGATAAGCATCCTGCGCGGCGAGATGCGAATTTGCCCCCGGCTCGCCCTGAAAGGCGATTCTCTTTGAACGCGATTTCTTCATCGGCTTGGGAAAACGGGCGAGGTCAGCGGCGGGACTTGAACAGTTCACGCGCCCGCGCAAGGTCGGCCGGAGTATCGACACCGAGCGGGACAGTGTCAACGAGCCCGACATGAATGCGCATACCGGCTTCCAGCGCTCTGAGCTGCTCGAGTTTCTCCCTGAGCTCGAGCGGCGACGGAGGCAGCGACACGAAGCGCTGCAATGCCTTCCGCCGGTAAGCATAGATGCCGATATGATGATAGAGCGGCCCCTCGCCATAAGGCGCAGTAGCGCGGGTGAAATAGAGGGCGCGCAACACCGACCCACCTTTCAGCGGCGACCCCACCACCTTCACCACATTCGGATCGGTGCACTCCTCCTCCCGCGTGATGGCTGCGGCGATGGTAGCAATATCGGCGTCGTGCTTGCGGAGCGCGGCAAGGCAGCTCCGCACGAGCTTTGGATCGAGCGTGGGCAAATCCCCTTGCAGATTGACCACGACCTCAAAGGCGCCTCGCGGATCGAATTTCTCGATGGTCTCGAACACCCGGTCTGATCCGCTCGGATGATCTGCTCGCGTTATCAGCGCCTTACCACCAGCGAGAAGGACCTTGTCGCGCACCTCTTCGGAATCGGTTGCGACAACCACAGGGCCGCAATCGGCCTCCACTGCGCGCCGCCAGACATGAACGATCATCGGCTCGCCCGCGATATCGGCCAGAGGCTTATCGGGGAGTCGTGTCGCTTTCAGCCTTGCTGGGATGACGATCAGACAGTCCATGGCGGGCTGAGGTAGCACGGGATAAGTTCCCACGCGACAATGAGGCTTAGAGCCGATGTCCGGGTTGCAACAAGGGCATACGCCCTTTAGTCTCGCGCCGCGTCGCAAGAGCTACGCTAGCCATGTAGCCCTGCTGGGGGATGAGGATCATGGACTATTACCGCCTAAATCAGATCGCGATGGCCGTGCTGGGGGCCTTGCTGCTGTTCTTCGGCACGCGGACCATCGTCAATATCACCTTCCAGGAGCACAAGCCCGAGGTCGCCGAGCAAAAAGCCGAAGAGAAGAAGCCGGCCGAGGGCGGTGCCAATCTTGCGACGTTGCTTGCGAGTGCCAACCCTGCGCATGGCGCAGATGTCGCCAAGAAGTGCTCGATCTGCCACAACTTCGATAAGGGCGGTCCGAACATGATCGGACCTGACCTCTATGGCGTGCTCGGCCGGAAGGTCGCATCGCATGAGGGCTACGAATATTCCGAGGCGCTCAAGGCGAAGGCTGCCGAGCTCGGCAACTGGGATTACGAGAAGATCGACCATATGATCAACAACCCGGGCGCATTCGTCCCGGGTACCAAGATGGCGCTCTTCCCCGGCCTGCCGGACCCCAAGGAGCGCGCCGACGTGCTCGTCTTCATGCGCACCAAAAACGACAACCCGCCCCCCCTGCCTCAGGCCCCTGCTGGAGGCGCTCCGACTGCCGAACAGAAGCCTGCTGAAGGCGAAAAGCCTGCAGCCGCGGCCGGCGGCGCAGAGATCGACAAGTTGCTCGCCTCGGCAGACCCGAAGCAGGGCGAGGCTGACGCAGCTTTGTGCAAAGTGTGCCACACCTTCGATAAAGGCGGCGCGGCGGTGGTCGGACCTAACCTCTACGGCGTGATTGGACGGAAGATCGCCTCGGTCGAGGGCTTCAATTACACCGACGCTCTCAAGGCGCATCAAAAAGACGGCGTCTGGACCTACGAGCTTCTCGATCCCTGGCTCACCAATCCGCAAGCCTTCGCGCCCGGAACGGCGATGGCGTTCCCCGGCATCCCCGATGCCAAGAAGCGCGCCAACGTCATTGCCTTTTTGCGCTCCAAAAGCGACACCCCGCCGCCTCTGCCAAGTGCTGGCGGCGCTGCACCCGAGAAGAAACCCGAAGGGACTCCTGCTACGGCGCCCGCGCCCTCCGCCGCGACGCCGCCTCCAGCGGCACCTGCGCCATCGGCTGCGACGCCGCCTCCAGCGGCACCTGCTCCAGCGCCGTCGGCTGAGACGCCGCCTCCAGCGGCACCTGCACCTGCGCCATCAGCTGAGACGCCGCCCGCGCCTGCGGTGCCACCCGCTGCCGAGACCCCGGCGCCAGCACCATCGCCGTCGGGTGAAACGCCAGCGCCTCCTCCGGCACCATCGCCGCAAACGCCTGAAACTACCGCGCCTGCGCCGTCCGCTGAGACTCCGCCTACAGCGGCGCCAGCGCCTGCGGCGGAAACGCCACAACAGCCGGCAGAAACGCCGCCGCCGTCAGCCGAGACGCCTCCGCCTTCGGCAGAGACTCCGCCGCCTCAAGTGGAAACGCCGGCTCCATCAGCGGAAACTCCGGCTCCATCGGCAGGAACGCCGGCTCCCTCGGCTGAGACGCCGCCGTCGGCAGAGACGCCCTCAGCCGAGTCGCCAGGAGCTTCGGCCGAAACGCCGCCCGGAACGGAAACTCCTTCGGAAGGCGAAGGGCCATTCCCGTCGCAGCCACAGCCGGTCTATCCGGAAGGACCACCTCCAGGCCAATAGGCTGGGGGAACTTGGGCGGCAGCAGACGCCTTGGCTCAGGGACTCCTCGAGCGGAGGCCCTGAAGCCTTCAGGACCTGACCGATAATTCATTTGGTCATGGGGCTTGCCATGCTAGCTTGCGCGGCCTTTAGGCGCCGTGAGCGCCTGTCCCTTTGCGCGGCGTCAGGCCCGCGCTTCGGCAGGTTCTTTTCCAATCATATGGAGCCGTCTTCGCAACCATGACATTGTTTCGTCTCGCCGCCGCAGCCCTATTCGCATTCCTCGTCTCTGTGCCGGCCCAGGCCGAGGATGCGCCGGTCCACCACCATGCGCTCTCGCTGATCGGCGAGCCGAAATATCCAGCCGATTTCACCCATTTCGATTTCGTCAATCCTGATGCGCCCAAAGGCGGCAACGTGCGCATGGCCGATATCGGCTCGTTCGACAGCCTGAACCCCGTGCTCTACCGAGGAGAGCCGGCAGCCGGGCTTTCGCTCGTCTACGAGAGCCTGATGGCCGACAGTCTCGACGAGCCCTCGACCTCTTACGGGCTGATCGCGGAATGGGCGTCCTATCCTGCCGATTACTCCTCGGTCACCTTCCATCTAAGCAAAAAAGCGCGCTGGCACGATGGCACGCCAATTACGCCGGACGACGTGATCTACAGCCTCGGCGTGAACAAGGCCGCGAACCCGCGGCTTGGCCTCTACTACAAGAACGTGTCGCGCGCCGAAGCGACCGGCGACAACGAGGTCACGTTCTACTTCGACGTAAAGAACAACCGCGAGCTGCCCATGATCATGGGTCAGCTCACCATCCTGCCGAAGCATTACTGGACGGGAAAGGATACGGGCGGGAATCAGCGCGACCCGATGAAGACGACGCTAGAGCCGCCGCTCGGCTCGGGTCCCTACCGCATCAAGCAGGCGACGCCCGGGCGCTCGATCACCTATGAGCGCGTCGCCGACTATTGGGGCAAGGACCTCCCCGTGAACCGAGGCCAGTGGAACTACGACGAGATTCGGTTCGACTATTACCGCGACGAGACTGTCGCCTTTGAGAGCTTCAAGGCCGGGAATCTCGATTACTGGCAGGAGACGAGCGCGAAGAACTGGGCGACGGCTTACGATTTCGGCGCGGTGCGTGAAGGCTTCATTAGGCGCCAAGAGGTCGCGATCAAGCGCACGCAGCCGATGCAGTGCTTCGTGCTCAATTTGCGCCGCCCCCAATTTCAGGACCGCCGGGTACGCCAGGCATTCAACCTCGCCTTCGATTTCGAGTGGGCCAACAAGAACCTGTTCTACGGTCAATATTCGCGCGTCGGCAGCTATTTCCAGAACGGCGAGCTCGCCGCTCCACAAGACTTGCCGCAAGGACGCGAGCTCGAGATCTTGAACGAGGTCAAGGACGGCGTGCCGTCCGAGGTGTTCACCGAAGTCCACAAGAATCCGGCGAACAACACGCCCGACGATATCCGCACCAATCTGCGCAAGGCTGCCATGCTCCTCAAGGATGCGGGCTGGGAGGTCAAGAACGGCGTTCTCACAAACACCAAGACGGGACAGGAGACGAGGGTCGAGTTTCTGCTCGTCTCTCCGCTTTTCGAGCGGATCGTTCAGCCCTACCTGCAAAATCTCGCGCGGCTCGGCATCAAAGGCTCGATCCGCATGGTCGATTCCGCGCAATACACGCGCCGCCTCAACGGCTTCGATTACGACATCGTGGTCGGCACCTTTGCTCAATCCGATTCGCCAGGAAACGAGCAGCGCGATTTCTGGGGCTCAGATGCTGCCGGGCGTGAAGGCAGCATGAACCTGATCGGCATCAAGGACCCGGCGATCGACAAGCTGATCGATCACGTCATCTTCTCCAAGGACCGCGCCGATCTCGTTGCGGCCACGCACGCGCTCGACCGCGTGCTGCAATGGAACGAGCTCGTGGTGCCGCAATGGTACTCACCCAAAGTGCGCATCGCCTATTGGGACCGCTACGGCCAGCCCAAAGTGCTTCCAGGCCTGACCCCTGGCTTCATGCAGGTGTGGTGGTTCGACCAGAAGCTCGCCGATAAATTGCCAGGGCCGTCGAAGCTTTGATGCGCCGCGCGCCATGGCGATCGCTCGGTTGCGCTGCGGTTGTTCTTTTTCTGGCGCTGACCGCGCCGTCGGAAGCCTCTGAGCACAAGCACGGGCTCTCGGCCTTTGGCGATCTCGCCTATCCCGCCGACTTCGACCACTTCAAATATGCCGATCCGAATGCGCCAAAGGGCGGCACGTTCTCGCTGGTCGGATGGGGCGGCGTTGCGACCTTCAACAGCCTCAACAACTACATCCTCAAGGGCGACGCTGCGCAGGGGCTAGAGCTCTTGTTTGATACGCTGATGACGCCTGCGGCGGACGAGCCAGACGCCGTCTATGGGCTCGTGGCTGAAAGCGCCGAGGTGGCTGATGACAAAATGTCGGCGACCTTCTATCTCCGGCCTGAGGCCAAGTTCGCCGATGGAAGTCCCCTCACGGCCGGCGACGTCGTCTATTCCTTCGAGGCGCTCAAGACCAAGGGCCATCCGATCTATCATCAGATGCTCGAGGACGTGGTGAAAGCTGAAGCGCTCGATCCTCACACCGTGCGCTACACCTTCAAAGGCGAGCTCGTGCGCGATCTGCCGCTCACCGTTGCCGGTCTTCCCATCCTCTCCAAAGCTTATTACGCGACGCACCCGTTCGACCAGACGACGCTCGACCCGCCGCTCGGCTCTGGCCCCTACGTAGTCGACAGTCTCGCGCAAGGCCGCACCATCACCTATCGCCGCAATCCGGACTATTGGGCCAAGGACTTGCCGGTGAATCGCGGGCGCTGGAACTTCGACAAAATTCGCTTTGAATATTTCCGCGACCGCACCGCCGGCATGGAGGCTTTCAAGGCCGGCGCCTACGACTTCCGCGAAGAGTTCACCTCCAAGGTCTGGGCCACCGAGTACGACTTTCCCGCGGTCCGCGACGGCCGCGTGAAGAAGGAGGTATTGCCTGACGAAACGCCGTCAGGCACGCAAGGCTTTTTCCTCAACACGCGGCGCGATGCGCTGAAAGACCCGAGTGTGCGGAAGGCGCTCGATCTCGCCTTCGACTTCGAGTGGACCAACCGCAATGTGTTCTATGGGCTCTACACGCGCACGGTGAGCTTCTTCGAGAATTCGCCGATGAAGGCCGAAGGCATGCCGTCGGATCCCGAGCGGGCGCTGCTCACAAATCTCGGCGTGCCGGTTTCCGATGAGGCGCTCGGGCCCGCTTACGTACCGGCCAAGAGCGACGGCTCGGGCCAGGACCGCAACATTCTTGTCGAGGCCGGCAAGCTCCTCGACGAGGCAGGATGGACCATCAAGAACGGCGTCCGCGTCAACGGCAAAGGCGAGCCGCTCAAGCTCGAGATCTTGTTCTTCGAGGACGTGTTCCAGCGGCTGGTCACGCCGTATGTGAAGAATCTCAAGCTGCTTGGGATCGATGCACATATGCGCATGGTCGACCCAGCGCAATATCAGCAGCGCCTCAAGAGTTTCGATTTCGATATCACCACCGAGCGCTATCAGATGCGCAACACGCCAGGCGTCGAGCTTCGGAGCTATTTCGGTTCGCAGGCGGCGAAAATGAGTGGTTCGCTCAACCTCGCCGGCATCTCAGATACTGCCGTCGATGTCTTGATCGAGCGGGTCATCGCGGCCAAAAGCCGGGACGAGCTCAACACCGCAGCCCGCGCCCTCGACCGCGTGCTGCGGGAGGGCCATTACTGGGTGCCGCACTGGTACAAGCCGTCCTTCAACGTCGCCTATTGGGACAAGTTTTCCAGGCCTGCGGTGAAACCGCGCTTCGACCGAGGCATTCTCGATACTTGGTGGTATGACGAGGCCAAAGCTGCCAAACTGACCAGGAAAGTTGCTGCGAGCCCGGACGATTCGAGTGAGTCAGGCTCGCACCGGCCGCTTCTGATCATCGCCGCCTTGAGCGGGCTCGCGCTCGCAGGGTTTTTCATTTGGCGATCGAGAAGGCAAACCCGAGCCCAATGACCGCTTATATCCTTCGGCGCCTGCTGCTCATCATCCCCACCATGTTCGGCATCATGTTGGTGACGTTCGTCATTATCCAGTTTGCGCCGGGCGGCCCGGTCGAGCGGTTGATCGCGCAACTTACCGGGACTGACGTTGGGGCGACATCTACTTTCAGCGGCGGCGGTGGCGATATGATGGGGCGCCCAGGCCAAGGCGCCACACCTGGAGATGTGTCGGCCCCCTCGAAATATCGCGGCGCGCAAGGCCTCGATCCCGAATTCATCAAGAGCCTCGAGAAACAGTTCGGCTTCGACAAGCCTGCCTATGAACGCTTCCTCCTGATGATCAAGAACTATCTCCTGTTCGATTTTGGGCAGAGCTATTTCCGCGACACGAGCGTGCTCAAGCTGATCGGCGAGAAGATGCCGGTTTCGATCTCGCTCGGCCTATGGATGACTCTGCTCTCTTACGCCATCTCGATTCCGCTCGGCATCCGCAAGGCAGTGAGCGATGGCTCCAGGTTCGATATGTGGACCAGCACGGTGATCGTTATTGCCTACGCGGTTCCTGGCTTTCTGGTCGCCGTATTCCTGATCGTGTTGTTTGCCGGCGGCTCGTTTTTCCAGATTTTCCCGTTGCGCGGACTGATCTCGGAGAATTGGTGGTCGCTCCCCTGGTATTCGAAGATCCTCGATTACTTCTGGCACCTCGTTTTGCCGATGATCGCCATGATGCTCTCAGCCTTCGCCACCACCACTTTCCTCACCAAGAACTCGTTCCTCGAGGAGATCAGGAAGCAATACGTGATGACGGCGCGGGCAAAGGGACTGCCTGAGCACAAAGTGCTCTACGGTCATGTATTCCGCAACGCCATGCTGATCGTGATTGCTGGCTTCCCCGGCGCATTCATCGGCGCCTTTTTTGCCGGCTCGCTCCTGATCGAGACGATTTTCAGCCTCGATGGCTTGGGCCTCCTCGGCTTCGAGTCGATCGTGAATCGGGATTATCCTGTGGTATTCGCCACGGTCTATATCTTCTCGCTGCTCGGCCTCGTCATCAATCTCATCTCCGACCTCACCTATACCTGGGTGGATCCGCGCATCGATTTCGAGACGCGCGAGGTGTGACGCCGATGGATGCGCCCACCGATACCGCAATCGTCGAGGAGGTAACGGTACAAGGACTGCCGGTGCGGCTGCCATGGCTGTCAGCGCTGCAGCGCCGACGCTGGGAGACGTTCAGGGCCAACCGTCGCGGCTTCTGGTCGCTTTGGATCTTTCTTACGCTATTCATCGTGAGCCTGTTCGCCGAGTTCATCGCCAACGACAAGCCAATCTTGGTGAAATACGACAACCACTATTATTGGCCGATCTTCCAGTCCTACCCCGAGACCACATTCGGCGGCATCTTTGAGACCGAGGCCGAATATCGCGACCCCGCCGTCAAGGAGATGATCGCGAAAGGCGGGGGCTGGGTAGTGTGGCCACCGATACGCTTCTCCTACAACACGCAGAACAAGACTCCGCCGATGGCTTTCCCGGTGAAGCCGACCTGGGCGCTGACCGAGAGGGACTGCAAGGCCGCCGTGGAGCAGGGCTTTCATCCCTGCAATGCCGAGCTCGAATGGAACTGGCTCGGCACCGACGATCAGGGCCGCGACGTGGTCGCTCGCGTCATCTATGGTTTCCGCATCTCGGTCTTGTTCGGACTCGTGCTCACGCTGTTCTCTTCCATCATCGGGGTGGCGACAGGCGCGGTGCAGGGCTATTTCGGCGGCTGGACCGACCTCCTGTTCCAACGCTTCATCGAGATCTGGACGAGCATTCCGCAGCTCTATCTGCTCATCATCATCGCCGCGGTGATCGAGCCGAATTTCTGGATTCTGCTCGGCATCCTGCTCGCCTTTTCATGGGTCGCCCTGGTCGGCGTGGTGCGCGCGGAGTTCCTGCGGGCGCGGAATTTCGAGTATGTCACCGCCGCCCGCGCGCTTGGACTGTCCAACACCAGGATCATCTTCAAGCATCTCCTGCCGAACGCCATGGTGGCGACGTTGACCTTTATGCCCTTCATCTTGAATGGGTCGATTACCACCCTCACATCCTTGGACTTCCTGGGCTATGGCCTGCCGGTGGGATCGCCGTCGCTCGGCGAGCTCCTTGCGCAAGGGAAGGACAATCTTCAGGCGCCATGGCTTGGACTGACCGCTTTTTTCGTCATCGCGGCGATGCTGAGCCTGCTCATCTTCGTCGGTGAGGCGGTGCGCGACGCGCTCGACCCGCGCAAGACTTTGATGTGAGTCTCCATGGGATCGCATTTGCACCATCGTCACAACCATGGCCACGCCGGCCATAGTCATGATCATGACGCGGCTCACACCAACAACGAGCGGCGCATGGGATTGGCAGCGCTCATCACCGGCGCCTTCATGTTTGTCGAGGTCGCCGGCGGCATCGCTGCGGGCTCCCTCGCCCTGCTCGCAGATGCCGGCCACATGCTCACTGACTTCGCTTCGCTGGCGCTCGCCTGGTTCGGGTTCAGGCTGTCGCGACGCCCGGCAGATTGGAAACGTACCTTCGGCTTCGATCGTTTCCAGGTGCTGGTCGCTTTCGCCAATGGCCTCGCGCTGTTCGCCATCGCTGCTTGGATCGTCTACGAGGCCGCTGAGCGACTGATGACCACACCCGAAGTCTCGGGCGGCATCATGGTGGGGATTGCAGCGCTCGGATTGCTCGTGAATGTCGCTGCGTTCTGGCTGCTGCAAGGCGCCGATCGCGAGAATCTCAATGTCCGCGGCGCAGCCATGCATGTGCTCGGCGATCTGTTCGGCTCAGTGGCCGCGCTTGTTGCCGGCGGCGTGATTCTGGCGACCGGATGGACGCCGATCGATCCTTTGCTGTCGGTCGTGGTCGCCGCCATCATCGTGCGAAGCGGGTGGGTGGTCGTTGCCGATGCCGGCCATATCCTGCTCGAAGGTGCGCCGGGCGAGCTCGACACCCGCGCCATCGGCCCTGACCTCATTGCCAATGTCAAAGGGGTCGAGGGAATCCATCATGTGCATGTCTGGTCGATCACGCAATCCCGACGCATGGTGACGCTGCATGCCTGCA
>Ga0070665_100003792_pt1 | contig 16001 bp, 17 predicted proteins | sample KBSS13metaG_FD_65862 | JGI IMG/M metagenome (GOLD analysis project Ga0070665, IMG submission 65862) | Switchgrass rhizosphere microbial communities from Kellogg Biological Station, Michigan, USA - KBS S1-3 metaG | ecosystem: Host-associated > Plants > Roots > Rhizosphere > Soil ... | reverse complement strand
CCGACTTCGGCAAGTCCGCAGACGGCCAGCTCTACCTCGTCATGGAGCTCCTGACCGGCCACACGCTCGCCGACGAGCTGTCGCGCGGCGCGCTGACGCCGGCGCGGGCGCGCTTCATCGCCTGCGCGATCTTGCGCGGCCTCGAGGCGGCGCACGCGCGCGGCGTCGTGCATCGCGATCTCAAGCCGGAGAACGTGTTCATCACGCCGCGCGACGGCGGCGAGGACGTAATCAAGCTCCTCGACTTCGGGATCGCGCGCATGCACCAGGAGGGCATGGACGCGCAGCAGCGGCTGACCAAGGAAGGCGCGATCATGGGCACCCCGCTCTACATGGCGCCCGAGCAGCTGCGCTGCGAGCGCGACGTCGACGCGCGCGCGGACCTGTACGCCGTCGGCGTGCTGCTCTACGAGCTGCTCGTCGGACGGCCGCCGTTCGACGGCGAGACGGCGGTCAGCATCGCGCTCAAGCAGGTCTCCGAGCCGCCGGTGCCGCCGGGCCGCGTCGTCGCGGGCATCCCGCCCGAGCTCGACGCCGTCGTGCTGCACGCGCTCGAGAAGGATCCGGAGCGCCGCTTCGCCGACGCGGACGCGTTCATCGCCGCGCTGGAGGACGTGCGCGCCGTCGTGACCGGCGACGCGCCGGCCTCCCGCAACGGGACCGGCGCGATTCCCGTCCGCCACCCCGAGGCGCCGCCGAAGCGCCGCCGGCGGTGGCTGCTCGTCGCGCTGCTCGCGCTCGTCGTAGCCGCGGCCGCCGCCATCGCCGCGACCCAGCTGCTCGGCGGCGGGGAGCAGCGCGCCGTCCCGGACGTCGTCGGGCGCGAGGTGACCGCCGCGACGCAGAGGCTGCGCCAGGCGGGCTTCGAGGTCCGCGCCATCCGCCGCCGATCGTCGCGCCAGCCGCGCGACCGCGTCGTCTCCCAGCGGCCGGGGGCCGGCCACAGCGCCGAGACCGGCTCGACGGTCGAGATCACCGTCTCGGACGGGCAGGGCATCGACCAGGTGCCCGCGGTCCAGGGCCTGCGCCGGTCCGAGGCCCGGAAGCGATTGAGCGACGCAGGCTTCAAGATCGACGAGAAGCGACGCGCCAGCGCCACGATCGACGAGAATCGCGCGATCTCCACCGATCCACCAGCAGGCAGCCAGCTCGAGGGCGGGGCTACCGTGACGCTCGTCATCTCGACCGGGCCACCCGTCGTGACGGTCCCGTCCGTCGTCGGCCAGAGCCGGCGCGAGGCGACCGCGACGCTCGAGGACGCGCGCTTCGACGTCGCCGTGCAGGAGCGCGACGACGAGAACAGCGACCCCGGCACCGTGCTCGCGCAGGACCCGGCCGGCGACGCCCGCATCCGCCGGGGCTCGACGGTGACGATCTACGTCGCCCGCCGCCCCCCGCGCGTGACCGTCCCGTCCGTCGGCGGGTCCTCGCTGGCCGACGCCACGGCCCAGCTGCACGCGCTCGGGCTGCGCGTGTCCTCCGGCGACCAGTCCGTGACCGATCCGTCGCAGGACGGCACCGTCATCGGCCAGGACCCGTCGCCGGGCACCGAGGTCCAGCGCGGCTCGAGGGTCAGCCTCACGGTCGGTCGCGTCGAGACGGGCACCGATGGCGGCACGGGCGACACCCAGCCGCAGGTGCCGCCCGACGGCGGGTCGCCGACGCCGGACAACCAGGGGCAGGGACAAGGACAGGGACAAGGACAGGGACAGGGCCAGGGCCAGGGCGACGGCAACCCGTTCGACGGGATCTTCCCGTGAGGGTCGCGGTGCTCGCAGGGGGCCGGTCCTCCGAGCACGACGTGTCGCTCGCGAGCGGCGAGTCCGTCCGCGAGGGGCTCGCCGCGGCGGGCCACGACGTCCTGCACGTCCTGCTCGAGCGCGACGGGCGCTGGATGTACGACGGGACCGAGCTGGACCTGCGCGCCGGCGGCGGCCTGCTCGGCGCCGACGTCGTCTTCCCGGTGCTCCACGGGCCCTTCGGCGAGGACGGCACCGTCCAGGGGCTGCTCGAGCTGCTCGACGTGCCCTACGTCGGCTCCGGGGTCCTCGCGTCCGCGCTGTGCATGGACAAGATCCTCGCCAAGGACGTCATGGCGGCGGCGGGGCTGCCGCAGGTCCGCTACGTCGGGGTGGAGGAGACCGCCTTCCGCGAGGACAGCGCGGCGGCGCTCGAGGCGGTCCGCTCGCTCGGTCTGCCCGTGTTCGTCAAGCCGGCGCGGCTGGGTTCGTCGGTCGGGATCGCGAAGGTCGACGAGGGCCAGGACCTCGTCGCGGCGCTCGAGCACGCCTTCGCCCACGATCCGCGCGTCATCGTCGAGGCCCACAGCCCCGGCCTGGAGATCGAGTGCTCGGTGCTCGGCCACACCGCGACGGCCGAGGCGAGCACGCCCGGGCAGATCGTGCTGCACGGCGCCGACTGGTACGACTACGAGGCGAAGTACCAGCCGGGCGGGATGGAGCTGCGCGTGCCGGCGGAGATCTCCGACGCGGCGCTCGAAGGCGTCCGGCGCGTCGCGACGGAGGCCTTCCGGCTCTCGGGCTGCAGCGGCCTCGCCCGCGTCGACTTCTTCGTGGAGGGCGACGACGTGCTGCTCAACGAGGTCAACACGATGCCGGGATTCACCGCGACGTCGGTCTACGCGAAGCTCTGGGACGCCAGCGGCCTGGCGTACCCGCAGCTCGTGGACCGGCTGTGCGCGCTCGCCGTCGAGCGCCATGAGCTCGAGCGGCGTCACCGCTTCTAGGGCGGGCAGTCAGCTCCTCCACCGGCCCGAGCGGCTCGGCGCGGTCGACCTCGTGCGCCGGCTCGGCGCGGTGCAGGCGCAGGACCTCCGCGCGTTCCCGCTCGCGCTGCGGGCGCGGACGGCGGACCTCGGGAGCCTCGACGGCCTCGTCCGCGCGTGGCTCATGCGCGGGACGCTGCACCTCGTGCCGGCCGAGGACGTCGCCTGGATGCGCGAGCTGCTCGCGCCGCGAGGGGCGGCCGGCTCGCGGCGGCGACTGGCGCAGCTCGGCTTCGACGAGGCGGCGACCGACCGCGCGGTGGGGGAGGTGCAGCGGGCACTCGACGACGGACCGCTCACGCGCGCCGGGGTCGCCGCGCTCCTGGAGCGCGCGGGCCTGCCCTGCACCGGCCAGGCGCCGGTGCACGTCCTCGGCGCCGCGGCGGCGCGCGGCGTGCTGGTGCTCGGGACCGCGGACGAGATCCTTCCGGCGCCCGCCCGCGGACGCGCTCCGCGGGACCCGCTCGCCGAGCTCGCGCGCCGCCATCTTGCGAGCCGTGCCCCGGGCGGGCCGCCGGACCTCGCAGCGTGGTCCGGGCTGCCGATCGGCACGGCGCGCACCGCGTGGGAGAGCCTCGACGTCGTCGAGCACGGCGACGGCTGGGCCCTGCGCGACCACGTCCCCGACCCGGTGCCGGACGACCTCGTGCGGCTGCTGCCGATGTTCGACGAGCTGCTGCTCGGCTGGAAGGACCGGACGCCGGTCGTCCGTCCCGCGCATGCGAAGGCCGTCCTGCCAGGCGGCGGGATCCTCCGCGCGACGGTGACGGTCGGCGGACGGGTCGCCGGCACCTGGACCCGCAGCGGCGTCGAGCTCTTCGCGCCCGTGCCCGAGCGCGCGCTCGAGGCGGAGCTCAGGCGCGTGCGCTCGCCTGCGGATCCAGCCGGGTCATCGTGACCCGCGCGTCGAGATCGGCGGTCGCGATCCCGCGGAAGACGCCCTTGACCGGCGGCACGTCGGGGTAGTGGCGCCCGTGGCCGATCTTCACGTGCGTCTCACCCGCGGCCCGGCGGTTCGTGGGGTCGAAGCCGACCCAGACGGGCTCGCCGCGGCCGCCCTCGGACGGCAGCAGCGCCTCGATCCACGCGTGGGTCTCGACCTCCAGCGACGAATCGCCCTCGTCCTCGGGCGCAGCCCACAGGTAGCCGGAGACGTACCGGGCGGCGATGCCCATCCGCCGCAGGAGGATGAGCGCGAGGTGCACGTAGTCCTGGCAGACCCCGGCGCCGGCGTCGATGAGGTCCTGGGTCGTCGAGCCCACGTAGGTCGCGCCCCGGCGGTACGTGAAGCGGTCCGGGATGATGTTGCAGAGCGCCTGGACGGTCGCGAGCGGGGTGTCGCCGCGCGCCGCCCCGATGAGCTCCTCCAGGACCCCGGCGGAGCGGCCGTCCTCGTCGATGCCGGCCGGCTCGCTCGTCCCGTCGAGCAGGAACTCGCCCCCGGCCGCGCGGTAGGCCGGGGCGTCCATCGCCTCCCACGGCGCGCTCGTGACCGTGGGCGGCTCGGCGGTGACGACCCGCGCGCGGACATCGATCGTGAGGTGGTCGTGCGGGGTCGCGACGCCGAACTCGATGACCTCGGTGCCGAAGTAGTCGAGGTGGCGCTGCAGCCGCGCCTCGGGGTCGACGCGGACGTGGAAGTCGTCGACGCGCTGGGCCGACGTGGTGGCCGGCCGCACGCGCAGCGCGTTGAGGTTGTCGGTCACCGGGTTGTCGTAGCGGTACTCGGTGAGGTAGCGGATGCCGAAGTTCATGCCGCCACCACCAGCCCGGGGGCTCCGGCGAAGTAGCGCTCGGCGATGTCCGTGGCGACCTTCGCGAGCTCCTCCTGGGCGGCCTGGAGCGTGCCGTGGAGATCGGCTCCCGCGGCCTGCGCCCGCCCGCGGAACTCGAGGTCGGCGCTCAGGCGCTGCAGGCGCAGGACCGGCTCGGAGTTGCGCGGGTTGCGATCGGCGCGCTCGAGCGCGTTGAGCGCCGACTCGACCGCGGCGGCGACGGAGTCCGGGTAGGCCCGCTCGAAGAGCAGGAACCGCGCGACGGGGACGGCGTTCGGCGGCGCCGGCACGGCGCGCCGGTAGGCCTGGAAGCCCCCGACCGCCTGCAGGAGCGCGAGGGCCTGGCCGCGCTCGGGGCCGTCGTCGTCGGCCGCAGGCGGCAGCGCGACGCGCAGCATCCGCAGCACCATGTCGCCGGACTCGATCCGGCCGCCCGCGGCGAGGAACGCCGACGCCTCGTCGCGCAGCATCGTGCGCGACGTCAGGCCCCAGAACAGCGCGGCGCGCTCGCGGACGTACGCGTAGACGGAGTACGGGTCGCGGGCGACCGCGGCGCCCATCCCGCTGCCGCGCAGGTTGAGCTCGGTGGTGTTGATCGCCTCCCACATCTCGGCCGAGACGACGTCGCGCAGCGTGCGGGCGAGCTCGCGGGCGCGGGCGATGCACGCCACGACGGACGCGGGGTTGTCGGGATCGAGCGTGAGCGAGCGCAGGACCTCGTCGCGCGTGAACGCGCGATCGGCCTCCCCGCTGGACGACGCCCCCATGATCGCCGGCAGCGAGCGCCAGCTGAGGCGCACGCCCGCAGGGTCGTCGGGGCGGCCCTGCAGGGACGCCTGCAGCACGCCATCGAGCATGCGCGCCGTGTGCTCGGCGCGGGCGACGCTGCGCCCGAGCCAGAAGAGCTCGTGGGCGATCCGCGCCAGCATTACTGCTGTTGCTGCTGCTGTTGCTGGCCGACCCAGGGTCCGCCGTACTGCAGATCGGGCATCGTGAGCGGCGTCGGGACGCGGCCCGGCGGCTCGGCGCGGTCGGTGTCCTCGCCATCCTCGAGCACCCAGGTGTCCTTCGACCCGCCGCCGCGGCTGGAGTTCACGATCATCTCGCCCTCCTGCAGCGCGACCCGCGTGAGGCCGCCGGGCACGATCGAGATGTCCTCGCCGAAGACGGCGAACGGACGCAGGTCGACGTGCCGGGGCGACATCGTCCCGTCGGGCCCGACTGTGGGGACGGTCGAGAGCTTCACGACCTCCTGGGCGATCCACTTCTCCGGATGCGCGCGGATCACGTCGGCGAGCGCCGCGAGCTCGTCGCGCGGCGTGAGCGGGCCGATGAACACGCCCTTGCCGCCCGACTCGCCGGTCGGCTTGACGACGAGCTCGTGCAGCCGCGACAGCACGTGCTCGCGCTCGGTGTCGTCCGCCAGCAGGTACGTGTGCACGTTCTGCAGCAGCGGCTCCTCGTCGAGGTAGAAGCGGATCATGTCCGGCACGTAGTGGTAGATCGCCTTGTCGTCGGCGACGCCGGTGCCGATGGCGTTGGCGATCGCGACGGTGCCCGCGCGGTAGGCGCGGACGAGGCCGGGCACGCCGAGCGCGGAGTCGGGACGGAACTCGAGCGGGTCGACGAAGTCGTCGTCCAGGCGCCGGTACACCGCGTGAACGCGTTCGAGGCCGTCCGTCGTGCGCATGTAGAGGACGTCGTCGCGCACGACCAGGTCGCCCGCCTCCACGAGCTCGACGCCCATCTGGCGCGCGAGGAACGCGTGCTCGAAGTAGGCCGAGTTGTACGGGCCCGGCGTCCACACGACGACGGTCGCCTCGGCGTCGGCGCTGGGCGCGACCGCGCGCAGGGCGGCGAGCAGGAGCTGCGGGTAGTGGTCGACCGGCCGGACGCGGTAGTGCGCGAACAGCTCGGGGAGCAGGCGCGTCATCGCGACGCGGTTCTCCAGCACGTAGGAGATGCCCGACGGCACCCGGACGTTGTCCTCCAGGACCTTCCAGGTCCCGTCCCCGTCGCGGACGAGGTCGCAGCCGGCCACGTGCGTGTAGACGCCGCCCGGCGGCCGGATGCCGTGCACGGCGCGCGTGAAGTGCGCGCGCGAGACGACGAGCTCCCAGGGCACGAGGCCCGCGCGCACGATCTCGCGCGAGTGGTAGGCGTCGTCGACGAAGGCGTTCAGCGCCCGGATGCGCTGCGCGAGGCCGCGCTTGATGACCCGCCAGTCCGCGGCCGGGATGATCCGGGGCCCGAGGTCCATCGTCAGCGGCCGGTCGCGGGGGCCGTCCTCGCCGGTGAGCTCGAACGTGATCCCCTGGCGCAGGAAGATCGCGTCGCGCCGGCGCCCGGCCTCCGTCAGCCCGGCCGGGCCGAGCCGGTCGAGCGCGGCCACGAGCTCGGCCGCGTACGGCGCCACGGTGCCGTCGGGGGCGAACACCTCGTCGAGGAAGCCGTCGCGCGGGGTGTAGCCGGCACCGTCGGTGATCGCGGGCTCGGTGGGCATCGGCGGCCATCTTTTCAGCGGGGCGGCGGGCGTGCATCACCGAGCGGGCCAACCCGGCGCGCCGGTGTGTCGAAACTCAGCTCCCGCGCGGCCCGAACAGGACGATCTCGGAGAGCTCGACGCGCTCGGAGCCCTCCGGGAGCGACGTGACCCAGACGAGGTAGTAGCGCATCGGCCCGTTGCCCGGCAGGCCGATGCGCTCGCGGCGACCGGCGTCGGACACGTCGGCGAGCTTCACCCAGCCGTCGCTGGGCAGCTCCGCGGGCAGGCTCTTGCGGGCGCCGTAGATCGCGCCGGACCAGCCGGGCGTCCGGGAGCGGATCTCGATCCGCGTCGCGTTCACGCCGGGGGCCGCGTCGACGTACACGCCGACGCCGGGCTTCTGGGCGGAGAGCGGGCCGGAGTACGACTCGCTGGACCAGAAGGTCCCCGGATCGCCGTCGACCAGCAGCTGCGCCTGCTCGGGGTGCTCCCCGTCGCCGCCGTAGGGGTCGTAGTCGCCCGCCGCGGTCTGCGACAGGCGCACGATGCTCTCGCCCGGCGGCGGCGGCTTCGTGTCGCGCGGCGCGCTCGTGCCCTTCTCGGTCTGGCCGGCGGCGAGGGCGAGCAGGACGACGGTGGCGACGACCACGAGCAGCGCTCCCGCTGCGAGCAGACCGGCGGAGCGACGCAGGCGCAGCGGGACGCGGCGGCGCTGGGGGCCGCGGAGCGAGCGCAGGACGGTCGTCGCCTCGCCGGTCGCGTGGCCGCTGCGCGCGGTCTCGATCGCGAGCGCGTCCTCGAGGTCGGCGATGAGCGCGCCCGCGTCCGCGGTGCGGCGGCTCTGGTCCTTGGCGGTCGCGCGCTCGATCACGGCGGCGAGCGCGGCGGAGACCTCCGGGCGGCGGATCTGCACGTCCGGGAGGTCCTCGCGGACGTGCTTCATCGCCACGGTGACCTGGTTCTCGCCGTGGAACGGCACGTCGCCCGTGAGCATCTCGAACAGCACGACGCCGAGCGAGTAGATGTCGGACTGCGGCCCGACCGGGTGGCCCAGCGCCTGCTCCGGCGAGACGTAGTCCGTCGTGCCGAGCACCCGGCCGTCGGACGTGAGGCCGTCCTCGTCGAGCGTGCGAGCGATCCCGAAGTCGGTGACCTTGGCCGAGCCCTCGAGGTCGATGAGGACGTTCTGCGGCTTCACGTCGCGGTGCACGATGTGGCGCGCATGCGCTGCATCGAGCGCTCGTGCGACCTCGATCGCGTAGGCGACGGCCTCCGGGACGGGCAGTCGGCCGAGGCGCCGGATGCGCTGCTTGAGCGTCTCGCCCTCGACGTACTCGAAGACGATGTAGGGGGTTGCGCCTTCCTCCCCGGCGTCGATGATCTGGACGATGTGGGGGTGGTTGAGCTGCGCGACGGCGCGCGCCTCGCGACGGAAACGCTCCAGCTGGTCGGAGTCCCGCGCGATGTCGCGGTGCATGAGCTTGATCGCGACGGGCCGCTCCAGGACCGTGTCGAACGCGCGGTAGACCGTCGACATCCCCCCAGAGCCGACCACCGCATCGATGCGGTAGCGCGCGTCCAGCAGCGTGCCGACCGGTGAGCTCACCGTCCTATTGTCCCCCGCCGAGATCGTGGTCCACGTCATCTACTACACCGATCGCGCCTGTCCGTGGTCGTGGGCGGCCGAACCTGCTCTACGGCGCATCCAGGGTGAGTTCGGCGACGGGGTGTCGATCACCTACGTGATGGGCGGCCTCGCACGCGTGTTCTCCGAGCCCGTGGCGACCGCCAGCGCGCTGGTGCGCCGCGCGGGCGGCAGCCCGTCGACCGACCGGACGTGGCGGGCGCGCTGGCGCGGTGGAGCCGGCTCGCGCTGCCGGAGGTCGCCGAGGCGACCGGGCTGGCGCTGCCGCGTGCGGCGTCGGCGCTGTGGGAGCTGGCCCTGGACTTCAGGGCCCGACCCGAGCGACTCGGGTCGGGCTACCTGTGGGCGGCGGCCATGAAGGCCTAGCCGCGCAGGAGCGACAGGACCGACTGGGGCAGCTGGTTGGCCTGCGCCAGCATCGAGGTCCCGGCCTGCTGCAGGATCTGGTACTTCGTCATCGTCGTCATCTCCTCGGCCATGTCCACGTCGCGGATGCGCGACTCGGACGAGACGAGGTTCTCCTGGTAGACGCTGAGCCCGTTCATGAGGTGCTCGAAGCGGTTCTGCACCGCGCCGAACGTCGAGCGCTGCGCGCTGACCGCGTCGATGGCGGAGTCGATCTCGTCGAGATCGGTGTTCGCCGCCGACGACAGCGCGAACACGGCCGAGCTGATCGAGGCGCCGAGGGAGATCGTGCCGACGCCGACGGAGTCGGAGTCGTTGGCGCCGACCTGGAAGGTGATCGTGACGGCCGCGTTCAGGACCTTGATGCCGTTGAACTCGGCGCTGGAGCCGATGCGCTCGATCTCGGACGCGAGCTGGTTGACCTCGGTCTGGATCGCGGCACGGTCGTTGTCGCTCAGCGAGCCGTTCTTGAACTGGACGGCGAGCTCGCGGACGCGCTGCAGCATCGAGTGGACCTCGTCCAGCGAGCCTTCCGCCGTCTGGACCATCGAGATGCCGTCCTGGGCGTTGCGGTTCGCCTGCTGGACGCCGCTGATCTGCGCGCGCATGCGCTCGGAGATCGCGAGACCGGCCGCGTCGTCGGCGGCGCGATTGATGCGGTAGCCGGAGCTGAGGCGCTCCATCGACTTCGACAGCTTGTCGTTGTTCTGGAGGAGCGCGCGGTGCGCGCCCATCGCCTCGATGTTGTTCTGGATCCTGAGGGACATCTCGGGTTGTGGTTCCTTGAGGGAGGAGGGAGGGCGGGGGAGTGGCGGAGAGCTCTAGGCCTTGGAGGCCGGGACGTTCTGGGGAAGGTCGGTGACGGGGGACGCGGCGGCGGCCGCGTTCTCCTCCTTGACTGCCCGCCAGATCTCCTCCCGGTACACCGGGACGGACCGCGGGGCTGCGATGCCGATGCGGACGCTCGAGCCGCTGACCTCGATCACCTCGACCACGACGTCGTCGCCGAGCATGACCTTCTCTCCGGGACGACGGGTGATGATGAGCATGTGGGGGATTCCTCCTTGGAAAGGTGCTGGCTTCGGGCTACGCGGCCTGGCCGGCCGTGTCGGCGACGCCCGCCAGCAGCGGGATCCGCACGGGTGAGTCGGGTGCCTGGTTGATCACCTGGAAGCCGCGGCCCTCCACGAGGAGGATGGGCGCGCGGAGGTTGGCGGTGAAGTCCTCGATCGCCTCGGCGGCGCGGACCGTCACGTAGACCTGCGCGGCGGCGGGGTCCTCGATGCCGATCCGCTCCTGGTCGCTGTCGGAGAGCTCGACGGCGTAGTCCGCGAAGAACTTCCACGGGTTGGTGAGCGGGATCGCGATCGCGGGATCGTCGACCGAGTGCAGCCAGACGAACATGGCCTCGTCGGAGCGGGCCAGGAGCGTGTACCGGGAGCCACCGAGGCCGATCAGGCCGTTCGGGAACTCGATCACCGCCTCGGCGGGAACCTCGAGCTCGCCGAAGCGTGTGGACCGGAGAGTCACTGCGTCCACGGATCCTCCATGGGTGTGGTGGGCGGTGGCCATCACGTACATATGTCGGCGTTTGCGGGTGGAACTTGAGTGCCGGACACGTACGTGCTACCCGATCCGCTAACCGAGGAAGTCCATGAGCGTCCGCTGGCTGAGGCTGGAGCCCGTCGCCTGGAGCGCTGCCTGGTAGACGGCCTGCTGGCTGGACAGCGTGGAGATCGCCTCCGCCAGATCGACGTACTCGACGCCGGACCGCACCTTCTCGGTGGAGGTCTGCAGGTCGGTGAGCCGGTTGGTGGCCGTGGTGAGGCGGTTGGAGAGCGCACCGGCCTCGGCCCGCGCGGTGCTCACGTCGGCCATGCTGGCGTCGATCGCCGAGAGGTCGCTCGTGCGCAGCGCGTTCGTGTCGGCCGCGGTGCCGCCGCGCAGGTGCGTTGCGATGTCGCGGAGGACCTGGAGCGCCTTGCCGTCGCCGCCGTTGCCCAGGACGCTGCCCATGCTGCCGTTCAGCTGCACGGAGACGCCGGGGCCGATCGTGCGGACGATCGAGCCGGTGTCGCCGTTGTAGGTGTCGGCGCCGTCGGGATCGTAGGGGGCGGTGTCGGTCTTCTGGCCGGCGAAGATGTACTGGCCGTCGAAGGTCGCGTTGCCGGACGCCTTCGCCTGCCCGATCAGCTGATCGATCTGCGTGGCGATGTCGTTGCGGTCCTTCTGGCTCATGGTGCCGTTCCCGCCCTGGACGACCGCCTCACGGGCGCGCTGGAGGACGTCGTTGATGTCCGAGAGCGCGTCGTCGGTGGCCTGCGCCCAGCCCTGCGACGCGCCGGCGGTGTCCATGTACTGTGCCGTCGCCGCGAGATCGCCGCGCAGGTTCAGCGCCTTCTGCACGCCCTGCGGGTCGTCCGACGGGCGCTCCATGCGATTGCCGGTCGAGACCTGCATGGAGGCCTTGGCGACGGCGGCGTTGGCGCGCTGGAGGTCGGCCAGGTTGCGCCCGGAGATGATGCCCTCGGTGATGCGCATGGCCTAGAGACCGACCCGTCCGGTCCGGTTGATGAGCGTGTCGAGCATCTCGTCCATCGTCGACATCGCGCGCGACGACGCCTGGTAGCCGCGCTGGAAGCGGATCATGTTCGTCATCTCCTCGTCGAGGGAGACTCCGGAGACCGACGCGCGCCGCTCGTCGAGCGTCGTCACGATCGACGACTGCGTGGTGGAGGCGCGGTTGGCCTCGCTGGCGTCGGAGGCGACCTGGCGGACGAAGCTCGAGTAGCCGGCGTCGATCGTGCCGTTGCGCAGGGCGCCGACGGCGCGCGCGATCCCGTTGTCGCCCGCGGTGCCCGACGTGCCGGCCTTGAGCGTCGAGATCGAGACGTTGACCGTCAGCGTCGACGCGGTCGTGCCCGTGAAGAACGGGGGCGTGCCGTGGATCGCGTTCACCCCGGTCGCGAGGTTGTTCGCGACGGCGTCCAGCTGCGAGCGGTAGCCGGCGATGGTCGTCTGCAGCGCCTGCAGCGCCCCGAGCTTGCCGCCGGGCGACGTCAGCGTCTGGGGCCAGGTCACCGTGCCGGTGGAGCCGTCGACGAGCGGCGTCGCGGCGCCGCCGAAGGAGATGTCGAGGGAGCCGTCGCCGTCCGTGTCGCTCGTCGAGACCTGCCCGAGCTCGGACAGCTTGTCGAGGACGAGGTCGCGCTGGTCGAGCAGGTCGTTGGGCTGGCGCCCGACGGCCATCTGCTCCTTGATCGCCTTGTTGAGCGACGCGAGCTGGTTGGCGTAGCCGCCGACGTCGTTGCCCGCGTCGGTCGTGAGCGAGGCGTACTCGGCGGAGGCGGTGTCCGAGAGGGAGCCGAGGCGGCTGTCGAGGTCCTTCAGCGCGCCGGCCAGAGCCTGCCCGCTGGAGATCACGGCGGCCTTGGCCGCGCCGTCCGTCGGGTTGGACTCCAGGGCGCCCCAGGAGTCCCAGAACTTGCCCAGCAGGCCGGAGATCGCGTCGTCGCCCGGCTCGCCGAGCTGGTCCTCGACGCGCGACAGGCCGTCGGCGGTCGTCGTCTTCTCGCCCAGCGCCATGTTCTGGGCCCGGTACTGCAGGTCCAGGAACGAGTCGCGCATGCGGCGGTACTCGAGGACGTCGACGCCCTGGCCGAGCTGCGCGCCGGCGCCGCTCGCGAGCACGCCGGAGGAGATCGTGTACGGCGTCGAGGTGCCGAGGACCGCCTCCTGGCGGCTGTAGCCCTCGGTCTGCGCGTTGGCGATGTTGTGCGCCGTGACGTCGAGGCTGCGCTGCTGCGCGAGCAGGCCGCGCAGCGACGTCTGCAGGCCGGAGAAGGTCGAGATCGACGTCATGCCTGCAGGTCCAGGACGCGGTGCGGGTTGGCGGAGGCCGGATGGGCAGGAGCGCCCGCCCCAGGCGGGGCGTAGCCGCCGTGCTCCTCGCCGCCGAGCAGGCGGGTGAGGTGCTCGAGGAACGAGAGCTCCTGCCGCATGAGGATGCGGTTGGCCTGGTGCTGGCGGCCGACCTCGGCGAGCATGCCGCGCAGCTGCGCGCTGCGCTCGCGGGCGGCGAGCGCGTCGGTCGGCGCGATGAGCGAGCAGATCGCGTCGAGTGTCACGACGTGCGCCTGGACGCCGAGCTGGGCGCCGGCGTGCGTGAGGATCTGCGCGCGGACGCGCTCGAGGCCGGCGCGCCGGTCCATCTCGCCCTGGATCTCGGTGATCGCGGACAGGACGGTGTCGACGTCGCGGTCGCGGATCGCGGTGGCCTGGGCGAGGACGATCTGCAGCAGGCGCCCGGTGGACGCGAGCTGGTCGTCGAGGTGGGAGAGCAGCGCGGGGCCGAGTCCGGACCCCGCCGGGGCGGAGGGGAGCAGCGCGGCGCTCACTTGGTGCCCTCCTGGGCCATCGCCCTGTCGATCTGCTGCGCGAGCCCGAGCCCGCCCTCGGCCATGACGGCGTCGGCCATCGCCCCCGGGAGCATGTCGCGGTAGGTCTGGGTGGCGGCGGAGCCGCCCGAGCCGTCGGCCGGCTGGGCCGTCTTCGACAGCTGCTTCGTGAGCTCGCCGACGAGCTGGCGCTCGAAGGAGAGCGCGGCGTCGTACTGCTGACGGCGCTCCTTCGTCCCGTTGCGGACGTCGGCCGGCAGGTACGCGTTGTCGATGGGGGGCATCGCCGCGCTCATCGCTTGATCCCGTTTGCGATCTCGGCGGCGCGGTCCTGCGCCTGGATGGCCTTCGACGCCATCTCGTAGGCGCGCTGGGACTCGAGCATGGTGCTCATCGCGTCGCCCATGTCGACGTTGGACATCTCCAGCACGCCCTGCTCGAGCTTCGTGGAGGGGTCGGCCGCGCGGACCGCGCCGCTCTCGGCGGTCGCGGCGAAGGCGTTGTCGCCGAGCGGCTGCAGGCCGTCCTGCGAGGGCACGGTGACGATCGAGAGCTTGCCGAGCGCCTTGCCGTCGAGCGTGACGCTGCCGTCCGGGGCGATCTTGACGTTGCGCTCGTCGCCGCCGGCGGGGAGTGAGATCGGGGGCTCGACGAGGTCGCCGCGCGCGTTGCCGAGGCGGCCCTTGTCGTCGAAGCGGAAGTCGCCGTCGCGGGTGAGGACGTCCTTGCCCTCGCGCTTCATCTTGATGAAGCCCTGGCCCTGCAGCGCGACGTCGAGCGGCTCGTCCGTGCGCTGGAACGCGCCCTGTGCGTAGCCGCGGCCGACGGTGGTCGCCTTCGCCCCCGCGCCCTCGGTGACGCCCTTCTGCGCGGCGACCCACTCGGGCGTGTAGAGGAGATCGCGGAACGCGACGCGGACGCGCTTGTAGCCCGTCGTGTTCGCGTTGGCGATGTCGTTGGAGACCGCGTCGAGCCGCTGCTGCTGTGCCGCCATGCCGGCGGCTGCTGAGTACATGCCTTCGAGCATCGGTGTCCCGTGTGGTCGGTCGGGTGAGGGAGGACTTGAGCCGGTTAGCGGATCGAGCCGAGCCCGGCGGCCTTGCCGAGCGTGTCGTCGATCGTCGTCAGGGCCTTCTGGCCGGCCTCGTAGGCGCGCAGCGAGGCCATCATCTCGACCATCGTGCGGGCGGCGTCGACGCCTGAGCCCTCGAGCTCGCCCGTGCGGACCTTGCCCGCGGCCTGGGCCGTCGAGCGGCCCGTGAAGTTGCCATCGCCGGCCTTCACGACGTTCGTGAGCGCGAAGACGCCCACCGTGGCGGGGTCGACGGTGCCGTCGGTCTTGAGCTTGACGGGCTTGCCGTCCTTGCCCAGCACCTTGTTGCCCATCTGGTCGACGAGCGTGCCGTCGGCGGCGCTCGCGAACCGGCCGTTGCGTGTGTAGCGCACGCCCTGGCCGGTCTGCACGCCGAAGTAGCCCTCGCCGTCGACGCCGAGGTCGAGCGGCTCGTCGGTCGACCGCAGCGGGGCGGCCCGGAGATCGGTGGTCTGCTCCTCGAGGCGAACGCCGGCGGCCATGGTCCCGACCTGCTGGTCGCCCGCCACGTTGCGGACGAGCAGCTCGCCGAACGCCTTCTGGGCGGTGCGGTCCTGCTTGTAGCCGGGCGTGGCGGCGTTCGCGAGGTCGTTGGAGAGCTGGTCCTGGCGGGCCTGCATGGCGAGCATGCCGGACGCAGCGACGTAGAGGCCTCGGTTCATCACCACGGTGGTCGGCAGCTACAGGCAGGGCTTGAACGTCCGATAGGACGGATGGATGACCGCTCCCGTCGCCCTGACGATGCTGCGCGCCGTCGCGCCGGACGTCCCGCTCACGGTGGGATCGATCCTGGGCGCCCGCGTGCTCTCGCGCGAGGGCGACCGCGGGACGCTGCTGCTGCTCGGCGCGCGCCTCGCGGCGCAGCTGCCGGAGGGCGTGAAGGAGGGCGACGCGCTGCGCGTCCGCGTGCAGGAGGCGTCGTCCGACAAGCTCGTGCTGAAGGTCGTCGAGACCCCCGACGCGCAGGCCGCGCAGACGGCGGCGCAGCTCACGACGCTGCCGCCGATCGCACTGCCCAACGGGGCGACCGCGCGGCTGTTCGTCGAGCCGGACGACGACGCCGGCGGCTCCCGTGGCTCGGAGGATCGGGCCCGAACGGTCTTCGTCCGCTACGACTCGCCGGTCCTGGGCCGGATCGACATCGCGCTGACGCTCACGGGCGACGCGATCGGCGCGGCGCTGCAGCTGAGCGCGGGCGAGCCCGCACGCGCCGCACGCGGTGGCGCCCCGGCGTTGCAGGGCGCCCTCGCTGCGGCGGCGGCGCGGCCGGCGCTCGTGCAGGTCCTCGCCCGCGACGAGACGGTGGACCTGCGTGCCTGACCGCGCGGCGGCGCTGCGCTACGACGGCAACGGCGCGCCGCGCGTGGTGGCGGCCGGGTCGGGCGAGGTCGCCCGCCGCATCGTGGACACGGCCCG
>Ga0070665_100003790_pt1 | contig 16004 bp, 15 predicted proteins | sample KBSS13metaG_FD_65862 | JGI IMG/M metagenome (GOLD analysis project Ga0070665, IMG submission 65862) | Switchgrass rhizosphere microbial communities from Kellogg Biological Station, Michigan, USA - KBS S1-3 metaG | ecosystem: Host-associated > Plants > Roots > Rhizosphere > Soil ... | reverse complement strand
CTCGGGTGGTGCCTCAACGACCTCGGGGTCGCGGCCGCCCGCGCCGGCGATCGTGCACGCGCGGTGGCCGAGCTGGCGAGGGCGCGGGCGCTGTTCGAGCGGACCGACGATCGCCCCGGCCTGATCGCCACGCTGGTGCACCTGGGCTACGTCGCGGCGGACGATGGGCGTCCGGAGGCTGCGCGCGAGCTGCTGGAGCGAGCTCTGTGGTCCTACACCGAGGTGCTCGACGACGCGTTGTGCGCCGCATGGGTATCGATCGCGCTCGCCGAGATCGACGTCGCGCTGCACGCCGCCGGACGTGCCCGGGAGCGACTGCACGCGGCGATCGTCCACTTCCGTCGCGCGGGCGAGGGCTTCGGCGAATCCTGGTGCGAGCGTTTGCTCGGTGAGCTGCCGGACGCGGCGCTAACGAGCGACTAACGGCGCGGGCGTAGCGTCGCGGCTCCCACCGGTCCAGAGGAGGCAGCAGCGATGACGACAGGCGAGCAGTCCGCGGCACCCCTGCTCGGGGAGCCGACCATCGGCGAGCTCCGCCACGCCTTGCGCGGCGAGTTGATCACGCCCACCGATCCCGCGTACGACACCGCCCGCGGCGTGTGGAACGGCATGATCGACCGGCGGCCGGCGCTGATAGCCCGCTGCTCGGATGCCGGCGACGTGGCGACGGCGATCGGGTTCGCCCGCAGCGAGGGGCTGACCGTCGCCGTGCGCGGCGGCGCCCACAACGTCGCCGGCAACGCCACCTGCGACGGCGGCCTGGTGATCGACCTCTCCACGATGAAGGGCATCCGCATCGACCGCGAGCGGACCACCGTGCGTGCCGAGGCAGGGCTCACATGGGGTGAGCTGGACGCCGCGACCCAGGCGCTCGGCCTGGCCACCACGGGCGGCCTCGTGTCGAGCACCGGCATCGCCGGCTTCACGCTCGGCGGCGGGGTCGGCTGGCTCATGCGCAGGCACGGCCTGGCCTGTGACAACCTGATCGGCGCCGACATGGTGACCGCTGACGGTGCCGTGCTGCATGCGAGCGAGGCGGACCAGCCAGACGTCCTGTGGGGGCTTCGTGGCGGCGGCGGCAACTTCGGCGTCGTGACGGAGTTCGAGTACCGCCTCCATCCGGTCAGCACGGTGCTCGGCGGCCTGGTCGCATGGCCGGCCCACCGTGCGGGTGACGTGCTGCGCTTCTGGCGCGAGTGGGCCCGCGAGGCGCCCGCCGACGTCTGCACGCTGGGCGTCTTCCTGTACGCCCCGCCCGAGCCGTTCATCCCGCCCGAGGCCCAGGGAACGCCGATCTTCGCGATCGCCGTGTGCCACATCGATCCCGACGGCCGGGCCGAGGACGACCTGCGGGAGCTGCGCGCGTTCGGCCCGCCGGTCGTCGACGTGATCGGCCCGATGCCGTACACGGCGCTCCAGGGCATGTTCGACGCAGGCGCGCCTGCCGGGCTGCAGAACTACTGGAAGTCCTCCTATCTCGCCGGCCTCGACGACGCGACGATCGACGTGATCCTGGGGCACACGACGTCGATCCCCGCGCCATTCGGGCAGGTGCACCTGCACCAGCTCGGCGGGGCGGTGGGCGCGGCGCAGGACTCGGGCGCGTCGGGTCACCGCGGCGCGGGGTTCCTGCTGAACATCGTCGGCACGTGGGCCGATCCGGCGGAGACGGAGCGCGGAACGGCCTGGGTGCGCGGGTTCGCCGCCGCCGTCGAGCCTCACGCGATGGGCGCCTATGTGAACTTCATGGGCGACGAGGGGGATGCACGCATCCGCGCCGCCTATGAGCCAGCGACGTTCGCGCGGCTTCGCGAGCTGAAGGCGCAGCTGGATCCGACGAACGTCTTCCGCCTCAACCAGAACGTGCCCCCGGCGCGCTGAGGCCCGTCGACCGACGGAACGGAGACGCAGGTACAGGCGACGCCGGCCGGATTCATGACGAAGGCTCCAAGGCCGACGCGAGAGCCGGACAAACCCAGAGGCGGTATGGAGTCCGGAGGGATGGGCGGTCCCGGGCTCGAACCGGGGACCTCCTGCTTGTAAGGCAGGCGCTCTGACCAAGCTGAGCTAACCGCCCCTGCCGAGATGCTAGGGCTCTGCGAGCATCCCGGCCATGGATCTGGGGCTCACTGGCAGGGTGGCGCTCGTCACCGGCGCATCGCAGGGAATCGGCCGCGCGATCGCCGCCGAGCTGGCCGCCGAGGGCGCGCGCGTCGCGGTGTCCTCGCGCTCACGCGACCGCATCGAGGAGGCCGCGGCGGAGATCGGCGCCGAGCCGTTCGTGCACGACACCGCGGACCTCGACGGGGTGCCGGCGTTGCTGGCCGGCGTCGACGAGCGGCTCGGCGGGCCGGTCGAGATCCTCATCACCAACAGCGGCGGCCCGCCCGCGGACCCGGACCCGCTCTCGTTCAGCCGCGACCAGTGGGAGGCGGCCCACCGGATGCTGCTGCTCGGGCCGGTCACGCTCATCGAGCATGCGCTGCCCGCGATGCGCGAGCGCGGCTGGGGCCGGATCGTCGCGGTGTCGTCGTCGAGCGTGCGCGAGCCGATCCCCGAGATCGTGCTGTCCAACGCCCACCGGTCGGGGCTGCTGGCCACGTTCCGGACGATCGCGCGCTCGGTGGCGGCCCACGGCGTGACGCTGAACTCGCTCCTCACGGGCCAGATCGCGACGGAGCGGCTTTTCTCCCTGCGCGGGGGCCGTGAGGCGGCGGAGCGGCTGGCGGCCGAGGCCGTGCCCGCCGGGCGCGCCGGCGAGCCAGAGGAGATGGCGGCGGCGGCGGCGTTCCTGTGCTCGACGCGCGCGTCGTACATCACGGGCGAGGCGATCCGGATCGACGGGGGGCTGTCGCGTGCCGTCTAGAGGGAGCGGGGACGCCACGCGACGCGTGGTGGTCACCGGAGGCGCCTCGGGCATCGGGGCTGCGATCGTCGAACGTCACCGGGGAGCCGGGGACCAGGTGGTCGTCCTCGACCGCACGGCGGTCGAGGACGGATCGTCGGTCTGCGCCGACGTCGCCGATCACGAGGATGCGAGGTCCGCCGTCGACCGCGCAGCCGAGCTCATGGGCGGCCTGGACGTGCTCGTCTGCTCGGCGGGCATCCACGGCGAGGCGAGCGTCCTCGACACGTCCCCGGAGGACTGGGACCGCATCTTCGGGGTCAACGTCCGCGGCGTGTACTCGTGCGCGCAGGCGGCCATCCCGCACATGCTGGACGCGGGCGGCGGCGCGATCGTCGCGATCGCCTCGCAGCACGGTCTCGTCGGGTTCGCGAACTCGGCCGCCTACTGCGCGTCGAAGGCGGCGGTCATCAACCTCGTGCGCTGCCTCGCCATCGACCACGGTGCGCAGGGCATCAGGGCGAACGCGGTCTGCCCCGGCCCCACGCAGACGCCGATGCTCGGGTTCCTCGACGAGGATCCCGCCGCGCGGGAGTGGCTCATGCAGCAGCAGCTGAACGGGCGGTTCGTGCAACCGGAGGAGGTCGCGGACCTCGCCTTCTTCCTGGCGTCAGGCGCGGCGCCGTCGATCCTCGGCACCAGCATCGTCATCGACGGCGGGTACATCGCACGCTGAGCCCGGCGGGGATCTATCGTTCGCCCTCGCGAATGTCCGACATTGGGGAGGGCTTGTCGATGGAGAGCAGCGAGAAGGACCCCGAGCTGGTTCCGGAGGCGATCTTCGAGAAGGACGGCCTGAAGGTCTCGAAAAGCCCGTGGGGCCCGCAGGACGAGATCGGCCGCCTGAACTGGATCACCCCGGAGCGGCGTGGGTCCATCCTCGAGCACCTGAGCGGCGCGCACGTCTTCGACCTGAACGTCGACTACTTCATCAACATGCCCTCGTGGGTCGGTGCCGGCGACCCGACGTACGCGGCGTGGATGACGCACACGCCGCAGGGGTCCGTGAACGACGACGCGACCGGCTCCGGAGCCGAGGTCCACGAGTCGTACTCGTACTGCGGCGACGCGATCCAGATGTACACGCACTGCGGCACGCACATCGACACGCTGAACCATGTCGGACATCACGGGACCTTCTGGAACGGCTGGACGCCCGATCGCGATCTCGGCAGCCGCGTCTGGAACAAGGGCGGAGCCGAGAACTACCCGCCCGTGATCTCGCGCGGCGTCCTGCTCGACGTGGCGGGGATGCACGGCGTCGACCAGCTCGAGCCGGGCTACGCGATCACCCCGAAGGACCTCGAGGACACCGTGAAGCGCCAGGGCGTCGAGCTGCACAAGGGCGATGTGGTGCTGTTCCGCTCGGGCCGGATGCAGTCCTGGCCGGACGTCGAGGAGTACCTGCGCGACTCCGCCGGGATCAACCTGGACTCCGCGAAGTGGCTCTGCGAGGAGGCGGGCGCGATGTGCATCGGCGGCGACAACATCACCTGCGAGGTGATGCCGCCCGACGTGCCGGGCTCCTTCCTCCCGGTCCACGCCTACATGTGCTCGACCGCCGGCGCGCAGATCATGGAGGTCGTCAACATGGAGGAGATCGCGGCGGAGAAGCAGTACGAGTTCGCGTTCCTCGGCTTCCCGCTGCGGCTGCGCGGCGCGACGGGCGCGCCGATGCCGGCGTACGCGGTCCCGCTCAAGGACTAGCCGTACACTGGATCCAGTTCCGCGCCCCCATGGTCTAGCGGTCATGACGCCGCCCTTTCACGGCGGAAATCGCGGGTTCGAATCCCGCTGGGGGTACTGCAGTCCGACGCCGGCCTTGCGCGCGCCCTGGGCCGTTAGCTCAATGGCAGAGCGCGAGGCTTTTAACCTCTGAGATCTGGGTTCGAGTCCCAGGCGGCCCATCCCGCGCGCACGAGCGGCGCTGCGCCATTCGACACTTGCCGTCCGCCTGTCAAATGCGGCAAGTCAAGCGCGTTCGACGTTCACAGGCCGGCTGTCGAACCTCCGTAACGCGGGGTCCGGTGCGGGGTCCCTCCACCGAAGAATGGCCTCCGAGACGCCCACAGCAGTCCTCTTCCCCGGCCAGGGCAGCCATGCGCACGGCATGGACGAACCCTGGCGCGGCTCGCGCGCCTTCGAGGAAGGCCTCGCGCTCCTCGACTTCGACCCCTTCAGTCGCATCGACGAGGGCACGCGCTACCAGCAGCCCGCGCTGTTCCTGTGCAGCGTCGCCGCCTGGGAGGCCCGCGACGGCGAGCGGCCCGTCGCCGGCGCCGGGCACTCGCTCGGCGAGTACGCCGCGCTCGTCGCCGCCGGCGCGCTGCGCTTCGAGGACGGGCTCCGGCTCGTCGACGTCCGCGCCGCCGCGATGGCGACCGCCTCGACGGCGACTCCGAGCGGCATGATCGCGATGCTCCGCGCCGACGCGGCGGACGTCGCCCGGCTCGCCGAGGAGTGCGGCGCCCACGTCGCCAACGACAACGCGCCCGGCCAGATCGTCGTCGCAGGCACCAAGGAGGCGCTGGCCGAGGTCGAGCGGCGCGCCGACGAGATCGGCGCGCGCGCCCGCACGCTCGACGTCTCCGGCGCCTTCCACACGCCGCTCATGGCGCCCGCCGCCGACGCGCTGGCCGCCGCGATCGCCGACGTCGAGGTCGCCGCCCCCTCCTTCCCCGTGATCTCCAACAGCACGGTGGAGCCGTTCGAGGACGTCCGCGCCGAGCTCGTCGCGAACCTCCTCCGGCCCGTCCGCTTCCGCGAGACGCTCACCGCGCTCGCCGACCGCGGGGTCGAGACGTTCGAGGAGGTCGGGCCGGGCACCGTGCTCACGGGCCTGGTGAAGCGCACGGTGCAGAGGGCGGCAGCATGAAGGCAGGCATCTCCGGCGTGGGCAGCGCGCTGCCCGGCCTCGTCATCACGAACGAGGACCTCGCGAGCCACCTCGACACGAACGACGAGTGGATCTTCCGCCGCACCGGCATCCGGGCACGTCGCCGGATGCGGGAGGGCGAGGACGTCACGACGCTCGCCGTCGCCGCCTGCGCCGACGCGCTGGCCGACGCCGGCCGCGCCGCCGAGGACGTCGACGCGATCATCATCAGCACGATCACGCCCGACTACCTGACGCCGGGCCTTGCGCCGCTCGTCGCGGACCGGCTCGGCGCCCTGCGGGCGAGCTCGGTCGACATCAACGCGGCCTGCGTCGGCTTCCTCCACGGGCTCGACCAGGCCGCCGCGCTCATCGAGTCCGGGCGCGCGAGTCTCGTCCTGGTCTGCGGTGCCGAGGGGCTCAGCCGCATCACCGACCACAACGACCGTTCCACCGCCGTGCTGCTGGGCGACGGCGCCGGCGCGGTCGCCGTGACGGCCGGCGACTACGACCTCGGGCTGCCGCCCTTCCAGCTCGGGACCGACGGCGCGCAGGCGGGCCTGCTGTACGTGGACCAGGACAAGCGCGTGCTGCACATGCGCGGCGCCGAGGTCTACCGGCACGCGGTCGCCCGCATGGTCGAGGCGACCGAGACGGCGCTGCGCTCCGCCGAGCTCGCGATCGACGACATCGACCTGTTCGTTCCGCACCAGGCCAACGCTCGTATCATCGAAGCCGCCGCTGACCGGCTCGGCATCCCCCGGGACCGGATCTCCTTCCACGTGCAGGAGGTCGCCAACACCTCCAGCGCGTCCATCCCGCTCGCGCTCCATCAGGCCGAGCGGTCGGGCGTCCTGCACCCGGGCGACACCGTCGCGCTCGCCGCCTTCGGGGCCGGCTTCGTGTGGGGCGCCGGTGTGGCGACGTGGAAGGAGGAGCTGCTCACCACCACCGTTCGACACATGAGGAGACCAGAACATGCCCGAGCTGACTGAAGACCAGGTTCTCGAGCGCATCCGCGAGGAGCTCGCCGCCATCAAGGTGCCGGATGCCGAGTCCGCGACGATGGACAGCACCTGGGGCGACCTCGACGTCGACTCGCTCGATCTCGTCGAGCTCGTCAAGGCGCTCGAGGACGAGTACGGCATCCAGATCGCCGATGAGGAGCTCAAGCCGATCGCGACGGTCGGCGACGCGGTGCGCCTGACGCTGCGGCTGAGTTCCGAGGGCGCGACCGCCTGATGAGGGACGTCGTCGTCACCGGTCTCGGTGCGATCACGTCCGTCGGGACAGGCGCCGACGAGCTCGTGGAAGCTCTCCTCGCAGGTGCCTCCGGCGTGCGTCAGAGCTCCGAGGAGGGCGCGCCGGCCACGGCGCCGTGCGCCGACTTCGATCCCGAGGCGTGGATGACGCCGAAGGAGGCCCGCCGCACCGACCGCTTCGCCCAGCTCGCGCTCGCCGCGGCGCTGCAGGCTGCGACGGAGGCGGGGCTGCCCGACGGCGTCGACCCCGAGCGGCTCGGCATCCTCATGGGCACCGGCGTCGGAGGACTCGTCACGCTGCAGCGCGAGTGCGAGGCGTGGATCGCCAACGGCGACCGCGCCGTCTCGCCGCTGTTCGTGCCGATGATGATGCCGAACGCCGCGGCCGGCGCGGTCGCGATGGCGCTCGGCGCCCACGGGCCCGGCTGGTCCGTCGCGAGCGCCTGTGCCACGGGCGCGCACGCGATCGGCGAGGCCACGCGCATGATCCAGCGCGGCGAGGCCGACGTCGTCGTCGCCGGCGGTTCGGAGGCTGCGCTGACGGGGCTGTGCCTCGCGGCGTTCAAGCGCATGGGCGCGCTGTCGCGCCGCGGCATCTCCTCCCCGTTCGACATGGAGCGCGACGGCTTCATCATGGGCGAGGGCGCCGGCGCGCTCGTGCTCGAGGCCGAGGAGCACGCGGTGGCGCGCAAGGCGCGCATCCGCGGGCGCATCGCGGGCTTCGGCGCGTCCAACGACGCGTTCCACATGACGCAGCCCGATCCCGAGGGTCGCGGCGCGGTGTCCGCCATGCAGGGCGCGCTGCGCGACGCGGGGGCCGAGCCCTCCGACGTCGGCTACATCAACGCCCACGGCACCTCGACGCCGATGAACGACCGCGTGGAGGCCCAGGCCATCCGCTCGGTCTTCAACGGCTCGCGGCCGCCCGTCTCGAGCTCGAAGGGCTCGATCGGGCATCTCCTCGGCGCCGCCGGCGCCGTCGAGGCCGTCGCGGTCTTCGGCGCCATGGAGCGCGGTGAGCTCCTGCCGACGATCAACCTCACCGAGCTGGACCCCGAATGCGACATGGAGCACGTCACCGAGCGGCGTCCCGCGCCGGTCAAGCTGGCGCTGTCGAACTCGTTCGGGTTCGGCGGGCAGAACGCCACCCTGGCGCTCGCCGCAGCGTGATCGGAGCCGCCGCCGCTCGGGCGCGAGTGGCGGCGGATCCGGGACCGTTCGACGGACGCGGTAGTGTCTTGGCCGTGCTTGGAGCGAGCGCGTGAGCGCGAGCGTCGAGACGCTCGAGCCGCGAAACGCCACAGAGGACGCGATTCTCGCCGCCGCGCGGCAAGCGCTGGTGGAAGAGCCGTACGACCGTCTCACCATGGACGGCATCGCTCGTCGCGCCCATGTCAGCCGGACCGCGGTCTACTTCTACTTCCCGAACAAGCGGGCTGTGGTCGACCGCCTGATCCAGCAGGCGTTCTCCGACATGTACGAGGCGTCCTCGCCGTATCTGGACGGTGACGGCGAGCCGCGGCTGCAGCTGCGGCTCGGGCTCGCGCGCATGGTCTCGTGCGTCAACGCCCACGGTCCGGTCCTGCTGCTCGCCGCCCATCTGTCCGGGCGTGAGGACCGCCTCCCCACCGAGTGGGAGCCGTACATCCGCCGCTTCATCGTGAGCGCGGAGCGCCGCATCCGGCGCGACCAGGAGCGCGGCATCGCGCCGTCCGATGTCTCGCCCCGTATCAGCGCGCAGGCGCTGTGCGCGATGGTCGAGCGGCACATCACCATCGAGGTGATCGGCGGCGGCGTCGACGTGACCGAGACGATCCGGGTGCTCGCAGAGCTCTGGTACCGGGCCGTCTACTGCACCATCCCGCACGCCCCCGCGACGACCTGACACAGGGACCTCGCGTGTTCCCCGATCGCCTCACCGCGGGACGGGCAGCGCTCGCGATCCTCGCCGTCAGCCTCGTCTCGCTGCTGTTCATCGGCTCCTACGCCGGCGCGCTGCATGCGCCGTCGCCCGACGAGGTGCCGATCGCCGTCTCCGCCCAGGTGCCGCAGGCGGCCGCCGACCAGATCGACGCCACTCCCGCGTTCCGCGTCATCCGCGTGGCGACCCCGGCCGCGGCGATGCGCGCGATCGACGACCGCAAGGCCTACGGCGCGCTCGTCGTCGGCGGGAACGGCGGCCTCGAGCTCGTGACCGCGCCCGCCGCCGGGCCGGCCGCGCAGAGCGCGCTGCTCGACGGCCTCGCGCCGCAGCTGCGCAGCGCGGTGTCCGATGTGCGATTGCGGACCGTCCACGCCCTGCCGAAGGCGGACGGCCGCGGTCTGGTGGGCTTCTACACCGCCGTCGGCTGGATCGTGGCCGGCTACCTCGGCGCGACGTTCCTGGGGATCGTCTTCGGGACACGCCCGAGCACCCACCGCACGCTCTGGCGCATGGGCGGCCTCGTCGCGCTGAGCGCCATCGTCGGCTTCGGCGGCGCCGCGCTGGCGGCCTGGATCGGCGACATCGGCAACGTCGGGCTCATCGGCCTGATCGGCATGCTCACCGTCGCGGCGGCGGGCATCGTGACGACCGCGCTGCAGGCCGCGTTCGGGATCATCGGCACCGGCATCGCGATCCTCGTGTTCGTCGTGCTCGGCAACCCGTCGTCGGGCGGGCCGTTCCCACCCGAGCTGCTGCCGGAGCCGTGGCAGTCGGTCGGGCCCTACATCCCGACGGGCGCGGCGACGAGCGCGATCCGCGACATCGCCTACTTCCCCGACGCCTCGCTCGGCGAGGCGTTCATCGTGCTGGGCGCGTGGATCCTCGCCGGAGCCGTCGCCGCCCTGCTGCTCTCCCGAGGGCGCCACAGCCCGGGCGAGCGCGAGCACGCGCTCGCCGCGGTCGTCGCGCCCTAGCCCTCGGGCTCGGCCTCGGCGGCCTGCGGGGGGTTCAGCGGCGCGCCCAGCGCGTGATAGCCGCCGTCGACGTGCAGGATCTCTCCGGTGATGCCACGGGCCGCCTCGGAGAGCAGGAACAGCGCCGCGTCGGCCACCGGGCCCGCGTCGCGGTCGTCCCAGTGCAGGGGCGCCTGCTCGTTCCACAGGCCGGCGAGGAGGTCGAAGCCGCCGATGCCGCGCGCGGCCATCGTGCGCAGCGGGCCCGCGGACACGAGGTTGCTGCGCACGCCCTTGGGCCCGAGGTCGCGGGCGAGGTAGCGGTTGACGGACTCCAGCGCCGCCTTCGCCACGCCCATCCAGTCGTAGACGGGCCAGGCGACCGTCGCGTCGAAGTCCAGGCCGACGATGCCCGGTGCGTGCTCGGAGCGCTCCAGGAGCGGCAGGAGGGCCACTGCGAGCGACTTCAGGGAGTAGGCGCTGGTCCCGAACGCCATGAGGGCCGACTCGGCCGGCGTGTCGAGGAAGTTGCCGCCCAGCGCGTCCTGCGGGGCGAAGGCGATCGCGTGCAGGATGCCGTCGAGGCTCCCCCACCGCTCCTCGAGGTCGGCGGCGACGGCGGCGAGCTGCTCGGGCTCGTTGACGTCGAGCTCGAGCACCGGCGGCTCGGTCGGCAGGCGGCGTGCGATGCGCTGCGTGATGCGCAGTCCGCGCCCGAAGCCGGTCAGCACGATCTCGGCGCCCAGGGCCTGGGCGCGCTCGGCCACGGCGTAGGCGATCGAGTCGTCGGTCAGGACGCCCGTGATGAGCAGTCGACGGTCGGTGAGATCCACGGCGCGGGACGCTATCGGTCCGGCGTCAGCCCCGTCCGGCGCCCGAACGGCGATCCAGCTCGGCGAGCAGCAGGCCGATCGAGCGCTCGAGCTGCGCGATCGACGCATCGTCGACCCGGGTCACGCCGGTCTCCCGGTTCAGCCACGCGTTGATCTCGCGGAAGGACCGCCCGTCGAGGCGCCGCAGCGATGCGACGAGGCCGTGGCGCTTGTCCCGCAGCCGGGCGCGGCGCTCCCAGGCGGGCACCTCGTCCTCGGGCTCCTCCTCCGCCTGCGCCTGCGGCGCGAGGAACGGCGACGGAGGTGCGGCGGGCGGCGGGGGACCTCCGCCGAAGAGCGCCATCTGCGGGCTCACGTCGGCCGCGACCGGGACGAAGGCCAGCTCCTCCGTCGGCTCGCTGCGCTGGCGCTCGGCAGGCTCGTCGAGCAGGCCGTCGGCGGGGTCCTCCACCACGCGCAGCACATGGCGCAGCTCGGTCTCGACCTCGCCGGCATGGACGCGGAGCACGGGATCCCCGGGCAGGTAGACCCAGCTGTGCTCGCCGGCGGGGCGCCCCTGGATCGTCCGGACGAAGCGCCCGATGATCTGCCGGAAGATGAGTGGCGTCTTCGCGGCGGTCGCGTAGACGCCGACCCGCAGGCGCGGGATGTCGACGCCCTCGGACACCATGTTCACGGCGACGATCCACGGTTCGCGGCCCGTGCGGAACGCCTGGAGCTTCTGATGGGCGCGGGCCTCGGCGTGCAGCACGACGGTCGGGGTGACGCCGCACGTCTCCCGCAGCACCTTCGCGATCCGGCGGGCGTGCGTGGAGTCGGCCGCGATGACGAGGCCGCCGGCGTCGCGGTGGTCGCCCTTGCGCAGGGCGAGCAGCCGCTCGTGCGCGGACGCCAGGATCTTGGGCAGCCCATCGCCGAGGTCGGTGGAGATCGCGGTCCGGTAGCGGCGGCTCGCGTCGCGGCCGGTCAGCGCGTCGGAGAAGGACGCCTCGACGAGGTCGTCGCCCGACATCCAGGACAGGGTGCCGTCGTAGGGGATGAACGTCACCGGGCGGCAGATGCCGTCCTTCACGGCATCCGCGTACGAGTAGGAGACGTCGGGCCGGGCGAGGCCGTCGTCGTAGGTGACGCCCGGGATCGGCATCGCGTCGGAGCGGAACGGCGTCCCGGACAGCAGCAGCCAGCGCCGCGTCGCGCCGAACGCGGTCCGGAACCCCGTGCCCCAAGCGAGGTCGTCGCCCAGGTGGTGGGCCTCGTCGGCGATGACGAGGGTTCCCGGCGAGCACTGCGACGCCCACCGGGTCGCCGACGCAGCCGCGCGCGCGTACGTGACCGCGACGCCGTCGAAGTCCGACGGCGGGCGCAGCTCGCTCGCGTCGGGCACGAGATGCAGCCCGAGGCGCCCCGCGGCCTCCGCCCACTGGCGGGTCAGCGGCGTCGTCGGGCAGACGACGGCGACGCGCCGGACGACCCGGCTGCGCAGCAGCTCGCGGGCGAGGACGAGCGCCGGGCGGGTCTTACCCGCGCCGGGCGCGGCCGAGAGCAGGAACGGCTCGCCGTCCCATGCGTCGAGCTTGCGGAGGGCCCGCTCCTGCCAGGGCCTGAGGCCTCCGGAAGGACGGGTCTGGGGGGAGACCGTCACCGACACAGAGCGGGGAAGCATGCGACCCCGATCGGACAGAAAAGAGCCCGTGCCCGGTTCAGTGTCGGAAGTGCCTCCTGCTCGTGAAGACCATCACGATCCCGGCGGCGTCCGCAGCCTCGACGACGGACGGATCGTTGCGCGATCCGCCGGGCTGGATGATCAGCTCGATGCCCGCCCGGATCGCGAGCTCGGGGCCGTCGGCGAAGGGGAAGAAGGCGTCGGACGCGAGCGCCGCGCCCTGCAGCGAGTCCAGCCGCGACTTCTCGACCGCGAGGCGCACGGAGTCGACGCGGCTCATCTGCCCCGCGCCGATGCCGACCGTCGCGAGATCCTTGGAGAGGACGATCGCGTTCGAGCTGACGTGCTTGCAGACGCGCCAGGCGAAGAGCATCTCGCTCCACTCCGCCTCGGTCGGCTGGCGCTCGGACACGACCTGCATCTCCGAGCGGTCCTCGGAGTCGAGGTCGCGGTCCTGCACGAGCAGCCCGCCGAGCACCTGGCGGATCGCCGGATCGCCCGTGAGCGGCACGCGACGCTCCTCGTCCTGCAGAACGCGCGCGTTCGGGCGCTCGGCCATGACCTCGAGCGCCCCGGGTTCGTAGTCGGGCGCGATCAGCACCTCGACGAACTGCCCGGCGATCGCCTCCGCCGCCGCGCGGTCCAGCCGGCGGTTCACCGCGATGATGCCGCCGAAGGCGCTGACCGGATCGCAGGCGAAGGCGCGCTCGTAGGCCTCGATGACGGTGCGCCCCACCGCCACGCCGCAGGGGTTCGCGTGCTTGATGATCACGCAGGCGGGGACCTCGAACTCCTGCACGACACGGCGGGCGGCGTCGAGGTCGAACAGGTTGTTGTACGAGAGCTGCCGGCCCTGGTGCTGGCGCACCATCGAGAGCAGGTGCATGCGCGAGCCGACCTGCTGGTAGTACGCGGCGCGCTGGTGCGGGTTCTCGCCGTAGGAGAGGTCGGTGACCTTCTCGTACGCCCGGACGAACAGCGGCGGGAAGTCCTCGGAGCGCTCGGCGAACCAGCGCGCGATCGCGGTGTCGTAGCGCGCGGTGTAGGCGAACGCGTCGGCTGCGAGCGCCTCGCGCGTGTCCATGGACAGCAGGCCCTCGCCCGCGCGCAGCTCCTCGAGCACGGCGTCGTAGGCCTCGGGCTTGACGACGACGGCCGCGAACGCGTGGTTCTTCGCCGACGCGCGGATCATCGTCGGGCCGCCGACGTCGATGTTCTCGATGACCTCTGCGTCGCTCACCCCGCGGCGGGCGGCGGTGCGCTCGAAGGGGTAGAGGTTCACGCAGACGAGGTCGATCGGCTCCGCGCCGTGCTCGGCCATCGCGGCGACGTGCTCGGGGTCCGACCGCACCGCGAGCAGCCCGGCGTGGAGTTTCGGATGCAACGTCTTGACGCGCCCGTCCATGATCTCGGGGAACCCGGTGAGATCGTCGATCGGCCGGACCTCGAGCCCCGCAGCGGCGAGCTCTTTGGCGGTGCCTCCGGTCGAGATGAGCTCGACGCCGAGCCCGGCCAGGCCGCGGGCGAAGTCCACGATGCCGGTCTTGTCGCTGACCGAGAGGAGCGCCCTGCGGACCCTGACCGCACCGGGCGCCGTGACGCTCACGGCGGGGTCGATGTCGGCGTCTGGCGTGATGGCTCGCGAGCATAGACGAGCGCCCTGCCGTCGCGAGGGTGTGAGACCGTCTCCGCCTGGGAACCAGCGGCGAAGGACCCGGGCCAGAACGACGAGAGGACAAGGCCATGCCGTCTGACACCGACACGGAGCTGCAACGGGGCGAGGACGCGGAGAAGGCGCTCGAGTCGCAGGCCGACGAGCTCGAGGAGCGCGTCGCCGAGCTCGGCGACAGCATCGACGAAGCCAAGAAGGGCCTGCGCGCCCGTAAGGAGGACGCCGACGACGGCGACGACGAGGACTCCGACGGCGACGACCCCCTGGCCTTCGACGACCCGGAGGCCGACGAGGACGACGAGGACGACGACGAGGACTAGGGTCGCTCGACCAGGGTCCGCCGTACGTTGGCGGGGTCCGCGCTGATCGCGCCCCGCGCGAAGAGGCGCACCGCTTCCGGCAGCAGCTCGTGCTCGAGCGGCTGCAGGCGGCCCCGGACCGCGCCCGGATCGGTCGCGCCGGGGAGCTCGACGGCGCGCTGCAGCACGATCGGGCCGGTGTCGACCCCCTCGTCCACGAGGTGCACGGTCACGCCGAAGACCTGCACCCCGTAGGCCACCGCCTGCTCCACGGAGCCGATGCCGGGGAACGCCGGGAGCAGGGACGGATGGACGTTGAGCACCGCACGCGGGAACCGGGCCAGGAAACCGGGCGTGAGGATCGCCATGTAGCCGGCCAGCACGACGAGCTGGGCGCCGCGCTCCTGCAGCCAGTCTGCGATCGCGGCGTCGCGCGCATCGCGGTCGGGATGCTCGTCGAGCGCGAACACGGCGGTGGGCACCCCCGACGCCTGCGCCCGCGCGAGGGCCCGGGCGCCCGGCTTGTCGGACGCCACCGCGACGACCTCGGCCTCCCGGCCGTGCACGGTGTCCAGCAGCGCCTGCAGGTTGGTGCCCTCGCCCGAGGCCAGCACGCCGACGGGCAGCGTCCTCATCCGAGGACCGGCTGCTCGGCGGCCACGACCTGCAATTTCGGGAACGCGCCGCCCGTCGAGCGCAGGCGCCCGGCGGTCACCAGCTCGTCGACCCGTGCCAGGACCTCACCGGAGGTCAGGTGGTCGAACGTCCCGTAGGCCGGCAGGCCGTCGTAGCCGTTCTTCTGCACGACCTTCGAGCGGCTTCCCCGCAGGACCTCGACCGTCCGCGTGCGCCCCACCGGGGGCTCCGCGTCGGACACCACGGAGAGGATCGCCTCGTCGAGGTCGCCCGGTGGCGCGCCGCCGCGCCGCGGCTTGCCGGCCGCAGCACCGCCGGCCGGGATCCAGCTCGCGTCGCAGACGTCGCAGCACGGCACCCCGGGATCGGTCCGCGGCGGGGTGGGATCGCCGAAGTGGTGCAGCAGCGACGCGCGCCGGCACTCGTCACCCTCGACGAACGCCCACACCGAGCGGTACTGCTTCCAGCGCGCCTTCTGGCCCTCCCCGGCGGACGTTCGGCACGCCGCCCGCGCCCTGCCGTCGAACGGCGCCTCGAGCCGTCCGCGCAGGCGGTCGGGCGTCGACGGTGCCGGCCGCACGACTCCCGCCCGAGCGAGGTGGCCGACGATCGCCCGGGCACGGTCGGCGCCGTCGTCGCCGCGTCCGCGACCGTCCCCCCTGGACTCCACGACCGCGCCGAGCTCGTCGGTCCCCAGGTCGTAGCGGCCGTTCTGCGACCGCGCCTCCAGCCGCTTCGCGACCGCCGCGATGCCGTCGTCGTCGACCTCCGCGCGCTGGATGAAGAAGACGTGCAGGCCCTTGTCGCGGCCTTCCGCGAACAGCATCGCGCGTGACGGCTCCCCGTCGCGGCCGGCGCGGCCTGCCTCCTGGTACCAGGCCTCCAGCGAGGGCGGCACCGACTCATGGCAGACCGTCCGGACGTCCGCCTTGTCGATGCCCATGCCGAAGGCGTTCGTCGCCACGATGACGTCGACGCCGCC
>Ga0070665_100003788_pt1 | contig 16007 bp, 11 predicted proteins | sample KBSS13metaG_FD_65862 | JGI IMG/M metagenome (GOLD analysis project Ga0070665, IMG submission 65862) | Switchgrass rhizosphere microbial communities from Kellogg Biological Station, Michigan, USA - KBS S1-3 metaG | ecosystem: Host-associated > Plants > Roots > Rhizosphere > Soil ... | reverse complement strand
ATTCGGTGATCCCGCCGCAGACCGCCGCGTCGGTCTGCAGGATGGCGGCCGCCTGTTTGTCCAGCAGCTCCTTGAACCGCCACCGCCCGGCCTCGATCTCGCCGGTGGCGACGGGCGTGGCGATGGCGGCGGCCAGCTTGGCATGGTTGTCGATCTGGTCCGGGCTGAACGGCTCCTCGATCCAATAGGGGTCGTACGGCGCGAACCGGTCCATGTAGCGCAACGCCGTCGGTACGTCGGACCAGGCGTTGTTGGCGTCGAGCATCAACAGCACGTCCGGACCGATCGCGGAGCGGGCAGCGGCAATGCGTGCCTCCTCGGACCTCAGGTCGCCGCGGCCGACCTTCATCTTCACCGCGTTCAGGCCAAGCGCGACGTAGCCTGCCATCTCCTCGCCCAGCATCTCGGGGGACTTGCCGTCGAGGTAATAGCCGCCGCTGCCATAGGCCGGCACGATGCCCTCATGCGCTGCCCCGAGATATTTGTAGAGCGGCAAGCTGGCGGCACGGGCATTTCGGTCCCAAAGCGCAATATCGACGATGGAGAGCGCCCGCATCACCAGGCCGGCGCGGCCGTGCAGCAGCAGCTCCTGGTAAAGGTCGGCCCAGATCCTCTCGGTTGAATGCGGATCTCTGCCGATCAGCAGCGGCGCGATCAACTCGCGCACCGCCAGGGCCACCACCGCGCCGCCCGCATGGCCGGCATAGCAATGGCCGATCCCTTCCACCCCATCGTCGGTACGGATCCGGACCAGCGCATAGTCGCGGCTGGTTACCTGGCGGCGGGCGAATGCGGTGGCGTGCTCCAGCGGGACGCGAACGGTTCGAGCCTGGACAGATACGATCTTGGCCATCTAAGCCTCCCGCACGCGGATTATGTAAGCGCTTACACAGCAAGTACGGGATCACCGCTCTGGTGTCAAATCGTCCGTGGGGCGAATTGCGTGCTTAAGCCGGAACGTAGGTCAGCCTGACCGCGTCCTCGCCAATGCGATCGCTGGCCACAAGGCGGAGCGGCGGCCGGGGGGCAGCGAAGAATGGCTTGCCGCGACCGAGCACGACGGGGTGGAAGTAGAGCCGATACTCATCGATGAGACCAAGGTCGGTCAGGCTGCGTGCCAGGTCCGGTCCGCCAACCTCGATCTCCCCAACGCGCTCGGCCTTCAGCTCGCGTATCACCGCCTCGATGTCATCCCCGACAAGCGTGGCGTTGGGGCCGACCGACTTCAACGCGCGCGACACGACCCACTTCGGTTTGCTCCGCCACGCCGCCGCGAAGTCGCGTTCCGCCGCGTCCCACTCGGGATGGTCTTCATCCCAATACCGCATGACCTCGTACAGACGGCGACCGTACACACTGCCGGCCAGGCCGCGCGTTTGCGCGATGAAGTGATGGAAGAGCACGGTACCAGGCGCGAATTCCTGATGGTCGACATAGCCGTCTAGGGACAGGTTCATTCCAAAGAAGAGTTTCGCCATGCTAGAGGATCTCCATCCCAGATTGGTGGTATCAGAGCCGCTCCATGCGAAGCCAGCGATCGTCGCCCAGCCACGCATTGGCTAAGGCTTGTTTCGCTGCGGCCGCTTCCAGCTGGTGCCCCTGGGCTTCCTCGCTGCGGGCAAGACCGTAGAGCACCCAACCATTGTTCGGCGATTGGACAAGTGCATCGCGAAACGCCTGGCTGGCCTCGTCGTATCGGCCTGCCAGGAACATGACGGCGCCTAGCGATTGCCGGACGGGATAATACCAGTAAGGCGGCTCCTGATACGGGATGCGGCCTTCGAACGTGATCGCCTGACGATAAAACTCCGCCGCCTCGGAATACTGTCCCTGAGCCGCGGCAAAGCGGCCGCGCGCTACGGCCTCGGCGAGCGACAGCAGGTCGGCGGCCGGCACCCCTTGCGCGATCATCCCGGCCAACGCGTCCGACGTTCTGAGCGCCGCGATCTCGCCCAACTCGGCGTTGAAGCCGGCCCGGTCGCGACGCTCGGCATAGGCGACCGCGCGCGCATAATGGCGCATCGCGACCGCATAGGGCAGGCGCGCGTCGGGCGCGGGCATGGCGAGGATCGCGTCGGGATCGGCGAATTGCGCCATCGCAAGGTAAGGCGCCGCGTCGATGGCCTGAATCCAGGCAATCCGCGCCGACGTCTCGGGATCGAGAATCGTCCTCAGGCGCTGCGCTTCACGGATCGCGGTGCTCATATCCCCCGCCATCTGCGCCGAAGCCACAATGAAATGGACGTTGTGAGGATAGTAACCGTAGCGCACCAGGTTGTGGTCGTCCGCGCCTTGGATGAATGCCTCGTCCGATCGCGCCGCCGCGATGTTCACGCGGATCGAATCCGCATAGCGGCCGAGCCGGTAATAGATATGCGCCGGCATGTGGACGAGATGCCCAGCGCTGTGTGAAGCCTGGCGCGAGAGCCGATCTGCCGCTGCTTCGGCGCGCTGCGGATCGCTCACCTCCAGCAGATGGATATAGAGATGCTCGGCCTGCAGATGCGCCGGATTGCGCGCGAGCACGGCCTCGACGAGGCGGACGGCCTCGCCGCTGCGACCGACCGGCGTCTTCTTGTCGGCCTCCCAGTAATTCCACGGGGTCGTGTCCATGACCGCCTCGACGGCCAGCACGGCGACGTCGTCATCGGCCGGAAAACGGGAGGCCACCTCCAGCATCGCGTCGGCATAGGCGGCGTCGAGGGCGGCGCGATCCGCCTTGGGATCGCGCGAATAGCGCCTGGCGACGGCCTCGATCAGCGCGCGTTCGAGCGGCGATGCCCGGTCGCGCAACGCCATTGCCCGGTCCATTGCCAGCGCTGCCGTGCGGTCGCGATCGTCCATCGGCGCATTGATATTGGGGCCGAGCGCGACGGCTTCGCCCCACCAGCACAGGGCGCAGTCCGGATCGAGGCGCTGGGCCTCGCGGAAAGACCGGACGGCGCCGGAGTGGTTGAAGCCATAGGTCAGGAGCAGCCCCTGGCTGAAATAGCGCCGTGCCTGCTGGTTGGGTGTGGTTACCGGAAAGGGCGAATCGACAAGGTCGCTATAGAGCGGGATCGGCGATGCCTGGCCCGCCGGCGCCGCGGCCGCTGCGGCGATCAGCAAGTCCCGCGCAAAAGCCGAACGCGGGCGCCCCGCGCCGCAAAGCGATTGGGCGGCGCGGCTCGGATCGAGTGCCGCGAGAAGAGCTGGCGAGAAGCCGGGCTCGGTCGCAAAGCTTGCGAGCGAGAATCCAATTCCCACAAAAGCTGCAGCTTTGAGTGCGTGACGCATCAGCCTAAATCTCCGGCAGATGAAGCCAGATGGCCAGGGCGCTGACGACCATATTGACCGCCAGTGCCGAGAGGATCAGGCCCATGACCCGGCGCAGGAGGTTTGCGCCGCCCACGCCGATGACGCGGTGAATCCACTCGCTGAGCAGGAAGGCTCCCAGCAGCAGTGCGAGGATTCCGGCCAGGGCGAGCAGCGTTATCGCCTGCCGATAGATGGCTTCGCGCTGGTTATCCATCAACAGGGCGATTGTCAGCATTGCACCGGGCCCCGCGATGATCGGCGTGGCAACGGGGTATATCGCGGTCGCGAGCGATCCCTCGCCAGCCGTTGCTGAAGACGCCGCGGAGTTGCCGAGAACCATCGACAGGGCAAAGACGAAGAGGATCATGCCGCCCGCGATCTGAAATGACAGGAGCGATATGCCCATCGCCTTCAGGACGAACGGTCCGACCAATCCGAAGGCAGCGAGCAGACCGAAGGCAGCCGCAACACCGATGATTGCCGTGCGGCGCCGATCGGCAAAGTTAAAAGCCGCCGTCGCGGACAGGAACAGCGGCACATGCCCAATCGGGTCCATAACGGACCACAATGTCACCAGTTGGGTCGTCAGCAATGTATAGTCGTCGAGCAATTCCAGCCCTCCGTCACCTGACGTGCCGTTCCGTCCTCAATGTGAAATCATCTTTGATTACGGGGGCCGCGCATTCAACGTGAAAATGGCTCGCCGCGGCCGCAAGCTGAACGCACTTCTGCAGTAATTCGGTTTAATCTGGGGGATTTGGAGGCGGCTGGTGTTCAACTCACCCACTCAGCGTTGTTTTAATGGTTGCTAAGGAGAAAAGCTGCGCGATCACATACAGAATTTCGCCCGATTGAGCCTGGCCGAATGCTAAAGTCCGCTACCGCTGGCCCATCGGCGTTGCAATCTGGACTTCCGCGAGAAAGGCCTACAGATGCTCCATGAAAACCCGCTCATAGCCATTTTGGTTATCGGGTTGGGTTTGGCCTTTTTTCTGGGCGTGCTGGCGCAGCGGCTCAAGATTTCATTACTGGTGGCCTATCTGCTGGCCGGCGTCGCGGTGGGACCGTTCACGCCGGGCTTCGTGGCCGATCAGGGGTTGGTTCTCCAATTGGCCGAAATCGGCGTGATTCTGCTGATGTTCGGCGTCGGCTTGCATTTTTCGGTGAATGATTTGGTGGCCGTGCGCGCAGTCGCCATTCCCGGCGCGCTGCTCCAGATTGTCCTCACCATGCTGCTTGGATTGGCTTTAGCCTGGTTTCTCGGCATGCCTCTCGGCTCTGGTTTCCTGTTCGGCATGGCGCTCAGCGTTGCGAGCACTGTGGTGCTCTTGCGTGCGCTCCAGGAGCGGCGGCTTGTCGACAGCGAACGCGGCCACCTTGCCGTCGGTTGGCTTGTGATCCAGGATCTCGTCACTGTGCTCGCATTGGTGCTGTTGCCCGTCGTGGCTCCACTTTTGAAAAACGATGCCGCAAGCACCCTGAGCCTCTCCGCGTTATCCCTGACGATCGGCATCACCCTTGGGAAGGTGGCCGCGTTTGTGGGGCTGATGCTCGTCGTCGGCCGAAAATTGATTCCCGGCGCCTTGCACTACGTTGCGCATACGGGATCGCGTGAGTTGTTTCGTTTGGCGGTGTTGGCCGTAGCGCTCGGGGTCGCGTTTATGGCGTCGGAATTATTCGGCGTATCTCTCGCCCTGGGGGCGTTTATCGCCGGCATGGTTCTCAGCGAATCCGAACTCAGTCAGCGCGCCGCGGAAGAAACGCTGCCGCTACGCGATGCGTTCGCAGTGCTTTTCTTCATTTCCGTCGGGATGCTGTTCGATCCCACGGTATTGCTTCGCGACCCGCTGCCACTGCTGGGGACATTGGCCGTCGTCCTGATCGGCACTCCAACTGTGGCTTTTCTTATCCTGCGGCTATTTCGTCAGCCGTGGAACACGGCGCTGACCATTGCCGCCGGACTGGCCCAGATCGGTGAGTTCTCGTTCATCCTTGCGGCACTCGGCATCGGGCTTGGCCTATTGGATGAGCGGGCTCGCGATCTGATCTTAGGGGCGTCAATTTTATCCATCCTTATAAATCCACTGCTGTTCGCGGGGATGAATCAACTCAGGCCCTGGATCGACAAGCGGGACGGGCTGAGAGTGGCGCGCGAGGGCGCTGTTGTGCAGGCAGAGACGATTACGCAGGTCCCCACAACCCTGGAAGGCCATGCGGTGCTCGTAGGCCACGGCCGGGTCGGAAGTCTTGTGGCCGATGGGCTTCTTCATGACGGCTGGAGGGTCGTGGTGATCGAAGCAGGCGATAGTCAGGCGCAATTCCTCCGGGACCGTGGAATCGAGATATTTGTCGGAAATGCGGCGGATCCAGAGGTGCTGAAGCTGGCCAATTTGCAGGCGGCAAAGCTGCTTCTGGTGGCGATCCCGGACGCTTTCGAGGCGGGTCAGATCGTGCAGCAGGCGCGTCTCGCCAACCCTGCGATCGATATCATTGCCCGCGCCCATTTCGATACGGCGGTCGAGCATCTCCAGCAACACGGAGCAACGCAGGTCGTGATGGGAGAGCGTGGCATTGCGCGGGCGATGCTCGAATACGCTAAAGCTGGAAATGGCGCCGAAACTGACAATGCACCTGAAGCAAACGAACTCAGCCTGATTCAGTAATGAACCGCTCCTGGCGCGGGGTAGGGCGCCTGGGCCTGCCGTCCGTCCCTCCCAGTCATCCGGACTAGCCTTGCTGCTCGAACCGACGACCATATCGATATACATCGGTGCCTGTCCGAACGTGATGTATGTTGCCTTGGCGGGAGGAAGGACATGCGCGCGGTTTCGAGGCTTTTCTGGCTCGTTGCCCCGGCCCTGATCGCGTCGGCCGCCGTCGCGGCGGATTTCACGCGTAACGAGATCCAGGCGATGCTGGCAGCTGCCCCGGCGGGCCAGGGCGTGAGCTTCGCCGGCCGATCGCTCGCGGGCCTGGATCTCCACGACCTGGACCTTACTGGTGCTGATTTTTCCGGAACCGATCTGTCGGACGCTGACCTGCGCGGCGCCAAGCTCGTGGCAGCGAAGCTGGTCGGGGCCAAACTGCCGCGGGCGAAGTTGAACTTGGCCTGGATTATGCGCGCCGACTTCTCCCATGCCGATCTGTCCGGTGCCGTCCTGGAGACCCTCGTCGTCTCGGCGGGATTGGAGACCCTTCCGAGCGAAGCCGCCACTTTCGTCGGGGCCAATCTCTCTGGCGCGCGGCTCATGGCCCGCTTCAGCCTGGATGATATGCGCGGAGCGGACCTGTCTCATCTACAGGCGTCGGTGGACATGCGAAATCAATCCATGGGCCTGATCCGCACCGATTTCTCACGCGCGAACCTCGTCGGCGGGAAATTCGAAGGCGCGGCGCTGGCTAAGGCCAATTTCAGGTTCGCCAAGCTAAAAAACGCCAATTTCACAGGGGCGATACTGACGGGAGCGGATTTTTCCGGCGCCGACCTGACTGACGCGGATCTGACCGGCGCGAATACGACCGGGGCCGATTTCACCAGCGCAGTGCTGGTGGGTATTCGTGGCCTCTCACGGCCCTGACCGATGTCGCACGCTGCCGGCAAAAGCTGACGGTCGTGATCAACCAAAAAAGGGGCTAGCTCATGCCCGGTCCAATCGTCACCGTCATTGCGCCGTGCGCCCGATGACCGAACTCATGATCCCATCGAACCGTGCGAAGAACGCGGCGTTGCTATAGCCTGCCGCGGTCCGCCGCGCAGCATGGCCCATTTCGTCCCGCAACTTTGGGTTGCCGAAATACATGCTGATCGACAGAGCCAGCAGATCGATATGGCCTGGTGGGAACATCAGGCAGTTACGGCCGTGGACGAAGACATCGCGATAACAGGGCAGGTCGGAGAGCAGAAGCGGCCGTGCGAGCAAAGCCGCTTCATAGGCGGCAAGAGACTGCGTTTCGCTTTTGGAAGCCAGACAAAACATATCGGCCGATTCGATCCAGGCGAGCACCTCGTCATCGGTCAGCCCTTCCAAGAGACGGTATTTTTCCGGCTCGCCGGCGACGATGCCACGTGCGGTCTCGCCGAGTTCGAAAAACTTACCGCAGATGATGCATTCTATATCCAGCCCGCTTCGCGCGACGGCCTGGACAAGGTCGCCCGGTCGCTTGCGGGGTTCGATGGTCCCGACCTGAATGATGCGCAAGGCTCTGCGCTTCACGGGGATGTTTTCACGGGCAATGATGGCGGGGTCGATGTCCACACCGAATGGGGCGGTATGGAATTTTCCCGGATCGAGATGGTAGGTGAAGGACCGAAAGACGTCGTGCTGAAACGGCATATTGTAAATAACGGCCGAAGCAAGCCCGAATGCCGGCAGCAGTGTCCGGTCGTTCAGCAGGAAGTTTAGCCCAACCTCAGCTTCGTTAATGAACCAGATGGTCGGGACTTGCTGTGCGACCTGCAACACGAAGGCGGCAGCGCAGATCGTGTTTGCAATTATAAGATCGAAATCCGCCAGTTCCGCGGTATCGATAATTGGAATCCGCTGTGCCAGATAGCGCGCTTTTATCGGACCGTCTGCTGGGTTGATTGGCAACAATTGTATCTCATGTGCCCGTGCTTGCAGATGCAGAGCCAGACGGAAGAATGCCGTGCTCGAACCGGTGATCGTAAATTCGTGATTGATCATCAAAATACGCAACGGCAAATCTTCCCTACTTGGATATCCCGCGGGGCGAAAAAGGGAATGGGCGACGGCCTGCGCCGCCTCAGCTGGCGGTAATATCCAAGCCGGGAATGGACACGGGCGCCGCGCGGGCTGACCTACGCTGGAAGCGATACCCTATCCACCTATTGAGACGATCCATGTAGATGTAGACAACGGGTGTCGTGAACAGCGTCAGAAGCTGGGAAACCAGCAGGCCGCCGACCATCGCATAGCCGAGAGGCTGACGAATTTCCGAACCGGTTCCCGTCCCCAACATGAGGGGTATGCCGGCAAGCAGCGCGCAGAGCGTCGTCATCAGAATCGGGCGGAAACGCAGGCGGCATGCCTCGTGGATGGCGTCCTCGCTGCTCAGCCCGCGTTCACGCTGACCTTCAAGGGCGAAGTCGACCAGCATGATACCGTTCTTCTTCACGATGCCGATCAAAAGGATGATCCCGATGATCCCGATCACATCGAGCGGCATGCCGAACAGCATCAGGGTCAGCAAGGCGCCCAGTCCGGCCGAGGGCAAGGTCGAAATGATGGTGAGCGGATGTATGATGCTCTCATAGAGCATACCGAGGATGAGGTAGACCGCGACCAACGCGGCGAGGATCAGGATGGGCGTGCTGCCGAGTGACTTCTGGAAAGCCTGCGCACTACCCTGGAAGCTGGTCGCGATCGAAGGCGGCATCTGGAGATCGGTGGTGGTCTTGCGGATCGCCGCTACCGCATCGCCGATGGTGCCGCCCGCCGGAAGGTTGAAGCTCAGTGTTACTGAAGGGAACTGGCCCTGATGGTTGATCGCGAGCGGAGCTGTCGAGGGTCCGATGCTGGCGAGTTGGCTGAGCGGCACCGGAGCGCCGCTGGCGGACGTCGCGTAGATCCGGCTGAGCGCGTTCGGGCCAAGTTGGAAGGCTGGATCGACCTCGAGGATGACGTAGTACTGATTGAGTGTCGTATAAATCCGCGCCACGTGGCGCTGGCCGAAAGCGTCGTAAAGGAGGGAATCGACAGTGGCGGGATCGATGCCCAGACGGGATGCCACGTCCCGGTTGACCTCGACGTTCAGCATCCGGCCCGCACTTTGCTGATCGCTGGCGACGTCGGCCAGCTGAGGCAATGCTTTTAGCTTCTCCAGCAGGATGGGCGCCCAGTGGTTGAGTTCGTCATTATCGACGTCGACCAGCGTGTATTGGTATTGAGTCTTGGAAAGCCGCGCGCCGACATTGATGTCCTGCGCTGCCTGCATGTAGAGCGTTATGCCCTGGACCGGCTGCAGGGCGCGGTTCAGCCGCGCGATCACTTGGTCGGCGGTTGCGTTCCTCTGGGCGTGCGACTTCAACGTGATGAACATACGCCCGTCATTCTCGGTGACGGTCGCGCCGCCGGGTCCGATATAGGCGACGACGGAGGCGACCGCCGGATCCTTTTCAACCACGTCCAGAATGGCAAGCTGGCGATCCATCATGCCTTGCGGGGAAATGTCCTGAGCCCCCTCGGTGATACCGACGATCAGCCCCGTGTCCTGCTGAGGGAAGAATCCCTTTGGAATCCACACGAACAGCGCGACCGTCAGGCAGATTGTGAGGATCATGATCGTCAGCGTGACCTGGCGATAACGCAGGGCCACCACCAGCGCCCGGTCGTACAGCGCCACCAGCCGGTCGAAGAAGCCCTCGAGCGCCCGCGATACATACCCTGGGCTGCCGGATTCCGGTTTTAGCAGCCGGGCGCACATCATCGGCGTCAGCGTCAGCGACACGACGACCGACATGGCGATCGAAACCGCCACCGTCACGGCGAACTCTCGAAACAGCAGACCGACTACGCCGCTCATCAGGAACAGCGGAATGAAGACGGCGACCAGGGACACCGAAATCGCCAAGATGGTGAATCCGATCTCGCCCGCCCCCTTCACGGCGGCATCCATCGGCGTGGCGCCGTCTTCGATGTGCCGCACGATGTTCTCGATCATCACAATCGCGTCGTCGACGACAAATCCGACGGCAATCGTCAGCGCCATCAGCGAGAGATTGTCGAGACTGAAGCCAAGCGCGTACATCACCGCGAAGGTGCCGATCAATGACAGCGGCACCGAGATTGCCGGGATGACCGTGGCCCAAAGTTTTCGCAAGAAGAGAAAAATGACGCCGACGACCAGAGCAATGGTCAGCATGAGCGTGAACTGAACATCGGCGACGCTGGCCCTGATGGTCTGCGTTCGGTCGGACACGATGTCGACATTGATCGAGGGCGGCAGCGACGCCTGGAGCTGCGGCAGCGCCTTTCTGATCTGGTCCACGGTCTGGATCACATTCGCGCCGGGCTGGCGCTGGATTGACAGAAGGATCGCCCGACGCGTCCCCATCCAGCCTGCAAGCGTTCGATCCTCAGGCGCCAGCACCGCGCGACCGATATCGCGGACACGGATAGGCGCGCCGTTGCGGTACGCTAGTATGTAATCGTCGAATCCGCTCGCCGTCATTAGCTGGTCGTTGGTCTGCAGTGAAACGGCTTGCTGGCCGCCGTAAAGGGTGCCTTTCGGTTGATTGACCGTGCTGTTGGCGAGAGCGACGCGCACAGCCTCCAGATCGAGCCCTTCGGCGGCAAGCTGTGCCGGATTGACCTCGATACGGATCGCCGGGTTCTGTTCGCCGCCGATTCCCACGATGCCGACCCCGGGCATCTGGGAGAGTTTCTGTGCCAGGATGCTGTTCGCGTAATCGCTGACCTTGGTCAGCGGAAGCGTATCCGAGGTGAGGGCGATGAGCAGGATCGGCGTGTCGGCCGGATTGGTCTTCCGGTAGATCGGTGGATTGAGCAGATTCGCCGGCAGTTCACCGGCCGTTGCGTTGATCGCCGCCTGCACATCCTGGGCGGCCGAATCCACTGTGCGGTCGCGATCGAACTGGAGCGTGATCTCGGTGTAGCCCAAGGCGCTGCTGGAGGTCATCTGCGCCAGTCCGGGAATCTGGCCGAACTGCCGTTCAAGCGGCGTCGCGACGGACGAGGCAGTCGTCTGGGGATCCGCGCCCGGCAGTTGCGCGGTCACCTGGATCGTCGGCGAATCGACCTCCGGCAGAGCCGCCACCGGCAAAGATTCGTAGCCGATGATGCCCAGCAACACGATCGCTACCATCAGCAGCGCGGTCGCAATCGGCTTGCGGATAAAGAAAGCCGAAAGGTTCATGGCAGCATGCCGGAACTTGCCGTGGACGGGTTCGGCACGGCGTTTGGATCGTTCGGATCCGCGAGCCTGACCAACGTACCGGGCGACAATCGGTATTGACCGCGAACCACGACGGTTTCGCCCGCGCTCAAGCCCTTGTCGATGAGGGCCTCGCCGGCGAGTGATTGGCGAACCGAAACCGGGCGGATCGCCACTTTGTTATCCTGTCCGATCACGAAAATCATTTGCCCTTGGGGGCCTTGCTGGATCGCGTCCAAAGGAACCGTCAAGCCGTCATGCTGGGTCGAGATCACCAGCTGCACATTGACGAATGTGCCAGGCCATAGATGGCGCTGCTGATTGGGAAACTCGGCTTTGAGACGGACCGTACCCGAGCCGGGATTGGCCTGGTTATCCACCAGAAGCAGTTTCCCGGTGTCGAGCTTGGTCTTGTCGTCCTGACTATAGGCGATGGTTTCCAGGGGACCTTTCGCCAGAGCGTCCTGGACCTCGAATATGTTGGTCGTGGGAAGCGTGAAGATCACGCTGATCGGCTGAATCTGAGTGACAACGACCAAGCCCTTCGGATCGGAGGGCTGGACGATATTGCCGACATCGGTCAGGCGGATCCCGGTGACCCCGTCAAACGGAGCGACCAGCGCGGTGTAACTGAGCTCGGTCTTGGCACTGTCAACAGCCGCTTGATCGCTCTTGAGCGTGTCTGCCAGTTGGGCCGTCCGGGACTGCTGTCCGGCGAACTGCATTTCAGTCGCGTACCCTTTGCTGACGAGAGGCGCAGACCGGTTCACGTTGGTCTGTGCGTTGGCGAGATGGCTCTGGTCACGGGCCAGCGCGGCCTGCGCCTGATCGAGTTGCGCCTGGAAGGTGCGCGGATCGATCTGGGCGAGCAGGTCGCCCTTTTTGACCGACTGGCCCTCCTGAAAATCGACGCTGACCAGGAGACCGGTGACCTGGCTGCGAACTGTCGCGGTGTTCAGCGCCGTGACCGTTCCCAGGCCGGTCAGGACGATCGGTACGTCGTGCTGCTGGACCGTCGCTGCAATGACGGGAACCGGCTGCGGCGCCGCTGCCGGGACCTGTTCTGGCCCAGGCCGGAAGTAGGCCGCCACGCCACCGCCGAGAAGGACGACGACGGCGCACACAATGCCCAGCTTCAGCCTTGCGGACTTTGTCATTCGCCTCTCCCTGCACACCGCATCCTCTTCCCAGGTCCAACGGCGCCACCGGGTAAGTGCGTTTTGGTCAGCCATGCCGGACCGATTGCTTGAGGCGAGTTATCTGAGACTGTTTATTTTGCCAGATAACCAAGCAGCCGTCTTGTTTGGAATTGCTGGAGGTCTGCTTCGGCGGGGACGGGACACCCGGTGGCGACCTTGGGCAAGCCGGACGCCAAACTGTTCGATAAATAGGAATTCGCCCGCGATACGACGACAAGAAAGCGCCGGGCGCCGCTCGCCTATGCGGCAGCGCCCGGCGATTGACGTGCGCGCTTCCGATGTCTCCTCAACGGTTGGGCGCGCCGTTCAGGTCAGGCCGCCGACGACCGTCTTTCCGACACGGCCCGCAAATCCGCCGTCCCGGCAACGCCGCGCACCAGCGAGAGCAAGGGAGGATGAATGGTGCTCTCCACTGCGCCAGCCGAGAAAAGCGTGCTCAAGCCGAACTCCGCGATGTATGCGGTGACATGCTGGTAGAGGATTTCGGCCCCCAGTAGTGCATTGGTCGTGATCTGCCCGTTCTGCTGGTCCGCCGTGAACAGTTTGTAGTTGTTGACCGGCTCGTAGGGATTGGATCCGCCGCCCGCCAGCCCCTCCGCCATGTTGCGCAGCGCCTCCACCTCGATCGCCATATTGGTGTTCGTATAGTACATGCCGAAATTCTGGCCGATGATGCTCGCCGTGACGTCGTTCAGGTTGGGGCCGACGCTGTCGCTGCAGGTCGACCAGGCGTGGGGTACGAGATCGCGCCCGTTGAACTGGTTGACGTTCCACCGCTGATAGCCGCTGGTCCCGACGGGTTCATAAACCGCGTTATAGGCGGCCTGAAAGGTCGCGTCGGCCGTGGTCGGGCCCGCCGTCGGGAAGGTGTAGACGTTGTTCCAGCCGCTCCCCGACGTCCCCTTGGGATAGAGCGCGTAGGCGAGCAAGGGCGCCAGCCCACCGCCCAGACTATGGCCGCTGAACACCAGATTGCTGGTGGTGGAGGCGGTGGTGCCGAGATAGGCGCTGAGCGTCTGACCGCCGGACGCCAGGTTGAGAAGGACCTGCAGCGCGACATAATTGCCGTATGACAGGTTCCCGCCGCCGGCGGTCGGATTGGCTTGCATGAAGGCCGGCGTGGTCGCCAGATCCTCAAGGAAGACGTCGAACGCGGAATGCCCGTTGGTCGCGGCGATCGGCACGACATAATAATTCTGGGTCTCGTTATAGCAGACTGCGACGGCTTGATCGGTGACGTTGCTGTACGGGGATTGCCAGACCACTGGCCCCCACGCCAACTCCCAGCTGTCCGTTCCGGCAAACGCCGCATTGGTGAGGAGGGCGCCCAGATTGCCGGCCAGCGCAGTCTGCAACTGTTCCGCGGTCCCGGTATCCGCGGACGTCGAGTTCATTTCAAACGAAAGCGCAAGCACCTGCTGATAGATATCAAGCTGAGTCGACATGGTTATCTCCGCTGGGTTGGCATATCCGCACGACGTCCGGCGGATATGGATAAGTTTATATAAACTTGCGAGAAGCGCAGAAGACCAGAACTAGACGATAGATGATATCTGACATATTATTCCTGAATGTGGGCACATTCAAAGACATGCATGTGCATATTTCAGATTGTTTCCTAAATACCCTGTTTAATTTCTGATTATCTCTTATTGCCCGCTTGTCCAATCCGGCCTTACGCGCGAGCAATATCTTAGCAGTACATGAGGTGATTGCCATCATAAAACATGGCTGAGTCGTGCTTCGTTGCTCGCGAATTCTCTTGGCGGGCAGCAATTCAGCTGAGGCACGAACCGCAGACGATGCCGCTGGGCATGCCATGCCCGATCCTTTATGGTTTCCTGCCGATGAAGAAGCTCGATATTTCCACGGTGGCTGTACAGACCGGTAGCAACTATCCCGCGCCGTTCGATCTGCCCTGCAACGCCCAAAGCTCACAGCGGCTGGCGCGCTCCGCCGGCCTGACAATGTTCGGCGTCAATCTGACCGTCATCGAACCCGGCGCCTGGTCCAGCCAGCGTCACTGGCATACCCACGAAGACGAATTCGTCTGGATTGTGGAGGGCGAGTTGACGCTGGTGACCGGCGCCGGCGAAGAGACCCTGCGCGCGGGCGATTGCGCCGCCTTCAGGCGCGGCGACCCCGATGGCCACTGCCTGATCAACAAGTCCGGCCGACCAGCCAAGGTGCTGGAGATCGGCAATTCCGACGCGCAGGACCTCTGCGTGTATCCCGACATCGACATGGTCGCCGGGCCGGGCGTCGCGGGGTACAGTCACCGGGATGGGTCACCATATCCGCCGAAGGGATAGAGGGCCGCCGACCTATAGGGGAACGCCTCTCGCCTCTCGTCTGCTCTAGCCGACCAAAACCAGGCCCATGAACCCGGCAAGGCCGACAAGGATCCGCCAATAGGCGAACGGTGCGAAGCCGTGCCGGCTGACGAAGTCCAGCAGGCGGTGCACCACCAGCAGCGCCGAGCAGAACGCGGCGACAAAGCCCACGCCGATAAGCACCATATCCTCGGCGCGCAGCAGATGGACGTTGGCGACCAGATCATAGGCAAATGCGCCGGTCATGGTTGGTATGGCCAGGAAGAAGGAGAACTCGGCGGCCGCGCGCTTGCGCACGCCCAGCAGCAGGGCCCCGGCGACCGTCGCGCCCGAGCGCGAGACTCCGGGCACCAGCGCCAGACACTGGAACAGGCCGATCATAAAGGCGGTCCGGATGGGAAGCTCGGTCGCCTCCTCGTACTTGGCCGGCGGCGTCCAGCGATCCACGGCGAGAAGGGCGAGGCCGCCGATGACGAGGTTGCTGCAGACCAAGACCGGAGATTCGAACAAGACCGTCTTGATGACGTCATGCCCCAGGGCGCCGATGACCGCAGCCGGCAGGAAGGCGACGAGCACGCCGAGGACGAACCGCCGCGCTCGAGGATCGGTTGGTATGTTTACGGCCGTCTCGCACAGGCGCTTCGCGTACAGGATCACGATTGCCAGGATGGCCCCGAGCTGGATCAGCACCTCGAAGGCCTTGCCGGCGCTTTCGAAGCCGAGGAAATGCCCCAGCAGCAGCAGGTGTCCCGTCGACGACACGGGAATGAACTCGGTCAGGCCTTCGACCAGGCCGAGTAGAAGTGCGGTCCAGGACTGGGACAAGGCGGGGACGCTCCAGCCGGTTGGCGAAGATGCCGCATCGGTTCGCTGGGGGTCCGCGGCCAGGTGCCGAACAATGGCCTACACAGGGCCCCGACCGCAAGAGCCCTCCCGAGCAGGGCCGCCTGAACCAGCGGAGTGCGGCCCCAACGAACCGGTCGCTCTGTCGCGACGACACCCATAGATAGCGCCTTCAGGAAGGCGGACGCCGAACATATGTGGTTGGTGTGGACCGGTGTCGCCCCAACCCGGTCGTAGATCGTTAGGGAAGGAGATTCAGGTCATGCCAATAAACCTGCCTACGATACCAGCGAGCGCCGTATTCCTGTGTTCGGCTCTTCTTGCGTTTGGATATGCCGCCCCTGCAACCGCCGCTGCGCCAGTAGAAGGGGACTATTTCCATACTGGGGCCGGCGCGCGATATCTGGAGCGAGCCAAGGGC
>Ga0070665_100003785_pt1 | contig 16013 bp, 7 predicted proteins | sample KBSS13metaG_FD_65862 | JGI IMG/M metagenome (GOLD analysis project Ga0070665, IMG submission 65862) | Switchgrass rhizosphere microbial communities from Kellogg Biological Station, Michigan, USA - KBS S1-3 metaG | ecosystem: Host-associated > Plants > Roots > Rhizosphere > Soil ... | reverse complement strand
GGGCGGCTGCCGAAAGATTCGAAACGAGCCTCGCGTGCTCAGTCACGACGGTTGCGTCGTGACCACTCCGTTGGCGTGGGCGTCACCTGGTCATGGAGTCGAAGACGATGTCCTGGCGGGGGCACCACGCGGTAAATGCTTCGCTGGTCAACTCGGGGCGGTTGTAGCAGCGAATCGCCCGTGGCCTTTGGAGCAGGCCGAACAACTGCGACGATCCATCCTGGAAGTTCTACAGTGCCGCAATGGGTATCACCGATTGCCGGTCAGATAGTTGGCCGAATAAGCGTGGAAGCCCGGTCCCCCGCGGCGCGCTACCGTGCCGCCGGATTGGTCAACGAGATATACTGAAACGTGTTCCTTTATGCCTCAGCCTGATCCAAGGCCACCGGGTATTCGCGCACCGGGTGGCTGATCGATGATTGATTGGACCAATCGGCCGCAGCGCCGGGCACGCCACGTTGACGGCTGGCAGCGGCGTTCACCAAGCTGGCATCTATTGCGAGCCATTCGCTACCCACCAATCCTTCGCGCACACGGCGCTGCCCGAACACGAACGCACTGTGTCGCTGTCGCGAAAACGGCCGTGCCGAACTTCGGATGGTCCCGCGCCTGTTCTTCCAATCCCAGCCGACAAAACCAACGGCTTGCGAATGGCACAACTCCTGCTTCAGCCGTACTCCTTAGACGAGGGGCGTGTTACACCAATCTATGGGGCCAACGGAGACAATGGAGAAGGTCAACCGCAGCAACGTCAGGGTTGCCGTCTTGACGCTGCTGTGGACGCTCCTGCGCTTTCTCGGTAGGGTCATCCGGGGCTTCTTTGTTGCCCTGGGCGTGCTCGCCGCGGTGGTCGCCCTCGGTTATATCGGATTTGAATTCGTCGTCGAGACGATTGACGCTCGATATTCCCGTGAGATCGACGCTCGTCTGGGAATCGACGCAACTGCGATCTCTCGCTTGCATGATCCGGCCTATTTTGCCGAGCAATCAGCGATTGTTTCCGAGGATCGGAAGACGGTCGCATGCATATCGTCGCCCGAACATCGCATTCTCATTCAAGACGCAGCCGAGATCCCGCCGCTCTTCACCCAGGCGATTCTCGCCTCCGAAGACAAGAACTTCTTCTCCCATGAGGGCATCGACAAGGCCGCCATCGTGCGGGCGCTGGCCAAGCGGGCTCTCCACGAAAGCCGCTCGGGCGCATCGACGCTGACGATGCAGATTGCGAAGCACCTCCGGGACGGCACGGGTCGCGCGTCGACGGAGACCGAGAAAATCGGCGACATCATCATGGCGCTCCGCATCGAGCGTCAGTTTTCCCGTGCCCAGTTGCTGGTCAAATACGTCAATATGCCGTATTTCGGTCGCGGACAATACGGTATTGAAGCGGCCAGCCGGGCCTACTTCGGCAAACCCGCGAAGGCGCTCGCCCTCCATCAAGTCGCTTTCGTCGTAGCCCTGATCAACAAGCCTGCGCTTCCAGATCGCGCCTTTGCGCTCGATCCGCTGCTGAAAGCGCGCGACGAAATTCGAGACGCGAATTGGGCAGAAGCTGCACGCGGTACCACGCGGGTACTGAGCCTCATGCTGGATCAGGGCCTCATCACCGACGTGGAGTTCGCGCGCGCCGCCGATCTGGTGGAGAAGTCGCTGCGCAAGGAAATCGTGTCCGCCGGCATAGGCTGTGGCACCCATGGCTACTTCCTCGAGCGCGTACGCGTTCTCTACAAGGATCGTTTTCCGCTGAACACCGGCGGGCTCACGATCTCGATCACGCGCGATGATGGACTCCAGGATGTCCTCGCCAAGGCGGTCGATCTGACGCTGAATACCTATCTGGCGCGGCACCCGAATGATGCCGACAATAACCAGTTGCGCGCGGGCGCGTTCGCCGTCGACTTCACCGGAGACGTTTTGGCCGAGGTCGGGAATGTCAACTTCCGCGAACTCAAGTACGACGTGATCGCCGATGGCTGGCGGCAACCGGGGTCGACGTTCAAGATCTTTACCTACGGAGCTCTGGTCGAGCGCCTCACGCACGAGGTACTCGCCGCCAAGTCGCCGCCGCAAACGATCGAAGCGATCGCGGCCGAGGTACTGCAGCGCTGCACGGTGCTCGATGCACCGATCTATGTGTCGCTGGGTCGCGGGCGTGGTGCCAAGAAGATCGAGAACTTTCACTCGCGGTCGGAGCCGGAGTATCGGGGAGACATTGCTTGCGGAATTGCTTTGGGAGAGTCGCGCAACACGGCCGCGATGCGCGCCGGCGCGCGGGCAGGAATAAAGAACGTGATCGATCTCAGCTATCGCTTGGGCATGCCCAGAGAGGCAAAGCACATCCTTCAGCCGTACCCGACCACCGCGATCGGCGCATCGGAGGTCAATCCGCTCTCGATGGCCACCGCCGCCTCGTTTGTGAATGGCGGATTTCGAGTGACGCCGCGCTTCGCCAACGATGTTTGCCGCGATGGAAAGTCGCTTCTTTACAAGGATGGCGAAGGTCGTTCGAAGGATTGTGACATCAGGGGCGAAAACCGGGCTCCGCCCGAACGGATCCTGCATCCCGCGGTGTCCGCGGCGATGATGAACCTTTTGAAGGCTCCGCTTGATATTGGAAGTACCGGCACGGCGTCGGCGCTGCGAAGCGGGGTGATTCCTGGAATGGACCCTTTAAGCGGAGCTATATGGAAGTTGAAACCGGAAGAGCGGCAACAGCAAACAGTTGCCTTTCCGCTTGCAGCAGCAGGCGAGATTGCGGGAAAGACGGGTACTGCCACCAATGCGGATGGAAAGACCTCTGATGTGTGGCTCCTATTATTCGTGCCAGGCCCGTCGGATCATCCAGAGAAGGGCATCATGCTCGGATTCTGGATGGGAAAGGATTCAAAGGATCATGCTTTGGGAGACCGGGGATCGACCGGCGGCCCTGGTTTCGCTGAATCCGGCGGTCGCAACTGGTTGCATTCAGCGGCAACGGTGCTCGCGTTTTTACAGAAGGAGCGCGGGCTGTTGAAGCCGGCACACCGGTTTGCACCGCTTATCCGCGATGAAGAGCTTGGGACCTCCGACGCAATGAAACCGATGCCCGCGACGCAGACGATCATTCCTGATCCGGCACTCGGCGTGGTCATTGATTCGTCGGATCCGAAGGAACGGGATTCGAGCCATGCGCACGCGGAGATTCGCGGCTAGCGAAACTCGGACGTGCAGGCACTGTCCTGCTCTATCACCAAGGCGATAGAGACGTGGGGACGGGACGTCAGCCTTTGCAGCAAGGCTCGGCGCCCAGGGGTTCTTTTCAATACGACCCAACTTTCCGTCTCGAGCCCGGCGACTCGCGCTTTGGACGCGGAGCGACACGAAAAGCCGTTCCTACGGACTTATATGGTCATGAGGTGGGAGTCGCGAGTACAATCAAGTCTTGCTCGTCCGGAGGCTGGCATGCCTAAGCCTCCCGTCAAACTTCCGGCTGTGCAATCCAAAGGTAGATCGGAACGCGGTTGTGGTCGTTGAGCCAGGCGAAGCGTCAGCGTGTACTCGTTCCGCTACACCAGCACGCGATCACGGGTCGGAGCGGCGCCTGACTACACGGCCAAAGCCTGCGTTTTGATGATGACAAGTGACGTTCGCGTCCGTCGAGGGTGAGCGAGATCCATACCTTCGAAGGCGGCACTTAGGAGGAATTCGTTCGGGAAGCACAGCAATACCTCGCTCATCAGACCGCGCGACTTGCAATCACTCGCGGTGTTGCAGTCGTGTTCGACGAAGCCTGCGCCCGAAGGCTGTACGGCTCTTCCGTCGACGAGACGTACGATCGATCGTTACCCGGCGATGGCCGCTCTAGCAGCCGGCTCGAGACGTGAGCCGCAACGCCATGCCAAGTCCCGGCCGGTAAACCGAACGATTCACGCGGTACGTCGCATCTAACATCTGTAACAACTTTTCCGGTAGACCGAGCACACCATGACGAAAGGCAATACCCGCATCCGTTGGACTGAAGACGAACGTAATTCGGTTCTCGCCGCGTATCGCACGCTGCATGCGCACGAGCCCCACCGCGATGTCGCAAAACTCTTCGACCGGGCGCAGAAAGCGCTCCCGGCCAAGCGTCGTCGCGCTCTTGACTACAAGCTTCGCGTTTGGCTGAAAAGCGATGGCATGCTCTCCCGCGGCCCGACCGCGGCGAATGCCGTCGGCACGACGCCGACGGCGTCGGCGAGGCCGATCGTCACCAAGAAGTCCGAAGTACGCCCGAAGGCTCGCGACAAATCTGTGCCGACAGGAGCCGCACTTTCGTCGACAGCGCCTCTCTCTCGCGATTCCGTCCCCGCCGCGGTGAGCGCATCCGCATCGGACTCGGTGGTTCTCGCCCTGATCGTGGAGCGAGGCAGCGAAATAGTGGCCGACATCCTGAGCAGTGAGCGCGTGCGGCAGGCGTTGCGTGTGCTGCTGTCGGGGGCATGGCCCGGTGCCACAACCGGCGCGGTAGCGGGGGTGCCTCTAACGCGTGATGGCGTCGCAACAGCCGACGGCGAAGCCGGGGCCACTGCCGCTGCGCTTCCAGAGAACGGCAAGCTACGCGTCCTCATCGCCGGCATGGATAAGCGCGAAGGCGCGACGCTGGCGAAGACCTACGACGACACGCTCGAACTCGCCTGCTGGAGCGCCGACGAAGGACTGGAGCTTCTTCCAGCCGCCGTGGCACGCGCCGACGTCGTAGTCGGCATGACAAGTCTCCTTTCACAGCCGGTCGAGCAAACGCTACGCCGCCATGCTCGGCGTTATCTGCGCAACGCGCGCGGCGTAGCCGGACTGCGCGGCGAACTCGCCAATCTCGCGCTCTCGGGACGCGTTGTGACAGGGGAGGGCGGAGTCGCCCAACAGGCCTGAGCCCTAAGTGCGCGAAACGTGGTTTGCAAAGACCACCTACGTGCGACGGACGGTATGTCGTCATCTGGGCCACACCGGGCTCTGGAGGAATAACCGCGAGAGCGGAGTTTGTCGACGCCGGTGGACTCATTTCCTATGGAGCGAGCCTTTCGGACATATTTCGCCGCGCTGCTACGGATGTCGACAAGATCCTCAGGGGCGCCAAGCCCCCCGACTTTCCATCGAGCAACCAACGAAGTTCGAGCTGGTGATCAACCTCAAGGCCGCGATGGCACCCGAAATCACCATTCCGCAGTCGCTGCTGCGGCGCGCGGATAATGTGATTCAGTAGTCGCTCCTCGTAGGGGAATCACTTTGCAACCGCGCACGTGCAGCCTGAATCGGGTGCCGGCCAGCTTCGCTTGCCGAACGACTTGTCTTGCGGCAAGCGACTATCCGCAACGAGATCAGCTTCAACCAGGGCGGCGAGTGAAACACGCTCATCAACAGGTACATGGTCACCATTCCGCCCAGCGGCGAACCAGATCCGGACGAACAGAGCGCGTCCATCGGGCTCCCGCCTGGGAGCCCGATCAGCAAGGCCAAGATCGCGAAGGTCGGCGTAGCGGCCAGGCACAGCCATTTACCCAAGCCGAGCACCGCCGCGCCGCCCCCGTCATTACGGCTCGCGCCGCCGGGCGAGTGCGCGGGATGGGACTCGGTCATGCCTTCGCCTCTGCGTCGCGCTCGCGGAAGGCGGCTTCTCCAGCGTCGGACACCTTGACCCACTTCGGATCGGGCGAGGCCTCGACGCCGTAGTTGTCGTGCCAGTTCCACCACTTGTACGGCGGGGTCTGTGGGTAACCCTCTGGCGAATCCTCCCAAGTCTCCTGTCGTCCGAGCGGCGTGATGTCGAGGTAGCTCCAGGTAGTCCCCATCGCCTCGTCGCCGCGGCTGTTGATGAAGTATGTGCGGAACACCCGCCCGTTGTCGCGGACGAACACATTGTGGCCGTGCCATTCATCAACGCCGAAGTCCGCGTCGAAGCCGTCTGTGATGGTGTACCAAGGCATCTCCCAACCCATCCGTGCCTTCAGGCGCGCAATATCCGCCTGCGGCGCGCGTGAGGCATAGGCGAGGGTGGTGTCACGCGCGTTCAAATGGGCCAAGTGGGCGACCTGATCGGCGCCCAGGGAGCAGCCGCGGCAGGCGTGCTCGGGCCAGCCGAATACCCCGGGCTCGAAGAAGGCACGATAGAGGATCAACTGTCGGCGGCCTTCGAACAGGTCGAGCAAGCTAACCCTACCCATGGGCCCGTCGAACTCGTACTTCTTTTCCACCTGTATCCACGGCATCCGCCGACGCTCGGCGGCCAGCGCATCGCGCGCACGAGTCAAGGATTTCTCCTTCACGAGGAGCAGCTGGCGCGCGGCCTCCCAATCCTGCTGAGAAACGATCGGAGGCATGTTGATTCCGAGATGGTCTTCGCGGTGCTGCATGTCTTTCGCATTGTTCCTGTCCATGTGTCTCTCCTTTTCCATTCCACGAGACAAACATAGCGCCGAATATCGAGACGAGGGGAGTGACAAGTGTGGCGCGATTTCCGATGGGGGACTGGTATGGGGCGACGCCACCGACTGCGCGGATCGTCGGCGACGCAGCGCGATCAGGCGGTTCGAGGCCGCGAGCGGAAGTTCCCGAAGGTACGCTTAGAGCATGGGCCGGCCGAGCATCACAGGCATATCGAGCCAGGGGGCCCGCGTGATGTCGTAAGCTTCCTGGTCAAGGCGATACGGATGGCGTCGTCTTTGTAATCGCTCGACGCCACCTAATGGCGATAACCCTTCACACGAACTTTGAAGTCCATCGCCGGGCCAGGCGTTGGCGCGGTTTTGGTCTTGAGCACGTAGTTGGGCCATTCCAATTCCAGATCGAGCTTGTGGAACAGACGGGCCATCGAAAGTGCCATCTGCACTTCGGCCAAGCTCTTGCCCAGGCAGGTGTGCGGGCCGCGGCCATAAGGCGAGTACACGCCCGGCTGCAAATGCTCGGCTCGTGGTTTCTGATAACGGTCGATGTCGAAGGTCTTGGCCTTTGGCCAGTATTCATCCATGAAGTGCGGCACGCTGGTGCCGATATAGAGCATCTCGCCCTTATAAATCTGATGGCCCTCGAACACGAAGTCTTTGGTGGCGGTGCGCATCTGCGCGACGGCGATCGGGTAGAGACGCATCGTTTCCATGATTGCGCCGTTGAGTGCGGGCAGCTTCTTGAGCAGGCCTTCTTCATCCACTTCGCCAGTCGAGAAGAGCTCATCCACTTCCTTTAGCACGCGCGCTTTGACTTCCGGATACTTGAGTACGGAGTAAACGACGGTGGAGGTGGTGTTGGCGACGGTATCGAGGCCTGCGACGTAGGGGCCAGTGAGAGACACGATCAGATCGCTCTCAGGCATCTTTCCTGGCGTTTCAATGTGCGCGGCCATGATGTCGTCGACCAGGTTGCGATCTTCCGGCGTGGTCGTGGCATAGCGCGCTTTGGCGTCCTTGATCATCTTGTGGCCGAGCTCCATGACCTTGCCCTTGGCTTTCTTGTATTCAGGACGCTTCAGCAAGATCTTGGGCCGTTGCCGCGTGACCAACACGTTGAGGATGTAGATGATCGCGGTGCGGATGTCCTTCACATATTCCAGCGGCGCGGCACCGGTGAGAACGGTGCCGAGCTGATCGACGACCATGTACTGCATGGCTTCAACAACGGGCACTGCCTTGCCTACGGACCAGTCGCGCGCGAGCGAGGCATCGGTGATCGCGATGAGTTCATCGTAGCGGCCCCTGATCGATTCCCTGGAATAGCCATTGCGCATGATGTCGCGCAGTTCCTTGTGGCTGTCGCCGTCTTCGCCGGTGAGCATGCGCTTGGCGCCGAACTCGCGCGTCAGGCCTTCCCAGAATTCCTTCGAGCGCAGGCAATCCTTGCCGGCGCGGGTGCCCATGAAGTTGGCGGCTTCAACGCCGGAGATCAGGACGTACTTCTCGCCGAGTATGCTGAGGCGGCACACGGGACCGTAAGTGCGGTAGCAGTGAACGAAAAAGGCCGCGGGCCCTTTGACCATACCGAAAAGGCTGCCCAGCAACGGCAGCCCGGGTACTTTGGGCGTCTTTTTCAACGCAATGGCTTCCGTAGTCGCACTCACGGCGCTCCCCCTCATAACGGGGATTCCGGAGGGAAGCGGGAGCGCAGGGCGTTAGCGTTTCTCGGCCGCACTGACGCTGGGGTTCGAGGCCGGGAAGCTGCCATCGTGGCGTGAATGCGGTGCGGGCACTTCGCGGTCGTGATTGCCGTGCAGCTCAGAGGCAACGCAGCGACGGATCACGGACGAAGCGGAGGTAGGAGCGCACCTTGCGGAAGCCGCCTTGGTCCGCGAACATACGCTCTGCCTCCTCGTCCGAGATGAAGGGCAGAACCACTGTGTCTTCTCCTGGCTGCCAGTTCGCCGGCGTGGCCACGCGATACTTCGCCGAGAGCTGCAGGGCATCCAGGATGCGCAGGATCTCGTTGAAGTTGCGGCCGATGAAGGCCGGGTAGGAAAGGATCAACTCGACTCGCTTCGAGGGCGAGATGATGAACACGCTGCGAACGGTCATGGTCTCGCCCAAGCCGGACCCGTGGCGGAACGTGGTCGGGTCGAGCATGCCGAAGAGCATCGACACGCGGCGATCCTTGTCCGCAATAATCGGAAAGTTCACCTGCGTGTGTTGCGTCTCGTTGATGTCCGCGATCCAGCGCTCGTGGTCTTCGGCACTGTCGACACTCAGACCGATGACCTTGGTGTTGCGTGCGCTCCACTCGTGCTGGAGCTTGGCTGTCATCCCGAACTCGGTGGTGCACACCGGCGTGAAATCGGCCGGGTGCGAGAAGAACACGCACCATGAATCGCCGATGAACTCGTGGAAGTTGATACGACCTTTGCTGGTCTCGGCGGTGAAGTCGGGGACACTGTCACCGATGCGGATGTAGCCCTGCTTCTTCAGCTGCTCCCGCGTCTTGGTGAAGACGCCGTCCGGCCCCAGATACTTGTACTCGAACGCCTTGTGTCCCACCTCGTCGAGGTCTGGCAGCAAGGTCTCGTACTCGTGGTCGAGCACCTTCACAGTGCGCTTCTTCACCGAACCGGCGAACGCGAACGTCCCGTCGGGTTTCCGGATCAGCGGCAGGTCGAAGCGGAACGAGCCGTCGACCAGAAAGTCTTCCTCGTCACTGGTGTTCGCCCTCTGGTGGATCTTGTTGCGGTGGGGGAACCGGCCGAAGCGCTTTATCACCGCGACGTGTCGGTGAAAGATTTCGTGGAAGACGTTCAGCGGGTCATCCGGCGCGAGATCCTCCATCGCGCGTTCCCACTCCTCCATGCACAAAAGCTGATCGTCCAGCACTTCGGAGTGGGTCAGCACCAGGCAGAGGAAGACCCGCTCGATGGGACGCAGGCGCGCGCCCACGCCGACGCGCAGCCCTCGCTTTACCAGACGCAGACAGTGCGGGTCGCAGGCAAACATCTGGGGCGTGTCGCGGTACATGTTGCGGGTGAATTGGTCGAGCATGATCACAAGTGCCACTAGCAGGCGCGGGTGCTCGACATTCAGGGCCCAGTGATCGTACTGACCCGTGGATGCCAGGGCCACGTCCGTCCCGAACCGATTCAAGATATCCTGGTCTGTCTCCTCGGACTTGCCGAACCAGAGATTGAGGCATTCTTCGATATTCGGGCGCACCATGTATTGCAGGACTCGTTCAGCCTTGTCGATCTCCGTCGTAGCGAGCTGTATGCGGTCGGTCTGGAGCAGCATCCGCAACTCATGCCCAAGTCCGTCCAGGTCCGATCCAGAGAGTGTGTCGTGCCCTTCCAGGCCGGCGAGGATCACCTGCAGGCTCTGCTGGATGCGCTGACCCAGCATCTCGGCCGGCGCGATGGATAGCAGGTTGTTCATCTCGCGAAGCTTCCTCACGAGACTTCCCATGAACGTGATCGCCCGCTGCGGGTCGTTTTGCATCAGCGGGATAAACTCGTCGTAAGTGGTCGCGAGGCATTCGGCATCGGTCACGGCCTTGACAGTGGCTGACCGCGGACCCGGCTCGATCAGGGACATTTCGCCGAATACATCGCCGGCAGTGAGTGTTCCGACGGATTTTGCATTCGGCTCGCTGCCGACACTGACCTGAACCGCGCCTGAGACGATGAGGAACGCGGTATTGCCGTCTTCCCCCTCGGAAATAACCGTATCCCCGGCCCTTAGCTTGACGGTCTGCATTGATGTCACCTCGAAGACGGCCGACGGCTCGTCGATGTTTGTCGGCGGGATGATCGGTCGGCAGAACCACGTTCCTTATCGATTTGGACTCGACAGGCTGCGTTTACCACGGCACGATAAGGCATCTGGCCTCCCCCAGTGTTTTCGCTATCACCGCATCGAACGATTTTACAAGGGGATCTTGCGATCCCGCCACGCGGACCAGCCTGTGCGGCCAGGGCCTCGGCGATGGCGTGCGCTTTTTCGCGATCTGCGATGCCACGAACAGGCGAGCGTGACCGTCGTGGATTCCAGGTGAAGCGGCTGATCGAACTCATCAGGCAGGGGGCAGGTGCGTCCGCGGTCGGGGTACCGGCGCACCGAGGTTGGATTGCAGCGGGCCGGGCACTGTCAAATGCGCTGGCGCCCCGAACGGCGGCACTGCGTCTCTGCTCGGTCATGCATGCGTGTCCGACTTGGGCCAATGCGCGGTCGCTCAGTCGAATCGCATCGATGCAGGCGACCGGCCAATAGCGGACGTAACATCTCGCCTCGACTTGCGCGTGGTTACAATTTGCATGAACTCCCGGACGGGCTAGAATCCCGAACGATGCCGCATGCCGTCCCGCAATGGCGGACCATTAAATCGAGCAATGCGGCGGCGCGCCGCCCAACGGAGGACCGCATGAAGCTCGAACTTCCACAGGACGTTAGCGGGATCGCGCCGGACAAGGACCTCAACCGGCGCGATTTCATCTGGACGGCGCTCGGCGCCTCCGCCGCACTGGCGATGGCGCGCACGGCTTCGGCACAACTCATCACGACGGATTCGAGCGGAATCGAGGCGAGCGACGTCTCGATCTTGGTGGCCAGTGGGCAACTGCGCGGCTATCGCGCCATGCCGCTTACCGCAGGGCCGTTCCCCGTGGTGCTCGTCGCTGCCGAGATCTTCGGGCTCGACCACTATACGAAAGACGTCTGTCGGCGTCTCGCCAAGCAGGGTTACTACGCGATCGTCCCCGATCTCTACTCGCGCAGCGTCGACCTGACGACGATCAAGTCGATCGCCGAAGCCATTCCGTTCGTGAACAGCAAGTACGATTCGGAGTTGATCGGTGACTATGATGCGACCGTCGAGTTCGCGCGCGCGAGCTTCAAGGGCGATATCACGCGAATGGCCATCACCGGGTTCTGCCGCGGCGGCCGTACGACACTCGTCTATGCGGCGGCCAACCCGCAGCTGAAAGCCGCGGTGGCGTGGTACGGCCCTGTGATGGGGCAGCCGAGCGCAGCAATGCCGCGTACGGCGATGGATCGCGCGAGCGAAATCAAGGTTCCCACGCTTGGGCTGTATGGCGGCAAGGACCAGGGTATCCCGGTCGACCAGGTCGAGAAATTTTTTGCGGCCTTGAAAACCGCGGGTACGCCGTCGGAGCTCGTCGTGTATCCGGATGCGGGTCATGGCTTTCACGCGGATTTCCGCGCCGACAACTACCGCAAGGCGGACGCGGAAGCGGGCTGGGCGCGGATGCTGGCGTGGTTCAGGCGGTATGGCGTGTGACGCGCCGGCGCACCTGCGCATGGCCTTCGGGCACGACAGTCTGCAAGGGTACGACAGCAGTCGTACAGAGCGCTGTGATGAGAACTCGACGGCTGCGATCATCCGCTTCCGGCCAACTTCGGACGTAGCGATTGCGTTTCATTGCAGTGATGGGCCGTCTCGGCGGCAAGCTTCGATGACGCGAGCGCGTCCATATCACGGTAGATGCGTCCCTGCGCGCTCGGCAACGATCAATCCCTGCGCCTAGCCCACACGGCGCATGCGCCCACGAGCAGGACCAGGACCAGCAGCATCCTGGGATCGAGCGCCGGAATCGGGGTCATGTTGGCCGGCGGCAACGGCGGAACGACGATCGCGGACGGCAGGCGATAGTAGTAAATGCATTCGGTCGAGTCGCCCTCTGCTAGCGCGACGGTTGTCGTCGCTCCGACCGTCACCCAGTTGACCCCACTCGTATTCCCGAAGCACGACACGTCGGCGAGTTGCCAACCCGGCGCACCCAGGCCGGTGAACGACACGTTGCCCGGCGGAACCGGGTCGAAGGTCTTGCCCGCCTTGGTCGCATCCTGGGTCGTCGTGACGGAGAATCCGCTGACGCCCGCTCCGCTGGCGTCGAAGCCGAATGTGTCCGTACCGCCGACGGAGAGTGCATTGATCGTGACCGTGGCAGACGATTGGTTGTCGAAAATGCATTCGGCGGCCTGTCCGATGGCAAGGTCGATGGTCGCCGAGCGTCCTGACAGGTCGACGCTCGAGTTCGCACCGGTGCAAGTGATCCCCTTGAGCGACCACCCTGCGGGCAGTGCGGACTCGGTGATCGTGTAGCTTCCGGGCAACACTTGGGAGAACACCCGGCTCGCCGAGATCGTCCGCGCCGCAGGCGCCAGCGTGAATGTGCCCGCCGGATCGAGCGTGGTGGGCACGGTGAACGTGAAAGCGCCCGACAGCCCGCTTCGGATGCGCTTGGTGATCGTGATCGAGCCCTCGCGCGCATCGGTGAACGTGCAGGTCACGTTCTCGCCCGCGGCGACGTTCACGCTGGCCGTCGCGGAGGCGAGGTCGACGGCGCTTGCGTTCGTGCAGGTGAGCCCGGCGAGGCGCCATCCGGCAGGTACCGTTTCCGTGATCGGATACGTGCCCGGCGCCACGGAAGCAAACGTCGTCGTGTTCTCGCCGGAGCCGCCGTTGGTAACGATCTGAAACGTGCGCGCGCCGATGAAATCAAACGACGCGTCACCGCCTTGCGCGTTCTTGACGACGCGGATCGATCCGCGTTTGACGTTGGTGAACGTGCAGGCCACGACCTCCGCACCGGCGATCGTGATGTTGACCGTCGTGTCCCCCTGCGCGAACGACGGCGTCGGATTCGCGCCTTCCCCTCCGGTGTAGACGACGGTGCCGCCGGTACAGGCGATGTTGGCGAGATCCCAACCCGTCGCCACGATTTCGGAAATGGCGTACGTACCGTCCGCAAAGCCGCCGGAAAGCGATTGGCCGCTGCTGATCGTTCCCGCGAGGTCGCCGGTGAACGCGAATGTATCGCCAGCGGCGCCGCCGACCGCGCTTTTGGTGACGGTGATCGTTCCGTTCTTGGCGTTCGAATAGGTGCAGACGACGTCCTCACCCGGCTGCAGGTCGATGAGCGCGACGCCCGTCACAGGATCGGCCGTGAGGACGGAACCGCCGGTGCAGGCCACGTCGACCAGCCGCCAGCCGGGCACGCTCGCCTCGGTCACGGTGTAGATCGTCGGAACCAGCGCGTCGAACGTCAGTGAATTCGGCGGCGTGCCGTTGTTGGCGAGCTGGAAACTGGGAGGCAGCGCAGTCGTGGGAGCAAGGCTCGCCGTCGTGAACGTGAACAACTGCGGATCCTGGGGCGATGCGCTTTTCGCGATCGTGATCGAGCCACGCTTGATGTCGACGAACTCGCACGAAACCGCATCCGTCGCAGCGCCGGTCGTGCCCAGCGCGATGGTCACGCCATTCAAGCCATTCGGAGTGATGGTGGTGTTCGAGCCGCTCGTGACCGTGCAGTCGATCGGTGGCGGGGCAAGGTCCCACCCAACCGGCACCGTTTCCGCGACGGTGTAGGTACCCGCCGACAGACCCGCAAAAGATTGCGCGCCCGTATGCTCGGGTCCCGATGTGGTGATGGTGAACGTCGCCGGCACGCCAGTTCCGGTACCCGTGAAGGGGAAGGCGCCATCGCCGCCGACCGCCTTCTTATGAATCGTGAGGGTCCCGGGCTGGATCTGCGTGTTCGTGAACGTGCAGTCGACCGTCTGTCCGAATCGCAGGTGCGCGGTGAAGCTTGCCGCTGCGCGGTCGATCGTCGTCCTTCGTCCGAGGTCGGGTTCGACGACGTCCGAACACGTAATGCCCGTGTTGACCCAGCCCGGCACGGACGACTCGGTGACGGTGTAGTCGCCGGCAGGCAGGTCGGTGAACGTCTTCGAATTGGCGCTGCTGCCGTCGTCCACGAGCGCGAAGGCCGCGGGTGTCGTCGGTCCGGTAAGGACGTAACCGAAGCTTTGCGCGCTCTGCGGGACCGCGTTCTTGAAGACCCGCAGCGTGGCGGCCTTGGTGTCCGCGAAGGTGCAGGAGATTGCCTGACCTGCGGCGGGTGTGAGCGATACGCCGTTGGCGATCGCGGAGCCGAGCGGAGCCCCACTTGCGCTGTCTACACAGGTGACTTTTTCCAACGTCCACCCGGACGGCACGGATTCGATGATGGACAGCGCCACGCCGGGCACGATCGACGCGAACGCGGTCGTGTTCTTGCCGTTGCCTGCGGTCGTCGTGATCGAGAAAGACTGTGATCCGGTGAAGGCGAACGTTCCGTCGCCGCCAAGCGTCTGCTTCTCGACCGTCACCGAGGCCTGCTTGGTGTTGGTGAAGGTGCAGGCGACGACCTCGCCGGGCGCAATGTTGACGGTGGCGGTGCTGCCGGACGTCGTCGAGTTGTTGCTGGGGTCGGTACAGACGATGCTGTTCAGCTTCCAATCGGCCGGCACGGACTCGGTGATCGTATAGATGCCGGGCACGATATCGGGCAGCGTGAACGGCCCCCCCGCGCCGGAAGTCGTCGTGATCTGGAAGTTCTGCGGTCCCGTAAACGTAAATGTTCCGTTTCCACCCACGGTGCTTTTGCTGACTTGGATCGCACCGAGCTTGGTGTCGGTATAGGTGCAGGTGACGTCCTCGCCGGCGCCGAGCTTGACGGTTGCGGCACCTCCAACGACGGTCGTGTCGCCGGTCGGATCGGTGCACACGGTGCTCGAACGGGTCCATCCCGGCGGGACGATTTCCGAGACCGTGTAGGTTCCCGGCGGCAGCGCCGGGAACGCTCGTTGGCCCGTGCCGGCAAGGGTAGTGATCGCAAACGGCGACGGGCCGCTGAACTCGAACGTGGCATCGCCGCCGAGCGTCTTCTTCACCACCGTGATCGAGGACTGACGGGTGTTGCCGAAGGAACAGGTCGCCGACGTCAACCCCAGGGTCGGGTTCGATGACATCCGGATCGTCGCAGTCCGCGCGGAAAGATCCACGGTCACGAATTCCGGGTGCGTCAGGTTATCGAGGTCGTTGACGCATTGGAGAGAGGAGAGGTCGAAGCCGGCGGCCGCTTGCTCCGTCACCGTGTAGACCTGCGCCGTAGTGGTCAGCTGTGCCGTGTTCAGCACCTGCTGTTGCCCTGCCGACAGCGAAAAGGCCGCCGGCGACACCGCGGAGCCGCTCGCGTTGAACGCGAAGCTACCGGGCGATCCGGAGGGCGTCGTGTTCTTGACGACTGTGATCTTGCCGGTCACGGTGACCGGTATCCGGGCGGTAATGCCCGCGCTGCAATTCGACTTGGTGCTCGCCCGCACCCATTGGGCGGGAGGCGCCTTGCAGGACGTGGAACTGCTGCTGTTGTCCCAGGTGACGACCGCGGGGAGCACCAGGTTGCCCGTCGCATCCGGCGTGCAGGGCACCGTCAGCGTCCCGATATTGATCGAAACGGGACCCGAACTGCTGATGTCTCCGCAAGCGTTCCCGTCCAGGTTCGCCAGCGGCGGCGGCGACGTGGGCACGCCCACAACGGAGCAGTTCGCGCTTCCCCCGGCGTTCGAGCGAATGATCGGCGACTTCCCATCGAGCGCGACGAATACCCCGATGTCGAAGCGCTGGTTCGCGTTCGACCGCAGGAGCAGACTCAGGTCCAGGGTGACCGACGTGCCCGCCGTGCACGACGTGATGCCGTTGTTGACCGTCACGCTCGCGACGTTGATGTCGTTCGACGTGCAGCCGAGGTCGCT
>Ga0070665_100003784_pt1 | contig 16014 bp, 14 predicted proteins | sample KBSS13metaG_FD_65862 | JGI IMG/M metagenome (GOLD analysis project Ga0070665, IMG submission 65862) | Switchgrass rhizosphere microbial communities from Kellogg Biological Station, Michigan, USA - KBS S1-3 metaG | ecosystem: Host-associated > Plants > Roots > Rhizosphere > Soil ... | reverse complement strand
ATGTTTTGGTATAGCTGGTAGTAGTCTTTATAAAACTGCGTATTGCTTGTAGAGTTTAGTTGTACAGCATATAGTAGCTTCTGGTAAGAGTTTGTTACATCGTTCTGCAGTTTCTGTTCCGTCAGTTGCATAGTTGCTTCCTCTTGCTTTATCTGGAACTTGGCCGATTTTATATTGCCCTGGTTCCTGTTCCATACCGGCAGTGGCAGCGATATGCTAAGTCCCACATAGTTTGGGGAGTAGTTGGCAGCCTGGTCAAATTCAGGTCCCACGCTTACATCCGGTACCGCAAGTGCCTTCTGCAGGCGCAGGTTTTGTTGTTGGTATTGCAGCTGGTACAATTCCTGCTGGTAGTCTGTATTGTGCTGTTTTGCGCTGTCCACCAGTTGTAGTAAGCTCTGGTCCGGCATAACGGCTATTTCACTGTCTGGCACATCAGGTTGCACATACGTGTTGCCGGTTACATGCAGTATGGTTTTTAGCTCTGCTTCATTATCGCTCAGGTTATTTGCATTGTCGGTCATATCCTGCTGCAGGCTCACAAGCAATGCTTGCACGCGCAGGTATTCTTTTTTTGCTATGTTGCCGGCTTTTAGTTCAGCTGCCATACCATTTAGCAATTTATCCAGTTGTTGCTTTTGTTCTTTATAAAGCTGGGCGTTTCCCTGTAGCTGGGCTACGGTATAAAAATCTTTAAAAAGAGTAGCCCGCAGGTTGCGCATCACGCTTTTAAACTGCCATTCGGCTATGTTCACATTCGTCTTGGCAAGGTCCATTTGTTTGCCGCGTTTGCCGGCAGTTTTTATTAGCTGCTGCACCTGTACATACACTTCACCCTGCGGGTTGCCTGCAGCATCCACAGTATGCTGAAAAAAGTGATTGTTAGAATATACGTTCTGGTCGGTATTCAGGTTAGGGTTATCCCATTTTTTTGCTTGTTCCACCAGCGCCTGGTTCGACTGTATATTATAGTGTTGTGCCAGCAAAGCAAGGTTCTCATTCAGAAATCTTTTTTCTGCCAGCACTATGTCCAGGTGCAGTGTGTCGGTTATGCCGGGTTCGGTCTGTGCTTGTGTTTCTGTATGCAATAAGCATATACAGCAAAATATGTATACACTTTTTGCAAGCATTTTATGAAGCATGCTACAATTTGGTTTTAAATCTATGTGAAATTACACTATCTCTTAAGAGTGCGATAAACGCTATGCTAAATAAATATTAGCAAAATTTGGGAGGGGGTGGGTTAATCTCCTGGCTGAATAAATAATGGTACGTATCGCGTATGCGCGATGCATGCAGTATAGAAGCAAAAACATAAGTAGGGTAGGCGGTCTGGCTTTCAGGTATGCTCAGCTTCAGCGTTATATGCTTTACTATATGCAGCCTCCTCGTGCTCTTATTATTTTTCTGGCTTTGGTTTTTTAAGGCAATATGCTTACTGGGTGTTATAGGAGATTTTGATGCCTTAGTTATATGGGTAGTGGTATAAGGGGTCACATCATTATGCATATCATACTCTTTCTCCGATTGCACGCTCAAAAAATAGACATGCAATAGTAGTACAATACTTAATACCTGTATAATATATGTTTTAATTTTAGACACCGGGTCAAAATGGTGTGCAATATTACATATTGAAACAATAAATCGGTGTTAAACCTTTGTGTTTTTTTCCGAAAGGATAATGGCTTTATTTATTGATTAGCAATGCTTAAGCATTTTCTGCTAATGTAAACTTGAGTAACAATTTTGAAACCATTAATTTCCCGTTTCAAAAGCTACTATGCAGGTTAAAGATATTGCGCAGGTACTTGAGGCATTCGCCCCCCTTCGTTACCAGGAGTCCTACGATAATTGCGGTTTGCAGTTGGGTAATCCCGCACAGGAGGTGACAGGCGTCCTTTTAAGCCTTGATGTTACAGAAACCATACTGGATGAAGCCATAAGCCGTAATTGCAATATGATTGTAGCCCACCATCCATTAATATTTTCCGGGCTTAAAAGTATTTCAGGCCGTACCTATATTGAACGTATTGTGCACAAGGCCATTAAAAATGACATCAGCATTTACGCTGCCCATACTAATATGGACAACATGCGCCATGGAGTGAATGCCAAAATTGCTGAAAAACTGGGCTTGCAGGATACACGTATCCTTTCCATGAAGTCAGACACCTTATATAAATTTTATACCTATGCACCTCAAAATGCCGTTAATAAGGTGCGCGATGCCCTTTTTGCGGCAGGCGCAGGCGATATTGGTAAGTACAGGGAATGTAGTTTTAACACGCCCGGCAGTGGCACTTTTCGCCCCGATGCCGGTGCAGACCCGGCCATCGGCACTGCCGGCGGCCCAAGGGAATGGGTTGACGAGGTGAAAATTGAGGTCATAATTCAAAAGCACCAGGAAGCTAGGGTACTAAATGCTCTTTTCGACGCTCATCCTTATGAGGAAGTGGCATATGAAATAATAGCCCTGCAAAACAAGAATCAGGAAATAGGTGCAGGAATGATAGGTACTTTACCTCAGCCCATACCAGAAGCAGACTTTCTTCGTATTATAAAGGAAAATATGAAAACGGATTGCATACGTCACACAGCTTTAAGGGGCAAATCTGTTCAGAAAGTAGCCGTTTGCGGAGGCTCAGGCAGCTTTTTGCTCAAAGATGCCATTACTGCGGGTGCAGATATATTCATTACCGGCGATTTTAAATACCACCAGTTTTTCGACGCAGATCAACGTATTATTATAACTGATATAGGTCATTATGAGAGCGAACAGTTTACAATTGAGTTATTTCAGGAGCTACTTAACAAAAAATTTCCTAATTTTGCCATTCTTTTATCAAATTTTTCAACCAATCCTGTAAAATATTTTTGCTGATATGGCTACTGTTAAAGACTTTTCTGTTGAGGAAAAACTGATTGCCGTCCTTACATTGCAAAAGATCGATTCTAAAATAGATGAGATCAAAACTTTGAAAGGCGAACTTCCAATGGAAGTAAAGGACCTCGAAGATGAGATCGAAGGATTACAAACACGTATTACCAACATCGATGCTGAAGTAAAAAGCATTGAAAACTTTATTACTACTAAGACTGATGCTAAAAAAGAAGCTCAGGCGCTGATAAAAAAATACGAAAAGCAGCAGGAAAACGTAAAGAACAATCGTGAGTTCGAAGCAATCAACAAAGAAGTTGAAATGCAGGAACTGGAAGTGAAGCTGAACGAAAAGCATATTAAAGATGCTAACATTGAGCTTAAAGAACGTTCTAATGCACGCCTGCGTACAGAAGAGAAAATTAAAGACGTAGAAGATGCTTTAAAAGTAAAGCGTACAGAACTTGAGAAGATCATTGCTGACACAGAAAAAGAAGAGCTGGCTTTAAGCAAAGATTCTGATGCTGCTAAAGAAAAGGTAGACCCACGTTTGCTTTTAGCTTACGAGCGTATCCGCGATACATATCCTAATGGCCTTGCTGTTGTTCCTATTATGCGCGACTCATGCGGTGGTTGCTTCAATGTTATACCGCCACAGCGTCAATCTGAAATTCGTCAGCGCAAGAAAATTATCGTTTGCGAACATTGCGGACGTATCCTCGTAGATGTCGATTTAGACGGTCAGGTAAAACTGAAACACTAAGGTTTACTTGTTAATAATAATATTGAAAGGGAGCCAATGGCTCCCTTTTCTTTTTGTGTTTTAAGTAGCAATACTTATTTATTACAGTACTTATACCTCTAAAGGTTCAGTATATACCCATCTATATTACAGTAGCCATACTCTTTCCCGGGCTTATATCCCCGGGTACTTTTGTCCTGACAATCCGGATGTCATTTTCATTTTTTTTAATTAGAGGATAACTATTAAAAACTTTTCCTATGGCAACATCCAAAGTCAGTACAGCGACTGAAACAGTCCCTGCTGAGAGAGTAAAACTCCAGTCACTAATGCTGGAAAATCCGAATTATTTTGGCAACCTGTTAAAGACAGACCCATTATATGCCAAATTCAAACCGGTTAAGGTCATCAACGGAGATACCACTTACGAGCAGCTAACATGCGTAGGTTATAATCCTGAGATACAGACACTCACCGGCATTGTAAAGATTAATCTTGACTCAGGTTTCAATGGCGGTCCATGCACCCCTGGCAGTAAGGAGTACATCAGGTTTTATATTGATTATCATGATGGCGCCGGCTGGCAGGACCTCGGCCCCGTAAGCTTCGACAGCCATGATATTGCACATGCAGGTAAAAATCCACTTGCATATGCAGCCAACCTCCATTTTGTTCCTAAGGTTCAGCATTGCTGCGATGAGGCGCCTGTATTACCTACAGTGCGAGGCATCCTATCCTGGAATTTTCTGCCACCCGCGGCTTCACCGGGTTATATTCCTGTTTGGGGCAATGTGCTGGATGTAAATATTCAGATAGCGCCAAGCACTGCAATTGCCTGCTTATTAAAGAAAGGACTTACAGGTCTGGGTGTGAATATTAAAGCCGAACAGGCCGCAATATTATCAAAGGCTGTTCCTGCTAACGCTGTGGATCTCAATCATCCATCCCTGGCTGCAACGCTTAATACAGAAGCAGATTTGGCAGACCTTGTAAAAACTTATGGCAATACAGTAGAGCCTGAACGTGTAGGCTTCTCAGCAGTGGTGAATGCATTAAGCCTGGGTACAATTAATGCACAAGCACTACACACAGAACTTACTGCTGCCAAGCTGGACATCAGCAAGATCATGGCATTTATCAATAATCCTAAGTTCAACACTACTTACGAAGAACTGAAATGTGTAGGTCTGAATCGCAGCACCAGCTCCCTGGAAGCAACGATCAACATGAAGAAGTCTTCTGGTTTCTCAGGTGGCTTGTGCAGCAAAGGCAGCCGTGAGTTTGTAGCATTTTACATGGACTTTCAGGATGGAGCCGGTTGGCGCTATATGGGCACGTCGTCAGTAGGTGTGCATGACATCACTACTTTACCGGGTGGCGGTCTCAGCTATCATGTAGAGTTGCCTGTTAATCTTTTGCCATACCAGAAGAAAACATGTAAAGATGTTTACCTGGCAAAGGTTAGGGCTATCCTCTCATGGAATCAATTGCCACCTGTTAATAACCCTGCTTGGGTCGCACCATGGGGCAACTGGCTCGAATCATGGGTTGAAATACCTTACAGTGTTATTGCAGGAGGCGATAACAAGCCGGTTCTTTTAACGATTGGTACTTTGCCGGCAAATAAGGTCAATACTTCCACAGGGCTGGTAGATAAAACGCTTAGCACTCCTGACGCTACTGTAGATGCTTATGACGGCTATTCTTTCAATGGCTCTATACCAATAACTGGTGTGGTACCTGTGCCGCCTGATTCTAATGACAATCCAGCTGCACAACTTCAGTATCGCATTATGCTTAAGAAAGCCAGCCAGCCTGATTCTGCCTTTGCTCCTGTTACTAACACATTTAATGTGCTAAAGACAGTGATCTCTGGTGGTATGCCAACACAAACTACTGTTGCGCAGGTCAATCATCTGGGGTATTACAACTACCTGGTAGATTATACAGCACCTACTATCGTTACCGTTTACGGCGATCTTTTAGGCGAGCTTATTTTACCTGATTCTGATGTGTATGAATTCTATGTAGAAACCTTAGGTGGTCTTACTACCAGTCGTTACAGGGTGAAGAGCGACAAGAATGCGCCTAAGAATGTACATCTGGTAGTGGATGGTGGCCAGATATGTGGTTCGCTGAAACAAGGCACACCTATCACAGGTACTTATTCTTTGGCAGATGATGAAAACAATTGTCTTGGCGTATCCTTCGACCTTCTTTGGTGGCCACCTGCTACCAGCAGCGTGCTCACGGTCGATGGTGTTACTCGTGGCTTTGGTTCTTTAATACCTGAGCCGGGAATAGGTAAAAATGGTACATGGTCTATCACTACTGATAAACTTAATCCATGTGGCTACAACTTCCGCATGTACGCTTACGATAAGACTATCCTTTGCTACCATACGCTGTCATATGCTTATAGCATCACAAGCCAGTATAGCTATGATACCATAGGTTTCTGTCTTGCACAACCATAATAGAGACATAGGTTCAAATGAAAGTGGCAGGAAACTTTTCCTGCCACTTTTTCGTTAATAAATATGTTGAAATTGATAACCGCCGAACAAAATGACTTGTTGTTTGTTGTATTGATAATGTGTCGGGTATGTTGCGCCGGTCATTTAAAAACAATAGTTAATGCGTTCAGTCTCAGTTATAGGTGGTGGTATCGCTGGTCTATCAGCCGCTTGCTTTTTGGCAAAAGATGGGCTGGATGTCACCATATACGAGAAGAATGATACCATTGGCGGTCGCTGCAGGGTATTTCAGGAAAACGGTTTCACGTTCGATATGGGGCCAAGCTGGTATTGGATGCCTGATGTTTTCGAAAGTTTTTTCGCACACTTTAATAAGACGGCAGCCGACTATTATCATCTGGTAAAGCTGGACCCCGGTTTCCAGATTATCCTTGGTCAGGACGATATCCTACCCGTTCCTGCAGATATAGACGAGCTGCGACAAATATTCGAGTCACGCGAAAAGGGTAGCGCTGTACGCTTGGATAAATTCCTCCGGGAAGCCGCCTATAAGTATCAAATCAGCATGACGGAACTGGTAAAAACACCCGCCTACTCATGGCTTGAATTTGCAAAAGCACCGGTGTTCAGAAGCATATTCAGGATGAACCTTTTCAGCTCGGTAAAAAGTTACGTTCGCAGCTATTTCAGCGATCCTGGCCTGGTTGCATTGCTCGAGTTCCCCGTGCTTTTTCTGGGTGCTATGCCCAATCGTATCCCCGCTCTTTATACATTAATGAATCATGCTGCGCTCACCCAAGGCACATTTTACCCGATGGGGGGTATGGGTAAAATTATAGAAGCCATGCAACACCTGGCGCTTTCCTTCGGAGTAAAAATACAGACCGCGGCGGCTGTCCAAAAACTGAATATATCAAATGGACATATCGACTCTATTACAGTAAATGGTAGCACAATAAAAACAGATGCAGTAATAGCTTCCGCAGACTATCATCACGTCGAGCAGCAACTGTTACCGGCCGCATATAGAAATTACACCGAGCAGTATTGGGATAAGAAAACACTGGCACCCTCTTGTCTCATATATTATATTGGTGTGAACAAGAAGCTCCCGAAGCTGCAGCATCATAATCTGTTCTTCGATACTGATTTCGAACAGCACGCAAACGAAATTTACACACGTCCCGATTGGCCAAAGGATCCCTTGTTTTATGTTTGCTGTCCTTCTAAAACAGATCCTGCAGTTGCTCCGGCCGGCAATGAAAACCTGTTTATTCTCATACCTGTAGCACCTGCACTGAATGACGAGCCAACTTTACGTGAAGATTACTTCAATAAAATAGTTACCAGGCTCGAAACTTTTTGTGGTGAAAACTTCAAAGAAAATATTGTCGTAAATAAAAGCTACGGACTTAATGATTTTATGACCGACTATAACGCCTACAAAGGAAATGCCTATGGCCTGGCAAATACATTAAGACAAACAGCCGTGTTAAAGCCAGCCATGCGAAATAAAAAAGTTAGTAATCTTTTCTATACGGGACAACTCACCGTACCGGGGCCGGGATTGCCACCATCATTAATCTCTGGAGAAATAGTAGCAGCCCAGCTATTAAAGCAGTTTAAAAAACTAAATTATGAAAGCGCTTTTTGATAAAATATCTGTTGCAAGCAGCAAAATTATTACCCGCACTTACAGCACCAGTTTTTCGCTTGGCATCTACTGTCTCAACAGGCGCTTGCATGAACCTATCTATAATATATACGGTTTTGTGCGTCTTGCTGATGAAATAGTTGATAGCTTTCATGATTATGATAAAAGGGTTTTATTAAATGAGTTCAGGGAATCAACTGCTCAGGCCATAGAAAGGCGAATAAGTCTGAATCCTGTATTGAATAGCTTTCAAAAGGTCGTTCATGAGTACCGTATCGACCCTTCGCTTATCGATTGTTTTCTCGACAGCATGGAAATGGACCTCAGTATGCAGGGTCATTCCGAGGAATCATATAATAAATACATTTTGGGTTCGGCACAGGTGGTGGGCTTAATGTGCCTGAAGGTATTTACAGAAGGGGACGAGGATATGTATCATAAATTAACTCCTGCAGCTATGAAGCTGGGTGCTGCATTTCAAAAGGTTAACTTTTTGAGGGATTTGAAGGACGATAATAAGCTTTTAGGTAGGGTTTACTTTCCGGGCATAGATCTTGTACAGTTTACCGAAAATGAGAAAAGGCAAATCGAGGCAGAGATAGATGCAGACTTCAAAGAAGCATTGGAAGGCATAAGACAATTACCTGCCAGTGCTCGTTTTGGAGTTTATACGGCATATGTTTATTATCGCGAGCTGTTTAATAAAATAAGGACAACACCACCTTCGGGCATTATGAACAAACGTATACGTATTCCTGATTATAAAAAAATGAACTTACTTGCATATAGCTATGTAAAGCATCGTTTGAAAATAATTTAGGTTAAGTTGAAATAAGTATAGCATGACAGAAGAATTGGTACAGCTACTGGATGGCAATAATGAAACGATAGGCGTAATGGAAAAAATGCAGGCACACAGGGAGGGCGCATTGCATAGGGCCGTTTCTGTATTTGTGTTCAATAGCAAGGGGGAAATGTTGCTACAGCAAAGGGCTGCAGGCAAATATCATTCTCCCGGCTTGTGGAGCAATGCCTGCTGTACGCACCCTCGCCCCGGTGAGGAGCCACTGAAGGCCGCAGAGCGCCGCTTACAGGAGGAGATGGGCATAGAATGCAGCCTTGAATATAAATTTGATTTCCTGTATAAGGCCGAATTAGGAAATGGCTTAACTGAACATGAGTATGACCACATCTATTACGGTTATACAAATGAAAAACCGGTCCCGGACAATAACGAGGTTGTGGCCTGGTCTTATTTGTCTATGGACGAACTGGATAATCGTTTGCGGGAGCAGCCGGCGAAATTTACCGTCTGGTTTCATCTCCTGTTCGGGCAATTAAAGCATAGGTAATGAATATGCTTTTTTATATCACGCTTATATTACTCACGTTTTGCCTCATGGAGATGCTCACATGGTGGCTGCATAAGTATGTGATGCATGGCTTCTTATGGACACTGCATGAAGACCATCACGATTCACAGCATAAAAAGACTTTTGAGCGTAATGATTACTTCTTTATCATCTTTGGTACCCTGTCAATGACCGTATTTTTGTTGGGTACCTTATTTCCGCAGCTAAGGGTGTTGTTATTTATAGCATGTGGCATTACACTGTATGGGGCAGCGTATTTCTTTGTGCACGATGTGTTTATTCACCAGCGGATAAAAATGTTCCGCAACACCAATAATTTTTATTTCAGGGCACTGCGCAAAGCGCATAAGGTACATCACAAGCATTTGGGAAAGGAAGAAGGAGAATGTTTTGGAATGCTTTGGGTGCCAATGAAATATTTTAAGGAAGCGCTAAAGAGCAGGCAATAAGTAGATGGGGCAGCACTATACATACTTGCTTGTCAATTTAGGCTGTCTTATTATGCCCTTAATATTCTCCTTTTATCCAAAGCTGAATTTCTATAAGCAATGGAAACGCTTTATTATACCATGTCTGCTCGCTGCTGCATTTTTCCTGCTGTGGGATGGTATATTTACCTACTTGGGCGTGTGGAGTTTTAATGATGCTTACGTCATAGGTATCTATTGGTTCAAAATGCCCATTGAGGAATATCTGTTCTTCATTTGCATACCTTTTGCATGCGTATTTACCTATCACACTTTCAAAGTGTTATTTGCTTTTCAGGGCTTGCAGCATTTTGTAAGATGGACTTATATAATACTGTCCTTCATCTTGTTAATCATTGCATTTACACATATCAGCAGGCTTTACACAAGCGTTACATTTATACTGCTTGCCTCTTGCCTGCTTTATCTCACCTACAGAAATTTTTCTTTCCTCCCTGCCTTCTTCATCTGTTTTTTATTCATTCTCATACCTTTCCTCCTCTCAAATGGCATTCTCACCGGTAGTTTTTTTAATCGGGTAGTGGTTATGTATAATGATAACGAGAATCTGCGTATTCGCCTGTTAACCATCCCGGTAGAAGATGTTTTTTATGCCATGCTGCTGTTGTTGCTCAATGTGTATGGCTTTGAGAGAAAAGGCATTAAGGAGGCGCGTTAAGTTCTTGCTGCCCTAAAACATTCAAATCATGCTTATAGATGATTCTCGTCAGCTAAAAGCAATGCTGTCGGGTTTAGTTTTACTATTCCACAAAAAGCGATTTCTATGAAAAAATCATTCCTTTTGTTATGCACAGCCACATTTCTTTCAGGCATTATTGTTCATGCGCAAAATTTTAGTCTTGGTGTTAAAGGGGGTATTAGTATTCCAAATCTTACCGCTGGCGGCAATCAAAACCCAATAAATACTGGTTACTCATCCAGGCTTGGGCCAGAGGCAAGTATCTTCGGGGAATATAAGTTTTCCTCACTCTTTTCATTGCAGGCTGCTGTTCAGTATTCTTCCCAGGGAGGCAAGAAAGATGGCATGCAGGCACTCACCACGCCTGATGCGTTTGCCGCTATGTTCCCCGCAGGTCAGGCACCTCAGTATCTGTATGCACGTTATAATAGTGAGGCAAAGCTTGGTTATTTAATGGTTCCCGTATTGGCGAAGTTTAGCTGGCAGCTTTCTAAGTCGCCCTTTAGTATTTATGTAGCAGCAGGGCCTTTTGTAAGTATGCTGCTTTCAGCAAAGCAGGTTACCAGTGGCAAAAGCACCTTTTATACAGATGCTTCCGGACAGCAGGCACTGCCTGTTGAACCCCAGTCCTTCGACAATACTCAGGATATTAAAAGCGACCTTCACCCGTTTAACTTTGGTATCGAAGGCAATGTTGGTCTTAATTACCGCTTCGGTCGGCATAATGTTTTTATCGAGGGTGGGGGTAACTATGGGTTTGTAAATATTCAAAAGAAAGGGGCAAACGGCGAGAATAATGTAGGTGCAGCAGTTGCTGTTATTGGTTATAGCTACATGTTTGGACATAACAAGGTCAATAAAGAAAAATAACTGTGAGTGTTGCTGAGTGACATTGTTAATTAGACGCTCATTCTAATGCGTCGTTAATTATTGAGCTGCGGCACAATAATTGCAGCATTTTGGAAGTTTAAATATGGTATTGCTCATGCGGAAGCCTTTTTTTACTATCCTGTTGCTCATCGTTGCGCTTTGCTCACATATTTATGTGTACGCACAGCTGCAGGTTCAGCCCACCATTGGGGAGGCTTTTTGCTATGTTGCTAAAAAGAATATTTCAGCCGATTTTAGCACTGCTACAAAGCCCAATGCAGGAATGTTTATCCATGTTCCTATTGTAGACAAGTTGCAATTGCAAACCGGAGCTATGTTTATGCAAACCGGGTATTCCTCGCAAAGCACTGAAAAGTCTGTAAGGGCAAAAACTGTTTACAGCATCACCAATACCATCAATTATTTTTCAGTTCCCCTACTATTGTCTTACCAGGTATATAAACATAAGCAGTTTCAATATTGGGTAGATGCGGGTATTAATTATAATTTTTTTATCAGTGGGAATACGCATTATAACATTACCGATTATCTGAATGATGTCCGCACTGGCACCAACTCATTCAGTCGCCCAATCAATGCTCCATTAGTAAGACAATATACCGACCCCAATGCCGGAAGGGATGACCTCACCGGTTTAGACCTGGCATTTAAATTGCAATTTCATGTCGTTTGCAACAAGCATTATTCATTTGGGCTCTATTGGGAGAACGGTCTGTATAGCATACTTGCAAACCCTGCCGATGCCTCGTCTATAACATTGCACAGCGTGGGTATATCCATAGGTTATCTTATTCTATAGCACTGGGAACGGTTCTTATGTCATATATTATATGAAGGTCATCGTAATTACAGGTAGCACTAAAGGCATTGGTCACGGTCTTGCTGAGGCGTTCCTGTCATTAGGCTGCAAGGTAGCTATTGCAAGTCGCAGAGAAACCGCTGTTAACCAAGCAGTAGATCATTTAAGTAAGACATACGGAGCAGAAAATGTTTTTGGCCATGTATGCGATGTAACTAAAATGAGCAATGTCCGGGCACTATGGGACGCAACATTTCAAAAGTTCGGGAAAATTGATATCTGGATTAACAATGCAGGTCAGGCAAATTTGCTAAAGAAATTCTGGGATCTTGATAGCGAAGACATTCAAAGCGTCGTAAGCACCAATATCCAGGGCACCATGTATGGTAGCAAGGTTGCAATAACGGAAATGATAAAACAAGGGCACGGCGCGCTATACAATTTCCTCGGCTTTGGCAGCAACGGCATGAAGATAAATGGCCTTGCATTATACGGAACTACTAAATACGCACTTAGGTATTTTACTGATTGTCTCAAAAAAGAGGTAAAAGGTACGCATGTAATAGTGGGTAGTATATCACCCGGAATGGTTGCGACGGATATGCTGTTGGGTGAATATCGCAGCAATCCGCAGGCTTTGAAAAAAGCTAAGCGCATCTTTAATATACTTGCAGACTATGTTGAAACGGTGACGCCATACATAGCAAGAAAAGTACTCGGTAATACTAAAAATGGTATTGATATAGCATGGCTCACTAAGGCCAAAATATTCTGGCGTTTCCTTTCATCGCCTTTCCACAAAAGAAATATTATTAAGTAACTGTTATATTAATAGCAGTGAATCATGCAGAAGTAGGTAGCCTTATTTCTGCAAATATATTATTAGCTGTAGTATTAAACTACTCTCTTTTATTCAGGTCTTATTGTGCATAGATATTGTACATTCTGTTAACCATGAAATTATTTAGAAGATGAAGAAACTATTCTTTTGCATTGCAATAGCAAGCAGTAGCACAATGGTATTTGCGCAGCGCATTGCTGAAAAACACGAAGTAAAAATACAGCTGGCAGCACCCAGCTTATCAGCCTATAAAGGATATGGCAGTCCATTTGCTAAGACTACAGGTGATGGCGATACCCTGGCCTTATCAAATATTTCAGCTACCGATACTTTAACATATTACAGTGTTGCGCCGGACAGTGGCTATATCACAGGTACGAATGCCTTTGGCGATATGGGCTTTGCCGAACGTTACGATATCAACGGCGCAGATAGCAACGTACAGGTAATTGGGGTTGTTTCAACATTCGGAGGAACTGTAAATCCAGCCTCTACAAAAACCGTTAATTTTAAGGTGTGGGACCAGGGCGCTCAAACTACGATAACCCCAACTATATTTCTAAGTGGCCTTCCTCAAAATGTTTTGGATAGTGTTCAGGTGCCGCTTACGCAATTGGGTATTTCTCCGTCTTACGATACTACAAAAGCTTTTTTCTTCGCTAATCCTACAGCCGCTATCAGCAATTCATTTTTTGTAGGCTACAATATTAATTATAGTTATGCCGCACTCAATGGCGATACAATAGCATTGCTTTGCACTATAAATGGTGAACGCACAAGTCCTTTGTATAATGTATCTGGTACAGATACCATTATCAATGTACAGAATGCTACCCAGTACAGCGATAATTCATGGAATGACAACGCCACTGCCAATTTCTTTCTGTATGATAATCTCGCTATTTATCCTATAGTTGTTGTCCACTATGCCACAGATGTTAAAGCCGTTACAAATAAAGGCTTAAGCTTCTATGGCAATTATCCTAACCCTGCATCTGATAATACGAATATTCAGTTCTCATTAAGCAATAATGCCGATGTAACTATTCAATTAATCGATCTAGGTGGCCATGTCATTAATACGATACAGCAAAATAATCTTACAAGTGGAACCCATATAGTTCCCGTCTCGACATCTGGTTTAGCTGCCGGGAACTATATTTATACGCTTCACAGCAGTACCGGTGGGGCCATAGCGAGTATGCTTTCGATAGTTAGGTAAATCGTCTCTAATCATAACATAAGTAAGCTGCCTTCTTTGTTAAGGCAGCTTACTTTTTTATAGACATTATTACAACTTTATCTAATGCTATAAATAAATCGAAATGCAATATTTTTAGGCTCTCATAATAGCTATAAATGACTTTTCACCATAAAACCGTTGAAGCAGGCCCCCATATAGCGCTTATAGGTGCAGGTATCATGAGTGCTACACTGGGCGTTTTTCTTAAAGAGCTCGACCCCTCTCTTACCATAGATATTTACGAACGGTTGGATACGGTTGCCGGCGAAAGCTCAGATGCCTGGAACAATGCAGGTACAGGTCACTCTGCTTTTTGCGAGCTCAACTATGCGCCCCAGAAGCCTGATGGTAGTGTAGATATCTCAAAAGCATTGCACATCACGGAATCTTTCGAAGTGTCTCGCCAGTTTTGGTCTTATCTTTTGCAGAAACAATACATAACTGGCCCGCATACTTTCATCAATAGCATTCCGCACATAAGCTTCGTGTGGGACGAGGAAAATGTGTCCTATCTCCGCAAGCGCTACGAAGCTATGAAAGCACATCACTTTTATAGCAGCATGCAATATTCCGAGGATGCTTCAGTGCTCAGCGAATGGATCCCATTAGTAATAGAGGATAGGGACAAAAAACAAAAATTAGCCGCATCTAAAATCGATATTGGCACAGATGTAAACTTTGGCGCGCTCACTCGTCTCTTATTTCAACATCTGCAAAGCCTCGATGGCGTTACGCTTCATCTCAATAATGAAGTACGCGACCTGAAGCAGGACGACAATGGTGCATGGCTCATACACGTAAAAGATCTGCAGAGTGGCGAAAAAAAATCTTTGCGTAGCAAGTTCGTATTCATTGGCGCGGGAGGTGGTGCATTGCCATTGTTGGAGAAAGCTGATATTCCTGAAGGCAAAGGTTATGGTGGCTTCCCTGTTAGCGGTCAGTGGCTCAAATGCAATAACAAAGCTGTAATTGAACAGCATCATGCAAAGGTATATGGCAAGGCATCTGTTGGCACTCCACCCATGTCTGTTCCCCACCTCGACTCACGTATGATAGATGGTGAGCGGGAATTGCTCTTTGGCCCTTACGCGGGCTTTTCTACTCGTTTTTTAAAGAAAGGCTCTTTCTGGGATTTACCCCTGTCTATTAAGACCAATAATATTTATCCCATGGTATCAGCTGGCCTGCATAATATTCCGCTTACCAGGTATTTAATAGATCAGGTACGCCAGTCACCCGAAGACCGCCTGCAGGCTCTCAAAGATTATTTCCCCGACGCCGATATGAAAGACTGGGAATTAAAAATTGCTGGCCAGCGTGTACAGGTAATAAAGCGCGACTATGACCAGGGAGGTATTCTTGAATTTGGCACTGAGGTAATAAGCTCAAAGGACGGTAGCCTTGCAGCATTGCTGGGGGCTTCACCTGGCGCTTCCACTTCCGTTTCTATCATGCTTGGCCTCATTGAGAAGTGCTTTGGGGAAAAGGTAATATCCGGGTCTTGGCAGGCAAAGCTGAAAGAGATGATCCCATCGTACGGTAAATCACTTGCCAATGATGCTAAGCTTTGCGAAGAAACCCGTCAATGGACAAGCAGCGTATTAAATCTCAAAAACTAACGACAATCAAATGCAGCAAGAAGGTTTTAAAACAGTTCGCTATTCAAAGACCACCCTCACGGAATTGATGATTCCATCCTACGCAAATTTTGGTGGGAAGATCCACGGCGGCATTCTGCTCTCATTAATGGATAAGGTAGCCTATGTATGCGCATCAAAGCATGCCGGCAACTACTGTGTCACTGCATCTATTGATAATGTAGATTTTCTTGCGCCCGTAGAAGTGGGCGAATTGGTATCGCTTAAGGCATCTGTCAATTACGTCGGCAATTCATCTTTACTCATAGGTATTCGCATCACTTCCGAAAATGTAAAAACACAAGTCAT